>JGI24158J21664_10006829_pt1 | contig 15080 bp, 9 predicted proteins | sample Ectturendosymbi3_FD_21664 | JGI IMG/M metagenome (IMG submission 21664) | reverse complement strand
AGTGCAAGTAGGGTTTATGAATTCATCTGAAAAGAATTATCACTTTAAGTAACTAATACAGCTGAAGGTCGGAGTCGGTCCAGAGTCGGAGTTGGAGTCGGTTAATCGAAATTGCCAGGAGTCGGATGACGGGACTTCCGACTCCACAGCCCTGGTTCATACAGCCAGGCTCGTAGCCAGGTTTTAAGGTTTGGAGGGTCAAAATACAAACAAATTTTTGTGGGCACAACTAAATTTGTGGAGGCACAGTCCCCGAATGCCCCCCCGTGGCTACAGACCTGCATGCAACCGCATATATGTACATCTTTTATCGTTTGTCTTGAGCACGAAAGATAATAAGCCAAATGCCACGCGCAGAAGCCACGCCGGTCGACGAAAGCTGTGATCATGAACGATAGTAAAGTTGACGAAAGTAATTTGTTATGTTATTTAAATTTTGGGTTAATAAACACGCTTTCGATAAAACTGCTCTCCCAGTACACAACATAAAAGTTAATTTCGTTTGAATTTTTGCTTTTTCTGTTTCATATATTAAGATGTTTTTGCTACGACACCATGTTATGAGGGATTGAGAAGCAAAAACGGTAGTTTCATCAGTTCGTCACAACACGAATTAACTTTCAGCGTCAAAGCAATTATAGAATTTTGACGCAAGCTCGGCATCCGCTACAAGCAGTGGCGAAACAGACGGGGGAAGGGGTGCGATCCATCCCCTGGCAAGCTAAATGTAAAAAGTGGGCCCCCACTTGTCTTGTATTTCGGTTCTAGTATTCGTTTGGTTTTCAGTACGTTGTTTTTTTGTTTTCTCGGAGTATTTTCCGGCGATTGAGGATTTTAGTATAACCAGTAGCCATTCACTATCATTTCTACAGTTTTTTCTGAGCCCTGGCCAGTGGACCCCTTTCAACTAAGTTTCCCTACTGGATCAAACCTCTAGTTACGCTACCAGTGGCTACAAGTGCTGTTGATGATGCGAGAAATGTGAGGTGACAATTACTTTTCCTTGCAGAATCGGTTCGTGCCGGAAAATCCTACCGCACATTTGCCGCCTGTTCCTAGACAAGTACAATCGTCATTGTCGGCACCACAGCAACCAATCAAATCATGCAGCAAGACCCTCGAAATTCCCACTGCTACTGAAATGATAGGTTTTGTTTCAGTTATATCGTGGGAAATGGGTTTGGACGACAACACTGACGAGGTGGTTGCCATCGCGACGGAAAGTGTTCGGGTGAGAAGGTCGTCTATTTATACAGTGGGAGCAAGTTAGGGTGTTTTTATGAACAACAGATACAGCGAAGTGTGCACTTCGGTCATGCTTGCGGAAAGTGAAGAGTTGACAAGAATTTTTGTGAGCTTTTTGGACATCTTATCGTCCGTCATGGACAGTTGCAAATAGTTGTCTTACATGAGTGATTGTTGTTGAACCAGAAGTAAATATGATGAACTTCAGAACCATCGCAAAATATGTAATGAAATGCAAAACTGCTGGTAGCCTTTTGTGACCAACAATGAAAATCCAATGTGATCGTGGGCGACATCTGGTGGAATCGTCGCAATTCGCCTGCATCGCCCCTTATGCTCTAAGCAAGACTTTTGCTTCCTTCTACAAAGCAAATGTTCCCTTTACGACAATGGTTTTCAACCTGAGGGTGGCGACCCCATAGGGATCGTGAACCATTTTTAGAGTGGTCGCGAGTAGATATTTTATGTAGGCTACCCAGCTGTATTACATTTGCTTTATTCGAGCTTTAGGTGGGGTCGGTGGGTGATTGTGGGTAATGGGTCGCGGTACTAAGAAGGTTGAAAACCACTGTGTCACCTTATAAACAAACAGCGTCGCCCTTGATCACGGACATAGCGAGGTTAGACAGCGCCCGGGGCAAGAAGCAAGTTTGGCGCCCCCAGGTTCGAACCTGAGGGCTTTCGGAAGCAAATATACTGTATTGAAGAAAGTACTTGTGAGAATGTTGGGACTTTTCGGCGCCCGGGGAATTGTGCCCCTTTTACCCCCTCGTTACGCCACTTCCCTTGATAGGCCTGCAGTTGCGGCCCACATGACCCTGGTCATTCGCAGCCTCCCCCATAAATTTTATGAAGCGGTCTACTTGCAATTTATCACAGAACTATGCAGCGGTGCTGAATATGGGAGTAACTCCGCTAGCGCCGTCTGTGCGCATGGTTGTTTTTCTACCACATATGTCTGTGCTCGTGTTCTTTCATCAATCTGTGTGCTCGTTATTAGTGCCGTGTCTGTGAAAGTTTTGCTGTGTTGTGTGCGGTTTTGAAAACGTTAAATAATGAAAAAGGAAAGCAATTGTAGAGATTAAAAAAACTTTAATTGTTGTAGGTATTCCTGAAAAATTTGCTAACTGCCATTTGCTCGCGGAGATCGGCCTATAAACTGTACAACGGAGTCCGATACGACGTAGGTCACCAGCCGCCCAACCCTTACCTGATGACCCGGACCCCTGTGCACATGGCTGCGAGGTATATTTGTCGTTCCGCGACGGTGTTTAGGTCAGCGTTTTGTGAATTAAGGTAGTAACTGACACGAAGTCCTGGGTGATGAAACGTGCAGTCTCAGCGCTTTTGCCTTCACCACATTTAGGAGACACACAGCTACAGCTACGGATGACACCAGTTAAGTGAGGTGAAGGTGAACCGAAGCATTTACTTGCGCTCGTAGCGGAGATTTTATTCGCTGTATTCAGCGGCGCCGCTGTACGAATATATCGTACTTCGCAATCCCCCATTGAGCAGCTGTTTATGCGCCGCTTTCCAACTCCATTCGCCAGTCGATTGTGCTAGAGAGCTGTTCAAACCCTCAAAAGACTCGGCGAGTCTTCTAGTTTGCAATGAAAAAAAAGTTTAAGTTTCAGGTTTTTTTGTGGGTGACGTCATAAGTGGGGTGGGTTTAGGCCGAGGTTTTCGGGCCCTGGGCCTCAACCAAACCGAGTCTTATGAGCCTTTGATCAGCTTTGTAGCGTTTCTGGTTCAAAATTTACGGCCAAAAAAAACTAAATTTGGGTAAAAATTATCAAAAAAGATTTTTTACCCAAATTTTGGTTATTTTACCCTATCTTATATAACCAAATAATTTTGTGTAAAAAACAAAATAACCAAATGTAGTTTTTTGGCCATTGGCCATAACTTTTAAACTAGAAAGCTGATCAAATGCTAAAAACTCGGATTTTAGTTTCCAATAAAAACTTGCGCAAACTTGCGCGAAATACTCACCTTTTGCGGTTGGGGCTCCAGGTCCTGAAAACCTCGGCCAAACCCCACTGAGACTAAAAAAAGCACAAAAGAGCTGAGACAAAAATTTTTTTTCATTGCAAACTAGACTCGCCGAGTCTTTTTAGGGTTTGAACAGCTCTCTAGCACAATCGACTGGCGAGTTATGGAGTTGCAAAGACTTGCCCAATTTTTTACAAACTATACTTTTAAAGGGAAAATCCACCCGGCGCCGCAGGTAGATCTGAACATAACCTATGTGCGTAGTCTATAATGGGTTAAGTCCAATCTTCGTGATAGTGACACAAGTTAAGTAGAATCATCAACAAGATGCAAGAACTTGATTAAGGTTTGGCTGTTTTGAGACCAGTTTACATAGACCTATTGCATATCAACAAGGTACCATATAAATTTTCTTGGGTGATTTCGTCTCATTTCTTACCACTCTTTAAAATAGCATTTAATTACTCAAGTGCCTCACCGACATAGATTGGTTCGGTTCCGATACTCGCTTGCAGTAACAGAAAGTTTCGTTATGTCGGTTTATAAGTGGTCTGCGGCGCCCATCTCCGCTTGCTCTGAGCCAACGCCAACAACGACTCAGAGTGGCTCAGTTCCTATACTCGCTTACACTTGCGGTTGTTCATAAATCAGGCCGGGTTTTCAAGAACTGGAGCAAGAAAACGCTGAGACGCTGTCAAGATCGTCGCGGGAGGATGTTCCGCCGAAGTATCCCATCAACATGTACGATCTCTACCACTGCCTCAAGGTAAAATAACAGCGCACCTCCATCCTCAGATTTTCTTATGGAAGACGACTTCTTTAAATGCTCGCTGTTTTCAAAGAAACTGATGTCGAAAAGCGTCGGCGTCGGTTTGTTGACTTGTGTTGGTGGTTTAGTTGCCCGTTCGTTATCGCTTTCCAATTAAAATCCAGTCCGTCGCCACGGGGGGGGGTGCCTTCCCCAATTGAAATATGAAACACCATATGTCAGTGGAGCTTTTGTCAAATTTTAGAATGTCACGCCCTCCCCCCATTGAAAATTTTCTGCCGACGGTTCTAATGAAATCCATCTACAGTATATAATCTCATAGAAAAAGCAACGACGCCCTGGACGTTTACAGCATAGCTCATCAAACCTGCCCGGCTCTTGCGTTTTTATGTAAATAGCAACGGACCGACTGATTTGTATTTACCGTGTTCAAAAGACGTTTATGCTTATACCAAGTTTATTCTGAGAGGAGCAAAACAAAGCCAGTGAACTGCATATTTAACGATTTCTTTTCGTGTTTCTCACAATTTGTCGTTTATAAAAGCGCTTTTTGTTGTACAGTACTACCAAACAGCGGTATGCCTGTCAGTTCGTTCAACATTCACCTGTTGTAACAACAGGTGAAGTCATACTATAACATACTGCAACTACTATATAGCCGTTAAATCTTGCACGCATATTCTCAGGTTCATCGAAAGTCCATTATCCCGTCGCACACAATCTATTCTTTTGCAATGGAAAGGATTATCAGCCATCTCTGGCACCCTGATCACGAAGACTTGAAACAAGATGCCATTTTTGAAAAATCGTTGGAGAGCAGATAGCAGTTTCCCATTTGCTTTGAATTTCTTCCTTATGTAATACATTCAATATCCGTCGTTCGTCGTTATCAGTTAAAAGGAAATCGAAATCCGTGCTCACTTCAGTTCCTCTTGTAGCGGTAGAATGCTCGGCAGGCGCACAGGTAGGCTTCCATCAGACAGCTTCGATTGTTCGAAACTTAATTTATGGACAAGCTCTTCTGCACATCCTCTGGAACACTTTGCCGGCTTTCTTCCTCCTTTGGATGAAGCCACACGATCCACTTTCGTGGCCCTTGCACGACTTTGAGAATCGCGTATTGCAGAAACCAGCTGCCAACACATGAAGAAATATGCGACAAGTTGCACAGAATGAGGAGTTAGTCAGTCATGATTAAAAAAACGCTTACTCTGTGTCTGTATTGTCTCTCGTCGACATGGCGTAGATTTCGGCACTTTTTGTTCTTCCTTCCACCGGAATCGTCAGCTGCAACAAGCGTGCGAAGTGAAAAGCTCGGGATAAGTCCTCAATATCAAGACCCTACAGCAACGCATTGACATACAGTGAATCACTTGCAGAACGTTTAGTTGTTTTCGTTGCTTGTAATCAAAATAAGCTTATCCCATCCCATGGGATTCCCATCAAACTAGTAATACGACGAAGTCCGTCAATACATCATGTGCATGTAATGTCTGGATAACACACCCCAGAACTTTTAATTAGGAAATAAATGAAAATTGTGTGACCTTGGGTGACTTCTACAAAAGCCTTCTTTTCGGGGGCCTCGCATCACAACGCTACGGCACTGAAGCTCTACGTGAAATACTTAAATTTCAAATTCACTATCCTATTACCAGAGACGAGCCTGCAGATCTTCGTGCAAAGCACCAGGGTCGGAGTTTCCTGGCAAGAACCTCCTGCTTACCATAACTGAAAGAGGTTAAATTTAAAAAACAGCAGTACATTTGAAGTGAGCGGCTGAAGATGGAAACCGTTGCAAATCCACGGTTTTAGTGCTAAAAAAGGAAGTGTGGGAACGCGAAAAAAGAAGGGTGGGAATGCTAACATTTTCAGTATTTTCACAAATGATGAGGTGCTACGCAAGAGACCGTCATTTATGCGACGTCTGGAGCTGCACATCGAAAATCTGAGTAAAAAGACACATCTTCGAGTCAGGTTACTATGAAAAGGGTATGGGAACGCCTTCCCACACCCCAAAAAGATGTGAACGCCGTTCCCGCCCCACAACATCCCTGCAAATACCCCGAGGTGACATCACAACGCACAGCTGATGGTAACAACGCTCACGTTTATGAGAATGTCCTGCAAAATTCAACAAGCATGATTCTAGGCCGTACGTAAACTGCAGGTGCACACCAATAATCGCTTTTGACCAGTGGCGATTCTAGAATGAAAAAAGTGGGGGGACACTGCGGGGCAAAATAAAAAAGTAGGGGGGCCAACATAAATGTCTCTTCTGCAACCCTATCAAACCCAGCATAGGGTTGTGAGTATCGTTAAAAGCGAAATAGCCTTATTATTCACTAGAGACACCTAAACGCCACTATAACACACACGTGTACTGTTATGCCGAATATTCTGTGTCAGCTGTCAACCACACAACTTCCACAGCACTGCACTTGTAAAACGAAACACCATTTTCCGTACACCATTGTGCCGACCCCGCGTGAACGAAAACGGCTCTACGAAAGTGAATACAATTCACACGAAAGCGAAATGACTCCAACCGCGAATTCCATCTTGATATTACAGTACTGTTGCGTTTGGCAACACACGAAGTGACGTAAGAATATCCTGTGTTTGTAAATTAGATATCAGATTGCGGTAGCTAACTTGGGAGTTCGAAATGTTTTTAACTGTAATTTTCAATGAGTTGTGCTATATGGAGTGATTTGTATACGGCACGGGTCTCAATGATGCTGCCATTTGCATTAATTTAATGAGTCATTGATCAGCGTAGTAATATCGCACGTTATGTTTTCGTCATCGTGATTTTCTATTGTGCAAACGCAACTACATTTCATGTGCCTGACTGGAAATTTTCGGGAGGGGTTCGTTAGGTTAATTTGCGTTGCAAAATGGGTCGCTGTATGAAAAAGGTTGAAAGCCACTGTACTAAAACAATGCATGTTGTGGAACGTTGTGCAGGCCGTTACAAAGATCCAAAAAAATATTCGCGTTCTTCGAACTTCTTCCAACTTAGACCCCAACATAAGTTGAAAGTCCCCGAGAGACCTGGGCTGGGGAAGGTTTGCTCATGACAATCAGGGGAGGAACCAGAGGGGGTCGATCGCCCCCCCTACAACTTCGAAAGTAACTTTATTCATCATGATTTTGTACAACTTGAAAACCAAATCAGAATAAGTTTTCCGTCATGTTCGAATTGTCTCATCGTTCGTGATATAAGGCCATTCTGTCGTCCATTGTTTTGTTACAGCAGCGTTTTGATGTACACTTTGTCTCTGAGGCTTGGTTGGCTACCAAGTATTACTGAAATCGCCCCACCCCCCTAACGTTACTGGCTGGATCCGCCCCTGATGACAATGGCCCGGCTTTAAGTAAACTCAGTGTTTTGTTAACATGTCGTTTCATAAATAAATGGTGCGTGTGATCTTAAACCCTGTGAGCTCAGGCGTCCACCAAAAAGAATCGATCCGCACTTAGACCACTCTCGATGTCGACGCACCCACCTTTGCACGGCGAGCGTTGATTTCTGCCACACTCAAGTCGATGCGGTTGACCTTAACGGGTCCGCCGCCGATCAGCTTCATGCAGGCTTCATTTTCTTCCAGAGCTTTCACCGGGAGCGTGCAGTACTCCCTGCTTCGATGCACATCTGCAATAACGTCACAGTGAGCCGCCGAGATTTTTAACGTCGTTGAATCGGATCGCGCTACTCACAATGTAGTGCTCTCCAAGCGATATTAATTCCGATTGTACCGAAAACAGCAATTCCAGCAGCAACTCGCACAAGTCTTTCCAGCGGAGACCTACCAGCCATTTACTGCGCAATTGAACAACTAAAAGAAAACAAAACAAGGGGTAATGACCGTATCGACTAATTTTCAACATTAACAAAATACAAACATGTTATATTCGCTTAGCTGACAACAGTGCTTTCGCAGGAAGAACTATCAAGATGGAATGTTTCACCAACAGTCACAGCAGTAACCAAAGTTTTTAGTTACGTCGACAGCTCAATGCTTCATGAAATCGTTGAATAACTGCAGCAACGCACTTCATGATAAATTTTCAACGCGCAGTTTACCGAAAGCGAGCTTCTGCGCAATCAGCACTTATTGTGATTATGAACTTCAGAAAGTAAGCTGTAAGGACGCGTTACTGACTTGAGGCATTCCAAACTTTACCCAACAATTCTGTTGCGCCTTAGAGCACATCTTCCGCAGGAAATGGTTTTAGGTTTAGAAAATACGATATCACAAATGTTTACAGTGTATTTCGAAGCGATAACTCAATTCGCTTTCCAAAGTTTCGGTCATATTTATGGAATTCCGTTTTACTTTGTATAAAGGTGTACACACAAATTCGAAGTTTCGTTTTAGGTGGAAACAACTTTTTCGGGATTAAAGGATATTGCTTGCAACTGAGCAGTAGCACGCACGTCGCGGCTTCAAGCAGTACAGCGTGGAAGCTTGAACAAATACAGGGCATTTTGTGCCCAAAGTATACACATGAAGTTAAAAAAATCATTGTCTGAACTTACGTGATCTAAGCATGTCTTAGAAAAAGAACAATAAAGCGCGTATGAAAGAACGATCTACGCCGAAGTAGGGTTGGATTAGCCGGATAACGGTTAGCCTAGAGCAGCGGTTCTTAACATGGGGTAAATTTTCCCTTTCTCATTCCACAGTTCACTGAGCGAACAAACACAATCAGGCTGAAATACGCACATAACGCATCAGCCACCCCTGGAGATAAATTTACTGAAGCAAAAATTGCAGTCAGTGTAAATTTTTATAAATCATTCTGGATAAAAAAACAACGATACTAAAGCGTTTCACGCTTTTTAGTAAGTTTGGATATTCTTTCCAGATACTGGCCACCCAAGTTCTACAAAACCCCGTAATTGTTATTTTAATAGGTCTGGTTTACACGACTCCGCAATCGATAAATTGTGCTCCATACGAAATGCGTTGCAGAAGCAGTACATATTAAAAATGCACGATTTTCTTCACATATGCTCGTTCAGTGCATGCGTTTCCTATGAAACTGGCATGATTTCACAATCAATTCACCACGCAAATCTCGTGAAATCAACCGTCGGTTAACATCCGGTAAACCGGATTGCTAAAATACAAACACACGGATATATCTGTTATCCGGATAGTAAAAATTATTGATATCCTAACTAACCATACTTCCAAGTAAGAAATGACATCGAACTTTATGAGATACTTCATCAAAAACATTCCCGAGGTGCTTTTAAAATACTGTCGATTCATAATCCAACCAATTTACTTTAACGATGCGTGTTAAAGTCTGACATTGTCAAAGGCAGGACAAGTAACTCATTTTCTTTGTAACTACAAACCAGAGTCTGACCATACGAGAACAAAATAACATGCCAAAAAAACAGGTGATTGAAGAGCACAGACAAGATTTTCAAACAATGCATTTTCTGGCCAGAAAATCATGTTATTCATGAAAAATCACGTTTAATAATCAGGTAACAGATTTACACGAAAAACACGTCACATGCAATGCATGAAAGAACTGCCATAAAAATTCCAGCTCGCTCTCATCCGTTTCGGAATTTTAGCAAACCAAAGAGTTGATAAGAAACAAAAGTAAGCTTTTGTTGTTTAATTACACCGCATTTGCAATGTGCTTTTTCCTTTCGTAGCAATTCATTAACAGTCTGCAATGAGAATGTCTTTTCATCGAATTCGACGCATGATGAGCACATCGATGTGTTTATGAAACAATGCAGTCTGTCTAGTCAATTTATTCGGGAAAAAGACACACACAAAAAAAGCATACAAAAATAAACAAGATAAGATAAACAAGCAAACACACAGAATAGAAACACAATCAAAATCATATTTGCACCTTCCCGTGTCGAAGTAAAGCATACGATACAGTCGTCTTGTAAAGAGATCTGGAATTCCACAGATCTATAGTCTTTAACAGATACAGTATTGTGTAATCAAAGACGTGGAAGGTAAGAGACACAGCATCTGACTAATAAACAGTAAATAGTTAATATCAAGCTTGCTTGATGATGGTCAGGGCAAGTGCAATAAATTTCTGCAACTGGCTTGCACATAGACTGCATTCCAAAACATTTTCTTATCTGAGCGTTTCTTACATGTGTAGCCAGCTTTGCCATCTCTTATCACACAAGTACCGCTGCCAGCACCACACAGACTCTGTTTTCATTGCTAGTTCCATCAAACAACACCAAGAACCTTGTGAATTCAAACACCATCCGAGGTGGACCTTTTGGTTCTTTTACTCACTATTTCAAAGATTGCTAAACCTTGCAAGATCTTCCAAAGTACAGCAACATCAAGGTGAAGACTGGAGCAGTTATTACTGATGACGGACTGCTCAGCATTTTCTGATCCAACATTTTAACTAACAGTACCTGATGATAAAAAACAAAACTATGCAAAATCCTTTTACCAGGATGGTAACTAAACAGATTATTAACCAGGTAACATTTTAAGCCATGATTCATAAGAATTAATGTATCAAGTTATAATTGCTTGCTGCTCATGCTCTTGCTTTTGTGGAATCATCAGTGGAGCAAAGAGTTTAGCTATTGAAACATGTTGAAGACATTCAACAACAGCATAAACGTTTGAGGTTCTAATACCATCTAAATTAGCCATTTGAGTTGTTTGTCTGTTCGCTTAATATTCATTATCTTAATTCATTGGATTGCATTGGTAATGGAAAATTCAAGTTACAAATGTATCAAGGTTGTCAGATTCAGTACAGATAAAACAAAACCGTAAGTAAAAAGCAATGGCAGCAGCAGCGGAAGCAAATACCTTGATAAGTTCTAGTAAATGCAAGCAATGCTCTGACCATCAGTCATACGTTTCTTGCTGATATAACACAGTTGATACAAGTGTAGCACCATATTGGCAGAATGCAGCAATCAATAAAATCTTGTTTTCATTACTATTACATCCACAGTAAAGTTTCACTTGCACTTTGACTATAAATATTTTTACCCATTCATTGTAATATCTATCTGATTTGCATCTTCACAAAAAACAGTTGTCGCTGATGCACTACACTGCATTGGGATAACTAAACCATAATACTTTTATCTTTTACTCAATCATAAAACCTACCTTAAATAAAACCAGCAGAAATAAACAGATTGCAACCCATGTGATTCTCTTGTAGGCACCCTTTCTCATTCCACAGTTCAGTGAACGAACAAACACAATCAGGCTGAAATATGCACATAATGCATCAGCCACAAATAAAGGAATAAGCACATGTGCCCAGGAACATACAACGTCTCCTTCAACCTTGCAAAAAGAGCATTGACATGAGTATAGTATTTTACACAATTAGATGTTTACATTATATTCACATCTTAAAACTGTTCAATAGTGCAATGGCAGTAAATGAGATCTTGTCATTGTGGCAAAATGTTTTTAAATCAATTTATAGTTTCGCACCTTTTAAAGAATTGGCTTGTAGTTTGATACAACAGACAAGCATATATGTTACCATTTTGGTTTATTTCCACTTGTGTCACACAGAAAACGTGCAAAATAGCTTGGATTTTTAATTTAGTGTCATGTTTACAATGACAGGAGACAGAAAGCTTTGCATGCTTAATGCACAGTTGAAATTGACTCTCTGCTACTTCACATTCACATAACCCAATACATTACAGCACAAAAGTGTCACGTTTAATACAATCACACATTTTTGCAAGCATGTGAATTGCAGTCTAGTCAGTGTGCTGATGTGTACACATATGGCACATCCCAATAGCTTGTGAAGCCATAGTTATGAAAGAGGCAAATCATGTGAGAAGGTAATTTACACATTTTGAAACAATTTCCTTGATTTAATAAAAAACTTCTGCAGTGACCTACCCACATGCTTTGCACTGCTGCAAGTGCAACATGTTCTATATCTTTAACAATGAGCACCAGTGCACAGAGGACTTGATTAAATTTTAGCTCTAATGCAAAATTTCACAGCACAACCTCTTCAATTAAGCTACATCTTTACTTGGGACAGGGTATTTTTCATNTTCTGACATCAAACATCCACACAAATAAGTATCATTGAACTTTTTTCACATGGGCTCTGCAAGTGCTACTGCTACATGTTGTGCTAGATGTGGTTTAACTACACACTTGCAACTATTGCTAATTATCACATTTGCACTTTCTTGAAATTTGGCTTGCCTACACAAACCTTACAAATTTTCTAATTTAATAAAATGCATAATGTCAGTATAAGAGCTTTTGAAAAGTTAAATTCAAGACAACTGATCATTGCTTTGATTAACTTACACAATAGAGAAATAAAATTAACATACAGTAACTGTTTACCTTTAAGCAAAGCAAAACTAAGAACACTATCAATGCAGTGACTTGTAACCAAACTTCAAACACAGAAAAACCTAAAAGCTGAAGCATATCTTTTAAAGAAGAAAGCATTGCAATGTAGTTTTACAGATCTAAACCTGAAAAAAAATGTAGATGACATACAATATATAACTTTAAAATAAATTTGTTAGTTCAGTTGCTTGGCCTCAGACAAACACAAAAAAAGATCACAGGCATTTTATTAATATTCTTCNTGAAGCTAAGAAAAAAACTTGTATTTTTTTCATTTTTGATCTCAGATAATTATCNATCCTTTCAAGTCAAACTAGAATACTAGAGTAAAGGTCAAATGTACCAACACTTTTTGGATTAATGTTTGCTGCTAAACTTATTGTAATCTGATTATACATACCCTTGCCTTTTCAACCTCACTTGGTGATGCTATGTGTCTGGTGGGACATGCATTCATTGATGGTACTCACTCCAGTTATGGTTCGTGGGTAATTATGTTACTACTTCACCCATTTGTGTGAATAAACATTGTCTTCTGCCCTTACTACTTGCTTTTGTAATGAAATCTTGTTTCAATGTGATTGCTTCACCTGTGTGCTTGCTTCACCTGCTCATCTGTACATGCCTCAACTTTTCACCCATTGCTTGCCCACCATCATTTGTGCTACGTTGATGTCTATTGTATATTTGATTCAACATTCGTGTTTCAGTGATATTGTTTTTACTTCTTTATTATGTCTTTTGAGCTAGCCACCAACATTGGTTGAATTGGTCACATGAATATTTCGTCCCATATGTTATATTTGGTCCAAATTTTTTCATTATTGATTATTCTGTTGCCTGTTGGTTACATATGTTTCTTGTTTTTTTAATTTATTATGCCCTACTGGCCCCTTCGTAAAGGTCAAGCTAGTATCTAATCCATGACATTTTTAACTCTATGGGTTAATTTGTTCACAAAAATTTGCTTGATCCACAAAATAATGTAAAATCATCACTACATCTCGATCTCATGCATCACCAGAACCACAAAATATCCAATTGAAAATGTACAGATGGATGATTGCCGCATAAAAGCTATTGTTTGTTATAATGAAGTGGCTATGGAACTGCCTCTCATGGATGATGTGGTTCGAATAAAACACTGAGTTTGTCACTCAAGCTGCACTATCGTGGTAGAGTAGCAGATGTGTTTATGTCTGCTATGCTAAGTAGTAGTTTTCAATTTGGCGACTTTCGTTTTGGTAGTAGTGGTTGCACGTTTCAATTCATGGGACCAGTTTTTCTTTACCTTTTTCAAAAGTTTCCAAAGTTTACATTNAGGGGTTAGGGTTAGCATTAGGGTTAGGTTTTAGGTTTGGGGTTTACCTTTTACATTCAGTATGTTTTTCTTTGTGGGCTAATTTCATCATATCCCACAGGGACTTTGGTGGGCCATTGTTATTTGTTGCATTTATTTGATCCTAAAAACTAGCAGTGTTCATTCTCAGTTTTTCTGATTTTGTTTCATAGCTGAGAATGAATTATAAAATAGGCAGTGTCTATTTTGCCGCCAGGATGGCAGTAGCAAAAGGCTTGGTAGAAATGAAGTAAATATAATTAAAAGATAAACCTGCAACCTAACCTTAACCGTAGCCCTAAGCTAACCCTAATCCCAACCTAACCCCAACCTATCCCTAAGCTAACCTAACGCCAACCTAACACTAAGCTAATCTAACCCTAATTCTAACCTACCTAACCCTAATCCTAACCTAACCAGAATCCTCACCTAACAACACTAAGATAAAGGTAACACTTATGCGGAGCCTGGAAAAAAGCAAAACAGAAAAAAAAGTCTGCAAGGCGAGAGTCGAACCGGCAGCCGTTGCCACAGCAGCCGTATCACCTAACCATTACACCATGAGGAGGACAGCGTGTACCTGCAAAAGTGACCTTTTTTTTGTATTGCGTCATGCTATCAAGACCGAATGTTCGACTTGCGGCACAATAGCTCCAGCCGATGAGTTGCCGCCAGAATGTTGGCAGTAAAATAGACACTACCTATATAAAATAGCCTCCAATTTGACTCCAAATTTTTCGAGGTTCAAGGTAGGCCTACTTATTCCCACTGCATGTATGTTTTTTTTCAAGCAGATTGCTTTTACTTGGAAATTCATGGCCAGTTGAGTTCAGTTTTAGCCAGTGTTGCCACTCTGTATCAACGGAAGAGTACTAGATACCATGATAAAAAAAGACTAGTAGATTTACTAAGATACATTATTACAAATACATGACAGACTTCAGCCTAATTCCTAGGCCCACAGTCGCATAAAGCTAAATGACGGTGTCAATGACATGACACCAGTTACATTTGAGAGATAAATGGGTAGTCTACATAGATAAGCTATGGCTTTTTGTGAAACTATACCGTAGAATTAAATAATTCTCTAACATACATACTAAAACCCTTCTTTTGTTGTTTTGTTTTTTTATGTACCTAATACTTATTGAAATCAATAATGATTATATACTGATAATATTATTATCATTTTTAATATTATTATTATTATTATAATACTGTAACCTGCTCACATCCTTTCCTCTTCAACTTCATTCGGTTACACCATGCATCTGGTTGGGAACAACTCATCCATGCAACCCACTCAATTATGGTCTGTGGGTAAATCTACTTTTCTTCATGTGTATCT
>JGI24158J21664_10006828_pt1 | contig 15080 bp, 9 predicted proteins | sample Ectturendosymbi3_FD_21664 | JGI IMG/M metagenome (IMG submission 21664) | reverse complement strand
GAGTTCATATTCCGTTGTGCATCTGCCCCCCACAACATCTCTCTGCGATAGATAACCTGCGCCCCCTTTTTTCTTCGCAACTCTATTTTTGCACGACCGTGACGTCGTGCATAAACGCAACTGTCCTATTGCAGCTTCATGTAGATGGGTCTTTCCACAATCCGGCCTTAGTAACTCTTGAGCAAGGAAAACGTTTGACCATCCCGATTTTATGACAAAGGCCCTGGGGGACTTTGACACATTGTTTACTGACCTTAGATATTCATCCCAATGTAAGTAAACGAATGGATTGGTGAATTCCACCGCTGTGATTCCATGACTACCCCTCGTGACCATTTCCACCAACGCTTCCACGCTGGATTGTTGCGCAACAGATTACAACAGTTTCTGGCAGGCAATGAAGCCAGTCTGCCGAAACTTAAGTTCCTCTTCGTTGTGTATAAAGCCAAACGTGCCGCGAGCCAATTACGCAATGGCAACGAAGCGTGACCATAACGGTCGCGTCAGATTGAATGAAAGCGCTAGAATAAAAATTTCCGTTGTAACTTGGTCATTCGTGTGAAATACGGAAATAGTTTGTTATCATACATCCGGAATTCATTTAAATGCAAGTAAAATAAATGCACAGAAATCATTGTTTATTTTGAAGAACTTCGCACAAAAAAACTTCGGCGCCCAGGCAGGTGATTGACAGAATCATAAAGCACTATGTCCACATCTGATATCTGGGGAAGATAAAGAAAATCTCCTCCTATAATTAGATCAAGCTAAAGTTTGAAATATTGTAGAAGTTGAAACACAAAAGATAATTTCGCTAAGAAAATACTTGTAAACTTTATTCTACTCCTATTACTTGGATATCAGAAAAATCAACCAAATAATGCAAGTGCAGTTGAGAATTCGTGGCAAGAAAAAGCGATTGCCCAATCGTATATGCTTTCAATATTTCATTTACTTTTTCTCGTCAACGTTTGGCTAATTTTTTTCAACAATTTACCTTTTCTCCGAAGCCAGTGTAGGTTTTGTACAGCCACGTAACTACGAGCTTTGCAACTGAATTGACCATCTGGGAAACAACATGAAACTGAAAGGGTTAATTTGAAATACACATGCAACCTGCCACAGTGATGGTCTTCAGTCTTGAATATGCATGAATTGGCAAAAATTTAACGGTTTCAGGTAAAAAATTGACAGATCTTCAGACATTCGAAAATAACAAATATTCAAAGTCGGGAAAAACGTAGAAAACATTTTTAAGTCCCAGTCGCTTTCACATATTACATACGGCGTCCGTAAGTTGTCGAGGGACTGGGTCAAGAAAAAGGAAGTGACAGAGCATTCAGATTTCGCAACACTTCAACATCTCTCCTCATAGGCCATTCAAAACAAAACGGCCAACGCAAAAATCATGAAGATGCATCAAGAAGTCTTTGTAATAGTTGTGTGCAGCCTAAATTTTTATTTTTTGCTCAAAATAGTTATATTATTTTAGCAAGCTCTAGAGCCAGTCAGGACTCTTTTTTCTTCACTTTGCTATTGGTTTCGGTTGTTTCGTGACTCTTTCTTCGCGTGTGGATATTAGCCATCTACCTTCTTTGTTGAAAAAGCGTGTCATAATGTCAGGTAATGACGGTTTTATACATGACCGCATCTTCTGTCCCTCCTGTTGAAAACAACAGCATATTGGGCATAAGGTTGGAAGACAACAACAACCATGGGGTTTCACCATCATCCTTCAACATCAAGCGTTTCAAGTCACCCGATAGCTTTGTCATATATTTCTTAGACCAGAGAGCAAAAAAACATAATATTTTTTACCTGGGATCGGAATATGGACAGTTGCACTTGCGTCGCTATATAACACACAAAAGAAACCACTGCGGTTTTCGAAGCAAGTTCTGATATCCTTCTGGACCTAATCGAAACTGACCAGGATGACTGTGGTGCAAAGCTGAGAAGCTAAGAAATCCTGCTTCACAAAGCATTAAAATAACGCATGGTCGTCGAATTCTTCTGCATAGAACAATTAAAGGTGGTGTTTGGAGACATGCACTTCAAACTGGCTGTGGAAAATTAGCATAATAAAAAGGTTTTTTGTCAGCTACATACAGGGCCGGATTTACCAATAGGTTATATCACAGGGGTGGCCAAATTGCGGCTCTTCGAATGTTTGCATGCGGCTCTTTGAACTTTCCGACAAATTATGTATTTGTTTTTTATTTATATTGCAAAATGTAGAAATATTGTAAAATGATGCTGTTATACATAGCGTTCCGTACACCATACTTTTGCAAGTCGTTCCAAAAAGATTTATGATGTCACAGAAGCGTAGATTGTGCAAATAAATTTGTGTTTTTAGATTTTTGTTTTGCGGACTGGGGGGTAGCCAGAAATTTTGATTGGGAGGGACAAACAACAACCGCGTCTCAACATGTGAATAATTAATACCATTCTTTTGAAAGCATCATCAATAAAAGATGTATTTTTCTGGTGCTTTTTTCTGAGTAATTACGTTCAGATTTAAGCTTGCAAATAGAAGTCTATCTTCATTGAATTGACAAGTTTAAAAAATTTGTTTTTAGTAAAGTTCCAAGCTTCGACTTTGAATCAATGCCACCATTTGCTCATAAGCCATTCCTGCAAAAGCGCTAGCAATCCTCTCAATGCTATAAGTGCACGATCTGCAATATGTTTTTTGCAGCCAATATTGCAGGTGAGCAAGAAGTCATCGTGGCCACCATGATGATTGCGTTCTTTTATATTTACATACTTGCTGATTCATGCCAACATGCGTTTAATCGAACCCGAGTAGTGACTTTGCTTTAAGACAACGACTCCCGAAGTTGGTCTATAAAACTTGAGCGTACATAAGACGTAGATCTTATCCAATTCTTGAGCGACTGGGTTGACGTATGCAGCTGATAATGTAGGCTAGAGGCCCTCAATGCGTTTGAAAAATGTGTGGATTTAATGTCATTAAACGCTATGAAATGCGATAGTTACACATGTCCTCTAAACAAACTTGCATATGTTTGACCTACTCAGTCTACACAAAGTGTGAAAATGGTTGTGGTTTTGTGAAATGAAGCCACAATCATCACCACGACTCTGCAGTCCAGTGAAGTTAAGAAATACTTGTCGCCGCCGATTAACACAGCGGTTGTTAAGTTGATATAGCCCAGTGGTTTCCAAAGTATGGGTCGAAACCGAAACAAGGGCCGCGAAGGGTCAAAAATGGGCCGCGCCAAGGTGATGTGTATTATTTTATCACACGTTTCAAGTAAAAAGTACTCAAATTTATTTTGACACACACTTTCCTTGTATTAGTAACTGTTGTGCTAGGCCACCGGGTCTACATAAAATTGTATACTTTAATTGGGGGTCAACGTGCAGAAGAGTTTGAGAACCACTGATTTACACTATACACAACCATGGGCGTTGGAAGGGGGGCAGGAGGGGTCCTTGGTCCAACCCTAGGTATTGAAATTTGACATTTCGATATTAAATTTCTAGCAAAAAAAGGTTGTTTTCTTAATTACGAGTGGGAAAATGAAATTTCACCATTTTTGGCCTCCCCTAGTAAAATTCTTGGCTTCCCCGGAAAAATCCACTAATGCCCCCCTGGAAAAAATTCTTCTGCCACGCATGTACACAACGGTTGATGAATCATGGGCAATTGGTAAAGCACACTGCTTTGAATAAGTTCAACTAACACAGGGGTCCAGTGGCGGATTAAGGGGGGTGCTGACTGGGCTACAGCCAGGGGCCCCCAATCCCTAAGTCGGTAAAAAAGTGTAATATGTGAGCAATACACAATACGCTGGAAAAGATACCATCGCCTGTTGGAACTAATAAGTAGGCGCTCTGTGCTCACTCATTGAAATTGCTTCGTTGACATAAACGTAATTGATTCTTTGGCGTGTGGTCTGGCCGACACTCACTAACAAGTTAGTACTCCAAGAACTAAAAAAGTTAAGGTATTCCATCCGCTTGCCTTATTTTGGTTTCCGATGTGTAGGGGGTATCCAGTATATCCACGTCATTTGAACACCTTTCTGCAGACAGTCCCGAAGGAAGCTGTGAACTTGTTAAGTGGTGTCAAGTCTCCCAACAATGGTGAAAGTAATTCGATTTTAGTTTAGGTAATAAATCATGGTGTCATAAGCAGGAATGTAGTATTAATGAAAAAGGTGTGGGAACGCACCCAAAACACTAGCAATTTCAAAACAGCTTTAAACTCATTTAAAGCAAAACGTAAAAAAGGTGAAGGAAAGCCGTTCCCATGCGTTCCCGCCCCACTCAACCCCTGGAAGGACTGCCAGAGTTGGTATATACGCCACGTATATATCCTCGTGTACTTTCATGTATTTGTGTGCACTTTGTTGCTGCGATGCATGTTTGAAGTCTAGCGCGTTGCGTGTTCGAGTGAAGACCTTACACCAGTGGTTACCAACCTGTGGTACGCGTACCAGTAGTTGTACGCAAAGGCCTTCAAGGTGATACATGAATAGACCTACTTTCTGTTTTTCCTCGCAAAAATATATTCACAGCTATAATTTCTACCTGTTGGGTTCTGTTAATAAATTCCTAACTTTTTGTGCAGCCTACTTCCCTTGTTGGTTTCTAAAATGGCCATAATAGTTTCTCACACCCATTTTCTTCATGTTGCATTTGTCAATTCTGGTTTTCCAACCTTTTGATCAAATTGTGTTTGGCACATTGACCGTTCCTGAAACAAGGTGGTATGCGTTGACAGTACGGGACCGCGATCAGAAAAGTTTGGAAACCACTTAATTGTATGCGATCAGAAAAGTTTGGGAACCACTGTCTTACACAATACACAATGTCAACTAGTAGTCTAAGACCAATTCTGGTATTGTTGACTGTACTTCCAAGATGAAAGTTTGGACATTTTGGTACATGCTACTTTTATGTGAATCGCTATTATCTGGTACAATTCTTGATAACTGGCTTAAAACAGATAAACGCAATAATAAAAAGAAAAGTGGACAGATATCGAGTTACTTAAAACGTTAACTGATGACAAGAATTAAACCGTATCAAGCTGTTCTTAGTTCTGCTTACATTTCGTTCAAGTAACTCTAAGCTTGATCACGCTAAACTCAATGACTTTTTCGATTTACGACTTTAGTAAGTCGTAAGATGTGCTTTTAGTTAAGCATTTTGTTGAGTGCCATTTTATATACTACTGTAAGTGCAGTATAAAAATAAAAACAATTCAGTAGTGTTATGTCTGTTGAATGAACGCAAACCATACGTACTAAGTGAAAGTGAGTTTCACAGCAGTTATTGGTAAGTGAGTGCATGCTCTTGTTTTTGCTATCAGCCTTGCTGATTTGTCATTGATTATAAACAGAAAAATGAAGTACTGAATTGAAATGAGTATAATCATTATTTTTACCATATCAATTTGGGACATATCAAATTGGGCCCAGTTTGATATGTCCCAAATTGATATGGTAAAAATAATGATTATACTCATTTCAATATGGTAGGAAGGTTAAGTTTTGGTTAGGTCAGTGTTATTTTGGTCAGGAATCTGGTATGGAAAGTTGATATGTCTGAAAATAATTATTAAAGAAATGTTTATCTACCCAAAAATGTAATTTGGATTTACAGTAGAATTTGCCTAATTCGTCACCTCACGGGGATTAGAAAAAAGTGACGATTTAGGTTGTTGCGATCGGAAATCTCGAGCGGCATGTGCGCAAAGCTTCGCACCGTGGCAGCAAGCAACAATAGAGATCATGCTCGCAATCTCTCTTCGCGTACACTAGTCATCATGTTCAATCGTTCACACGTTAATATCGGTAGAGCTACCAAGTCGCAATCTCTCTTTCTATTGCTTTCTCGCGCTTCATATATAATGGTGTTATTCTTCACGCACATCCCGTTCGTGGTGAATCACACAATCAACGCAACACCACTGGAGAGGTTGCAATAAGGTGAAGTTACGAATTACGCAAACAGGTGAAAACTCTATCACAGCAGCTCGTATACTTTATCATTGTTACTCGCATACATAGTGCTTTTATTTGGAGTAAAATACATGTTTATGACGTTATGGTTGTTTACCAAAATTAACTCTTTAATTCCTCTACTCTATCTAGACTCCTCCATTTAATCACCGTTTAAATCTTTAATAAACCTTGAAGACTTTCCGCGTTCACTCAATAGGGAGTCGGGTCGCGCTTCGCACCTCGTGTATAAATTCTATAAACAAATTGCGAGGTGCAACAATTTCAGATCAAGATCCTTAATTTGTTTGAATTCCCACACGTACTAGCTTCTCAGACATCAAAATCGACACTGCAAATGACGAATTAGCCGAACAAGACGCTTCTGAGGGATAGAAAGAGGTGACGAATTGAGCAAATTGACTAATTAGACGATGGCGAATTAGACGAACAGAAATCTACACAAAAGATAGGAATTTTGCCGGGACCGACTAAAAAGTAACGATTTGAGCGAATTAAACGATGTCGAATTAGACAAATTCTACTGTATATGCATATACAGAGCTCCGCTAGCACGACCATCCACTGGACGGCGCTCAATTGGTAGTGTTATTGGGGCTGGTGTGGTTGCGTCACACTTGCATTCTTAAAGGTTCTATGTATTATCGTGATCATTTCTACAACTCTTTCCTTGATTACACGTTATTTACCTTTCTCTTACGCGCTGCCATAGTCTATGGTTACTGTACTATAAAATCACAGAACGCAAAAAGTCGATGTCAGCAGTACAAATTCCTGAAGAGTTACAGTATGAGTTTGTTACGCCACTTTGGCACTTAACTGCTTTTGCACTCTCGCCTACATCCCTGTATCGACAATGCTTCAGAACAACGTGATGCAGCTAAGCAAATTACTGCTGACAGGTTACCAGTTTTCCAGTGTAAGGATACCGATAGAATATGGTGGTCGTGTTGCGCGGTGCTTGATTAGCAATTTTGTAACAGCTGGACTGTGACAGAGGTGGTCACGTTAGTGAAACAAAGGAAATGCATTAGCCTGTAGGGAAGACCGCGTTAAAGTGGTCATGATAGCGGGGTGATCGTCGAAGGGGCGTCACTGTACATTCAAAACATTCTACCGGTGTTTTGTGAACATTTAGCGATATGGTTTCAAGTCTCCAGCAACAAATGGAGACTTGAAATCAATGAGTTTCGTTCGTATTGTAACGTCCATATTAGTTGACGATTTGTTTTTATTGCTCAAGCCTTTCTTGTTTCACTAATACAAATACTTCAGTTCGTTCATTTACTTTTTCTCTATTAACGACAGATTTATATATATACAGTAGAAAGGGCCCCTCTCTAAATTTCAGCCAGGGGCCCCACACAACCTTAATCCTCCCCTGCAGGGGTCTCAAAGTCAAATTGCTCCTGGGGCCAAATGAGGACTTTTAAAGTAACCCAGGGCCGCATTATGACACTAACGCAACAATGGAGTTTGGAGGTGTCCGAACCTCCTTACTTACACTTACTATAAACAGCTTTCACATCTTATTCCCTGCGAAAGGTGTCGTTTGTTATGGGCAAATAATTTCTAGCCGTCTGTATGTTCTTTTAAAAGAAACTTGTTCACTTGATGGCCAAACACTTTCAAACACCGGCGAATAAACTAAACTCAAATACTAATCCTATTCCCAAAAAGCATCGCGGGCCTCGCGTTTGAGATCCTGGATTGAAGGCTGAAGTAGGAAAGGTTACTGTTTCGTTGGTTTGCACTGAAGTATTTCTTTGGCTTACACATGAAAAGCTTGATTATCCTGAACAGTTTTGGTGCAACTTTCGGAATTGGAGGGGGAAATTGCCCCCAACCTTCCCCCTCTGGTTACGCACCTGATTGCTGCTCTTACTAACTTGGGTATTACGATATGCGACTCATATATAGAGCAAGTTTGGCCACCCCTGTTATATAGGATTAAGCCTAGGACCTCAAGATCCAATGGGGCCTCCAAACTGTGTTATGCATGGAGTCAATTGCCAGTATATGATCAGTTTGACAAAATTCACCAAATGTTTATATCTTAATTATTCATGAAACTTAGTTTTCTTCACCTAATCACCTTTCGTGTTGATAACGCCAGGGTCTTCCATAGAGTTTCCATGAATCTCAATATGACCGTTGGTCACGCCGCATACTGACAATTGCTCAGGGTCACTTTCCAAAAAATTGGCAAGTGTTTGTCCAATTTATGGCATATTTTTGGCAAAAAAGTTTTGAAAATGGCAATGTTTTTTGCAATATTGATTTTTGATATTTAATGTGCTTTTCAATTCGTATTTTATCCATACATTTGAATTTCTTAAGTTTGACAGTCAGAAAATTACTTGTTTTAATGCGAATCAAGATGGAGGGAAAGGATACCTTTTGCTTCATGTTTCAAAACTGGACGTAATTTCAGTTTAATGATTAGGCCTACTGTACTTGCAGGACCATTGCTTTAAATCAGACCTGCACTCAGGGATGCAGTGATAACAAAAGAGTTGTGGGAACATACCCAAAAAAACAAGCCATTTCTAAAAGCTTCGAACTCATTTTAAAGCAAAACAATAAAAAGTTGTGGGAAAGCCGTTCCCACGCCTTTACCGCCCTGCCACTTTCCTGCCTGCACTACTCGGAAAGCTCGAAGTCCATTGCATTCCGATGTATTATCTATTTCATTCTAACGCATTTTAAAGCAAAACAAAACTCGTAATTCTAACTCATTTTGAAGCAAAACAAAACTCAATTTCAAGCAAAAAACAAAACTCGAAAGCAAATCAAAACTCAACAAAACTCAAACAAAGCTCAAAACCCAAAATAAATGCAAAACACAACTCATTTTAAAGCGAAGCAAAACTCATTTTAAAGCAAAACAAAACATTCTAACTCATTTTAAAGCAAAACAAAGCTTCAAACTCATTTCAAAGCAAAACAAAACTCGTATTTAAGAAAAAAAACCTAATCTATTTCATTCCGTTGTATTTTGTAAAAAATTCTGGAACAATTAGTTATCTGAAGAACAGACTTTTGCAAAATTATCTGCAACCGAGGAAGGTCTCGCAGGCCACAAAAAACTCCGAGGGGTTGCATATGTTCTGCGGGCCCAGGGCCGTCGGAGACAGTGGAAATGACGAGGAAAATCCTCCTGCCTTGTCATAAGGGGAGAATCGGGGGAATGGTGCATTATCATAACTGCATTATTGCTCATTTCATGGATCACAAAGATCGATTTGAATCAAATACATAGCAGCTATTCGCGTACCCAGAAAATTTAGAATGGTTTTCCATAACCTTTCTACAATTTGAGGTCAATGTGGTTGCTGAAAAAAAACAAGCATTTTTGTTAATGATTTTTTTACTTTGTATAAGTTGCCATTGACATCAACTCTTTTACTGCCCTCCTGCCGCTACATCGGAGTCCCTGCGCAGTCTGTACATTGTGTAGGGCTGCTATAAATACCCAGTATTGGTTGTGAATGAAATGTAACGCTGCAATGCTAACAGCATATCTTTCAAGCAGTAATCGTGTTCAGACATTGTCTGGTGCACTTGTAGAAGAATTGCGACCATTAATGTTGAGCTATGTGTTCTATGTGAAGTTTTGGTATTAATTATATATAGATTGTTTTGCCAATACTGGCAGTTGGTATTTCATTAAATGGCTAAATTTTGGCATTAAAAATATTGCCAAACAAGTGGGCAATTTTTTTGGAAAACAATGATTTTTTTGCAATATATGCCAAATTTGTCACCATCTGGCAACCCCGACTATTGTGCCGATATGCTCAAAGCACACTGGCTGCTTCCTGTGTTTGGTGAATCGTACCGATTGTTACGTGTGAATCACGCGAAGGAACGTGTGGCTGTTTGCGTTTGAAATCCACCTGATAAAAGCTTGAAGGTTGTACTGCAGGTGAGAGCTATGTGTAGGGCTAGCAACATTGCTACAATGAAAACACAGTTGCCTATTCTGGGCAATATTGTAGTTTTGTTAGCGTTTCTATTACGTAAAGCTCGTTTGGTAATTTTGGATGTGATTTTTTCTATCTATTTTTATTTCACAAAGTCATTCAGAAATCTCATTGCTACTGAGTACTTGCGCAAGTTTGTACTGTTGCAACCTCTCCGCTGTTGCGCTGAGTGCGCGGTTCACCACGAACGGAATGTGCACGAAGAACAACATTATATACAGTATATGTGGCGCGAACAAGCAATAATAGAGTGATCGCGTTGGGTGAACTATATATTGTTGCTTGCTGCCACAGTCCGAAGCTTTGCGCACATGCCGCTCGGGCTTTTCCGATCGCAACAGTACTGCTCCCATGCTCAGCAAATCAAGGAGGATCTCAATGAACTTAAAGAGAAGCAAAAGTCACTTACCAACTAGCAGCCACAGAAATCTACCCCAAATACAAGAAAAGGGTAACAGCAATAAAATGACAAAAGCGCGTGTGGGTCTGATGCCTTAGATTAGTGGTTTGCAGTTTAACCAAGCACGCGGACCCTTGTTTCTTAGCTTGATAGTCAAAAACGACTCATGAAAAAGGTGTTTTTCAAGATTCAAGATAATTAAAAATAAAATTAAAGAATTAAAAATAAAGTAAACGCAATGCTCTAGGAGAGGTCATGTTGCCCATGTAAGAATTCGATGCATTAAAAGTGATAAACTTAGGCAAACAAATTTTAATGAATTTCTAGATAATTTTGCCACGAAGAAGGCCAGGAAAAAACATTTCTAATTGTTTATAGGGCTTAGTTCTGCCTCAGGGCGTAGCAACCTACTGGCTACTCTGGCTATGGCCAGGGGCGGCACGTTACAGGGCGGCGGCAAAATCTGTTCGTCTGTTGTAGCAGAGATAATTGAACAGAGGTGAGGAAATTATTCACACTTGTTAAAATTTAAGCTTTCTTTCATCAGCTATAAGTCCCACGCCCCATGATAATCTTCTTTGGCTAATGAGGGCGACACGGCCGATATTACTATCGCCGTGGTCCAGCAATCTTATGCTCACCACTGCTTTGTCGCTACCTAACTCTCAATATTATTGCATAACAATGGCCGCTATTTCGGGAATCTACTCGAAACGTGTCTACTCTAGTAAGCTCCAGAATCGTTCGTTGGTCAAGGTCTAGCCACTACAGTTGCAACTGGGCTTTTAAAGCAGTCTTTCGCCTTTTGTCTTCGTTGCGTTCGATTCTTAGCAGTCTGAAAAAGTAACAAACACGCGGATCATGAACCTGGATGTTGCAACCTTTTGGGTACGTTTTACTTGACGTGTTTTGCTCGTGTGTGTTAGATTTTAACAGCCATAGTAAACGAGTTGCAACGTGTTCCTCACATGTCTTTATGCCGCCACACATATACGCAGTGTGTTTGTTTTTTTTTAGCACAGATAAGAAAAAAACAGATGTGAAACTTATGAAAAATGGAGGACCTGCGTAGGCCATGTGCTTTGTCAAATATTTAACAGTGACGTTTTCTGTTGGTTTGCCTGCAAAAACTATTCATCCTGTTCTCGCCAGCCGAGCACGATTTCAACAATTCCATGTCATTGACCGCTTTTGCATCGAAGGCAGCAACTAGTGAAGTGATCGTGGGGCAGTCTAGTTATGATTTAGAATTTTTTACTGACCGTAGATTTAGAGCGTCACTATCGCCATATTCGGCTCTGCGCACGCTTTTCCGTTTTTTTTCCTCGTAACGTTGGGAGAGAGGGCGTCAAAATTGGATTAGCCTAGGGCCTTGCATCAGCTAAATCCGGCCCTTGCTACATAGTTTTAGGTAAAGATCTGCAGTAACTTGAAGTCGTACATGATATGAGCTCGACATAAACCCTTCATGAGCTTGGACCAGACTCGTAATTTTAATTGTAGCTGTTCGATGAACGAGAAAGACGGTTGTCATTTTTTCTGTCCGAGTCCAGCATTTCCCTGCTAGTGAACGAAACATATTCAGATTCACGTGTAAAGCAACCCCTTCATATTTCAAGTCAACCATGTAAAAAATTGCAGAGCATCGTAGTTTCCGACTAGAGGTGGTTGCTCAAGAGGCTGCTCCACTGTCAGCACGATTGGAGAAACGGAAATCTCGTTTCTTGGTTGGCTTTTCATTAAAAGTATTATATTGCTCACAAATCCAAGTTTCATCCAAATAAACTTGAAACACAAGACTTCGCAAGCTTCTATTTTTATAAAACTGGTTGTATGCAAATTTGCGTCTTGACCTGTTTTTGAGAAATTTTATGAGACCGCAACTAATTTATGTAAATAAGTATGTAAAAATAAACTTAATTGCTCAAATAAATTCTTTAGCAGTTCAGATTTACAAACAAAATTTTCCATTCCAATCCCATGAAACTAAACAGATTTGCATACGTATACCAGAAAAAAAACATGTTTCCAGCTACTTAAACAACATGGCAGCTGCGGCATTTTCCCTGGAACAACACACAAGGCGTACTGACGAAAAATTAGAAAGCATTACTTCGTATCCACATTTGTATAATATCTCAGTGAGAGAGCCTATTGCCTGAACTTGCTTGGCCATGATGAGCTGCCTGCTACGACCAAGAGCTAAACAAAGCTTACCGTTGTTTGAAATACGATTCTGTGCACCAGATATCACCAAGCACTCACAATGGGGCAGTTAACCTGAGAATTGACGATCGTGGGCCAGATATCTGCTTTGTTCAAACAGTAAGCAACACCAAAGGTTTTTTAACCGAATGGGAAAAACATTGCCCCAGTGCTGAGAACACGGATTTTCTTGTAGTGAACTTGATATTCTGTGGTCCGGGCAAACTGTAGTTTACTGTACCATTGTATTTTAGCTCATTTGTGGACAGTCGGCGGCGGAACAACTAACCTTTCTGGCGCATCCAGCCCTCTGGATGCAGTTTGTGGACCTTTGCCATGTAGCACCTCACCAAAAATCAAGTAATATCTTTTGGAGTCATCACAGTGTTCAGGCAATAATACGTAACAAAGGGATTGTGCGTTAGAAGTGCTCATATCAAAAGGGAAATTCCACATGGTTTTAAGTGTTTTTACCATTGTTTGTACGCTTTAAATGCGTTTGCTTTCCCAAGGTGAAAACCCACCTTGAATTCCCATATTATTATCGCAATGCTCAAAAGCGACGTGCCCGCTATTCTGAGATTCCTCATATTGAAAAAATAATGGAATTCATTCAGGGACACCGGAACAGCGATAGGGCAGGGAAGGGCTGTAAAAGAATTGAGGGCAATGGAAACTTTTAAAAAACAAAACAATCGTTACCAATTATGCTTGTGTAAATTCATCAACACCTCAAAAATAATAACAAAAATCACAGAAAACATTCTGAACTTCCTGGGAGCGCAAATGCAAAAAAATGTTTCAAGTCGATCTTGATAAACCATGAATCTAACTGTACTGTTTTGAAAAGGCAGTTTCTCTTCCCATGCCTGCTTTTGAAAGGGCAGGGGTAATGCTCACGCCATGCCGCGTTGTCCGACGTCCCTGAATTCATTGAATACAGACGAATATGCCCATAGTAGCAATCAGTCCCGTCGCCACGGGGCGGCTTTTGGGGGCTTAGCCGCCCCAAACAAAGATCCAAGCCCCCCAAATGGAAACATGAAACACTACAAATAAGTTTAGTTTTTGTCAATTTTTAGAGTACCAAGCCCCGCCGCACAAAACCAAAGCCCCCAGCAGAAACGCAAAGACCCCCTATTGAAAACTTTCTGGCGACGGTTCTGTTAGCAGTGCGTCCGTTTTACCGAGGTGGCCGCAAAGCAAAGATGTACTGTATTTTGAGAGAGACCTATGGAAAAAGGTAAAAGACCGTTTAGATCTCTGGAAACACTTAAAAACCTGGTTTGGGTCATAACAGATTTACGTTTTGGTTACATCAAAAGTTTAATGTTTGTAGATAACCAAAGTCTGTTGGCATCACTATCAACTAATCCCAATACAATAAAAGAATTTACTTAAATGATGCCTGTGGCCAAGTGGATAAGCGCTTTACGTTTGACAGAGATTGGAACTTACTCCGAAAACAAGTAGTTAGAACGCCTCGTCAACTAAAATGAAATCACAACAACATAATTAACCAAGGACGCGTTTACAGCCGGTGCAAATGCTGAAACAAGTTAGTTTGGTGGAGTCACATATCAGCAAATTAACAAGATAGCATGATCAACTATTAGAAATAGCAACACGTTTCAAACAAAATATTTTTTCTGATTGATTTTGCTGCTTTCCAAAGGTCATTGTACTCTTGCTTGACGCCATACTACCCCTTCAAACTGTAAGCACGAAATCCATTTATTTTTTGGGTCATACCATACGGCAGTTTAAAGCCATGCATATTTCAATACAAACCCTAAAACCTAGTTCGGAAATGAATGTCAAATGAAGCTGTTCAAAATAGGCCGACGAGGCCAAAATAGGCCGACAACTACAGCATGACTTAATAAAACGGTTTGGCATCTTCTTTGCCAGCGCTTTGAGCAATACGCAGTTGGGGTTTGAAACATCATTTGCTATTTAACTTTAACTCAAGAAAAGGTGACGAGTTGCGTACATTGGTCGATGTTCGGTCAAGAGGAACTCAATCCAATCGTTCGCATTCCAGTGAAGTACGGTACTTCTGCAGCGGCGAAACTTGCTGAAATGTGTTAAAACGCCTCGTTCCGCGGATAGCGATCGCTTGAACGACCTTTGCTTGGCACGAAGAGGCTATGACGTAGGATGTATGCAAATACCGATTCCAGCACGACGTGGGGAAATCTTGCAGAAAACAAAAATAAATCACGAGGTTGCATTTATCTTTTTCGATGAACCTCAACAACACGGTGACCCTGAACAACTCAGTGACGGCACAAGTCTGATCGCAGCCAGCAAAGTCATTAACTGGTGTTCACTGCCGTAGTCCGAAGCCATACTCTTGTTTGCATTCAGTTTCCGCCATTTTTCACATTATGGAGCATTGCAAAATCAGATTTTATGGGCTGTTACCTAAACATTGACTGTAACAGAGAAACGTTTGTTCGTCCCCTAACCCCCATCAAGACTCTACAC
>JGI24158J21664_10006827_pt1 | contig 15082 bp, 5 predicted proteins | sample Ectturendosymbi3_FD_21664 | JGI IMG/M metagenome (IMG submission 21664) | reverse complement strand
TTTCCAAGTTTGAGTAATTGTAACTGCATTTGAAGTTGCCGTAATTTAATAAACCTACAGATAATGTGATAAACTTCCTCCTTTGCTTTGTTATCAGCATCCGCAACATTCTCGCCATAGCACTGCCCACAGGTCATACTTTTGGAGGTGGCAATACTAGGCTGGCTTCGTGTTTGGAAAAGAATTGCTGGGGGAATCCTTTCGCACAACGAAGAACGGTTTTGGGCAGGCCTCTTTACACTTAATGATAAAATGTAACGCTTCACGTTTGTTTTCTTCACTGTTAAATTGAGTTCTTATATTTACTGTATACAATTAAATGCTCCAATTCTTGGAACGTTCCTATAGACCAGTGGTTGTCAACGCGTGAGTCGCGGCCCCAGAAGTGAGTCGCAGAGGAGTGGCTGTGGGTCGTGAACAACAGCTTCAATAGTTTGTTGAAGTCTTGAATTTTTAGTACCGCGCATGTCAACATTTTTTGTTACATCAGTGAGTAAAACCGAAACTCAGATTTTTGTGAAGTTGACATTATCTCCGTTATAATTCCTATGCAGTTCAGTTTCTACTATATACAGTTTCAATTGACTTTACCCTGGGAACACACCAACACTACAAGTGCTGCCCAGTGATACTGAGATTACGTCAGCCTCGCAAACATCTGTCCTACTGGGAATACTTACCAGCTAAAATTCCAACAAAGCACAAGCGATATTTTCATCATTTACAGTTCTGTATTATATCCACTATTTGTATTCGTTATGGTTCAATCTCATGATTCCAGGAAAAATTACTAAAGTAGCGTATGGTTGACAGATGTTGATCTTACCAGCAGGCCCAACAAGTGATAGTGATGCGCATAAACGATCAAAATAACTTTGTAATATGATATAGTTTGCATTTAATGCGCTTCAATCAAACTGTTGCATCCTAAAGAAGATTGTGTTTTCGCATATGTTCCTATTCATGTATGAGTGTACTTGCAGATGCGAACGTGACCTGTTCTTTGAAAAATCCGTGACGCAATTCCGGTATGCTACGCAGCAATCATATCCAAACCTAACTATGCTCCCCTTTCGTTTGCTTCCATTCGCTTCCACCTACAGTACCTCTGTGAGCAGGGACGGCTTAGGGGAGCGAGTGAGGGACAGTAACCTGGGATATAGGGCTGGGTTCAAAAAGTAATTACAGTAGAATTTGCTTAATTCGTCACCTCAAGGGAATTAGAAAAAAGTGACGAATTATGCAAACAAGTGAAAACTCTATCATAGAACCTGGTAAACTCGTACACATAGTGTTCTTATTTGCAGTAAAATACAAGTTTATGACGGTATGGTTGAATACAATAATTAATTCCTCTACTCTATCTGGACTCTTCTATCACTTCAAATCTATAACAAACTGCAAAGACTTCCTACGTTCTCTCAATGGGGAGTCGGGTCGCGCTTCGCACCTCGTGTATAAATTCGATAAAAAAATTGCGAGGTGCAACAATTCTCAGATACAGATCCTTAATTTGTTTGAATTCCCACACGTACTAGCTGGTTACACATCAAAAGCGAAACTGCAAATGACTTATTAGCCGAACAAAACGCTTCTAAGGGATAGAAAGAGGTGACGAATTAAGCAAATTGACTAATTAGACGAACAGAAGAGAAATTCTGCGGGGACCGACGAAAAAGTGACGAATTAAGCGAATTGTGACCAGTTCTACTGTACTCAATTACTTACTTACACCTTTACTTATTACACTTGATATATTTTAAGTAATTTGATTTTAGAAAAGTTCAGATTTTTAAGCCACACCTGCTGCTATAAACACAATACTATATATGACATGCATCATGACACAAAAAAAACTGTTGGCGAATATATTTTGTCTGTGCACAGCGCTTTGTGAGTAACAATTGTTGATTGTCATCGTGATGTTGATTTGGAACTAGAAGTTCATTCCACGAAATTGAATCGTGACCAGCACAACAGGTGCGAATTTATTCTGAACCACCCATTGTGTGATTAGAAAATTGCAATGATTTTGATGCACTTGCATATTTTCAAGTCTAATGTCGATATTCCTAACTTGCTGGAATTACCAATGTCGCTTAATAAATCTGTCAGAAATTACTTATTACTTCAACATAATTTTTGTTACTTGAACCCAGCCCTACTGGAACTCCCCTTTTTCAGAGATGCTGCGGGCACCCCTATGAGATTTTCGCACTTAGCGTTGGTTTGTTAAAGGTTATGAACAGGTTATGAACGAATCTAGAGCCACATTTAATAAGATCTGAAGCAAGTCCAAGGTTTTTCAAAATAAAGCAAACTACGTGCAAATGTGCCAAAGGGAGCCCCTCAACTTTCATGGGGCACTTTTCTGATAGTTTGCTTCGGGCCTCTAAATTCTAATATCCACTCCTGTCTGTGAGGCCGGGTATTCAACCCTTGTCCACATTAAGACAAAAGTTAAGGAACAGACTGGCTGTTAACAATGCCTTGAGATTAGCTCTCACCAACACACCCCAAAAAATTTCAGGACTAGTTGCACAAACGCAAGCTCAGTCGTCCCACTGAGTAGCATATGTGGTGTTTTGTTTTGCATAGGAATGTAAATACTGTGAATGTAACATGTGAAATTTTAGTGTTTTTATCTTGTCGGTTGTTATTTGAACACGTTTGGAGTTGCAGGTAATGACTAGGGCCAAGCGCTTATGTAATATTTTCGAATGGGTCGCGAGATCAAAAAGGTGAGGAACCACTGTTATAGACCGATTGTTGCACTGTCTTCAAATATTTTTTTTTAAACGCAGGCATAGATCGTATTTGCGAGAAATTTGAGTTTATCTGCGGGAAAGTTAATGTGGAGTAACAAGTTCGCCTCTCACTGATCGTGTTTGTGCTGCTTACGTATTTTAATGTTTTGCCTGCAAGCGGATGCTTCCAACGCCTCGAGGCCTTGATGCTTCCCGGTAGCATTGGTGTACAATTCAATCAATTGTTTCAGCTAACGAAAAACAGAACTGCTGAACGGCATAATGATAAAAATCGCGACAAAAGCAAGTGTATTGAAAGACATCGTAGAGTAGACGTTTCGGTAAACATTGCTATCATCAGCATGAGTAAAGATGTGCTGCAGTGAGCTCTCTGCCAATTTTTACAGCCAGTGGGGTGAATGGCGCTGTAAAAATAAAGAAAACGGGAAACTGACGGTAGTAGCGTACAGTGGCGCGAAGCTAACTAGTATTGTGACAAAGCGAAATGCGTGCCGGTGGTAATAGCCAGTTATGTCACGGATAGACATGCACGCAGCTTTGCAGTAGGTTAAAAATATAGAGGCGTTGTAATCTTATTGAATAAGTAAAGATTCAGGGATCTCCGGCAGCCGCCAATTGTCAGTACTGATGACCACGGAGTTGTTAAAATCAACCCGATAATCTTGGCTCTTCTTCAAATGCCTGCTGACTGACAGCATGGTTAGGTTCGATGCTCGTCTACGTGATTCTTGGAATTTCTTTGTGTTTGCCTGATGTTGCAGGCACAGCACGAGCGAGAAAGCCTGTAAATCACGTTGCAACGGTTGAGTAATTCCTAGTGGTCTTTGTTTTAATCCGCTTGTGCTTTTACAGTCTTATCAGCTCTTTGGTTTTGCCGCAACTATCAACAATATTTGTAGAGGCAAGGTGCTGCTTGTACTACCAGCTTACAGAGTCGTTAAATATCTTGAAATTCGTGGGACCATTATTGGTGTTTAGAGAAGTTATTTCTTTTGCTACTATTGGCAACCAACACTTGCACGTTATAAGAAACTGATCATGATGCCAGATCGAAATGAATGTTTCTGGTAACGACAGCTTGTACTTGAATTTTCACCTTCGCTGTGAGACAGTGTAACAGCAAACATGTTTACGCAGACAAAGCATGAACATGCTACGCGGTTGATACCATGTTTCGATCATTCGACCATTGCAGTCGAACGAAATGCAAACGAGAAATCCAACCACTTGAAAAAACCTACAGAGAAAATCATGCTTAAACAACAACACAAGAATCGACACTGCAGTGATGTTACTGTCAAAGCTTATGGCCGACACAACCATGAGTGGTGTTGTTAGTGAGAACATATCTTTTCGATCAACAAATTGTTGGTAACGTTTTACCATACCCTTGTGAGTTGTACATTAATTTGTAACTTGTAATGCTTGCAGTCGGCAATTAAAAGTTCCAGAGTTACTGCAAGTTTAAGGAATCAGCCAAATGGGCTCTGTTTTCATCTTTTTGCGATGATTCAAACTTGCAGATATCTGCATCAAGTAGCTACTCTCCACATGTGAGGCAAGCAAGTACCTGTAAATTTTGAATATGAAATCGATTTTACGTAACACTACGCATCATCAGTCCTTGAATCTGCAAGAAATACTATTAGGTGAAACGTTGAAAGGCTAAAACGGGCGATCGCTATCTACAAGTCGATCTCAAAGGTGCTGAGAGCAAATCGCATGACAATTAAACCTTCGGCGCCGCTGGGAGGACATGTCCTTGTCCAGCCAATGTACATCATTAATTGTGAAAAATGATTGTAAATAGTTTGTGTTCTGCTGTGCAATATGGGCTCATGAGCATACGCAAGGTAAAACAACGTACATTGTAAAAAAGTTCTCAATATATTTATTAATATTATTTTGCATTTTCGTAGTAGTTAGATTATTTTGGCTTGTTCATTTTATAAGTAGTTCGCATGCTGAAAAAGTGTGAGCACCCCTGGGCTAACACACGGGCTGAGGAATCATTTAACTCAGAGTCACGACTGAAGTGAAGATATCACAACACCAACTGCTACAATTATAACCTTGAAATACGTCTTTCTCATATAATTGCGTTAACTGGAACTTCAAAAACGTACTTCAGATGTAACTTAGCTGCGATAATCAACTATAAAATACACCGTTTTCGGATAATTACGTTCAATTCAATTTCAAAACCAACTGACGCTTCATTCAATAAGGTAACGGTCCGTTTAAGCTTGATACAACACGCCGTACGGTTCAGAACGTGGCAGAATGCGTAAGCAATACTGCATCCGTAGCGTTGCAACCATAAAAATACGCATCAGTTCTGAAATTTGCAAACATAGCTTGTGGGTGAAAAGTTGAAAGGCTAAATTTACATTGATTGCAAAATCACTAAAGCGTCCTTGCTACGTTAGCGTCCTTGCTACGTTCTTCGCCATTTGAGCGAACTGTTTAAAAAAAACAGAGAAGCTTACTGGCGTCAACCAGTTAGTTTCGCAGCTCTAGTGAAATCATTTGAGTAAATGTTTTTTATACTTTATTATAAGTTTTTATCTGTCGCGGCATGTTTTTCGACTTTCGTAATTTAAGTGAAGTTGTTCTGATTCAAGAGCTTGTGCTTCGATTTATTCATTTTATTCTTGAGTTTGTTGGCTTTCTCTGCTCTTACTTTAGTCTTTCAGCGTTTCACCTGTAAGCTTTGCTTGCAAATTTCAGAACTTAAATTGGGTAATTGCACGTGAAATCGACTTATTAAAACTTGCTGCCAATAGATTCTTCCTTACCCCATTGTGGAGAGCACGTATTCAAACCAAGACCAAATTCTAGCGTGCGCCTTTAAAAACGCTGTGGCGGATGAAAACAACAACGCCAGCAGGTTGGTGGTGAAAAGGTCAAAATACGTCAACGAACAGCGCAAACGATAGCAGAATTTATTTCACACGAGCAAGGCCTATTTGTTTAATATGAATTTGTGCGTGAAGTTGATGATATCATTTATCTTCACACTTTTCCAGAGTGAAAACTGGCTTGTTCACCAAAAGTAACAGTGCAAGCTTCATGCACAGGTGCGGTGCGATGATCATCTCGTGGAAAATTTGTTCATGGTTTGACCGAAATATTGTTCATAAGTTTTGGTTCACCGGGAAATATTTAGTTTTGGTCATTTGTGAAGCACATAGTACCATTGATTTGTTGTATTTTCCATGGCAACCACAACGTGCGCAGTGGTTGCAAGGCGTTGACATGCCTTTGGCATGCTTTTTTGTCGTGTTTAAAGCAAGGTGCTTGTAGTTTGTAAGTCTTTGCCCAATTGTAATGGGTCATTTGTAGGGTATCATTGCCTTCAAATTAAAGTTTTTTCTCTCTCTGCTATAGTTAGCAGATGGGGAAAGATGTAGCCCATACCTTAATTGGGTCATCTTTTCTGTCAGAATTTGGGTGCCCGTAACCTTTCCTTTCCAAATTTGATCCCATTCCTATCATGTTTGGGCTACATCTTTCCCCATCTGCTAACTATAAGATTGACTTGAGTGTTGTGTTTGGGTGATGTGCTTGATTTTCCGTAAATGAACTGTCTTACCTCAACTGTGGTTTTACTATGTCTTTAGTAACAACCCCAAAATCATCATCAGTAGTTACTGCAACGCAGTGGTTAAAATCTAGGAATTCAACTTCACCCGTTGTTCGGCTGTGCAAGCTTGGCGAAACGTTAGTCCCAAGCCACTGTTGGCAATGCTGAAGTTAGTGGTTTTCAAATGCTTCATTTGATCTTTCTGATGTAGCTATCCAAATCATGTCATCGATAAATCTGCGGAAAAGTTGTGCCTTACGTAGCACACCAGCAATCAGCTGTATGATGTAATGCACAACAATGTTTGCCAGTGAGACAGTGGTTCGATATCACCGGTTATAATTCCCTTTGTTTGGGGGACATGTTGGTCTGCGCGTTGGGTGACAACATTGCTCAGGTGAATTTTGTTCAGTTCGACAAAGGTTTCTCCGGCCTTGGTGTTATAGTTGGAATACTTGTCCAATGAACATTCAAGAGCTTTTGATACCGTGCTTCTGCACAAGCTGAGGTATAGTGCTTTCACATCTGCCACCATAACGGTAAACACTGGTGTTAGCTTTCCACTTTCTCGAGTTTTGGTAAGGCGGTCTCATCAGTTGAGCTGGTCTCCAATGTATTGACGGCTGTCCCTTGACAAAACTAAACTCGTCTGGACCGTTTTTGCAGAAGTCTGCACTAATAGGTTTCAGTATGAATTCTAAAATTGCAATTGTACGCGAGGTGCTGATGTCCCAACAGATTCCAGCAAGCGCACCGGCTTGTCTTTGATGTCCACGTTAACTTGTTGAAAAGCGAGTAAGCCTGTGCACTGCAACAAAACTTTGCTAATGCACCTTGGACCATGCAATACAAGTTGGTCTTTGCTTGCAGTCAGTTAACCATTTTTTCCCTTATTTCCTGTAATTTAGCCAGAAATGCAAGGTATTCTTGCTCTTGCGCCAATGGATCGTGTAGCGTAAATTTTGGTACGTAATGAGACGAAGAGCTTGCAGCATGCTCACACTTGCTTCATTTACCACAAAACAAAAAAAACAGTAGTGGTTGCCTGTCGCAATTTCCTGGAACTTTCCATGTTTGTAACCCTGCGGCTTGAGTAAACCCATGCTACTTTTCTTGCTCAATCCATTATGTTGCGAACAATGTCGAATCTCCATCCTTCACTGCCTCCACCTAAAAAATTGTTTCTTCTCGCGTCTTGATTAAAACAAAATTACTGGGTGAATTCTTTGGTACACAAAAAGCAGAAGTGCTGAATTACCTTAATGAAAATAACAGTCAAAGAAAATTAGTGACCATGAGAATTTGCAACAAGATCACTGCAGTTCAGTTTGCAAATGCACTGATGATGGTAACAGGAGTTACCGAAGCGTCTGCAAAATGTCGTTTACATCGTTTCTTTTGGCCGTTTCATTATAATGGGTGAATTCTGTTCATGTAAAAATGTGTACTTGAGCGCCATGTGACGCTCCAAACCGTAGTTGTTTCACGCAACGTGAAAAACATGATATTTCAAAGTTGAGTTGATAAATAAGCAACAAACCAGTGGAAGGACGCCAGGGCATCGAAAGAACCGCAGGGTTGTCGAGTCAATGCCTTTCAAATGTAAAGGTTTAGCGTACTGTCTAGGTTCAGCTCGTGGTTTTGCATTAGCGCGGTAAAGAGCTGCTAGATGATCAACACAATGGTGCACCTAGTGCTAGGTCGCAACTGGCCTCTCTAGGTGGGTCAGGTCAAGGCCTTATAGCTAGAAAGTAATAACAACTAGGTCAGGTGCTCAGATCTGGAAGGATCTGACCGTGGCAGAAAACAAACCTAGAATAAAATGAAACTCTGTCCAGGTTATCATTACCCTTTCACATCTAGCAAGATCCACAAATGTTTGCAGCGTTTTTAGCATGAAAATGGCGGCAGGAAATAAACTCAACTCACTATGTATTTTTGTATTGGACAAATTGCTACTGGGGCCACCGTGCCAATGATATTGATGATCCACTTTGCTATCATTTCTTGAAGGGGTCAATTAATTTGGAGAAGGCATGTTTGCTTAAAATCAACGTCACTGTTATGAATTCTGACACAAACATGCACACACACACACACACACATGGACGGACTCGCACAAAGACACATGCGCGCATTTCACCTACAGAATAAAATTGCCGAGTAAAAGCGCGCTTTAAACTAAAACTTTTTACTGAAAACTGGTTGCAATTACTTAACTCAGTTTTATTTGTTATGATGTCGGCCCTTGAATATGAGAACTATATCCGTAAGCAAGTAACTAAAATCATTTGGTTAAAGTGATCCTAAAGTTTGTTTTGTTGAAATACGTTAATTTTCTATGCTAATATAAGTTGACGCACATTCGATGCTTGCTGTATCTTGCAGGGAACTATATGCGACGACTGCGTTGTTCAAACTTTCTGTCTGCCCTGCTCGATGTGTCAACTGTCGAGAGAAATGGACCACTTGGGCTACACCAGAAATTGTTAGGAGAAAGGAAAAGGTTCTTACTGGAATTCTTGCGGAACCCTGCGGTGCTGAGGGAAATTCTCTATGAACTCTTGTTGTACTTGCATGCCAGTTGTGCCTCCATATTAGTTTGTGGCTAACAATCACTTTGCAGGTAAACCTCCACCAGAGACGGACAACACAAAGAATTTTTTATGTTCTTTTAGCGACGTACACCCGGTCGATTAAAGGGGGCTAGCTTTCTTAGACGTAGACGTAAGTCTTCAGTAATGGTTATAAGTAAAAACGTTTCGTTCCGCTGGGTCGGTAAAATAGGAGTTGTAGCTTGTCTTATGGTGTACCCAACATAAGTGTTAATATATATGGTTGTCTGAAATCATTACACTGCTTTTGGTTTGTATGCGTTTGTATTGGGGAGATCAGTTTTGTGCCTTGGGTCACAAGATTTTTTCTCCAAATATCTCTCTTTGTGTGTTTCTTCATACCGTCAACATAAGAATATCAAGTAATTTGTTTCTTAGCCATGAAGCATATCTTTGTTGAGGCCTGTATGATATCGAGTCTCCAACCTTGTGTCGTCCCTATGCTATCACGTCACGTAACCTTCGTTTCTAATTCATCAAAGTACTATTGTAGATACTTGTATGATTATATTAACTAACAGATTCTCAACTTTGTGCTGCTTGTTTTTCGTTAATACATGCAACGAGGCACTTCTTGTCGTAATGAGCTACTAACACTAAACAGAATCGTACATATTCCATCATTTTATTTTAAACTTGTCTTGTCACTTCAGATCAAAATGTGAGTCTAGGGAGAACTTGCTTTGTAAAACATTAGATGACACCGTGAAGCCAGTGGAACTAGGTATGCATTGAATATGTGAAATTGGTACTACGCAAGACGTCTTGAGATATTAGATATCTGGAATAAACTACAAACCAATTTTTTACAACTTTGTGTAATTTGCCCTTTTGGATATTATAGTCTGCGAAAGTTCACTCTAAAATCAGATCAGTGTTGTTAAAGTATTTAACAGAATCTGACCCTTCTGCTAGTATTCGTTTGAAAAAATGTTGATGTGAAATCACGTTGCCCTAAAAATATTTGAGAGCATCGTTAGTTGTATAAATCTCAACTATTCGCTTGCGTCTTCAAAATCGAACCTTCTTCACTGAGTGTACGTATTCAGAAAACAACAACTTTTACTTTAGCACAGTGCAAAAAACAAGTTAGTAGTTTGCAATACACTTTCAAAAACAAAGCTCTGTACTGAATATTCCAAGTTCTTTTTGCTTACAGCACTCAGCAGCGATTCAGAGAAACTGCGTCTTACGCACTTTTAAGACACGGAACGAAGTGGAAATAGTCTTTTTAGAATTTAAGTATTCCTATTATCAAAGCATGCCTTGAAAATATTGTCTATCCTTTTGTACGGTGGTTTTGAGTAATTAAGCACCTACATATGATTTTCCGTCTTTTTTGGAGTAATTGCATCGGGAACAGACAATTCACTAGTGTTTTTCACTTTAAGGTTGCTTATGGGAGTTCACAGACGTGCATGAGGAATAAGTTTATCCGACCAAGATTAAAATGGGCGTATTTACATTTGACGGTTCTTTGCTGTTTTGAGGAATGCAGTTTCACGTGGAAGCAGCAAATCAAACGTTTGAAAATATTACTTAATTTTTCTAAGGTGTCTTTTGCGTCCAAAAAAGCTGTTGATGCACACTGATTTTCAAGTTTGTTTATATTTCCTAAACGCGTTTCCATCGGAGGGAACTTAATCAAAGCGGTAGTTTTGATCTGAATCAGTCGCTGAACAATTTCACGCAGCAGCTTCCTTTCTTTTTTTTAATTTGATTTTTAGTAACGGCAATTTGCGGCAGGCGAAACCTGACATTTTGCTTCTTGCCGAGGCAAATGAGGTGAACGCTCTTGACCATTGGTTCTTAACCTTTTTTGTCCCATTTACCCTTTAATAAAATCAAGAAAATTGATTTTATTCCCAACAATGTTCAAAGTGTCAAGACATGAATTTTTCTCTAAAGGGTCCGGGGCAGGTTCTGGAAAAACGTTGTGAACTTAAACTCAGGTATATGAAGAATTTTTGTGCTTACTGGAGCCAATTTTAGGGCAATGCTTGTCCGGAATTGTCAGTCTCTGAGATGAAACTTTAATAAAATGCTCTAACAAGCAAGCATGAATAGTTTTAAAGAAGTAGTTCGCTGAGGTAGTTGAAATTCTAAATACAGTTTCATACGAATCCGCATATCACTGAGTCAAGGGGCAAAATGTTTAGAAGAAAGAATTTATACAACCATGTTCTAAATTTTCTTTTATTGGTTGCCCAATCAGTCACTCAGTGCGACTTTTGTGCTTGTTTTCTACACAATATCTAATATTTTGAGGACAGTGGATGAAAGAAATACTCTCGTGTCATCCTTAGGAACCAATCCAGATTGATGTTTCGTTTCATGGTCATCAATGGAGAGAACCCTGCCTCACACATAAATAGTTGGAAAAGGTATAATAACTTCAAATACGCCTTTCGACAGAGAAGGAAATGTCGAACAATTGGAAAATTTACTGTTGCAAGATATGAATTTAGACAAAGCATTGTTTAACAATGAAGATCAATCAATTCTTTATAAAACACTTTGGAAAGACGAGCCCGTGCCCTGATAAAATTTACACGTTCAGTTACGTGTTTCGAAACTATTTTGAAGTTTTCTAGTAGGGTTTTACTCGCTGGTGCATGTCGATAAAAAACAAGAGGGACAAAAATGATGTGCAGTGCCCGGTTGTTCATCAGAATTTGCAGCACCTGACTTCACTGAGAATAGACGCGGCGCCTTCTGTGCATAGCGAGCCAGTGTGCTGCCATGAGTTTACTTCGTTGAAAGAAGTTATTCATTGTTTCCTTCTTCTTTTGAGCCAGTTCATAATCACTGCTTGGCCGCACTAGACCTCGGGATAGATGTTGAGCAGCCATTCGATTGTCTCGTCGTCCAGAACCGTCAGGCTACGCAGCCCATGTGGAGGTCGATGGATTGGGCATTGGAGGACAATTTGGTGGGCGGTTTGTTTTTCTGCGCCACACTCACAGGCCGCAGAGGAGACCATACCCCATTTGTACAAGCAGGAGCGGAAACGCACGACACCGGTACGGAGGCGGTTAAGACGGATCCAGGCTGTTCTTGGGAAGGTCACTCCCAGCACCGATTCTAGAATTAAAAAAGTGGGGGGTCACTGCGGGGCCAAGAAAAAAGTAGGGGGGCCAACATAAATGCCTGTTGCATGATGATTTTTCGTTGTTTTGAAGATTAATTTCTTATGATCCCTATAAAATCCAACATAGGCTTGTGAATATCGTTAAATATGAACTAGCGTTATTATTCACTAGAGACGCCTAAACACCACCGTAGATGGAACCACACACGTGCACTGCTATGCCGAATATTCTGTGCCAACTGTGCAACTTCCACAGTACTGCATATGTGAAACGAAACACCATTTTCCGTACACAATTGTGCCGACCCCACATGGACAAAAACAGCTCCACAAAAATGAATACAATTCACATGAAAGCGAAATGTTTCCAACCACGATTTCCATCTTGACACAGAGACAAGTAGACTGTTGATAACCAACTAGTTTCGTCAAAATCTTCTTACTGCAAAGCAATTTTTTAGGTAAAACATCTGCCAACGGATTGGTGTCGACTAGAGTCCTGCGTGGGGCGGGTTGCGGGACGGGCGCGGGAATCCGCAGAGTTATGCATACGGGTGCGGGGCGGGCGCGGGTTGAACTTTGTGCGGGACAGTGCAGGATAAGAAATTCTTTGTGCAGGTAACTGAATGTTGGCTCAATGCATGTGAAAGTGGCATGAGCAAAAGAATTAATGCTACAGAAAGCTTGTGGCGCAAAGTTGTAGAGAAGCTTTGGCAATTGAAATGCCTCACTGGGACAAAAATTATGTCACTATCTTCGTGAGTATCGCACATTGTATGACTTACTTTCGTCTTAGCAAACCAAATTACAGTTTGAAGCTACTGAGAGCATTTGAATACTAACAGCATTGGTAATAACTGTATGGTACTTCTAATCACTCCCAAACTGTTATGTCATAAGCAAATTTAGTACTAACGGAAGAACAAGGGTACTTAGAAATCAGTTTAGCGCAGAGAACACATGAGTAAAAATCAGAAAACTAAAAATCAGTTTTGCACCGAGGTGTCAATGGACACGTGGAAATCTACCAATGCTCTGTACATGCACATGATAAACAGGCACGAAAGACCATTGCATCGAAAATGTCGAATTTGAGATTATAAAAATACGGTCAGGCTGTTGTATTGCACATACACAATAATGAGAAGCTTACTGGGCAGCATGCGGGCCGCGGGTTTGACATAGCTGGTGTAGAGACATTCTCTAATGGTGACGAGACCACAGATTGGAGTTTCCAGGTCTCAGTCATCTTGCAGGAAATACGTTCTGCGTGATGGCAACCGGCGCTGTTAATGAATGAGTGTTTATTATTATCGATGACCATGTCGTGAATAGAAGAGCAAATTTAAGAGAGTTATTCAGTGAACGACATACTCTTTTTCAACAGTGCTCTGAGAAAGAAACGCTGAGGTTTAACTAGGTTTTACATTTTTAGCCGATAGTGTTTTTCCGGGCCTTCCGTTGGCTTTGAAATAAACCACTGAACAAATTGCCTCCAAAGATGAAACACCTATATGAGTTTTTAGTGGTTTTCAGACACACAGTGACTGGTGCAGGTTTGGGATGGAAACAGTGCGGGAAGGGTAGAAAACGGTGCGGGGCGGGAGCGGGCAAGAATTCTCAACTTCCTGTGGGTGCGGGGCTGGTTTACATTTTGAGGGTGCAGGGCGGGAGCGGACAAAAAATTTCAACCTGCGCAGGACTCTAGTGACTACTGACTAATCCGTTTCTGTGTTAGCCTATGGACATTTTGTGATTGTGGTGCAACTATAACAATATATCTAAAAGCTCAACCGGTGTGTCAGATAAAACGTAAAAACGAATATTGCTAACGTTTCGTTGACGGTGCAGTCAACTTCATCATGAAAACAAGAGTGATGAAGTTCACTGCACCGTCAACGAAGATAAAACTAATACATCCGTTGAGCTTTTAGATGTGACATGAACTGGCCTGGTGTCCTCGGAATAGCAAGACAAATATAACAATGTTATGCAACTACTATTACGAGTGTAATATCCATCTGCAGAGTGGATAGGGTGAGGACTATTCAATGCAGTTAACAGCAGCAACGAGATGTCGGCACCAGTCGCACCTAAAGTAGCATAGCAGTGCTGCAGATAGGTGTGTATCGAGGCTTAGGGCGTGTACCTGATAGCAAGATGTAACAGCAGACGTAAAACTTGTTTTGCAGAATATTCCCAACAAAGTCGTTCATTTTAATATTCACACTGAATATGACCCTGACTGATCCTTTAAAGCTGACTTTTCAACCCCCCGTTGATTTACGACTGTCTTGTCATAAGCGAAACACGCACTAACTCTGAACCTAAAGAAATTCAGACAAATAGATATAATTAGCAATATAATTCTCACACAGATCCCAACACAGTCTACGGCAGATATTTTATATAATCACCACCCAGGGCCGGATTAAGAGGGGCAACGGGGGCAATTGCCCCGGGCCCCCCGTGATGAAATTTATTTGTTTCAAATAAAATACTCGGTTGAAAAATTTTTGTGATTCAGAAGCGATACAAGAATACAACTCTATATTATATTCCTATGTTGTGTTAAGTATTAAGGGCCCCCAACAGCAACTGATCTCTCTACAACTTTGACCGTCTGCCAATTTTAGTAATCGCTACTGAAAAACCTAGAAGTATTTTCGGTTTTGTTCAACGCAAATATATTTGCTTTCGCTGGTAACGTTTTCTAATCTTTCTTTTGGCATGGGTATGACTCTCTACTCGTGCATCACGCCGATTGCACAAATGTCACGAAAACGTCACTAAAGTAAACCTCGGTCAATCCGGATCTTCGCCAAAACCGTATAAATCTGGTTGTACGAATGGTTTCTAACGTTTTTCTTCATAAAAGTCTTCGGTTTATCCGGATTTTCCCGATCTTCGCCAATACCGGCTAAAATCTGCTCTTTTCATGTCTCGTAATCCGGATTTTTCTGCACTTCCACGCTGTTGTGTTCTTTAGTGAACTGACTGGTCTCTAGAAAAATTTGTCAGC
>JGI24158J21664_10006826_pt1 | contig 15083 bp, 10 predicted proteins | sample Ectturendosymbi3_FD_21664 | JGI IMG/M metagenome (IMG submission 21664) | reverse complement strand
AATATTTCCATGATCCTTATCTCAGGTCTGTTTCACTGTTTTACGCAATTGTGTCTTCGTTTACACTTTTGGCAATCGCTGAGATGTTCCATTGTGCTGGGACGCTTCGGCTCGATAACCGCAAGGTTTTTCGGTGTCCCGGCTGCAAGGTTTCACTTGTTTTCTTTTTTTTGTTGTTTTATGAATAAGTACGACTCTATATCGTTAAAATGCTTGTTTCTATCCACGTCGCCGATAGCTTCGTCTCGTGTGTGTTGGGGCGTGTATAATTGCCTCGAGAATGATACGTTCGCAAGTGTCTTTGTTTTATATGTGCACAAGCCATGTCTTGTGGGCCTTGTGGCCGAAATCAATAAAACTGTCAAATTGTCAGCTGTCAAACAAGCTAAGTTTGTGTGTAACCAAACCCAAAATTACTAGTGTAAGCCAGTTGCTCGTATAATGATCAATCTATTTCTAAATTTTGCCATGGTAGTTGTTTAACCTACGTTGTGATTACTATACAAATAAACTATACAATTTCGACAAGGGTCCCAGAAGCTAGGGGGCCCGGTATCGGTCTTCGTACTCCCTGGTAAAATTTCTCTCCGAGGCCCTGCTCTGAAGGGTCTAAAATGTACGTGTCGGACTCAGATTCGCAGCCTCTCAGATGCATTTGCCTCTGCTTTTGTGTTTGTCGACTTAGCCGTTGAAACGGGTTTCAGCTTTCTCCGGCTTGGGTGACGCAATGCTGGACGGCGCAGCCAAAGAAGTTACTCCAGCATCACGACCAGGGAAAGGATTCGTATACGCCATTTTCAAAAAAATAACTACGTGCCGGACCTTTGGCTCGCAGACTCCGAGGAGCACTGCAAATTGTATTGTTCCGAATACATGTTGCCAGGGCATTTCTAGAGTGAAATGCATTTTACAGTAAAATACAATAGTGTTATTTCATCGGATCAACGTTGCTGCTTTGTTGTGGTGCTGTACGCGGTTGTGGCTACAAGTAGCAGGACACTTGTTGATTTGTCCTACGTCGATTTGTTGCTTGACCGGTATTTATTCTGGCTGCATGTATTATCTTATAATGTCTGGTAGGAGGATGAATCCCTTGCATTCCCGCCTGTTGATGATGACTTAAAAATTTCTATCTGTCAAGATGACTCACGATGTTCAAGATGCTCAAGTGAAGGATTAAGAAACTTTTAGACTCAGTGGTGAGACAGGGACGGTACTTATGTGATTAAACCGACTGCGCATGCGCAAATCAAGAAGTAAATAAATGACGCGATTGTAATATTTGCTTAAAAACGATTATTCAGTGGCATGGCCAGGAAAAAAACACGGGTCAAAAATCGTTAGTTGGCCGTTGGAAATGCTTGCAATGACTCGTGTGTTTTTGGGGTATAGTTCGAGGGATTTTTGGGGTGGCCTAGAATAGGTAGCATGCCTACAATTTGAGTGCGTTTCTCAATTAAAGCTTCATTAAACAAAAATGCGATTACAACGTACGATATAAATAAATCACTCTCTATTTTTTGCACAGATATATGTCAGTTGCTCCCTATTTTACAGTGTATTATGTCAAGTGAGGTAAAATAGAGGTCATCCAACACCTGCCGCTTTGTAACTGTTTTGTTGTTTGTTCCTCACTGCTTTCACCTAATGCGTTACTAGCAGGCTTCCAAAGAAATCCCACACAAAGTACCTGGATAGCCATTTGAGCCTTTGCAACGTATTATTACAGGAAAACAATGCTCCGTTTTACCCAGCTTAGATCGTCCGAGTTGCACAATTTATAAAAATTCAAAAATTTTTAGCGGATCAGATTTCAGCTATGCTCTAATCTCCACTGCGGATGTAGATCTGCAGCTATCATGTAGAGACCTTAAGATGTTTCTTTATTGAAAACAAGGAAAACACTCACAGCAGAAGAGTCGTTTCAACCGTGCTGCGTTTCATGTAGAAATGAACTGAAACTTACAATCCTTGAGTTTCCCTGGGTGCCATACTACTGGCGATATTCGTTCACGAAAAAATTATTGTTTATCGCGCATCACGCTTTTGACTCAGCTCGTTATTTGATCAATCCCAGCTGCGACGGTCATGGATGACCGAACATATATGTCACGTGAGAACCGCTGCTGAAGGAATGACCATCGAGAATGATTCCTCCAAAGTTAGTAAAGATAAAAACCAGAACTAAGTTCCAGCTGGTGGAGCGTTAATCTGAACGAGTGAGTTGGAGAGCTGTAAAGTTCGAACATTCTCTCACCACAGCAGCAGAGAAGGTTCGTTTCCCAACTTCGACTATATCAAGACGACAGCATGCTACAGCTGGCTAGCAGAGAAGCACAAGAGTCGGTTGTAGACTACAGCACATTTTTTCATTTTTTATGAATTAATGAACGAAAGGCGGGCGTCATTGGTTACAGGCGGGAGAGAACAATAAGTCGACTCAGGATTATAACAAAAACGGCGAGTTACAATGTTCACGATTGTACAAAAACTTTCTTCAGCCATTAGAAAAAGAACAGCACATTGTTGCTAAACTGAATCAAACACGATTAATGCGGTTAAGGTCGCACCTTCGATTGTGCAGAGACTTTCGGAACAAAAAGCGTTAAAAGACGTTTTGCAGACCAACACTTGCGTAGAACTGCTGAAAGTATCGTCACAGAGAATGATTTAGAAACGTTTGCGGCAAGAAATTTCGAGATACCTCTAAATCGCAACAAGCACAGCGTTTAACACCTCGGTCCACACAAGTAGATTCAACAAACCTACCGGTCGAGGAATTTCTGCATGAAAGATGCGCCTTGCTTGAACAATAGCAAACCAAGATTTGGTCGTTGTTGAATTAAAAGCATCGTAGGTACCACAAAGCCCACGAAAGGCAAGCGTGCAAATAGCTCGTAGTCACGCACGATTTTTAAGCGTAGCACTCATTAGACCAGGGGTCACCAACCTTTTTGAAACTGAGAGCTACTTCTTGGTACAGATTTATGCGAAGGGCTACAAGTTGAATACACACACTTTTGAAATAAAAATCTGCTCAATTTGTCTTCAATTATGTTATCATTAATAAAAAATAAAGATATTCGTGTGAAGACACTGATTATGCTTATGCTATTGTCAGAACAAGCCCGCGGGCACCATGTCGGTGGCCCTGCATTAGAAAGTCACCTGGCGTCTTTCGTACTGCTCTCTATTTTTCAATCGCATATATATGAGCCTCAAGCGACTACAGACGCAAAAGCTGAAAGATTCACTGATGCGCATAGAGTGAGACTGAAATAGATCAACGTTTTCGATGACAAACTTCAAGACGTGTTTCTACAAGCTTAAAACAGTTTTTAGGTACATGCAAGTGAAAAAGAAATAGGGTAAAACCACCTAAAAACAAACTTTTTCCGTTTCGGGCGGAATTATATCAAAAACGCATCATTTTCAAGCTAATGTAATGTTCCAGCATAAAAAGCACACGTCTTGTAGATAAAGAGGAAAAAGCCAGCACACCACCCGTGCAAGTAGCAAAGCATCATCAAAAAAGTGTAAATCCGTTGCACATTGGTTTACCTCACGAAATGCGCGCAAGCAACACTGTTGCTGGTTACTGCATGTCATCAGCAGTACTGACCCCGCAAAAAGCATTGACGTTGAACAAAACAATCTTGAAGATACTTGGCTAAAGCATAGATACCCAAATGTGACTAATAATGGAATAATGAATAGAATTAACGAGTAGGATATTTTTCCCACTGCAGGAGGAAATGTATAGCCCTTCAAAAACCACTATCGTGCAATTTTCAAATAATAGTTCATAGATTTTGTGATTTTATTTCGCGAAATACTTTTAGCGTTTATAAATTTTAAATAGTTCCTGCTTGACATAGAATAGCACCAAAATCGTTGTCAGAGCAGCGAAAAATTTTTCGACCCCCTGTTGAAGATTATGGTGTTACTGCAATATTCCGCATGAACCGTCTCCAGCATACTAAGGGATGACCTTTTGTATCAGACCATCAGTGAAAGACGGAGCGGCGCGTACACGGTATAACGAAACAGCAAGGTCGAGATGAAAATAAGCTTGCCTTATTGGCAAGGTCAGGCACTAAGCAAATTTTTGAAGATGACATACTTATAACGATAAATTAAAATTGCAATAAAATAGTTGGTGCTCCTTTTATCTCGGACCCCACCTTAAAAATGGTGGGGCGAGGACCCCGCGAACCCACTGTTCTCCCGCCAATAACCAAACGCAACGGGGAGTGATCTTCATGCAAAAATTAAAAAATTCAGACTACGTAAAAAAGAACGCTTCTGAAACATTTTATAGCGCGAATATTGCTGTAATGCTCACACACAAAATTGATGAACAATTATTTTGCTCCATCGAAAAGTGCCAGCTTTGCAAATACGCGATCTTACTGAAACGTGGTGAAGGAGAAAATCATGAGAAAATTGCAAGAAAAAATCATGAAAACAGCTTAAACAAAGGATTAAAAATATTAAGCTCTGTTTTTTTCTTTTACCACTGACTGACTGCAGTGAAACTATTTTTCAGTATACGCTCACAGTAATCATTTGCTGTGTTGCAGTGACTAAAATTTAAACATTATAAGTTAAAATTCAATGGAATGGTTGCACAAGCGTAGCGAGTACGCAAAAGTGACTTTTTCATTAGATGACAAGATTATCCCTCGCAGTTCAGATATTTTCCCAAGTGAATGGGTCAAGTCGTTTCGAAATTTCACACATTTCTCGTTTTTTTTGAAAAAAAAACAATGATGTCCGGAGACTATTGCAACCTTGATTTTACTAACTTCTGCTCTGCCTAAACATTGATTTCCTCAAATCGAGTTACGTTGAAAGGTAAGGTAAATGTTGCGATGTTCTCCCTTGTCATATAAGCAGTTATCAAAGTTCCAGCAACCTCGAATTATCTGGAAAAAAAAACAAATGATACTTCCAAAAGGCGATATGCAATCACGCAGGAATGATTTAGCAAGTCGGCTGTCTGAAAGCAGCCCTAAACCGTTTTGGCATTTAGCCAAACGATTTCAGCCTCCGAAATGCTGCTCAACATGTCGTTTCGGGGGCAGATCCGAGAAGCGGAAGGTGCACATCAGCGCAACCGACACCCGACGCCTCAGCGCCACCCGACGGAATATTCGCATGCGATTTCGCTTCGTGTTTCCAGAACTTCACTCCGGATTTTTCCAAGTTGCTAACATCCGGGCAACTTTTGCTGGAAAGCTCGTACTGATCGCTGCCAAAGCTGGTCTCTTTATAATGCCGCTGCGGAACAGAAAGAAAAGCGGTCATCGGACGTCTTGCAGACGGTGAAGGAGACCGGGACCGCGGCTGCGGTGGCCTTGCTGATAAAATACTTGGAAGATGGAGGGTCCCCTCGCTTGAAGCGGTGTGCGACATACTGCTCAGCACCATGTTTGTTCCGTATCTCGGCCTGGAAAAGAAATGCACAGAGACTTAAATAATCATCCGCGCGTGTTCTTGTATTGTTTTCAAAGGGTTTTGCAGTTTTTCCCTTGCAAAATTTTTCAGAAATCTGCGCGTATAGGTCTTATTCTTAGCTTGGACTCAATCGTCGTGCTGAGGGCCGGGTTTAACAATAATCGGAAGATAAAGTCCACTATTCAGGTTTAAAAATTAGATAAAGACGCCATTTATCGACGAGATTACTCACAAAGTGCGCACTTTTGCGTAGCTCTTTCTTTTTCACGCGATTTTGAGGTTTTCATGCATATTTTAGCATTGCGATCAGCAACCAGCACAGTATATATTTGCACATTGCCTTTCAAGAGCGGAGATACCAAAAAAGAAGGCTTGTCCTCTAAAATGTACAAATGTACTTTTTAAAATTGGAGTCAGAATCTGAAGGAGCATCAATCTTGGAATGATTAGAAACCACTACGTTGTACATTTAATGCAACCAAAAAGAATTTTTCACGCAAACCAATACCCGTTTTCACTGCATCAGCCCTTTCCCAGCAGCAGGCATATCGACTGAAAACTGGTTGGGCGGCATCACGTCCCCGCAACCCATATCGCGCCAATGTTGATACCTGACTGCAGCCGTCTCTAAAAGGGTTTCATTAAGCTTTTGCGTCACTTCCTGCAATTGCATCGCTGCGCGGTAAGTGCCACTTGCTTACGCGCTCGCAAGTGTTACGACTTCACAGCTGAATTACTTTTTTCTGTTTTGTTCTCTGACATCCGCACACTTTGCTCTTGTGAAATCAGGAACATCATAAGAAGCTTCAAGCCGGAGTGATTGGGAGAAGAAAGTTTTAGGATGTTGAATGCTGTATGGCTGCCAAGTGATCGTGCTCGTGCTTCTCACCTGCCTTGGAGCCCTTTTGCTCGAGATATGTATGTAGTTTGTACAATGTTTTTGAATCGTTTAACTTAAACTGAGCTTATTTTCTGTTTTTTATATCAGGTTTTGTGCCTCGCCTGTACTACTGCAAATTTGGCAGTCATTAAATATAGGTTGGGCTTGATTAAATGACTACTTTGGCCGTCTTTCGCCCAAACTGTGCTGTTCGTAGCATTGTCATTTGAAGTACATTATTTGTTGCCTACTTGCAGCGCAAACTTGACTTGACTTCTTATCTGCCTTGGAGCGCTTTCGCTTGTTGGCGACCGCTCCTCATCAGCTTTTGTGCACCACGCTACCTTTTTGTTTTAATCCGCTTGTGCTGTACTTGCAGTTTCCCAAGTTTACCGCAGGACTATGGTTTATTTAGAGGTCGGACGCTGCTCGTGGCAGGAACGGTTGATTTGTTCAGTTTTTAACGCTTCCTAACTTCTTTACTTTAAGCAGGCCACCACTTCATTATTGCAGTACGGGGTTGGTGCATTACATCTCTTCAAGTATTTTTCTTGCTATTTGCGGACAACATGCGCATCATGGCAAACTAAAGATGATGCTAGGTCAAAATTGCTTTTTACCTGAACACAGTATGACTGATGTTTGTGTAACATCTTTTCCGAGAAGACAGCACCACGGTTGATCCACATGGAAAGATATAATTTAAAATTTTCCCGCATGTTTAAACTTCTAAGAAACGTTCAGTTTCCTAGGTGACTCAAAAGTGAGCAAAATTTTGAACGTTTTCTTAGCTTGTCAGCATCTTTCAAAATCGATTTACTTTTAGGATTTAAAAATATTACACTGAAGCAAAAAACAAGGTGAGGTATTAAACGGTGCGAAAATGGTTATTATGCAACACTCTTGTACAATTCTCTTCGGCACAACTCTGCCACATTTATCTTTACATCGAATAATTGGCAAGAGCGGTATTAAACACTTGCTCTGTGTGAAATTTAAAGAAAAGGCAAGCGCCTTCACTATCATTTGGATCCCCATACAAACATGCGACGGGCAGTTTGACGGAAAGTGTTTGGAATAAACTGTTAAATATTTACACTGTTTCAACATGCCATAACATCGATCGAAATTATAAATAATTACGTATATATTTAGCCTCCTTCAAATAACAACGATACAAGAATTAAAAAATTAAAGAGATACATTACCATCAAATAGAAGGTATGAAACCAAAATCAAACTAAACGGTAATATCTTCACTTCATTTCAGATTTCATCAAGACAGTGCGTAGTTTTACGATAAATCGTTGGATGATATACAATAAGAAGAAATTTGAGGTGAGAATTGGAGAACGAATCGTATCAAAGTTGGGCAAAAAATTCGAAAAATTATCATAGCTTCGCGCGACAAACCATTGGATGTTCAGATTGCGCGCACACCTGACACAAAATCTCGCGCGTGCAGAGGTTCTGTTCCACTAGGATGCTTTGAGAGCGAAAAATGACCAATGAACACACTCTTTCGCCAGCAGTAGCCGATAAAAGCAATCAGGTTGCATCTCAGTGTTCTACACCATTCGATTCTAGTAGATATTGACGAACTGCGTATCATAAAATCAACCAAATTCAAATTTTAATTCGACGTTCAATGATTCTCATCGTCAACAAAACATTTTATGAGACCCAGTTTGGGATGAAACTCACACATTTGAACTTCGCCATCTGGTCATCTTAGACGACGGAGATTGTTGGTGCCGGTGAGCCTTCGCCCTGAGCCGCAGGTTTGACGCAACTGCCCTGTCTCTCATAATGAAAGCGTTCTTTTCGTCCATCACGTGATACTTGCCAGATTGATATCTCCGCACGCGACGCACCATCACGCTGCACGATCTGCAAACAAGAGATAGAAACAAGTGGCAAAGCGGGAACATATAATTTCAACGCAAAGTGATTTACAGCAACGGGGTGGCGATTATCGGATATTGACTCATCTCCAATATCAGAAGGGTTTACGATGTTTCTGCGGTTTGGCCAAAAAGCTTTTTTTCCTATCAGTCAGCAGGGTCGATCGTCGTTTGTTCCTCGGCGACGATTCCCAACGACAAACACAATCTGTTTTACCGGTGCTAGGCGAACAGGAGCTGAGAAGCAGCTGCCTGTCCGATCACCTGCAACTATACCATGCACGTAAGCATTTCCGAAGCCTGTCTATCACATTATTGTAGCGAACGTGAAACGAAACTTAGCGCTGCTTGTGATGTTTGCTTTGGTGTGCTAGACACGTTGCGTGTTCTAATTTCAATTCCGTTTTAGGTCTGAAAACGGATTAGTTTTCATCCCAAAACGGGTTGTCCTAAAATGTTAGAGGTTTGGTCTCAGGACCGATTTGTCGCGAAAACCAAAAAACGAAAAAGCGCATGCGTCTAGAATGGGGTAAGTCTTGGAAAAAAACAAGAAAAGCGTTGTTATAAAAAGATAAAGAGGTCAAAATAGGAAAACAAAGCTAATCATGTTTGGAGAAAGTGTGCGTGTCGTGAAAAAGAGCATTCTGCCTGATTTGAAAGCGCAAAGCGATCGTCAATATTCTGCACTTTGACAAACACTGTTTTCGGAGCGTCATGGTGGCTTTTGAAGCCGCATCCACTTTGCAGATGCGAAAATTCAAGTGCTAGTTATCACTTGATAGGACGACATGACAGCTTCAGTTGGTTTGCTTCTGAATTATGCATCATGTTTCTCCCAGAAAGCGCTTGCTCCGACGACAAGCGATTTTACTTACCGGTTTCACAAGAACGTACACCTTATTTCGGGTGAATAAATAGTGTGTTGCTTGGTTCTTTTCAAGTACCTGCACCGGAAATGTGATTTACTTCATGTATTGAATTTAAACAACGTGACTGCTTGATATTTTTTTATTTCCTATTTCAGGTTCAGTTATTTGAGGATATATTTAACTTTGGGCGCGCAGCGACATACTTAGCCAACCGGCGCAAGCATGCGAGGCGCTGCCACTGATGGATAGGTTGAGGCGCTGGGTAAACCTTGTGTTTCACCGCACTAGTGACGTAGCCAGCCTAAAATGTTCGGGGGGTAAATCTTTTGACTATAAGCGAGCAACAGTATTTTGTCTGGGACACCGCCTCTCAAAAGCACAAAATAACAAGATATACTAGAAATTTGGGGGAATGCCCCTCCCCTGCGTACGCCTATGCACCGAGAGTGAAGGGGATATTATCTGCGAGCACATAATATTTCCTTGACGACAAAAAGAGTTAAAGCACCGCCCACGTTGTTGGTCGAAGCCAAAATCAGGAACACCACCGCCGCGCAGCACTTCATGTGGTGATATACGACAGGTGGCCCGCTAAGAACAACCATGCAAATGAATACGTCATACTGGACGTCGACGATCGCAGGTTTAAAACCTTTGAAATTCTTCAAAGCGTTTTTGACCAAAGTCTGCCACATCCGCTGGAGTTCGAATCCCGCACATACACGTCGTATTCTCGTCACGTTATATAATCGCGTCCCGCAACAAGTGTCCAGTCACAGCAGATCAACGATCAAGCTGTCGATGTCCAGTCACAGCTCCGCGCGTTTCAAAGTAGGGGTATGTACGGAATTTTTATAAAAGAAGCAATATCTTTTCATCTTATGATAAAAATAATTTTTTGATTTTTTGCGTACACACAAACAGAAGTCATGCTTGTAAAACATGCTTCCATTGTAACTACTCAACTCAACTTTGTTGGTTTCTTGGAATATGAACAAGAAGCAAACATTTTTGTTGGTATTGTACACAGAAAAAGGAACATGCTCTTAAAATATGTAAGCGTTAAGATTTGTGAAAAAAGTTTCATCAGATTCATGTGTCACTGATATTCCCGTCCGGGATACAGAGGTGTGCAAAACAGGATACGCTGAGATCGACCCTAATTTTAAAACTTTTTCCGTTTCGCTTCCAGCATTTTTTTCATTTGCCCTTGTGTTTTCCAATTGAGGAGTATTATTCTCTGGAAGCGCATTTCATTTTTGCGTGGATTCAAAAACGTGCAAAGAAAATCCACGAAGTTTGCGGAACATATTTTCTCGGTAAAAATGTGAGAGTAAACCAGAAAGAAACATCGCTGCAGTCATGGTCGTAGGGGCAAAATTTGTTTGGGGATGCGAAATACTTTTGATCGTTAAATCAGGCATCGCAGCCCAATTTTTTAAACTGGACAACACAAGTTGGAATTGCAGCCGCATGCATTTTGAAGGAGCGTAAGCAATAATGGTGGTTTCTATGGGCTACATATTTATTCAAAAATGTCATAAGTACGTCAATCTATCAGATTTCTAAGATAAAATGTTAAATTCTTCAAAGATGTTTGTTCGATTTTTATAAACTTTTTCTGGATTTTTCCCGACTTGCAATGCGTGTCGGGCGCCACCACGTGTCGGGCGCCATCACGCCACCCATCTGACAAGCGCTTTTTTGTCACAAACTGATGAGTTGAATTTATTGGCGTAGGTCTTAAATTGCAACAAAGATCGACTTTTTTGCAAGACGGTAGTATACCAGTTTGGGTTGTTCGGTTGATTGTCCCTCAACAATTTTGTTAGTTTTTTAAGACAGTTATTTGATAGTCAGTTGTCGTATAATTTGAAGCGGTATGATGAAGTTTCATATTAACCAGTTTGTATCCCCGTAACCAGATCTGAACACCAGGGAGGGCTTGCGACTGGAAGGGAGGAACCGTCAATGTAGCTTAAGCACATTAAAAAAGCACTCGATTAAAACAACACCAACGAACAACTTAATAACATACTTAATTTTAGCAGTTGGCATGACCCCTAAATGCCGCCCTCTTTGTGTATATAGGGGCGTGTCGGTTTTGACTCATGCATTAAATATTGTTGGATAATCTGCACAGTTGGGAGGACAATGGCCAGATAGAAACCGGCCCTTATATCACTCGTGTGCTCAGATCTATATGGGCCTGGGCGTGGAAACGTGGGAACTCGGCTAATTATTATGAGTGATGTATCACATGTACTGTTGAGAAAACGTTTGCCGCAGCCCAAAATTACGGTCTACACAGTGTGGCATTCAGAACGGAAGGATTCAATCTTCAATCGTTTTACTTTCCAACATGAAAGGTTATGAATACGTGTTTTCTACTCACTCCTCAAGTTTCTCAGGCACTGTTATGAAATGCAGCGGTATAATCTGCAAAAGTTGTCAAAAACCTTACCCACACAGCATCGTGGCTCCGATTGAAACAGCGAAAGCGAGAGGGCCGATGAGCAAAGTGATGAACCAGGACATGGGCTCAATTGCACATCTTAGCTCCTGAACAGGAACATCTTGCAACCGGTAAACTTGGGTTGTGGTCGTCGTTAGGTAACATATCGAGCTTTTCACACCAGCCACTTGAAGACATTGTCCGTCGTAAACGTACGTTTCTGGGTCGAGCAGCAAGTAATCTGGAGGACTGCCACCCCACCAGCGACTATTGCTCAGGGCACAACCGGAATCGTTGCTTGTCTTGATCACGTGTCGGATTTGCTTGACGTAGCAGTCGCAATAAATAGGGTTGTTGTATAACCACAAGCTGGTTAAATTGGGAAGCGTTAGCTTAACAGCTTGATCGCTGATCTGGTATTTTTGGGAAGCAATGTTAATTCGGGTAATGTTGCAATTCTGCAAAAAAGGAGAACATTTTCAATTCTAAGCTTGCTGAAAATAAAGACAATACTAAATTCGGCGATGTCTAACCAGGTGCCACAAGGTGTATATCCAAAAATCACATAAGGAGGTTTTATCAATGGAAAAAAATGATAGCAAAAAATCAGCTAAATCAGAGACTTTCTGCTTAAAAATTCATAAGCAGGTCTTTGAAAAGTAATTTTCATTGCTTAAAAAAGCGAATGAGGTCACGGCTAGGCTTAAAAACAGCTGGTTACCTAATTGCTTGTACACAAACAGCTTTATTTCGCAGTTAAACGAACTCGGTGCCACGGCAACTTCTTCATGATTGCCTTCTGGAGAGCTACAACATCTAGAAAATTCACAAAGTTTTTGCACAGCTTCACGCGGCCCGCCTGATCCGCGAGAAAAATTGATGGAGACTAATTTTCAGACTCAAAAACTCTCGTCGGATTTTCTCCAATCTCTTCGGCGGTGAACATGCGCCACCATGGCAAAATAGCCAAATCATTTTTGATTTCGCGATTGGGAGAAGCCGCGGCGTTTTGGTGTGATGATCGCCATGGGCTGACAAGAACAAAGCGGAGTCGAGCTGCGTTTGCTTGTGCGCCAGCAGCGGCTAGGAAGACAAGTCTGTCTTTCAGTTGCAACTTAAAAGTTGCAGAGCCTTTAAAGTTCGTAATATTGAGACCTCAGGCATGTAATCAGCTAGAATCCACAGCAGTGTTTCTCAACCTGTGGGCCATAGCGTAGTTTTGGAGTGGGCCAAGGAGGGACTAAAATATGTTAGAATTCAGTTTTCTAGAGTCTAGGCATCTTCTGTAATCATTGCAGCGTGGGAACACAGTGATTGTGTTCAGCAGCAAGATTCTCACTGGATTGGATACAGGAATAAATTTGCTACTTTAGAATAATGTGTATTTGTTTATGCCAGGTGTCTCTAAACTTTTTTGCCAAGAGGGCCATATAAGCAATTACACGACAGTTCGAGGGCCGGACAACTTACGCAATGTGAGTGTTTCGGTATATGTTACTTTCTACCAAATCAACATGTTCTTCGTAAATATATTAATTTTTTATTATTGGCAAAATGTACTTGCGGCCGGATGAAAATGGCTTCGCCGGCCGCAGTTTGGAGACCCCGGGTTTATGCATATAAAAGCATAGCCTATGCTAACAAGGTAGGGGGGCCACGTAATTTTTACCAAAGGTTATCTGGGCCACACAAGTAAAATGGTTGAGAAGCACTGTTCTACAGAATTCTAAGAACTCGCGTAACGCGAAAACTGAACATCTATGGCTGAAAGAGCAAGCACGATCAGCGTTAGGCTAATTCAGAGTTTCCCAAACTGTGTGACGTGGCAATGTGCCTGAAAGTGACTGAAGTGTTTTCCTGCTATGACGAACGAAAGGCCTTCGTCCTTGTTGCATTACTTTGTATTTAACCTTTTAATCTTGATGCAGTTGTTTTACTCAATGCTCAGCAACAACAAAACGTAACATCCTCAAACGGACAAGGCATAAAAATTCGCTAAATTTCTGTATGTTACATCACAATAGCATGCGTTGCAAAGTTTATGAAGAACAGGTTTTCGCCTTTATAAAGTAGGTGTACCGCCGGGCGCGGCCAAACCAGACGCTATTGGGGTGCCGTAATGAAAACAAGTTTGAAAAGCACTGGAACGCCTGTACGGCGAGCCACATACGGCGGCTGATGCGCTTTAATCCGGTTCGCTGAACTCGTCCAAAGTGCAACGAAGAAACCAATTCAGTGTTTTTAAATCACATGTATACTAGTTTGCACAATTCACACGTCTACTCCCGACCCGGCCGCTGTTGAATTTCAGAATGCAATGCGACTTACCAATCAAAAAGTGCTTACAACTGGCCTAAGCTGTGAACCAACAGTCAAGTAAAGCGAAACAACAATGATACAAAGCCGCAGTCACACGCAGCGTGGTTTTTGTGCTGGCACAACAACAGGCTTGTCTGCAGATATGTTAGCCCAGAAATTTACTATTGGATCGAGGTTTAGTCGCGTGCTTGTGTTGACAGAGCTTTGAAGTTTTTGTTGAATGGCACGAAGATATCGATATGATTGTTTCTTTTCACATGACTCAGGTAATAAGCAGGAACAATGTAAAAAGCCATCTTGCAAAGAAGTAACCAATTGCTAGTGGAAATTAAAACACAATGGCAAGAGAACTGATCAATGTAAAAAACATTGTCACTGTGTCACATACGATTGTGAAAAAACGCGGAGGTCATCTAGTCAACCAACTCCGTTTGAAACTTGTTGACAAGTATTAGAAAACAGCAGTTAGAAATAAAGTAAGCACAGTTAGAAAAACAAACAAACAAGCACAGAACATGTTGATGTAAAATTACAAATGAAAAGAGCATATCTACGGACGGTACACAAGGGAGTGGAATTAGTCTCACTGGGGGAATTCAGTGTGGTCAAAAAGTACAGTATTAAACACAGTGTGAAAATAAAAATAATTGATAAAGAAAAATACATAAAAACAACAACTTATATTATTCAAATTACTAAAACCATTAAAGACAGCATTATGTTTCCTCGTAGAGTGAAATGCTACGTAAACACATACTGTAATTATGCATATTCGTCATGTAATAGGTGTTTCTTGAAATTGCCTTGTTAAGGTAAAGGTAGTAGTAGAAGACTTCGAGTCTAGTATTGAAGACCATGCACACGTTTGGACCAACAGATGTAATTTAAACATTTCTCAAACGATGAATTAACTCTTGGTGCAAACGGGTTGTTAGACGTGGATAGTCTTGTGGAGTGAGAATGAATAGAGCTGATTGGAATAAAATACTCATCAAAATGGTTTGTAAGCAGAGGTAAGCACGGCCCGGAACGCCGTTCCGGTAAAAGAATTATTGCCGGTACGGCGTTCCGGTCAGAATTTCTAGTAGGTTGGTATTATGACGCTGACACAACAATGGCGGTACCTGAACTTTACTAGAAACAGCTTTTACATCTTATTTCCTGAGAAAGGTATCATATGAGTTCAAGGCAAATCA
>JGI24158J21664_10006825_pt1 | contig 15083 bp, 7 predicted proteins | sample Ectturendosymbi3_FD_21664 | JGI IMG/M metagenome (IMG submission 21664) | reverse complement strand
TGCGGTTGCCAGTTGGCAAAGTGGCTTTTGCTTGCTATTCAAGCTCATCAAGATCTTCTCTGATTTGGTTAGCATGGGAGCAGTACAAACTTGCGCAAGTACTCAATAACAATGTGATTTCTGAATGACTTTACTGAAAAAAATTAAAATGGAAAAAAATCACATCTAAAAAAAACAATCGAGCTTCACGCGATACTAACGCTGACACAACTACTGTATTGCTCGGTCACCTAAGAAACAACTATGCTTTTATTGTAGGATACTGCTGCTAGCCCTATACATATCTCTTATGTGCAGTGCAACCTTGCTTTGATCAGGTGCAGTGACGTAACTAGAGGTTTGGGCCAGGGGAAATTTAGCTGACGGGAGCCCACTGGCTAACACTCAGGTAATAGTTGAGAAGCAATAGTAAATCTTGTATTGAACGGCTATACAAAACCCGAAATCTGCGGAAAACACTCAGAAAAACGTAAAAAAACAACAATCTACTGAAACCAAAAGAATAGTAAATGCCAAAATACAAGCTAGGTAGGGGCCCAGTTTTTACATTTAGTTTGACAGGGGTGATGGTGACTGCCACCCGTCAGTTATGCCACTGATCAGGTGCATTTCAAACATGAACAGCCGCAAGTTCTTTTGACAGAGCCACACGTCAAAATCGGTACGATTCAGCAAACGCAGGACGCAGCCAGCGTGCTTTGAGTATATCGACACAATACCAGCGTGCTTTGAGTATATCGGCATGTGGCTTGACCAACCGACATATTGAGATTCATGGAAACTCGTTGGAAGACTCTGGCGTTATCAACACGAAAGTTGAATAAAACTAAATTTTGTGAATAATAATTAAAACATACATTTTTGACCAAGTTTAATCTAAATCATCATATACCGGCCAGACTCTATGCGTACCACAGTTTGTTGGAGGCCCCCTTGGATCTTGAGGCCCTAGGCTTAAGCCTATATAGCCTATAGGTAAATCCGGCACTGCGTGCCTGGCTTATCTTTAACAGCCATAGGAGACGGGAACCACAGAGAGAAAACACCCTTATGCAGCAGCAAAATTGTGAATGATCGGGTGAAGTGAAAATCTGGTGTAATTGATTAAAATCGGGCAAAATTTCGTAAATGCCAAAAAGTTCCAAAAATAAGAACTAAAGAAGTTTGCAATTCGAGCGGAGTTGCTCAAAATATTTTCAGCGATATGTTGATACTCGCGAAAAAGAACGGAATGCATTGGAAAAAATATAAAAAAGGGTAAAAATGGTACGGTTCTAAAACAAAACTTATTTTGGTCTCGAAAATAATTTTGTACTCGTATGGCTATGCTTAACTTCAAATACATTTCTTCGGCCCACGGTATTGTCAAAATCATTGTTAAAGGTCATTTTAGGTTTTGTTGTGCTGTGGTTTGCACAGGTCTATGGATTTGGTTTATTGCTTTAAAAGTTTCGATTTCCTGCGTTCAATAGAAGGCAGAAACGTTAAATTTTTTGTGGCAGGATTGCACTCAAAGCCAAGGAAAAAGAGATTATTAGGCGATCTTTGGCGGTGGAGATGCACTGGTCTTCAGACAAATGTCAAGAATCGACAGCGGGTAAGCACGATGCAACATTTCCAGGTTTGAAAAGTTTATCATTGCTGGGGCCATGTTCTCATCGAGAATGGTTGTGTAAAAACTTGTTGATGTAAAAAATATTTGCCCTACGTTTTGGCAGGTCACACTATAAACCGCGTATTAGCGTCGTTGGAAGCGCTTGACAAGCAGAACTTCGACAAAATAGTGGGCGATCCCGTGGATTCATTGTACCACAAGATATTTGATTACAACGCAGGAAAAGACAACTCGGAGATGCAGGTGCGGCACAACGTTTCTGTGCAACTCTGCTGCATATTCCTAATTTTCGTGGCACTGGAAAACGGCCTTCATTCTTGTTTGTGTAGTTGACAAAATCGAGTGAAGACGCTGTCGTTGGTTTGTTGTGCGAATGGGCTGTTACTGCAAAGAGATTGGGGGAACACAGAGCGTCAGTTGTAGCCAAACTGCTTGATATGCGGCAGGTAAGTGCACGAGCAAAACGTTCAGATGAAACTATTGACCGTGTTATATAGTCGGCGTTATCAAGGCTGTCCTCGTTTCTGTGTGAAGGCATATTACGAGCAAGACCGTGTTGCTGATGCAAGCAAGACGGAAGTGAGTTGCCCGAACGGAAATCCCACCAGTTCCAGCCAGAATGAACCGGGAGTCGTGATGGATGCGTCTCAAAGGGCTGCAGCGAACAACATTCCCCATTTTCAAAGTCTTCTGTTCACTTTTTTGGATACGCAAGCTCCCCAATTAAGTTAGTACAGCACTACCTTTAATCATTTCAGTTGCTACCTTTGGAACTGTCGTTCATCTCTAAGGAAGTTTTGGAATTTTTCCATCGTTATACGTTTTTTTCTGCATTGTTTTCATTAAATAACTCGGTGGCATTACAAACTTTAGTTCAAGCCTCTGTGATATTTACGTATATTTGTTTATTTATTTATCAATTTACGTTTTTGGCTCAGACACATTGTCCATATCGCAAGTGTTAGTTAAAGAACACAAGGATACAAAAATTCTTGGTCGCAACAAATCACAGGGTAGGTGTTAGTTGGTACGCGCAGTCAATACTGAAGAGGAACAAGCACTGCAACAAACTACTGTATCATTAACTACTGGATTCAGTCATCGTCATGCAGAAGTTTTGCATAGTGGGAGAGAAAAAGAGATTTTGAAAAGCATCAAAAAATTGAGGTCAGCCGATTGCATCGTTAGACAAAAGCATACAAAATGTGTCTGATCAAATTCTGGAGAAACAGGTAACTTGATGTGGGTGGAAACTTTCATTCCTGGGAATGCAATACAAAGTTCGTTAAGCATTGTTTTAGTCAGCACGGATGCGGCTATATTATTATTATTGTTGGTCCACCATCCATGACGTCACAATTGCGTGAGGTCAGGTGTGTGATACGTCACTGGACTGGAAGAGGCTTAAAATACTAAGAACAACAACACAGCAGCTGTTAATGTTGGTTGTGAGGTTGAAGCTGAATAATGATGCGATGCAGAATAGATACTTAATTTAAGAGGCATTGCCGACCTTGGCATTTGTTTGCCTGTTTTACGTTTCATGCGAAACGCAACTCAAGACACCTGAACATTCGCACCAAAGTTTCTGCCACTGTTTTGATTCTTCGGTCACAACAAAAAGTGCTCCACGCGGCACCGAAATTGCAAAAAAAACGCTTACATTTTTACCGCGAACTGAAACCTTTGCTCGCGCTGTTTATGAAAAAATGTAGCAGGAAGTAGATTGTTTAGTTATTGTCCGTTTCAGAATTACGAGCCTTAATTTGTTTTTATTTTGTGCAGAAGAACCTGATGACACAGAACAGCTGCAAACTTTCAAGAATCTAGTTCTTCTCTTCACAGAGTTGATTGAACACGATGTGTTTTCGCATACCCAGTACGTCAACACATTGATTTCTCGTGGAGACATTTCTCCAGGTAAGGCAGTTATAAGCTTCGTCCTAATGTGAAAACGTTGCAGCGCAATAAACCAGGTCTATTCTCTGTGGTTAGAGATGCATGTGATTAAAAGACAACTGCCAGTCTGTGTGATGTGCATTTAATGTTGCACTTTGCGAATCTTGAATTACTGGTGTTTGGTGAATATTTTACCCGTGTTGTCGTAGTTAAAGATTTTATTGTTGCATTTTACAGCTTATGTGAAATGCCACTATGCTGTGCGTGTCCAGGAAGATTAAGATACATTTCCTGATCTATTCAACGTATATTCTGTGTTGTGCCTTACGAAACAATAATACTGGTCGTTGGTAATTGTTCGACGCATTATAAACTCGTTTTTATGTAAAATGTGTGGTGCTTTTTGTTGTTTGTGAGAAAGAATTTTTCAAGTCAGCGGTGAAGCTGATTTTTTATTCATTATAGACTTCGTAATACGAAAAACGCCCGTGCCCTCAAGACCTTTAATAAACCGCTCGCTCTGATAATCACGTGGATTGTCGTTGGGCGCTGCTTCATGACAGTGCATCACTAACGTCAAAAGTGTTCGAAAAGCCGTCGCTATCAGTGGCGTAGCCAGCCCAGAAATTTCGAGGGGGGGGGCGCAAAATGTTTGATATTAGGCGCATAACCCTATTTTGTTTGGAAAAACGCCTCAAAGCACAAAATAGCCACATTTTCTAAAAATTTGGGGGGTAATGGCCCCTTTGGCCCCCACTGGCTACGCCTATGGTCGCTATACGTAGTTTCTTAGCAGGTGTAGTTTGCGAGGCTCAACGAAGGTCGTCTTTTAAAATAGATAAATTATTCCGCTTCTGCTCCTTGTTCCTAGGCACAGTCGTGTGATTTTTTTTCTACTCTTGTTTCAATGTCAACATTTTGCTAGAAAGGTTTTCTCACTGGCGTTTGCAGGACTGAAGATGTGTTGAAATACACGAAACTAGTTTCCCTTTGAACTGAATTCTGATGGATTCACTTGCGTCACTACCGTGGCTTACAATTGTTTTTTTTCATTATAATGAGTTATTTACCACGTTCTCAACACGCATCCTGCAAAATGTCACTTCATTAATTAATTGCAAATGTTGCAGTGTGCTCACTGTGACAGTGACATTGGAATGTGTCAAGGCTTAATTTTACGGTTTATGAAGAAATGTTCTGTATTATGCTAACGCATGTCAGTGGTGCAATCATATCGGAAAGCGATTGAATTTACTTGTGCAAGGGAAGATCATGATTTTACCTGACGAAAAGTTAGCGGAATTGAACCTATGCTATTAAACGCCTATGTTGCGCATGATTCGATCATGGTATGCAATGAACGCAATCTATTTTTTTAAACACTTCTGGTTTATTGCAGGTCAGATTTCATCATTACCAATCTATGTTGTTCCTACTCCTCAAAGTTCCCACTCTCATCATGAAACAAAGGTGAACTAGTGATATGCTTGCAGTAGGCTGGCACTTTCTTTCACGAGCACGAACTTTTGTTGCTTGACTTTTTCGCATCTCACGGTTGAAAAAGTCACAATCAAGCCCTCCTGCTCAGTGCACGGGCACGTATTGTTTCTTTGTAAATCTGCGTTGTTTCGCATACAGTGTGATACAAAAATGGATTGTTCGTCAGTGAAAACGACCGCTTAGAATGACTGACCTCCCTGTGTAGGATGGCAATCAAAGAATGGATGTTGATGATGTTGATCCCTCCAGCGTGAGAAGCAGTCACGAACCAAAACTGGACGGAGCGGATATAGACATTTTGGGCGGAGACAGCGTTTTCAGTCCAGATTCTCACGGTGGGAGGTAAACTTACGTGCTTTTATTTATTTATACCGTAATGAATGTGCACTTCTGATCCATTTCAACAACAGTCGGTGATAACTTTTGCGGAGTTTTTTGACATTCTTGTTTTTCAAAGAGCGAAAGTAGTACTGTTTGTTGCGAAATCACATTTTTTAACTTGTTTCAGCTGAAGTCCTTAACTCTATGCAAACTCACAAAAGTGGTTAAAAACTAGTAAAAATTTTCACCAATCAGGATTAGAGATTATCAGATAAACATGACATCGTAAAAACTTTCGCAGTTTAGCGGTATATACCAGGAGAAAGTCCTACTGTGAGCGAGACAGTGCAACGTTGGAAACGTTTTGAAAATCGCCATCAGATTAGTGCAATGCTACAAAATCGTTGGCGTCATTGCATTTTTACAACTACGAATTGCTTACCCGAAGCTAGTGTGTGACGGCGTACGCGTCACATGTCCAGAGCGCGCAATCAGGAAGCGCTTCATAAAGGCAGCTTCGCACAAGCAACAATAGAGTGAACCTAATCGAGCAGGGAATCTCTATTGTTTGCCTGTTGCACCAGTAGACTTGGTGTTCCTTCCGTTGCGCGGTCGAATATCTCATGAAAAGCCGCAATTAAACTGGGCTAGTTTGGTGAAAAAGTAGCTGATGTGGCAAATTTTCTTGTGCTTACGATGTCTGCTTTTACACATGCAAAATATCGTAAGCGTTATTTTTAGACGTTTGTGTGACTCTCTGACAAATACATGCAGACACTTCTTCGACGCTTTTCGCCCGTTCGACCAAGCCACACCTAAGCCACAGCGTCAAGCTGTGAGCGCCGGAGTCCATGCCAGTTCTGTCAGTGGACCAATCTGGGGTTACAATCATCCCAGGCATATACAATATGTGACCCACTTCCCTATTCCATTCGAAGTATGCGCCGTTGATATTTCGCGTGTAATTTGTTTAAACACAACTTCGTGGCCCAGAAGCCGTTAAATTTGTGTGTGTGTACGCATGTCATAGTTTCTGTGTCAAATATGCCTTTGTCTTTCATTTTTAAGGACGAAAGTTTGACCTACGAATGGAACCAACGTCTTATGGTTCTCTATGGTGCCGGAAGGCAGAAAACGGAGGTGAAACGCGCGGTTCGCAAGGTGACTAGGCATCTGGTGAAGCTAGTTCAAAACAAAAGGGATATCGATGGAAAGCAAGGTTAGTTTTACAACAGCTTGGTCTGTTATTTATATGCTGATGTCACTTCATAGGAGTAATCTGTTAACGAACTAACCTGTACCAGCAATGGTAAATGTGAGCAACATTGCCCACAGTTCAGCGTAGTAGTCTCTTAAGCCGTTTGCATTGCGTTGTGCACACGATGACATTACGGCCATAGCCAGTAAAAACATTGCAGATTTTTAAATCACACGGATTCTTTTTCAAATAATTTTGCTGGATTTGGGTACAACGTTGGTTGTTGATATTTTCTGAAACTTTCAATATATACGTTATTTTGATTTGTTTATATGCTCGATATCTTTACAGGATGCTTGGTTTGTGATTACTGCATGACCAGAACCGCTTCCTTTTCACGCGTTCTTGGTTTATTAGAACATCCCTCTTTTATAACGTCAAGTTGTTAGTGTGGTGTACGTCTTGCAGCTTTTATGTGTAAGGGAAGAACCTATAGTGTGGTCGACAGTGGCGCGTTTGTTTCCTCGATGTTCTGTCCGATATGTTTTCAGACACGAACCTGCAGACTGCTTGGACACCAGGGTCGAAAAAGAGTCGCCGTTCAAACAAATCCTCGCACAGCGAACTTCTGTGTAGATTTCGATGTCTGTCGTTTTTCGACCAGCACATGATAACGTCCAACGTGGCCAAAACGTTGCTGCAGACGCTGAAAAACTATGTATCTGGCAGGTATTACGCCGACTTCTAGTTAATGAAAAAGTCTGTAACTCTAAATGCAATAACGCCAAAACAGCGATGTTCAACCCGCGACGCAGTCGAAGTTTCGTGCGGCCCAGTTAAAAATTTCGTTGTTGCGTATGCACAATATTTCTGACAACCTGTCCTTATGTTGCTAAACTTAAATTTGAGGCTTTTGGTGTGGTGTTCCTCAGTGCCGCTCCATCACGTCTGGATTGCGTGCAGGCAGATTTCCATGTGTCTACTGAGGTGCAAAACTCAGTTCTAGCATTCTGATTTCTACCCTTTTTGTTCCATTTGCACTAAACTGACTTCTATTTTGTGGTCCACTGGCACTTAAAAGAAACTCGCCTATGACATCACAGTTCTGGAATGATTAGAGGTGCCAAAAAGTCGTTATCATTGCTTTTAGGATTCGAACTCTTTCAGTAACTTAAGCTGAATTTTAATTTGTTGAAAACAACGCAAGTCGTTCAGTGTGCGGCCCTCTATAGAGAGGGCTTACTTTTGGCACAACAATGCATTTCGGTTGGACATAGCGGTCCACAAAAACTGCAGGTCTACCGCGGTACTACTAAAATACCTGTACTTTTAGTAGGCAGCAGTAAGCCTCGGTAGCGCGTTGTTAAGTCAGCCTCGGTAGGTCTGTAATTCACAGGTATGCTGGAAATTAAATGTTTTTGCGAGAAGTGGTTCAATTAGAATCTGTTTGCTCAATTAGTCTGCTTGACGCTGACGAAATGCTACTGAAATGCATCAGGGGATGTCGTAACAGGTTTTAGCGATTTGACAAGTGGTTGCTTGCGATCGATGTATGCGTTTGTTGCATCCCAGAGGAAATATTCCACGCCTGAACGTCATAACCCTGCTCTTCGATTTGATGGAAGAAGCCTTGAACATCGGAGGACTTGTTCGGTTAGCCGTGTCCATCTCCAGCATCCTAGCACCCTTATCAGTTGAAATACAAAGACGGGAACTTGATTCTGACCCGTACGACGACCGTGCAAGACGCAAGTGGTACTGCACTGAGTTGGCTCTCACCGTTGTCGCAGTGCTCAGACATTATCAAAGGTGAGTTGTTTCAGTGTTTGTCATGTGAGTGAAAGTATTCTCTGATTGTCAGTTATCAACGTGAGAATGGATTGAATTTTCTGGATTAAGTAGATTTTATGGTTTTGTATCTAACAACTGTGGTGCTGCAAGCGTGCATATGTGTGTTTTTGCTACACAGCATATGTGTTTTTGTTTTTTTTTCTTCAGCTATCTCACCCTCAACAATGATTTGGCTTTGGATGCTTTTGATGGGTTGTTCGCTGTAGCGAATGAGACATGCATAACGAACCCTGCACAGTGTACGTCACCAGACAGGTAGGTTTTAACTGCTGTGCTGCGACGACATGCTTGTTGAGCTTTTGGCTTAAAGTGACGATTCAACGTAAATGAACAGAACACGGTTTAATTTATCACGGTATCAGCTACTGTGGCAAATACTTAGACCCGGAAAAATGGGCGTAGTAGGTCTTAACACAGCGTACACAACATTTTTATTTAAAATAATTGTGGCTTTGAACGAACGAGCCAGTTCAACTGGAAATTTGTTTCCGGTGTGTTTTTTGTAAGAAACCGAGACTCAACGCAGCCTGTGGAACAGCAGCTGCATATCATTTCTGAGGGTTGTCGTCTGACCACGTTTTTTCATTATATCTTGTTCACCGCCGTGTCGCTTCAAGCGACTTGCAATGAATGAAAATCCGACGCTATCGGAATCATTTTAAAAAAGCAAATTCATTCTTGTGTTTTTCTGCTACACTTTCCGTTTGCATGTTTGACAAAAAATGCTTGACATGTTTTCAGGGTTCCCACGCGGCATTGAAAGTATTGAATTTAAAAATTGGTTTTCAAGATCTTGAAAAAGTATTGAATTTTGCCAAAATGTACATTAGGTATTGAAAAAGTATGGAAATTCTAAATGGAAAAGTAATCTCAAGTATCCGAGCAGAATTTCACTGAAGGCAAAGCACTTTCATTATTTATGCAGTGTTGTGCAATGTGTAAAATTGAGTTTCATGATTAAAGAACTTCGAAAAATTAAGAGAACTAATGGTATTGAACGTCTTGAATTTAGTTTTGAAACCATATGGAAAAAGTATGGAAAATAATTTATAAAAATGCGTGGGAACCCTGCGTTTTATTTGACACATTGTATGAATCGTAAACGAGATCTTTTTGATAAAAAAGTAGCTCATGCGATGCCTTTCGTGGTAATTTCCATTGGTAATGGTTTAAAGCTTTGCACAAAACACGAACTTAATTTATCGCAGGAGCATCCTTGTGTTTTTGTACGAACTCTACACTCTTGTCAATTACATTCGAGCGCAGCGGTTGGAAATCTTCGCTTGTTACGTCACAAACCTTAAGCAAGTGCTCTGCTCCACGAAAAAGCCCGCCACTTCCAACTGTCGGTGAGTGCTCGTCTGATCGTCGCAGAGCACGGGTGGCGCCGTCAGTCACGAATGCTGTGTCGTGTTCACAGATACGACCCTTCGTTCATGAGAAAATACATCGAAAATCCGAGCGAGGAGCCGACCTTGTCTGTCGCTGAGCGCTACAGCGACCGCTTGCGGGACACGACTGCTCGATACAGTTTCGTTTGCTCCGTGATAACCACGATATGCAGCGGACAGCAAGACTTCGAAAAGTGCGTGACACTGTATTGGACGCAGATATAGAGTTGGTTCCATTTGGTTTGTAGAGGAAAATACGAAGTCAGATATGCCACCAAACAATGCTTGTCTATGTACACTGTACAGCCTCTATTTTATCTTGGTCAGGAACGTGCAGTGTCAATGAAGCTGATTTCGTCCGTTTTGGATAAAATTTACTCGTAAGCTCTTAACAGGGCCGGCCTTAAGCCGATGCAACCGTTGCAGTTGCATTGGGCCCCGCGCCATGGTGTTTGGGTAGATTGTTAATTTTTGCCAGATATACCTTGCGCTTGAGAATTCAGTAGAAACGCCATATAAATTTCATTTGTTAACAAAGAGCACTAGCAAATTTCCTCTCGAACGTTAGCAAATGCGCTCAATTTTCGTGTTAGTGCTGCGCTGTATATCTGCGCACTACCACGATAGTAATACGGTTGACTGAACGCGATGACGTCATAAAATCACTGCTCAGATGGGCCCCGCGCCTAGGTCTTGCATTGGGCCCCGCATCTGCTAGGTCCGGCCCTGACTCTTAATGTAGGTGAAGAGAAATAAAATTGGTTAAAACAAGTGGTTTGTGAGCCTTGTCCGTAATCTGTGAGAGTGATGGTGGATTCACGAAAGAGGCAAGTTTTTACGATGCGTGGTTATTTAAATCTTCAAAGGAAGTGGAATGGTAAATATTAGTGTTTGCAAATTTTTGTGTAATTGGTCTCGTATTTTGACGCAAAATAGTTTCATACTCTTAGGAACCGCAATATAGTGAGTTTCTGGAGAATGTTAACGATCCTGCAGTGCCGCACCCTGCAGTAATGCTAAAATGGATTGGAGATGACAGCAAGGAGTACCGAAGCTAGAAGCCTTTCAGTAGCAAAACATTGTGGGATCCATTTTTTTAATAAATTCGTGAATACATGTGACATGTTACAAAAATGGGAGCTATGAAACAGCGTAACGAACAAATGTCAACAATTTTGCTGCAAGTTACGCGCTGCTCTGGTATGGATCGTATCTGACTTGTTCAATATGTCCACATCAGCGCTCGACCTTACACGTATATTGCGGAATGAAAATACCTGTACGGGATACCGTTCCGAAGGCTTGTTCTGATTCTCTGCAGGATCAACGCTCTCGCTGCGCTTTGTGCTGAGATCACAGCTCGATGCAATGACCTGAGCGCCGAGTGGCTCGGTGTCTTGAGGACGCTTTGCTGTTCGACATGCACATCTAACTTCAATGACGTTCTTCTTTGCGTGGAGGCGAGTCCTTTTGCTTTCGCAAAAGTAATTTGTCAAGACAATGTCAGCAAATGGAGCTGTGTTCCGCGTAGCTGGTTCTGTGGCTACACGTTGTATTTGACAAATCAGAAGAAAGACCAACTTCATTCATGCAATGTTGGATATGCAGGGCAGGACCTTACCCATTACATAACAACCTTAAACGTGCGAACTTCATGCTGGTGTTCCAGGTTTTAATCTGTTGGTCCACTTAGTCGAAAATACCGCTGTGTTAAGAGCCGACCTACTCTGCGACTAAACCAGGCCGAGCCGTGCTTGAGCACTGCGACGAAGTTTTCACCCCACGCTCAGCTTGTGCCAGCCTGACTCAAAAAAAACTTTTTTCGCGGTCCGGAAAGAACTTCTTGAGGTTGATGCTTGTGTTGCGTCGTGAACAGACGCGATTTCAAGGTCTTTGGGGTGTTTGTTGTGCTTGTAATGAAGCAAATGAGAATCCCAGGTGCTTGGTTGCTTGCTCTCCAAGAGAATGCAAGACAGGTAACATCAACTAATAAAAAATATACACTTATTAGGTTGGTATGTGGTATTTCGAGCAAAGCTGTAAGTTTCCACAATTGGCTAGTAGGCCCAACAAGTACTACATCCTCCTGTACAGTAGGCTAACAGCTCATTTTGCGTTAACCTCGTCACCATCGGTTCCTGGCTGATAAACTTTTTATGTGCAATGTGGGTCCACAATTAAACCGTAGTATCCGTAGCAGGTTTGAAGCAAGCTTTTTCTCCGCGGTCCACTGATGTTTTGTTACTTCGTGCCTTTCCATGAGCAATATGCATTGTTCACTTTTTTCTAAGTGTGTTGAAAGTAAAGGGAAGCAAACAACAGTTAGTGATGTTAGAGCAGGCTGGGTACACATAAGATAATAAATTTTTGTGTCCATTCCAATCCAGCCTAACAAGAACTGTTTCTCAGATGCATTAGCTTATCAATTGGCCACTACCCAAGTATACTGATTGATATGTGTAAGCGCGGAACTCATGTACATAGTGTTTCCATTTAATTTCCATCAATGATAACTGCAGCTAGAAGACAACCGTGAAAGTGGCAGAGCCAGAAGTAACTTCAAGTTGCTTAAAACGTGTAGAGGCAATGCTGCCTGCAGGTCTTGATTCGGTCTGGCTCTGTCCCATTGCAAAACAGACTTAGTAGTTACTACTAAGAAGAGTCTTTTTGACGAGTAGACATTCAAAAGTAAGAAGTAATTTTGTAGACTAAAGCTGCTTACGAGACAAGATTTTCGATTATTGCCACTTACGAGAACCTTGCATGTTCAGGCTGGCGACGCGCAGATCAGAGATCCACTGGCACTCTTCACCGCCATTTTGATTGCACGCGGATGCCTTTCATTGGAGGATGTCGTGAAGCATGTCGCAATACCGTCTCTTCTTCCCATCTGCAACAATGATGCCGGTTTCATCAACCCTGACATAGGTCAGCGTTCTCCTGAAGCTAATAAAATTATCATTTGAATCCAGTTGTGTTGTGTCCGTCGTCCGTACATGGGCATCCGGCTAAGTGCAGCTCTTACTGTTTCTTTTATTTTGTTCCAACCAGGTGCTCGTCTTACTTGCCATCTCCTTCTGCAACTTTTCAAGTCACCAAATTCTCCGAACAATTCTTTCCGTTTGCCGTCATCGGCCGATCGCCATTTGCTCGCTGCTGCCCAACACAACATTGCGGTCGGGGCTGTGCTCGCTGTGCTCAAAGGCATCCTCAAGCTTGGTATGCTTTTTGTGTTGCTGACACAGTGGAATAGCGTGTGTGTGTTTTAAACCGTTCGAAATGCATAGATGTTGCTTGCCAATCACCACTTGTTATGACGAAAACGTGTGTTGTTCCGCAGGAGACACTGGTTTGTCGAATTGCAGAAACGCTTATTCCAACGATGGCGACGCAAACATCGCCAACTTCTTCGCCCCTATCGGAAGCTTCGATAATTTTGATGATATGTCTTTGCCAAACTCATCATTAGACCCCAACGGACGAAAGGTAATGTTGCAAATAAACGAAGTTGACCGCTTGACCCCTAACAGCTTGTTCGAAGACCTGTCATGCAATATAACTGCTTTTTTTGTTTGTTGTTCGTGTGAAAAAAATTTGTTTTCTACTATTTTTATTCTGTAGAATCGCTTTTACAGACTCCTTTTACATTTTTCTTTAAAACAAAACAAATATGATATCAGCAAAACGGATTTGAGATCTCTTGCACTGAATGTAGAGATCAAAGTTGCAGTTGCCATTTGTCGTGGCAACAAAACACGCATTCTGAAATGATTTGTTTGACTGCTTAAATTATTCAGTCTGCTCGATGACCTTGCAACAGAATAGTGCAGTGCACTTTGTCCTTAAGCATAAAAACTTTTTAAATAAGGTTGAATGGTTTCTGTGTACGCGTAGCATTTTTTGTTTCGGATGAGAGCATGAAACCGTTCTGGCCGGCAGGTAAAGTTCAACGGGGGCTATTTTGTTGCCAGGGTGATGGAACATCTTCCATGGACAGCGCCAGCTTAAGCGAGTTCGCAAAACATGCTGTTCGCGTCATATGTTCCCAGCAGTGGGTCAGAGAAAGGTGCGTTTGGTGCGAAGTTTCACGATGCAATTATTTCATCGAAACATAACTTTTTTGTTTTAGATTGTCAGTTTGATGTTTCGGTTTGATTGTACACAGCGAAGCTGAACCTCAAAGTGAAGAGCAGTTTTAATGGCACTGACATACTTTCTGGGGTTTCTTCGCGCACACAGAATCATTTGCCTGTTTGCATGCTAGATGTCTCAAAGATCCTGAGATGGAATTGCTGATGGATCAGGTGTTGACGAGGGAGCAGCGACAAAACCTGATCCAGTTAATTTGTTATCCGGAGGAAGAGCTCCAGGTAAAATTATTTGTAGCGAAGCAATAAACAACATCTTGTTGCAGGCATTTGCAATCTTATTCAGTTCTTGCGTCATTTGAAAATACTCCAGTAATGGTCGTTACCCCAAATCGATAACAGTCTGTCAGTGAGAGTTTAAAAGATGCCGTGTTGTGTCGCAGAGACTGTCGTCGCTGAGCAGTGATGTACGTGGTTACGTCGTCGGCGTCTTGAGCGGAATGACGCGGTGGACTTTGCGTCAGTGTTTGCTGGAGCTTCAAGTGATGCTTTTGGAGCCAATGGCGGAAAAAAGCTTGCCGGAAGACATTGCTAAGTAAGCGCCGAACTGCGTTGCAATAGATGTGGCTTGACTTTAGGGGCAGTGACGCGAAGCATGAGTTTTTTTAATTTGTTATTTTCCGAAGTTGTTGCCTGCGCGTAACCTGCTTTCAATAGTGAAGTGCTGAAGCTGTAACCAAACCTGATAATTTTTTGCTCACGCTGCTTCACCAGAGCGACGATTGAAGTTTTCCAGCAGCAGCAGCAACAACAGTTATTAGAGTCCGCAGAAGAGAGAAGATCATCTCTGACTGGATTAGAGCTCGATCGTTGCAACGTTTGGTTGGTTGCTCCGTTGGTCAGCAAATTACCATCGCAGGTGAGGTGCTTGTTGTTATGTCACCATACAAGGTCATTTAAACCACTGCTATGAAGTACACCAAGTATAGCTGTTTACTAATGAAAGTATAGCTGTTTACTTATGAAAGTATAGCTGTTTACCTATAAAGTATAGCTGTTTACTTTCCTTGGTACCACAGACAATCAGTGTGGTTTTAAGGCTGGTCATAGTACTGATCAATGCTCATTTTTGTTAAAGCAAACTGCCTCATACTTTGTAGCCCATGGTTCATCTGTACATGCTGTGTTTTTAGATGCCTCGAAAGCATTCGATCGAGTAA
>JGI24158J21664_10006824_pt1 | contig 15083 bp, 12 predicted proteins | sample Ectturendosymbi3_FD_21664 | JGI IMG/M metagenome (IMG submission 21664) | reverse complement strand
GCTAATCATGTGTCAAGTAACATCATCAAACACGAGGTTGCGAAACCCTATTGCAAAACATCAAAATGGAAAGCTCTGGAAAGAATCTCACATATGTATGACTGCCCCATGTTTATAAAAGAAATGCGTGATGCGGCTAACGCTAAACGATAGCTCTCAACATAACGATTACGAAGAAAGCAAGAGCCTCTACATGCCTTGACATCCGGGAAGAATTGCTTGCATGGATGGATGTTGGAGTGTTCAGGAATGGCACACCACAATGGAGAATGTGTTACGTTCTAAAGAATTGGTGAAGGCCTATTTTCGAAAGCTGTGCTTTGTTCTCACTCGTTGTTCCTGTCCCGGGTTGGTCTACATACAATTGTAAACAGAGGAAGCAGCCACAAAGGGAATCAAGATAAGAGAACAACGAATGTGGTACAATATATGCTAATGTCCTGCAAAGGAGGCTGCATGGGGCATTGAAACTTTGGTGGCATGAATGCAGTCTCTTCAGACAAAATTTATATGCAGACAAAATGATACGTGGCGTGTTATATGACGAAACAACACTCCATTTTTTACAGACATTTGCGAAAGAATGATACCATCCAAGCATGAAGAAAAATTAAGGCAGTTACGAAATATTGCTTGGTTGTACCGCAACGAATGGGATTATTGTTTTTCATATTATTGTCCTGTTGTATGTATTGCATATATATCACTTGCGCCTCGTTTTCGGTACTTGCAAAGTGTTTTGGCATCTATTCAACTAGACACTGGGTAGTGTATTTGGCAGTGTGGACCATGTAGGCTACTGTCTGTCACTCCGCTGCAGACCAGTTAGACCCAGGGCCGGTGCTGGTGGTTGGGCTTCAAGCCTGGAGTTTGGGGCCCTCAAGATGCAATACTGTATATTGCATTTAACACATAATATTTATAGAAACAAAAACGTCGATTTATTTCAAAGAATGTTAACAAAAGTCTGTTTATAAAGCATCAACATACATACAATGCAGACATGCTATAAACAGATGAGTTTAGACTTCAGCATTTACTAAATGTCAAGTTAGGCTTTTTCTTCGCTTTCAAAGAAGCAAAAATTTTTACAGTAAAAACCGTGTACTTCGACACTTTTGAGCCATGCGTTTTGGAAGGTTGGGTGGGAATAAAATTTGTAGTTGCACTTGTAATATGTATCGATTATAAGAATGCCTGCCTAATATCTAAAATAACAAATGGGAAGATCTAACGAACATATCGCGTGTTTGCCACCAGGCATTCTTGAATCAAATGTTTTGCTCTTTTGGCGCTATTGTATAAGGAAAACCTCCTACCGCTTCAACCTCTCACATTACAGGTCATTTTCTAAGCAAAAACACAATGGTTGCGAAGTAGCAATAGGTAGCAATAAAAACAAAAGCTACACATAAATGAAAAAGGCGTGTTTGAAAAACAGCCACAAGACTAAAAAAACAATATTTGCAGCAATTCTGTCAATCAAATTTTAGAGGCAGTCATTTAATATCAAACAGTCAAAACATATAGAAACTATGATAGCGAAAACTTAACTGAGATGATTAATCGAATGAAATTTCATTGTACCAACGCGGAAAGTGATCGTGAACATTGTTATTTGAAAGGACTGGTTAACTTTATTGTTTGAGAAAAACTTTATTATTCAACGTTAGGCTGTTTTACTAATTTCACACCAGAAAAGCAAAAATGTGGTTGATCTAACGAAGAGTTAAGCTACGATTTTTCTAACTAACAAAATGGCATAGACACTTCCATTACAAGACCACATAGTGAAACACGAGGATAAAATAATACCACGCAAAAAATAAAGTATCGTTCTATATTACTAACTCGAGTACAAGAAAAAACACTTACCTCTCTTGGAAACTCGTTGAAAAATGCGGAAAGTTATGTAGACAAAACACAATTTTCACAATGTCAATCAAATTAACGCCATCTTGTGATAAAGGCTTCTGGTCACTGTAGCAATAGAATCGTTCAATGACTTAAATAACTGCAGCATGATGAAAGGTGCCGTGCTGTTGGTTAAATAACTGGATATCTCATTCGTAAGTTCTTTAAGTTTTCATTGGACAACTCTGATGCAAGATACGCTGGATGTTACAGGCGCGGGCTACGAATACGATTTTACCTGATTGCATACGTTCGAAACCAGATATTCCATTCGTGTGCAGTGAAAGGATACAACGCAGGATTTAACACGATTTCATTGAATAATTCCTCAGTGGACTATAATAAAATTACTCAAATCAACGTGGATTCAGCAAAGTTACCTATATAACTACCAGCATACTTTTTATAGAACTGCCACTGGTTTAGCAGATGTGCAACGTTTCTACGTAGCAGGTTACTTCTCACAATAATTAGGCAACCTTCATTTGAATCACTTTTGAAATTGTAAATGAAATGTGGAATTTCACTGAACACCATTGGTGTCAAACCCTCCATTCTTAATCCCTGCAACAAGAAGAACTCGAATAAACACTTTATCACAATAATGATGGAGGTTGGTTTAAAGCTAAATATTTGAAAAGCCACTGAACTGTGAACGTTTGTACTCATAACTATCACTTCTTATGTTTGCTGGTAAGATCTCCGCCATCCGTCAAATACACACTATTTCGTCCTTGAATCATGCGTTTGAGCTGTAGTGGATGTTTTAAGGAACCGCGTTGATATAAATGTCGATTGTGCTTTCTTGGAACTTCAGCGGATAGGTATTCACCGCAAGAGAGATGTTTACGAGACTGACGTAATCTCAACATCACTGGGCAGCGATTGATTTTCCTAGTGATGGCCTATTTCTGCAAGGTCAATCGAACTGTATATTAGAAAGTAAATAGGAGTTAAAACGGAGATAATGTGAAATTACAAAAATCTATCCGTGTTTCAGTGTTACTGGTGTAACATAGAAATTTGATATGCGCGGCTACAAATTCGAGCCTTCACCAAACTAGTAAGTGGTCTCACAGCCACTCCTTCGCAATCAACCTTAGGTACGCAATCCACCGGTTGGCAACTTCTGCTTTAAAGTATTATTAAATCTTTGTGTATACTTCGGTAGACACCAAAGGAGTCGCATTTATTTCAAAGGATTCAGCTGGGCACAACAGATGTCTGGAAATGGAAGTTACCCCCAGCTGTCCCCTGCACCCGTCACTGATTACGCAAGCAGTAATGAGGTGCTGCGTAAGCGTATTATGCCTTTTCTCTAGCATTCATCAAATAAGACGTGGTCCTTAAAAAACTGTTAGTGATAGTGTGACAAGCAGGGTTGCGGGTCAGGGTCGGAGATTTTTTGGTTGAGTCGAAGTCGGATTCCTAAGAACACTGGGAGTCGGAGTCGGCGTCGAAATTTTTATCCGACTCAGACTCCGAAAGTCCAATTGAATCGTTTTTCTTACATCGCATTATTTGCGAATTAGGAGTAATAACTGCGAATTAGACGTAATAGCTCGTGCCTGCTTAATTAAACGGTACAATTTCTTTGGAAACTTTTATTTGAAATATAAATTTTGCTGTTCACCACGATTTCCATTGATTGCTAGTTGCTACGAAAACAGCTAGCTTCAGCTTAAAGACCCCGCATCGAAGGAAGAAAGCTTTCTTTTAAGGAACATTTCGCGTTGCTTAGTATTTACACAGTTACCCGCAATCACAAATGCTTTAAGCGTCATTGCTCAATCGGCACTGCCCAGATGATTCTGAGTGATATCATTAATGGATAATTGTGAAATGACATGCATATGGGAAACCAACATGTCAGTCTGTGTGACATGCAATGGTGGCAAGTTGAAGAACTGGAAAAAATAAAAAAAAAATAAAAAAAAATAAAAAAAAAAGTTTCCTTTTGAAGTGACAACAACAGTTCAAGAAGAAATTCTCAAACGTGGAATGTTTCTCAAAAGAGTGGAACGTTTCGAACATTTCTAATCTCAAACACGTGATTTGCTTGCAAGAACAATATGTAACTCAATGAATCAACGGTAAGAGCAACTGCTCAACAATAGAAATCTTCTGGCTGGATGTCATGAGGACCCTATGAATACAGTGCTCTTACCGAAAATCCAACAAGATGAAGCAAAATAAATCCTTTGTGCCCTTGCCCTGATGATTGTGCGCTCAAACAATACTGTATCTTCTCAAGATCCAGACTCCAGTTTGATTACAACGGATTCAGAGGGAACGTGCGATGAAGCTGATTTTGATAAAGTTGATCGGTCAACAAGACCATAAAGCAAGGTCAAAGCGACGTTAGCTGGAGTGAATATCTAACACTTCAGCTGCAGTGGATAAAAGCTTAGCAAATTTGATGGCTGAATTCTGTGACGCATTAAAGCACGTGAAACAAAGAGATAGAAAACCGAAGTCGGAAGTTTGGTAAGCCATAAAGCAATATCGTGAAATAGTGAAAGATTCTGATGAGTTGGTAGCAGCGCTTGCTCCAAGAGAAGTAAGCGTTGAAAGTCTGTTTACAGCACTACTGCAAGGCTCACTAGGACGTACCAAAGGGCTGCAGTGAAGGAGAACCCACGGAAGACATCCTGTTCGTGAGAGCAAACTAATAAATATCCACTTGATATGTAAGGTCGATAATGAGGCAGATATTAAGCGAAACTCTAAACATAATGTCGACGATGAATAAGAGAACGATGCTCCAGATGTGTGATGAGTTCATTTCGGCGTGTGTTCTGTGAGACGAGTATTTGTTCTTGGGCTGTTTGGTGGTCACATGGACCACGAACTTTACTGCAAGTAAATTGTGTTGTTCTGATAGTTGTTGCGTGTTTCCTGTTTGCTCAGATGATTTACTGTGTAGTTATTCAGGCGCAGGTCATTCTGTATGATTTTTCTGCGTAGGCGAAAAACCAACAATACTTGCAGGCAACCATACTGACCATAGGGGTGTAATGCGAATGAATTTGTTGCTTTAGTCAGTGAAACAATGTGAGTATTAACCAGTAGATACTATTGATATTACATGCTGAAATAAATCTTATGAATTTTTTATTTTCTATGGTAGGTTTTGTTTTCAGAAAGTTTTAAAATTATAGTTCTATACCTAGCTACTCACCCTCGTTATATACCACTTAAAAAGTTTCTTGATTGTAGGTCATGTGACATTGTTGCTAGTGTTTATCTCAGTCACGTTATAGAAATAGAAGTTGCTTGTATAAACTTTACGGCTTTTTATGATTAGTTAATATTCTTTAAATAAACCGATTTATTCAAACCTTAACTCATGTACCTAGCGACAATAACAAATGCTTATGGCACGCTTTCGGTTATACTGCACTAACTTCTACCGCTTTGTTTTACACACGAACGTTTCCCTGATAAAAGCCTGCTGTTCTTTTTGTACGTTTTTACAATTTTTGTGTGCATTGTGTACAACATATCACTCTTTTCTGCGATTCGAACTTCACCAAATTTTTCAGATATTAAGTTTAATGGATATCCCAATGTGTTGATTACGATGTGGGTTTAAAACCGCAATGTGGAGTCTTTTGATTTTATTATCTGACAATTCCGTTAAGGTTCTTAAAAAGCGACAATATATAAGAGTGAGTTATATCCTTTTTGTCTGATGTGAAAACGTTCGTAACATCGAATGAGAATAGCGATCGAACACTGTTTTCGAATTAAACTTTCGCAAATACAATCAAATCCTACGAACCGGAGAAGCAATTATGGCTGCAACAAAATTCTTCTTTGCTTTCATTAACCAAGCACCAATCTACGCGTTTCAACAAAATTGTAAGAATCGTACCTCAAGATTGCTGCAAAGTGAAAACAATGAGATGTCTTCTCAATTTCTAGAAATCACCAGACCAGATATATTCCCAAGATTTATTGCGGTCAAAAATGCGTCAAAATCACTCCAACTTCAACTTGTAGTCTTTCAAATACTGTTGTGGTTTTGCTAATATTTGAAAAACGTTGGTTCAAACCAGCTACCAAAACTCATAGCAATTTTGTGCTTCATTGTATGACCACATGATTTGTTTGAAGATTTTGAGTCATTCTTTGCAGTCAGCAATTGAATGAGTGTAACACATTGATCATCTGGAATGAAAATGACGCAATCATTTCAGGAATATTCACCTTCAACTTCTCAAGTATCAACAACGGTGGAAATCTACACAAACCGTTTTAAACAACTGGAATGGATTTTTGCAGAAGCGTTTAATGTGCTGGCAGCAACTTTTGTAAGCTGGATTGCTTTCAGTCTCATTGTTTATGGGAAGCAAACTGGCAAGTGGAGTGAAGAAAATCGATTGAATGCAACAAAAGTCGATGTTGGAGTTGTTTTCACATTGGCTATTTTTACAACGATCTGCAGTTTTATTCGATTGGCAACAAATCAAGCTGCTTTCAATTTTGGATATACTGACCGATCGTCATTACGCTGTGAAGTGGGTACGGCCATTTCATACATTTGCTCCACCCTAACCATGCTTGGTTTTTACATGTTTGTCTGGTTTCGACAACGTTCTTTGTATCGGCATCCTTCTATGGAAGAACTGAAGAAACGTTGGTTGAAAATGCTTAGTTATATGATTTCGATCTATCTTTTGTTGGGTGGATTGTTCATTCTCGCATGTATGTTAATTACATGCGTTTCATCCCCACAGGCAAAGGCTGTTTCAAAAGTGCACGTTTTGGTCAATTACCTTTTTGGCCTTGCTACGTTTTCATTTTTTTCAAAATGTTTGGTCAAGTGTTCATGCTGTTTAAGTTTCTATATCCACTTTATTTAAATTTATCAAGCAATAATGCGAAGAGAGTGCTGCAAACAATGAAGCGATCAGCAATTTTATCTGGAATTTGCTTTTTGAGCGATCTAACAGCAATGGTCATTGAAGTTTTGTTGCTTCTGATGCAACATTATTATCAACAACTTTAACTGTTTACGACATATATATGATGGCGAAAACATCCAGCGTTCTCTTTTCTTTTGAAGCCTGGCGAAAAGTTTTTGTAGCTTCTTTGGTTTCATGTTTATCTTCACAAACCAGAGACCACGCAAAACACAATTCAACGAGTGCAAGAACCATGGAAATCAATAATGTTTAGTCGTAGACGGTGTTTCATGCTCGAGGTCGTGAAATCTGTTTCGAATTTTTTTCTATCAAAAATGAAATTCAAATATTTTGCTTGAGGTCAGCCTCCATGGTTAACAGGGTAAAGTGAACTTTCAGGACTTGGTTGTTATTGAGATTGAAATTGGAATGTTTGCCACCAAACACTTATTAAAATTCTTTATTGCATTTGCCATTGAAAGTGCTTTTGAGGTTACTTGATACGGCATTTTGAGGAATTAACTGACATGTGGACTTTTTGCACATGCGGTATGGAAACTAGTGGTAACTCTTTCAAAAATATGTTTTGATCCATGACCTTGATGAAAATATGCTTTTTCTGAACTTTTATCCAGTTCGAAACGAATGAAACTCTTGAAACATTTTTGCAACCTCCTAACAACCGATTGTTAATACCATGCCTGTGATATTTGTGTGCCAATATTTTCGATTGGCCCAAAATGTTTTCCGACTTGCACATTTTAGGAAACTTTGATAAAAATTCACATTTAAGTTTAAAATTATGCAACTTTCAAGGCATCAATGGGATTATAGCAGCAGGCTATATTCCCTCATTAGTTATAGTCGAAAGCTTTAATGATGGCGTTATGGCAGGGAAGAAAGATGCTAAATGTAGTTCCATTAAATCTGAATATTGAATGTTCCCGGTGTGAATGTGAACAGTGCATTTGTTTTTTTAAAAGGATTTTTTTCAAAACTTAACAACACATTCAACAAATTGTTTGTGTTGATAATTTTTAGTAATCTCATGAACTTTGTTGCATGAAAAACAGTTTAATATGCATCTAAACCAACATTATACAGATGATACAATGCAATGCCTGTGATGAAACAATGATGCGATCGGAAATCAGGAAAATTTTTTCGTTTATTTTGATCGTTTGGTCCAATATGAAGCCCTTGTGGAATCCTTAGTCCAAGATAATTTGGTTCACATGTACAGTATCTTTTTTCGGGTAACCTTGGCGGTAACAGAACGTCTTCGTGGTAAACGTATTAAGTTTTACCAAGTGCAGCAAAAAGTTTCTTTGAACTGAATTTCGCAAAGTCATGCAATATTGGAATGCTATTAGCATGACCAATGCAAATGCGATCCAGGTCGAATGCACAACTTGTGTTGTGAGAAATTTTGGCAAACGTCTTTGATTGCAAGCGTAGAGATTAACTTCACTTTCATGTTGATTCAAAGTTCGATCAAATTTCAGAAACCTCTTCACAGGCTAATAACCAATCTTTGTCTGCAGACGCAAAACCTGCTATTATGTTTTTTTGCATGCTGACAGGAATAAAATATTTGCCCTCAAACAAATGGCAATTTTCGAAATGTTTTCCAGGTGGCCTTGATTTCTATCAGGTGTCAACGTCACATAGCAAAACAATAACACTTCGGTAGAAGGTTTGAGGCGTTTTTCGGGAAATTGCTGCGATGCTAGAGCAACAATGCTACGCACAGCAACTTCAATTCAACGGATGAGTGTTGCCCTTCCACTTGATGCAGCAATGCACGTACCAGCCTCATTGATGTATCAACGACATTCTGCTAATTGTAACTGGATGCATCCGATCATAAACCGTCGACCAACTGCAGTTGTGACAAATATCTGTTGAAACAGCTTGGATTCCTACCCTGAAACGTATGTTCTATCCACCACCATAATATTCGGAATTGGACGAAACCAGTTCAAACCAGTTTGATGCTTTACCTGATTTTGAAAATATTGACTGACCAACATTTTGTCGAGATATGTCGTATCAACGGCAGTGCCGTATACTGATCATATACCTGTCAATCGCTGTTGCTTGTGGAATTATTTGTTTCACAATGTGATCTATTTGTTTCTCAGCGGATAATAACATTTTACCGCCCAGACCTTTTTTCTTTTTGCAATCACGATGACATTTCAAGTACTTGTTTGTCCAGTTTAGAAAATTACCAATTTTCTCCTTTTTGCTATTTACCGTTTTGGATCTATGACCATGTTCCCATATGGCAGGGCTAGTCAACCAGTCGAAGACTAAGAACCTCATTTCTGTACTGTGTTACTGCAAAGAGCCACATCATAAGCATTGGCACATACGAACATCACCCCGTCTTTCCTCACTCACACACAGGGCCATGTGCGTGAAAAATAACACCATTATATGTGTAGCGCGAGCAAGCTATAGTAAGAGAGATTGCGAGCATGATCTCTATTGTTGCTTGCTGCCACGATGCGAAGCTTTGCGCACATGCCGCTCGGGATTTCCGATCGCAACAAAATGGTCCTGTGACCAGGATGTGGAAGTCGTGCCGAGTTCAGCCTTCACACAAAGAACGTGCGATCGGTGTGGTTCGTAGTAAAAAGGTGAGGATGTTGTTGCAACTTACAACCTATCCGGTGGCGTTGTGTTGCTTGTGTGATTCACCACGAACGGGATGTGCGTGAAACATAACATCATTTTATATGTAGCGTGAGCAAGCAATAGTAAGAGAGATTGCGAGCATGATCTCTATTGTTGCTTGCTGCCATGGTGCGAAGCTTTGCGCACATGCCGCTCGGCATTTCCGATCGCAACAGTAGTATAGACACTCAAGAGTGTCAGCTTGTCTCAGCAGTCAGTCAACAGCTGCTAAGCACCAACGCCAGTTGTGCCAAAACTATTGTTGGCCGTTATTCTGAAAAAAATGGAAGCTGGGGCATTCGCTTTGAGAAAAATGTATAGTGTGCCGCAATTTTTCGTTATTGACATAATATTCACGGTGCCCTAAAATTTGTGACAGCCCAAAGCTCTTTTATTATATAATAATATTGCAATCCACATAAAACGGTTTGTATGCCTCTGTGGATTGCTGCAGGAGGCAATATTACCCTCAGGCCGAAAACTACAGCTCGTAGGAAGTTACCAAGACAAATTTTGAAATTAAATCTAATCGCAAATGATATTCAATGTCTTCAGCCGTGAATCAAAACCGACACAAAAACTTGTAAAATTGAAAAACTTTTTATTGTATTTGCTGTCTAACGAGTTTAATGAAATAAATATATTGTTTAGACAAACTACAGACGATCCACATTACAAAAAATGTCGAAAAGAAAGCGAAGGTTGAACCCACTGCAGTGGCAATGAAACGAGGAAGATAAATTCGATTGAAAATAAAACCGTATCTCAGCTCCATTACGATGAGATGATCAGAGTCTTTGCAAGCATTAAATCTCGCAGAGTGTTTCTCTAATCTAAGGCGAATGGTCACTACATTCGGTACCCGTTCTATGTTTCGTACGGGTATCATTACTTTTAGTTGTCTCTAGGTTCGCAATGTTTTTTCGGCTGGCAAGAGATCTTCAAATGAATTAATCAAAAAAATTTTTTCACTCGTAATGCACAGCTGCATGTTAACTAAAAATCTTATGCAAACCAGCGCAAAACTTTGTGAAGTGTACACGTACTTCAAATTGCCTCCTGTATTTTGTCCACAAAATTGTTCCGCATTAATTGTCAATCGGGCAAGTAATTTTATCGTTTGCCGCTCCAGCAAACCTCCAGGTGTTTTGCCTATTTGTGGGCTTAAATAAGTAGAAAAACTACTACTTCAAAGTCCAGGTGCATAAACGTAAAGGACACATAAAGCTGCAATGTAGCTAATCTACGCAAGGCCAAAATTGTGAATATCATCCAGCGCACTCCTTCCTGTTTATCTTTATATTGGGCGGCTATATCTTCTATTTTATCAATCAAAAATGCGCATTACGAGGGGCGTTTGATAAGTTGTGTCTACATCTGTGACGTGGCAGTTGTAAAATATTTCTACATTTAAACTTCCAATTCATAAAGAACAGTTTCGATTGGTGTCAAACTCCATACCTTAACAATAACTATACAATTAGGCTTTAGGGGAACTTTGGGAAAATGCATGGGTTGCTCTCTCGTGAAGTCTGTTTTTTCCGTGTATTGCGTCATGAAGCGGCCAGTTGATCATGGGCTCAGAAGTCACATTTATACAAGAATGCACCTGCGCTTGTGGTTATAGCGAAAGCGAGAAAGGCAATCAGTTTATATTAGCAGTTTTCTCCAAGTCAGTCGTTCTCCGAACGAAAGTTCTGTTCAAGAAGAGTGAAGTGATTGCATTACAAGTTCAATTCAGTTGTCAGTTCGTTTTGAATGACGTAACTTTGCACTTGCGCTCAGACCTCCACTGCAGAGCTTCTTTTACAACTTTCGGCTTATTACACTGTCTAATGTCCACGACAACAGCATGCTTTTTCCGTCTTTTTTCACATTCATATAGGCCATATTTCGATGAAAACTTTCATTAAAAAGGTCGTAGCACGGTGGACGGAGGGCGATGACGTCAAAACGCCACTGCTCAGAGGGGCCCCGCACCTGCATCGTGCCCGCATCTGCCAGGACCGGCCCTGCTCAAACACAAACGTTTGCTCAGCTAGATTTATTGTAAATATCACTTACCAAGATGACAGATGACAATGACAGAACTTTACAAGCCATTCAGTCTTATGCACGTTATGTATGGGGTCTTCTGGTAAATACGTAAAAACCGCCTGAAACCGGGCAAAGAGCCGCATGCGTCTTGACCACCCCTCCCATATTGGAACCTTAGGTAGATTGCATCACTAAATTTCCACAATTCTTAATGTGGAATAGTGTTATGTTGAATACACTAATGTCACCGCAGCATTATCAAAACAAAATACCATAAAGTTCTCAACAAGACGTTAAGAGGATGACAACGTCGCAATTTTGTTATTCGAACCTTTAATTTTATTTATTTTTTTCAAGTATCGAAACCGACACGAAGTCCATGGCTTATAAGCACATACTGTCTGCACAAAGCAGATTGATTGAAACAGACACACCTGAACGTTTTATAACGGCATTGGAGGGAGAGCATTAGGAAAATACACTCCTGAACGAGTCGTGTTTGCTGCTGCACATTGCTGTGGTAAAACCCCAGCAAACTTTTCCTTTGTCTCTGTGCAGACGAACACTGCACTTGCAGCCATAGGCGTACGAGGCGGGGGTTGGGGGCGCTGCCGCCCCCCTGGTATGAAAAATTTCAGGGAAAACTCCGTTTTCAGGGAAAGCGCAACTTGCTCAAAAATCCTGAATGATGAAAAATATTTCAATACAGTGAAAAATTTCGGGACAACTCTGTTTTTCAGGGCAAGTCTAAAGCTGCTCAAAAATCCTGAATGTGAAAGGTATGTTCAATATAGTGGAAAATTTCAGGGCAAAATCTGTTTTTCAGGGCAAGCGCAAGTTGCTCAAAAATCCTGAATGATAAAAAATATCTATTCAACAGAGTGAAAATTTTCAGGGCTGCTCTGGTTTTCGGGCAAGCGCGAGTTGCTGAAAAATCCTTGATGATAAAAAAGATATATTCAATACAGTGAATTCAGAGCACACTCTGTTTGCGGCAAACGCAAAGTTGCTGAACGGTTCAAAGTTTGTTGAAATCCTGAACGGTGAAAAATTTTTAGTGCAGGGTATTCAGTGTATATTCACTTACAGGTAATCCGCGTAATTTGGGTTAGCATAGTGTTTAATCTGGACCAAACACGTGACTGGTTATAATAACCTTGATCTGGACTAAGCCCTCGTTTTCTGTAAAAATCGAACAATCCAATGTCGATAGGTCAACAGCTTGACACAAGAATTTGGTAACTCTTTCTTTGTTCGTTTTCTGGTTTGCGCTGAGTAGAGGTGCAGGGTGTTAAGTTGAGATGATAGTGCTTTTGAGCAATAGGAGTTTTAGTGCTAGGTTTTTCGTGCGTTTTTTAGAACTCGTCAGTTATCTGTTACAGCATTGATCTTAGCATCAAATTTTAGCTGACGGACTGAGGTAGGAAAATTTTGAAGTTAGTTTTGTGAATGGAGTGTGTAATTTGGACCAACCCTTGAGTTAACAAACAAGGTAACTACAGAGTTTGCCTATAAAGGCACCTCTACTTCTGGGGAAGTACATAAAGAACATCATTGCCGAATTGACGTTATAACCCAGTGGTTTTCGACTTTTTTCATGCAGCGACCCATTTTGTAACCCAATTTAACCTAATGACCCCCTTCCGAAAATTTCCAATCAGACATATGAAATGCATATGTGTTTGCAAATTAGAAAATCACAATGACTAAAAAATAACGTACGATATCATTATGTAGAACAAGACTCATTTATTAAGTTCATGCATATGGCAGCATTAGTGAGAGAGACCCGTGCCGTATACAAATCACTCCACATGACATCTCCTTGAAAACTAGAATAACTCCTAAGTCCCAAGTTAGCTACCGTAATCAGATATTAATTTACAAACACAGCACATTTTTATGTCACAAAGTTATTCGCACGTTGCCAAACGCAACAGTACTGTAATGGCCATAATCTCATTCCAAACTTTGCAATGGTCATAATCACACTCAATCAATGTTTTCAAGGTGTTTTAGGGACCCGATTGGGGTCCCTAGAATTGAAAATCGGGTCCCTAGAATGAGAGACAATTATCATCGGGTCCCTAGAATCAGAGAAAATCGGGTCCCTATAGGTCCATACCGAGTAACTAATATATTCCTTAGACAAAAGCCTGCACTCAATACTTAATAATGGTCATAATCACACTTGAAACAATTTTGAATGAAAAAGTAAGCTGTCATTTTTCCAGGTGATATTTTGCCTGCACCAAACGTTCCATATGAGAAATATAAAATCTAGAAGTAATTATGAATATTTTTATCAGAAGCTCTCATTACCCTACAAAAAAAGCAAACGAACCCCAGGTTGAAAACCACTGTTGTAATCGAGTTGAAACGCTTGTGAAATATGCCATCGGTAGCGAACAAAATGTAACGTTATAGCCGAATTTACGTTACAGACGAAGCCGAATTCAACTGTATAAAACAGATTTACAACAGGTTTCAGCCCCCAATCGGATTAACCAAAAAAGTTAGTTTCAGCGCAAATTGCTTATTTTTAGGGAAAATTTTTTCCGCCCTCCCAGTAAAATGCCTTCCCGTACGCCGAACCTTGCAGCACACCTACCTGGCGTTTTCTGAGCAAACTTTGCACCTCCCTTATTNAACTGAAACAGACATGCGTCCTGTCCCATCAAACCTCANACTTAGCGGTGGATCAACTATTCGCCATCACTAAGCTGTGAGCAACCGCTGCTACCCGTACTGGATGTGTTCGGCCTGGGGTGGGTCATCAAACGCCCTTCTCATGTCGCAGCAGCAGAAATGCTGCCGAAGACCTACGACCCAACATGATCCAGCTGAACACTGAGGGCTTACTGCAGACAAGATCTCTGTCATTGAGCAGCTACGCTATAAGAACAAGGCTTTCATCATCGTCCTGCAGGAGACCTACTGCACAACTGCAGATAAGCTAGTGATTCCCAACTTCTCACTAGCTGGATCAAAACTGAGCAGGAATCACGGCCTTGCCACATTTGTCCACGAGCGGTTGGAATGGTCACTGGTCGATCAGTCTCCATAACAATCAGAGACTGAGTGGTTGTGCATAGACGTCGCAGGATACAAGATCGTCAACATCTACAAACCTCCACGCTCGCCATTCACTCCAACGACCATCTCGACGTTCCCCCCAGCCTGTACGTTGGCGACTTCAATTGCCATCACGTCAACTGGGGTTACAACACAACATCCCCGGAAGGTGAGAGCCTGGACTCCTGGGCAGCATCCAACAACCTTGGACTGTTGTACAAACCAAAGGAAACAGTCGGTTTCTTCTCTTGCCGTTGAAACGTCGGCACTAACCCAGACCTGGCCTTCGCAAGCCTCGGCCAGGACAGCCGACTGCCAGACAGACGTGTCCTAGGAAAGTTCCCGCGATCACAACATCGGCCCTACCACATAACGCCACCAAGATTCAAGGTTCCTGCCCACAGCGATCCGGTGAAGCGTTGGAACTTTCGCAAGGCCGATTGGAAGCGCTTTTGTCTTCTCACA
>JGI24158J21664_10006823_pt1 | contig 15084 bp, 16 predicted proteins | sample Ectturendosymbi3_FD_21664 | JGI IMG/M metagenome (IMG submission 21664) | reverse complement strand
TTGGGCAAATTGCTCTTCGTAGTATTTGCGCTTAGCCAAGTCCTTGACATGAGTAAGGTGGTTTCGGAATTGTTTGTAATTTTCGAAATCTGTAAGTAGTTTTGATCTTTTGTAAACGCGAAACAAGTAGTCTTTGTTAAAAGACTCAGCTGTAAACGTTAATTTTGAGTAATTATAGATCTAAGTTGAAAACTGCTCTTGGCCAATTAAGCCACCTGTTCCTGAGCAGGTTTTTAACTGGTTTTATTAAAGGGGTCCACAGCTTTCAGCTAAATCATCAAAAGGGCCCATTAAACTAAAAAGCGTGGGAACCACCACTTTATCGCGTGGCAATAAGCTGAATGAGACTACAAATTGCCTAGGAGTGAAAATTTTCATTTTTGATGCTGTGATGTACCTCATCTTGGCTGTATCATGCATTATGCCAAAAACCAGATCAAAAAATCAATAATCAAATTGCAACCAATATTTTTGCAGATTCCTCATTTACCTCAAAAAAATAACCAAATGAAATTGAAGATTGTCTGATTTTTTTTGTTCTAATAAATACTGCTTTGATATATACATGGTGTCCTAGAAAAATCGTGCATGATATAATAATTTCAACACTGAAACCCTTAACAGAGTAAAAGACAGTTTCATGAAAAGAATTGATGCATGTGTCAATGCAGAGGGTGAACAATTTGAGCATCTATTATGATTGTGATCAATAAAATTGTTATATGTATGTACTGTCATAAAAATCTGCATGGTGCACTACTTCTGGGACACCCTGTATTTAAGAAAAACAAATATTAATTGGAGCTTGGTTGTCTTATTTCAAATTAGATTTTACAGATTCAGCATTTGTTGTAGATGATGTCGTAAGTGATATTGATTTTTACATCTAATAATTGTCTTACCAAGGCTTAAATGGAGTGTTCAGTACATAAATGTGTCACTTGTTTTGCATAAGTTTTATGTTCTGGAAAATTTTGCATTTTGGCATTTATGCATGTTACAGCCAAGATGCCTGCAGAAAAAGTGTTTTTAGGGATGTTTTATACTTCAAGATTTTATGCATTGCTGCTTTCAAATAAGATTGAATCTACTAAGGAGAAAAAAGAGTTACCTCTCTGACAAGAACTCTTCCACCTTAGAAAAACAGTTGCAGACCTGTGAAAAACAATTGAACTATACTGAAGTGTTTGTTATGCATGTGTTTCAGATATATGCTGAACATGGCTAGGGTGTTCAACATGTAATCCAACTTATGTCCATATTTGTTACTTTGCATTCTTTAAAAAATGGATGAAGAAGATATTTTTAGAAAACTGGGTACTACATTAAAGTTCGATCTTCAACGTTTTAAGAAGGATGCACAGAAGCTAAACTTGATCAATGTTGAAGATTCTGGTCTTAGATCACAATTAAACTTTTTTCAAAAAGAGAAAAAAAATCAATTGAGTTATTCTAATCCTAGTAGCACTGTAGCCTGTGATGCTGAGGATGATGGTGACACAAATGGAATTGACAGGCAAAAGAAATCTAAAATCACTGAGTGCTCTGATGCCAAAACTATTCGCAAACAAAACAAGATTTTCGTTGAAGGTGTTGATGTACCTGAACCTGTGACATCATTTCATGTTTTGGAAAAGATATGGAAATTCAATTCCTACTGCATTGCAAATGTAGTTGAAAAAAGGGGGTTTAAGCAACTTACACCTATCCAGATGCAGGTATGTTATTTCATATTTCAAAATTGTTTGAAATGATTGTCCCTGTCAGAATCTGTACTAGTCTAATAAGCCTTCTTAATGTAGTACAGGGTTTCTCAAATGGGGCGCTTAAGCCCCCTGGTGGGCCACAAGCAGAGGCATTCACTAGGTAGCTTTGCTGTGATATTGCATAACCCAAGTGTCACAATATATTAACTATTCGTCAGTTAAACTTGGAAGGGGGCATGGCTCATAAAAGTTTGAGAGCCACTGGTGTAGTAGGTTGTTAATATATATTTTCAACATTTTCTTCTGAAGAGTTTGTTTACTGATATGGCACATGCTTAGACATAACTTTAATCATTCTTGTGCTGAAAACCATTCACACAAACAGTGGTGGGTATAAGAAATGTGTGACTAAAAAGCCATTGGAATATTTGTCAACACATTTCGTAGTTTTGTTTGGTACAAGGGGAAGGCAGGTCACAACAGATGGTGAATTTGTGGGACCAGCAAACCATCTCCTAAAAAGCTTTTCAGTTGGATTTTCTGCATATTTGCTGCTGTTGGGTGTTTGCTAATGTGGATTTGTCGACAAGGATAAATCTGCAACACTGCAGATACATATTGTTGGTTTTTAGTAGTATTTTGTTATCAAATATGTTTTTATAATCGATGAATATTTTGATTCCATATATAGCAATGGTGCAATATTCAGATGGTTATGTTGCAATTATTGATGTGTTCTATATTTCATATTTTCAGTTATCAAGCAAGTTAATTTTTTTGGCCACCATGTGGATGGGTTGTAGAGGAAACTTGCTGCTGGAAGTTGTATCAGCCAAAATGAAAGGGTCACTACAACATTAACTATGCACAACTTCATGTATAAAATTGTCTGTAGCAAATGTTTTGAATCGCTCAACACCCAAATTCTCCCTTCTAATTGAGTGAAGGTTTCGATGCCTTTTTGGTTGCAAAAAAACGTCTTTTGTTAACGTTTCCTAAGAGTGTAAATAGTGATTTTCTGACAGAAAATGTCTGTGCTTTCATTGATTGGATCTTAAATCAAATGTGTAAATTTTTCAGGCCATTCCTGCCATGATGCATGGACGAGAAATCCTCGCTTGTGCGCCGACTGGATCGGGAAAGACTCTCGCTTTCCTGCTCCCTGTTATTGAACACGTGTTAAGTTCTAAATCTCTTGGAACAGCAAAAAAAGAGTTCGGGAGGCTGAAGGCACTCATACTTTCTCCCACGCGAGAACTGGCAGAGCAGACATTTCGCGAATGCAAACAACTGATATCAGTCCAAACGCACTGTAGCTGTGAGCAAAGGTCTGATTTGCTTCGAGTGAAGTTTCTTGACAAGACAGAAGTTAAATTGTTTACGAGAAAAGGCATCAAAAACATGAAGAGCATGGACATCTTAATTAGCACTCCCAATCGCATCGTGTATCTACTTCAACATGAACCTCCTCTGATCAAGTAAGTCAATAATGACAAACTATTGTTTTAGTTTTACGTTGTCGCAAGCTTTTGTCAAACTATGTATACACGCGATGACTGCTTATCCATGCTAAGGTTCAGGAATCGTTTCATGTCTTTAATGAAACTTCATACATCAGTACTCTGGGTAAAGAATCATTGTTTATGTTTTCAATTGCTTCGAAGTTTGGATACTGTGGAATGGCTCGTTGTGGACGAATCCGACAAATTGTTTGAAGAAGGTCCAGCTGGAAAGAGCTTTCGGGAGCAACTGGGTACAGTTTATTCTTCTTGTACAAATCCTCGAATTCGTCGCGCCATGTTCAGTGCCACGTTTGCTCACGATGTGCAGCAGTGGTGTTTGTTGAATATGGACAACGTCCTGCAGGTAATGATTCTGTATCCGATATTAACCTGGTGGCGTGTAACGTGGAACTTTGTGGTAGGTCTGACATCTGACTCTTCCGATTCACTGCGATGTTCAGCGAATGGGCTTTGACAGAATTCAATCGAATTTCAAGGAACGTTCCCAGTGGCGTAGCCAGCCCAAAAATTTGGTGGGGGCCAAAATGCTTGATTTTAGACGAATAACACTATTTTGTTGAGAAAAACGCCTCTCAAAGCACAAAATGACTATATTTTCTAAAAATTTTGGGGGCCATGGCCTCTTTGGACCCACCTTGGCTACGCCTACCTTCCAATAGTTGCGTTTTTTTGCAAAATTCCTCTCTTTGAAGCTTTTGTAAATGGTGTTCAACCCATTGTAATGTATGACGAAAAATTGGAAAAGTCACGTAACTGAAGTGACATTTCTCTTGAAGGCAGCCGAATTTTATAGAATTTGTTAAGAAGTATAATGACTCACGGCGCAAGCAAGTGGCGGTGGGCGCCGCAGACCAATCGTGACACTCCGAAAGGAGGAGTGCAAAAGGATGTATGAACGAAATTGAACTGAATGTTTACTCGTTTTGAAATCCAGTACCACGATCAAGTTTGGTTGAAACTCATTTGAAAAGTGTTTCTGTTGCACGTGAGGTTAGCATACATGCGAAACGTGGAAAAAAGTATTTTCCTTGGCAAAAACTATTTTAGTTTGAATTTTCTTCGAAATTTTGTCTCTGCAGTTATTTTTTAACGGCAGGGCAACACAAATTTTTGTTCACAACAGAGTTTGTTTTGTCCTGTGCTTCCCAACTTGGGGGTTCGAGGATCTCTGCATGTCCGCGATGGAGCAGCTGGGTCTGCAAGTCTTGACATCCGTGCAAAAGAGCAGGCCCTGAGCCACGAGGGCTCATTCTGGGGGGCCTAACTGTTTTGGACAGATCTAACGACAAATGGGCAGCATGGACTTACTCGTTGCGTACAAATAGTGAAGTGTCTGTCCTGTACTTTTCGCCCTGAGCACCCATTGGTTTCTGTGAAATGCACAGCATTGTCGCTTGTTTCATGCAGATAACTGTTGGCGGTAGAAACACTGCCGTCCACTCGGTGGACCAAGAACTCAGGTTTGTCGGCAACGAGTCCGGCAAGCTGCTTGCTCTGCAAGAACTTGTGCGTCAGGGGATTTCCCCTCCGGTGATTGTGTTTGTCCAATCGAAAGAGCGGGCGAAAGAACTTTTCGCGGAGATGATATACGATGGTGCGTGTTTGCAGTGGTTTGCTAAATTCTTTTCTTGATCGTCGCGTTCGTGCCGTTTAAACGTCGAGGATATCTTTCGAACGGAAACCGTTGAAACTTACTCGTGCAGTGCGTTTTTACGCAGCACGTAATGTCGCTTCTTGTTCTTTTCTCACGATGTTATTTCGTTTTGAACCTACCACCAATGCTTCCCCCCTTCCAAAAATAAAGTAACCTGAGGGCCGTAGTATTACGCTAATGCAAGAGTGGCGGGACCTGAACCTCATTACTTACTAGGAACAGCTTTTACATCGTATTTATTGGGAAAGGTATCGTGAGTTATAGGCGAGGCAAATCATTTCTAGCCATCTCTACATTCGTTATAACTTTCAAAAGAACTTGTTCACTCACTGGCCAAGCACTTTTACTCACCGGTGAATAAACTAAATAAACTTGAATATTAATTATTTGAAAATTCCCAAAAAGCATCGCGGGCCGCGTCTTTGAGACCCATGCTCTGAAGGAAGTATCATTGCACTGGTCCTCGACTGCATCGGTGAATGACTGCACGAGCACCACTAACCTACCTGCGTCTATTGAAAACGATTTCTTAATATTATAAACGGTAAACGAGATAGCATAGCAAATGTAGGCTACGTGAGAAAAGTATCTACGGATTGGTTTTCAAAGTTCCTTTGAGCAACAGTGTTCGATGTTTGCGATAAGCAATGAACTTTGAAGTTTTTAAGTTTTTATCAGTTACTCCAGGAAATGCTGTTCGAACGCCATGGCAGTTAAGCCTCATGCATGTACTTCTTCCGAGTAACTGAAGTACTTGAGCGTCCAGCGCTTACTGGATTGAATTTAGATGGCCCAGTTGAGGTCCACACAATCTTCGGCCCATAAACGCCTTGAAAGTCTCAGAAATGGTGCTTACCAACAACGGAACTTGTGTACTGCTTGAGCTCAAACGCAATGCGCCAAAACATAACCGAGATAACACGAGGTGCCAGCAATTGAACCGTTTTTATTGGTGCTCTTCAGTTGAAAACTGAACAGCGTCTGGCTCTCGTCAGTTTTCATCCAGCAGCTCGTTTTCCGACAATTTCCTGTCCTCGATCCAGGGGTCAACATCGACGCGATCCACGCAGACCGAACCCCCCTGCAACGTGAAAACGCCATGAAGTCCTTCAGGAAAGGCGACACGTGGATACTGATTTGCACGGAGCTCATGGGCAGAGGAATCGATTTTAAGGTCGTGTTTAAAAGTGTTGGCGATGGAGGAGGTTCTTTGTTGCTTTAGCGATCTCTTTGCGACAAGTCGAAAAATTTAAATATATTTTTAGCTGATGCTGATGTAACTTAAAAAAAACAGTGCTTGTTGCGGAACTTGATCTGATGGCTGTTTCAAGTCACCTTCCTGCTAGCGGCGGATTTAGCGTTTACCAGTGGCAATTTGTGTCGTCACTTTCTTTTCTGCCGTTCACCATTGTTTGCACAGTAATTTTATTTCGTACTACTTCGTTTTGGCCAAATTTTTAATGCAAGTTATTTGCTAGTCGGATAAACCTGCAATTTGTTTTCGTTCCCGCCAGGTGGTTATTGTGCTCCGACCATCGCTTACCTTTGAAAACAACATGAGTTCGATTTTTATTGTAGCGAACGAGCATCAGTTTGTTCGCATAGTGTGTTGCGGTGCCAGGCCGCTTCGACATGCCCCCCACGACAAGATGACCTCCCCCTGAATGTCTAAAGCAGTTCTCGTTTTCCGAAAAATATTGCGAACACCGGAAAAAAACGTCGAGATCTGGGCAGAAAATAACCAAATTTTACAATTGAAAAATTGTTTTGATGCCATTTTCTTGTGAAATGCCTGGCGCCCTGGAAAACGGGGTTCAGGGGGGTGCTTGGTGCTGTCCTGCGCGCTGCTGCCTCGTGGTTGACCACACTTAGGCAAAGCTCATGTCGGTGCAGGGCGTGAACCTCGTCGTCAACTACGACTTCCCCACAAGCGCCGTCAGTTACATCCACCGCGTGGGAAGGACCGGAAGAGCTGGGATGAGGGGGAAGGCGGTCACGTTCTTCACAGACCAAGACCGGCCTCTGCTGAGGTCCATTGCGAACGTGATCCGCGAGGCCGGCTGTCCGGTGCCGGAGTAAGATGTTGTTTTGTTGAGGTTTCGTTTGTGGTTGGCTGAAGCTCAAACTCCTTGGTACCTTTTTCTGGAGAAGTGTCTCCCAAACCTTTTTTTACTGCTGACACCCTTTGAAGCAGTTTTAGTAGTGGTGGCCAAAAAAGTTAAAAGCAAACCTTACTGAAGATTGTGGAGTTCGTACGGCGTCTTTCAGTTTATCCACAATGACGTCAGTACACCGATGACGTGCACGTTGCACACCGCTGACCCGAAAGGTTTAACCACAGAATCCAACGTACATTTTCCGCACCATGGCATTTGATCGAGGCACACTTGATCACTCTATGCCGCGCACGCTTTGGCAAGCAGTGTTCTGCAGCGCTGACCTCCGACCTTTTTCACACAGAAACCACAACCCCTTTTCGGCAAACCTCTGATTTGCAGAGGTGCTTCCTTCTAAAGCTTCTACGAGGCTTTGGCGCTAGATTCGGTGTGCGTTTTTTTAGCGTCACCCCTGGATGCGTTTGCAGTTCGCGACTTGTAACCAGGGCTGTGGAGCTGGAGCCTGAAATGTGGTTTCTGGTTCCACAGCCCTGGTGTGTGGGCCAAGGGAGTTGTACAAATAATAAAGTGGTTCTCAATTGCCAATCGGCCAAATCATTCTGGAGCCGGAGCCTGAAATTTGCGCTCCGCTTCCACAGCCCTGCTTATAACCACTGCTTTGCATCCCTCAAATAGTTCACTGAGATCTCGGGTGTGCGAAGGAGACGCCCTGTCAGCAGCATTTGTTGCTGCGTCACTGTCTGTTGCTCTTCCTTCGTTTCCTGATAGTTTGTTTTGTGCATCTTTTTCAGGTACATGTTGCAACTGAAAAAGCCTCAGAAGGACGAGTTGAAGAGGATGGCGCGAAAGGAACGGAAGCGGGACACGATCCGATCTGCGCCGCCGGATATTTTAAACGCGAGGAAAAGGAAAAAGGAAACGAAAACAGAAAAAACGAAAAAGCGCAGCAAAAGACGCAAGCTTGACGATCGTAACGGACCTGCTTCTTGACAAAAGCAATCAAAGATGTGTCGCCCGCGTAGAAATTGTCTGAACTTGGTCAAAGTGAGAGTTGGTTCAGTTAAACTCGATGCAAAGAGCGCTCAAAATTGAGCTTTTCAAGGATTTCGAAAGATGCTTTGTTGATTTTTCCTACATAGCAATCGAATCACAACACAGAACCCCTTTATTCTTTCTCTTTCATCTCGCTAAGTTTTCACGTCATCGAGCAGGCCCGCTAAGTTGGAAAATTTCGGTTTCCGGCTGACTTGGACGTCATAAGGCACGTCAGTCAGGACGTCAGCTGTCCTGGTCATGCTTGTGTAACGTTTCGCATCTCAGCCATTCCAGCGGTTATTTGACGACAATTCTGTGGTGGTGTGCCTTTGGCTTCTGCATTGACTGGTTAACTTTGTCCCCCCTATTATACTGGTCAACTTTGTCTCCCCTATTATACCCCCCTATTATACTGCACTGTGCTGCTCCCTCCCCAGTTGATTGATGCAACAGCGTTCGATCAGTGGACGCTCGGCGACACGTCCACCTTCGCTCACAGTCAGAACGGAATAAAAACAAACAGATTTGAATTCATCGTCATCATTACGGGCCCGTAGCCAGGTTTTGAGGTTTGGGGGGTGAAATACATTTTTAGAGGGGCAAGATTTTTGTTTTTATTACATGTTTAAAAAATTTTTTCTTGGCATAAAAAATTCGGGGAAGCACTGCCAGCGAATGCCTCCCGTGTCGACGGCCTCATGATAAAAATGCAGAGTACCTCGACGCAATATTTAGCTTGTCCTTCGCTACAAATGACATTCGGGAGGAGCAGGCAGGGCGGATCCAGGGGGGCGACGCCCCCCCTAAAACCTACGAAAGTAACTTCATTCACCATTATTTTGTAGAATTGAGAATACAACATTGGCGATTAAAAGCTATTTTGTTGTCTAATGTTTTGTCACAGCAGTATTGTGGAGTATACCTCATCTCCCTTACAGTGGCGAAGCCGTTGTGAATCTTGCTCACCAAATCTTACTGAAATCGCCCCCCCCCACTTTTAAAATAACTGGATGGATCCGCCTCTGCTGTTTTCTTAACGTTTTACGAAAAGCGACATTGCAAGACTCCTCTGAAGTCCAGCTGCCTGCGCAAGCAAGAGACCAGAAAACTTTTGATTTTACTCCTGCTCTTACACTTTCGCAGTAGTTTCAACGAAATCACACCGTGAGCACGCTGTGATAGATACGCTGTGTAGATTTAATTGATGTTGGTAGGCGGCTCGATATTTTTCCTTAACCCCTCTGACATCTTACAACTACCTCCCACATTCACAATGGTTGCATTGAGATTTCATGTCATTAGGTCACAAAATATGATGAAAGTCAGACGGAGGTTGGTGACAATCTCGTGGAAATTGGGCAAGTTTTGTTTGAAATCGAGCAAATATTAGGAGAATTTAATTGGAATTTCTTCAGAATTTTGTAAATTGTTTAACGCATTGTCGAAGTGCTTGGGTGATGTTCTTCTGTTGTTCAAATATTTCCAGGGATAATACTGGAGAAGTTGCGCACTCCGTTTTGATGGCACTGAAATTTCGACCCGGACGTCTTGGATGAGAAAGCGAGGCAATATTTTATGCCCCACAAGTTTGCTTCTCACAGCAATGCCGCTAACTCCGCTCATTTGCTGCCATGAAAGCGGTAAGGGTCCTTTCGGTAATACCAGTAGTGTAGCAGGCGGGGTTGTCAGAAATCCGGGCAAAAATTGCGCCGAACGTTATTAACGTTTGCAGAAAAACACATGAAGACCTTTTTTTTGGAGAAAATTACTTCTGGGCAAGTTTGGTGAAATTCGGGCAAAAATCCTTTGAACCCCCAAAATTTGCCTGCTCCTACGCCTGTGGGCATTGGCAATGCAAGACCATCTTCACTTTCGGAACTGCCAATTGTAATGTCTCACCTACCTTAGCCTCAGTCGCTCAGTGGAATAAAAGTGAAGAGGATGACTACTTCCTACGCTGCAGACGCTTTTGATCTAAAGCAAAAGCGACTTGGATTTGTTTCAAGCCAAAAAATCATGGGTTGAGTACGCCGGAAAAATAAAGCTTATAAAGTGGATGAGTTTGCAAAAAAAGTGGCGAAATCAAGGGACCAATCAAAAAAAAGATTGTGAAAAAACGGATCCGGAGTTACTACAATTTCCGCTGTAGCAGGAGTCTGTGGTCATTTGTTAAGTAAAAACAGATCCAGCTGGTTCATAGTGACGTTTGCGGACCAATGCAAATGGAGTCTTTTGAACGTTTGGGTGGATATAAGTATTTCGTGATTTTCGTCGATAATTTTGCTCGATGTTGTAAAGTTTATTTAAGTTCAAACAGTTCGAAGCAATTGTGACCAATGCCAGTGGCTGTAAAACTGCTAAAATGCGATAACGATGGAAGAGTGCCTCTGGCATGGCTTTGAGGAATACATGAAGGAAAGGGATATTCACCATGAGTTAAGTGTAGCCCATTGACCTCAGCAGAATGGGTTTGCAGAAAGGTTCAATCGCACGCTTGTTGAATGTGCACGAACTATGATTGCTTTACTGGTGTGGCAAAAACGTTTTGGGCATGAAGCTGTTGCAACAGCTGCATATCTTCGAAACAGTTCCAAACTCAATAAAAGACAACTTGTCCCCATACGAGAAAGAAATGACTACGCAGACTCCTGCTACTCTCGAAAATATAAAGTGACTCGGGTCCGGTTTTTCACAAAATTTTGACTCCGGATCCGAAAGAAAAACGCAGCAGCGCAGAGATAACGTGCGTAAGGACTGACCGGAAGCGATGGAGGACTAACATCGATCGTGTTGCAGATGAGTACGGACAGTTGCTGTGTTTGAAGCGACGTGGCTTCGCGCTGAGAGAACGCGAAATTTATACTTTTGTGATGGGGCTTGCTTGCAAAATTTTTATAGGATGTGAGGGCGAGATATGTTCGACTATTTTCGCATGTTTGTTGTACTGTGGACACCCAATATATTTATTCGTCGTGTCCGCCTTGTGTTTTAGAACCTGTACGTGTGGGGCTGTGGTCGAGAATGCTGCTGCTAAAATCTGAACAATTGTGAAAGTTTAGTTTTCGGTTTGTAGTGTGCATGGTAAGAAACCGTCAATATTTTTAAGTTTGCTTTTGTAAACGTAAATAAATTGGGAGTGTTGGTGTAGTAATCGACATTTATGTTTGTGAGTGCACATTCGTTTTGCAGTGGCGCGTGGCGCGATCAAGCGTTTTGCAGAGTGCCGCGCGCTTTTCGCTGCGGGATGCACGTTCACTGTTTTGCTCATTACTTGTGTTCCGTGTTTCGCCTCTCTCGAGTCAGTTTCCAGTTAGTATGTGCGTATCCAGTTGATGCATCTTGTTGCTGATGGCTCCTCTGATGTAGACCACGTGATTGAACAAACACAAAATAAATGAAAACTAATAAAGGAATAGTAATTAAACTCATGTCAATTGTTGACCGTAACCACTCTAAAGAAACAAATACTAGGTTATTGTGAAGGCAACACAGGGAAACAGTGACAGATAGCCTTAAAGTTGTGTTTCAAAATTATCGTATAGCAGCCAAGACGAAAACTAAGGTTAGTTTTGCTGTCACGAACATTGTTGATACTTGAATATGATAAGATGACAATCGTTTTCTATTTTTATCAGTTGATGTCCATATTTTTAGCCCAGTGTATGAAAAAGATCTTTGCACAGTTGGATCGTTTTTCTAGGAATATCATAAATAAGCAGCTTGTCTTATATTATGGGAATGACATTTTTATTTTGGCAACGGAAGTATGGAAAAGTTTCGAAAGTAAATCGTTATTGAGCATAAATTTGGCTATTTCCGATCTACAGTAGGCTATGTAACTTTATCTACTGCCAAAATATATAATTATGAAGACTGACAAGACTTGGGAAACTTGATTTGAGTGAGCTAAACTTCATTATACTAAGTAACGTTTCATGGATTCTGTCTAGAGAGGAAATCTAGTTTTGAGGCCTGATACCCAATTAGTAGGGTCATAGTGAAGGCGAGAGCATGCCATCCTGGCAGGCACTGAAAGTGTTGGCCGAAACCCACCTACACTTCAGAGATGTTCTAAAAAGAGATCTGTAGCAGCTCAAAATCTCTTTCTCCAAGTGGCAGACATATACCCACAATCGTCTGGCGTGAAATCCTTCGCCAAGGGTCCCCAGAGCTAGATAAATCACCGTCTCTCCCAAAAGCGATCATCCTCTCTCGTAGAGGTTCTCCCATACTAAGCCTACTGTAGGCCTGTACGTGTAGCCTACTCATTTAGGAAAAATGATTTCCTAAATTCATTTATGAATCAGAAGCACATTCATTTTCAAGATAAACATAAACAGCGTGAAGCGGCATGGTTACAAAGCGCAGGAATAAGAAAACGCAATATGGTTGCAAATGCAACACTTTGATGATTTCTCATATGTCGGGCATCATTTACTGCAGCAGCCTACACCTTGCCTAGTCACTTTCGGCATGAGTCATTAGCAACAACAATTGAATCGTCATAATCATAAACGTCACAATATTCGTTGTCAAGCGAATTTCACAGCTGATCTTCACTATCTTTGTGAACTGTTAGCAGTGAACATGGGTTTTTCGCTTGTTGTCAAAAACCTTTTCGCTTTTCTGAAAGTTTTCCTTTTGTGTGCTGCCGTTTTCACGGCGGCATACAACATTCCCATCGAGGAAATCAATCCCCAGAAGAAGCTGGATTACCTGCTTCCAAACCATCGAACACCTTGGAGGACTGATCACTTCGATGAGCAAAGAGTCTACGAGGAGGTAAGAATCTTGCGATCTTTAAATAGAATGCTACCTTTCTTTTTCAGGAGGAATGGTTTTGCAACAACTCGCAATGCAGCTGCTGATCAAGATCCGTTGAAGTTGGATGAAGTTGTTCAAAGTCTTTCCGGCAACTGTATCATCGAGGATTTGTCATCTTTCTTCGATGACTTCAGCTATATTTGCTACAACTTCTTTTCACGGAAAAGCCCGTTCGAACGACGTCATCGTTTCTCAACGTGCTTGGCCCGAAGGAAGTACATCCGTCATCCACTGCAGTGGATGTCAGATTTTTCTGACATGCTCCATCGGTCGTGTGAAGTGAAGACCAACGACTTGGGCAGTGGTTCAACACACAACGGTGATGATGTGATGTTCAAAGTTGAGTTGGTTTACCTACTGCTGGTTGGTCTTCACTCCCTCCAACTTGCATCAACGACATTGTGGTCTATTGGGTGGATTAGAGAAGGTTTTAATCAGGTAATTCATTAAATTTGTGTATCTGGTGTTTGAATTTCTTAAATTCCAAAAAACAAGGTAAACTTTCTGGTGGCAAGGTTGGTTCAATTTAAAGAAAGTTTTTAGAAAAAGCAAGTGGTCTAGAGACTACATTCGAGTTTGGCCAAGCAAAATAAAAACAATTTTTGCACCTTCCCAATCTTAATTGTTGAAAAGTTTGTGTTTTACGAAGTAATCGCATTGGCAGCTGCCGTCTTTATTACATCATATTCACAAGAAGCTGCTCTATTCTGTGGATTAAAAACCATGTACTTAAAACTACAGTAACTTTATTAGGTTCGTCGCATATTGCGAAAATGTTGAAATGTTTAACTATTGACGCAAGTACCTTGTATATAATCTTAAATTTGTGGGATAGTTATTGGTTGCTATCTTATGTGGGATATTTTTTTTGTAGATAGAGAACATCTTGTAAAAGTTTATGTTAATGAAAGCTACAGTAATCTTACGAAAAATTCTTCCATTTGAGGAGGCGCCCTGGAAACTGGTAGCTTTGTTGTATGCAACTGTATGAGAATCCGAGTTCATCGCAGTAGGACATTATTTTGCGTCTGAGGTTACGGGTAAGGGACTAGCTTCCAGTGATAATTTCGGATTCAAGTCTAAACGCGGGAGTCAGGATTTAGTTTGGACAGGGACCAGGCTGTGGACTGGCAAATATTTACCACTTCCCATTTTCATTGATGTGTTGCAATATTTGCTTGTTATTATTGGTATTTTTATCTCTTACTGAATGTATGTAAGGGTAACACATACCTTAATTAACGAAACTTGCCTCTTCAAATCATTAATCCTATCTTATTTGAAGGGCCGTATCTGTATCTAGCTGATAATTTGTATATTCCACTCTCTAGGCGTTGTACTCATTCTTCCGGCTGAACAGCTTTCATTGCCACGAATTTAAAAAGGACCTACATTTTATCAGAAACAAGATCTTGTACAACAAAAGAACAACTTTCTCCAGGTCAGTGCAGTCAGCAACGACGTAAAAGTTTCTTTACTGAACTTGTGTGTGGACATCAGTCAGTGATAAGACGCATGTTGTAATAACACAGTCTCGCAAAATATCGGATTATTCCAACAAAATTTCGACTGTTCCTTTCTTTAGACTGCCGAACAGGTTTTGGGAAGTTCAAGATGTAAATGAAAAGATGTTGCACAGTGTGCCATGATCCGTAGGTCATTGAAGAGCAGAGAATTTGTTTCTCTAAATTTAAAACTCGTAGCGTACGAACTTATAGTTGCTATAGAAGGGAATGTAGCTCTGATGAGTGAATATTTTACTGGTACCAGTGCTCTACATCTCATGATTTCGTGTGATGGGTTGGAAGGTGTCATCTAATATATTAAATGAGTGGTTTGAATTATTTGGTAAAAGCTGTTTACTGCATATCTTTGCTTTTTTAACATAAAAAACATGAGTGACATAAACCGTGCATTTGCCTGATATCTTTTGTTGATCTTGCACTAAGACCAGTCAGTATGATCTTCTCATTAAACCTAAGTGACAACGACGCTTTTCAACCTTCTAATGAAAGATACTTTTGACAAAAAATTTGAGAGACACGAAGTTCAAGTCTCCTGATGCTGATGGGATCATTATATTCCAAACTTTCTCTATGACTTATACGTTAAAAGCAGCAACTTATTTTATTCCTGTCGTGCACTCGCCTGCGAATTCTACTAAACACTGTCTGCAGAAAGCCAGGCTTTAATTCACTAAGGACACCGCTCAATCATGGAGCTGA
>JGI24158J21664_10006821_pt1 | contig 15088 bp, 9 predicted proteins | sample Ectturendosymbi3_FD_21664 | JGI IMG/M metagenome (IMG submission 21664) | reverse complement strand
GTAGTTTTATCGTTACAGCACAATCACAAAATCTCCATTAGCTACCACAAAACGGATAGTCAGTGATGACCAACCCGTTGGCAGATGGTTTATTTTTTATGTGCTTTGTAGTAAGAATATTTTGATGTTTTTTTTATTTGATGGAACACGTTATTTTTTTATGGAACCAGCTGGCTATCAACAGTTCTTGTCTCTGTGTCAATATGGAATTCGTGGTTGGAACAATTACGCTTTCATGTGAATTGTATTCGCCTTCTTAGAGCCGTTTTCGTTCACGTGGGTTGACACAACTGTGTACGGGAAATGGTGTCTCGTTTTCCATGTGTAGGCTATTGCTGTGGAAGTTGCATGGTTAGCACAGAATATTCGACAAAGGAGTACACGTTTGTGATTGCATCTACAGTGGCGTTTAGGTGCCTCTGGTGAATAATGATGATAGTTCATATTTTAACGATATTCACAAGCCTGTGTTGGGTTTGATAGGGTTAATCATTGCAACTTAATCTTCAAAACAACAAAAAATCACCATGCAAGATAGACATTTATGTTGGACCCTTTACATTTTCCTTGGCTCCGCAGTGCCCACCACTTTTTTTATTCTAGAATCACCACTGTTTGATAGGGTTAATCAAAGCATTTCAATCTTCATTACATCGAAAATCACCATGCAGGAGAGACAATTATGTTGGCCCCCCTACTTTTTTCCTTGGCCCCTTACTTTTGTCCTTGGCCCCGCGGTGGCTCCCCCAGTTTTTTCATTCTAGAATCGCCACTGGGTCTCGGTCTCGAGACATGTCTCGGAGAACTGTTTTTTGGAGTCTCGGTCTCGAAGGTCTCAGGTCTCGGTCTTGGTCTCCAAGGATTTCGGTCTAGGTCTCGAGCTCTTCGTCCCGAGACTTTGCATAGGCCATTTTTTGTGAAGTTTTGCAAGGAGTTCCTTAAACAAACGGTTTCAAAAATGATTGTTCAAAATTTAGTTGTTCAAAGAGATCAGTGGTTGAGCTTTCTTTGTTGTTTGTGAGATGGAGAAAACGATTTGCCTTCTGCCCGGTTAAAATTCATGCTGAATTCAATAAAAAAATGTGCATGCACCTATGAAACCGCAGAGCGAAATCTCTGCAACGAGAGGTTGGGAGTAGCCTACTTTGCGAAGGACTATCTTTGAACTGTTTTTCCAATAATGTTGTTATTAAACCCATAGGTTTATTCAAAAGAGGTGGGACAGTGCCAAAAAGTTTCTTTTTTGCGAAGCAAAGTAAAACCATGTCTTTTTTCAAAGTGCTTTTCAAAGCACTCTGTTAAAACACGCTGGTGAAGTTCTTTTGTTCTGCGTAATACAGACTGCGTGATTCAGATAAAAATTTAGACGACTCTGACTCGAAGGGTTTGTAACTCTTACTCGACAAAAATGACTCGGGCACATCACTATGTTCATACTATGGACTTCGTGTCTGCTATAAACAAATAAATTAAATTAAACTATGAGCTACTACGACAATTTGCCAGTGCGTTTGCAAAGACCTTTTGGGAGCAATTGGTTTCCCACATCTTTGCATTTTTATGACTTGTAAAGGTTAAAGGTTATATCGGTGGAAACTGTAGACGCGGTTGTGCTTGATGATAAGACATAAGTGATTTCTATTAAAGACGTTTCAGAAAAAATGTTATGGGGTTGTTCGCTGTTGTGCTGATTGAGGTTGTTCACTGTTGTACTGAGTTACTGAACCTTTTGAAATAGAAAATCACTGTTTGCTTAAGACACGTTGAATCAAGGAATGAGACTGAAATTAGATTCTGTCCAATTGTGGGTCAATTCTTGCTGAACAGAACACCAAAATCAGAAAATCAAATGGCGTTAAAAAAGATTTAGTCTACTCGTTACCATGGGCTGACAAGGAGCATGCATTATAGCCATTTGCAGTAAGAATTTACGAAGATACGCGCAATAATAACCCCCCCTTTTTTTATAAGGTAGCCTACATTCACCTACCAACCATGCAGAGCCACAACATAACATCAACATCATGGCAGTTGCAACGCCTCTCAAATGCACACCTGCAAATATACCACAAGATTGCTGAGATCACTAAGATCACTGTGATTGCTAAGATCGTCAAGAATCAATGCAAAGATCAGATATTAATCTTAATAGACTAGTGATCTTAACTATCTTATTTCTTAGCAATGTAGCAGTCTTAGTGGTCTTAGTGATCTTGTGATTTTGTCTCAGCAATCTTAGTGATCTTGTGCTGTGGTATTTACAGACTGCTCAGTCAGTTATTACGGCTTATAACTAGAAATCGTCAGATGGCTGGTAGCAATTTACAAAATTAGGTACAATCACAATCTTTGCACAGTGGGTTGTGGATGTTAGGGTTAGTAATGTTAGGCTGATGGGTTTAAGGTTAGTGACAATAATGTTAGGATTAGGCTAAACCTTAACTTAGCCCTACCTAACCTAACACTAACCTTTAACCTAACAGTAACTCTAAACCTAAACCTCCTAAACTTAATGGTTAACCCTGAACTTAATCTTAATACTCACCCCAAACATCCACAAGCTACTGCACAAAGGATATAATTCCGTGCATCTTCACAAATTGTTACCAGCTTCCTACATACAGACACTGGTTATCAGCCGTAATGACTTTGCAGTTATCACGTCCTTTGGTTTATGCTTCTTTTTTCGATCACACTGAGAGAGTGTTACCACCACACCACACGGTTGTGGTTGTGCATGGTAGTTAAAGGTACCTTATATAATTTCTTCTCAAACAATGGGTCGCGACACCATTTGGGGTCTAGCACTTTTGCAGCCCGGCCTACCCAGACCTAACAAGACACGCCCGGCCCGTTTATCCTCAGCAAATTATTTTCTGTCCCGGCCTGTGGCTCGTAATTTAATTTAACCTGAAAAGCAAAGTAACAACACTTAAGTTTTCAGTTCATTGTCCTTTGGATACTAAAACCATGTAGTCTTAAGGCAGTGGCTATAGGTCTGTCAGCAGACCTTCCTTTTGAAAACTTATTCCTTCGTCGCCTGTAACATAACACTAATGTATGATGAGTTTGCACAGACTACACTACACTTTGACTTGCTAGTAACTTGCTAGTTTGACTTGCTAAACCTTTTAACCCTAACCTCTAAACCTAAACCTTACACATCAGCGATAGCAACATACTATAAATGAAAGTGTTGCTTTGACAGGGTTGCCAACTTGTCTTCATCAAAAAAAGACCTTGTCCTAATAAAAAAAGTCAAAAAAATGCCAGAGTCTTAAGTCATATAGACATGATAAAACTTTAATAAAAAACAAAACAGTCATTAAAACTCGTCACAAAGATCAATATAATATAGTTCCAATCTTTAGAAGCATTTTCTTTCCCCGTAATAGCACTTTCGTTATATTTTTAAGGAAACAGTAAATTCTTTGCAATATTCTTTGCATCTTGCATGGCGATAGACTCTCGTTAAAAGAGATTTCAATGAATATGCAACTCAGACAATTTTTTGCCAGAGCTAAGCCCTTTCTGACTGAAAAAATTTTCAAAAAAGAGCCAAGTGCAATGAAAAATGCCAGAATTTCAATCAAAATCTGGTTTCAAAGAAGCGAAATTCGGCAACCCTCTGCTTTGATTCATAACATGGTTCACTCATTTGCGTGGAAACAAGTGAAATTGAACGTTTGCAGAACCGCAAAATGGAGTGAACAGCAGCAAAAAAAATTGTTGTTAGATTTTGAAACTTTGCAAAAAATAAAAATTTTCGTCTAATTAGTGAGCAGAGCTTAGTAGCCTGGAATGATGTCACTGCTAAAAAAATTGTTAGCAGACTGTTTCAAAACCTTAGTGGACAACCGGAAGACCGGACTGTTAGTGGCCCGTACCATCTCTCATGCTTGTGTTTGCTAGGCTAACTCTTTCCAGAGCATACTGAGTAGTTTTAGACTAAAGTTAAAAGCTTCATATACAGTTTCAGAAGTACTTTGGACCCGTGGTGCCTTTTTAAACGTGGGGGTCACAACTACACATCAAAAAGTATGGACGATTTTTTAATTAAGCGATTTACTTTAACAATGCACCCAATACCAATTACGTTGCTTAAACATATAAGCAAAATTTGCTATGTAAAAGCGAGGGACCATGTCTCCCCTGAAAAATGTGGAGGTTCTAGGCCATGCGATACCCTTGGTTCCACCACCCCTGTTTTGGACTTTGATTCAGGAAAGGTAGGATCCGCAAACCATACACAATTGGGTTTTCAAGAGGCAACACACCTGCCATTTCTAGGAAGAGTATGCGGAGTTGTTAAACCATAAAAGTTTGCAACTGGAATTTTCAAAACAGAGTTTATGTCATTTTTGGATAAAAATAAGAAATTAATGCCTAGTCATTTTTGATGAAGCCATTCACAAACTCTTAACTTTTTGCACAGCATATCTGTGTGAAGTGGCATTCTTACAATTGATAATCATTAAGTCCAAAAACCAATCCTTTTTGAAAAATATTGAGAATTACCCTGCGTTGCCTTGTATCAATCTACGAATGGATCATCTGTGTAAAAATCGTCAAGCGCATCTATCACATCATTGGTGCTTGATAACGTCTATAAACTGAAGTGTGTTTTGTTCATTTTTTTGCCTTATTGTTTCCATCATGTGGTACTTTTATTACTGTATATAGTTATGTTCATAGATTGTGTGCATTTTTATTATTTTGACATAGACAAAAATGCCTCTTGAGATTTGCAACTAGACTTTTACACTTATTATTTACATCTATCCATCAAGTGGGTGCGCTAAAAAACTTATAAAATAGTTTCACAGAAAAGAAAAGTTTGAGAAGCCCTACCTTATGTAAGGTGGGTTTGTTACTTTGTGATAGTGTAATATTAGTATGGTATCAGTAAGGTAAATCGTCAAACCCAAATGAAATAGGCTATAAAGCATTGTATCTAATGCATTGGATCAACCAAGGTAATAAGCAGACAAGTAAAAAATGCATGCAAAAGTAACAAAAGTCACAAGTAACAAATTACAAAAAAATGAACAAGAAAAAATTTGGACCAGACGTATCGCACAAAATATCCATGTGACCGATTTAACCAATGTGAGTGGCAAACCCAAAAGACATAAAAACAATATTAATGAAACACAAATAAATGTTGAATTGAATACACAATAGACATCAATGTAACACACAGATGATGGTGGGTAAGCAATGGGTGAAGAGTAGAGGTATGTCCAGATGAGTAGGTGTAGCATGCACATTGGTGAAAGAAGTGGGCAACAATAGGATTATGAGGCAGAGAGCAATGCATTGAAACAAAGCATTTCATTACAAAAGCAAGTAACAAGGGCAAAAAGGAATGTTTATCCACATAAATCATGAAGAAGTAATGCAATTACACACAGAGACCAGAATGGAGTGAGTACCATTGTTGAATGCATGTTCCACCAAACACATGGCGTCACCAAATTAGATTGAAGAAACAAGGGTATAAACAGATTAAAATAAGTTTAGCAGCAAACATTAATCTAATAAGGGTTGGTTACATGAAAAACAAAATAAGTTTAGATAGAAAAGAATGTCATGACTCATAAGATATATCCACCTATTTTACAAATAAGATTGGCATCATGTCATTGACAACATAATTCAGCTTTACATGATTGTGGGCCTACGAATTAAACTGAAGTCAATGTCCGTGAGATCCTAGAGGTGAACATCGCTTCATTTGCCTCAAAAGCCTCACATTTCAGCAAGGGTGCTTAAAAGAGCAAATCTGAGCTTTGTTCTAATGAAAGTCAATACACTTAAAAGCACTAGTGTTTCTGCATGCTTTCGAGGAATTAGTCGACTGCCCTCTGCTTTCATCTTTTTGCGATGATGCAAACTTGCACACATCTCTATTCAAGTATGTACTTTCCACGATGGGTGTAAGCAAGGAATCGATCAGCAAATTAAAAAAAATTTGCTGATCGATTCCTTGCTTACACCCATCGTGGAAAGGAAGTCATTCCAGACGCATATAGCTCACTACGTTTTTCAGCTGTTTTTTCAGCCACTCTTTTATTGACTCTGGTGCTATTCCACCACGTGTTGTAAAGACAAGGGGATTGAATGAAGACTTCTCAATGTCAATCACTCTGACTGTACTTATCCTTCTCTTTTTCATGTTGTTGGTAGATCTGTGCAAGGACCTTATCAGAATATGGCTGTGAGGTAGGATGTGAGATCCTCATGTCAAAGAAGGTTTTCTCACAGCTATTCCATAGTCCTCTTGCAGAAATATCCAACCTTGCATTGCCAGCAGTGTAGACTTTTCTTTCAAAATCGTTTCCACTGACTGGCAGAAGTGTGGGTTCTGTCTGACCATCTCTACACACATCACTCATTATCTGTGCCTCAGAGTCTTTCACTGAGTTGGCCTCATTGAAGTGCAACTACCTGGCTTACATATGAGGCTGTGATCCACAGAATTTGTCTCTCCACAAGCACAGTCGGCGGATATGCCCTTCACCTTCCATCCATATCTTATGCAGATGGCATCCATGAATTCTTGTTTGCTTAGGGCATATCCAACTGCTTTTAGTGGCAAAGCTGACAACCAAGAAGATGCTCCTTTTTCCATTGCTCCTTTTGTTGTGAATGAGGGTCAGTTCCTCTAATATAGGGGTTCCCAACCTGAGGTACATTTGCCTATCCGAAGGGGAACATTTAAGGTTAGCAGTAGAAGATAGAAATATATTTACATATAGTTTATTTCCAAATATTATACATATATCAGTTAATATTATTATCAAAAGTCGTTATATGCTTATTGGTAGATATATATATTATGAATAATCATAAATTATTGTGTCATAAGAAATCTCAGGGGTACATGTTCATCTGTCGAAATTGTGAAGGGGTACATGCTTATCTGTTGAAATTCTGTAGGGGACATGCTGATCTGTCGGAATGCTGAAGGCGTACATGGTAAGAGAAAGGTTGGGAACCCCTGCTCTAATAGTTCATTACAACTATTTCAGCATTTTGTGTTCTTCTGTCCTATTCTACTTTTCATGTTTTTGGTATATTGCTGGTCTGAGGGGTTCTATTTGAGGTCGAGTTTTTGGTTTTAAATTTGGTCTGTTAATTTTGCAGTGATCAGAATGGAGTAATCATATTGCGTCTTGGCAGTTTCCTAAGGATTTGTCAAACCTAGCCCACCATACCTAAGAGAAATAACTAGTATTTGTCTTCCTGCATTATTTACCATCCTATAAGAGTGAGAATTAACTGATCCCTGATGGCGTTTTCCAGTAGTTTAAATTTAAATGGTGCTTGTGAAGCTTCCAAGGCAAACAAAATGGTATAAACCCCCACGATTATATAGAAATTGACTTTAGTCTCATTCCTTGATTCATCATTATCAAAAATTGCACTGTAGCCAACTGTACTAATATTTCATATCAATTAACCATGGCTAAACATATCCAATGACACTATGTGTGTATTGTTTTAACTTTCAGATTTGGCTGCTTGAAACAGACTTGTTTTATGATAATGCCCAAGTCAAAAGAGCATGTCATTTGTATTTCATAAAAGGTATTTTGGTTGTTAGTAAGTAAAAACCCAAACTAAACTTCTTTCCTCTTAAAGACAATACTAAAGAACAATAAAAACAAATAGTTTCTGCTATACTGTTTTGTTGGGCAAAGGTAACCTATATACTTCCCAGTAGTATAGATGTTGTTATTAATTGTTGAAACTATGAATTAAAGAGTATTTTTATAGATAACATTAAGATTAATAATAAATATGATAAATATAATCAGTGATGTCTAATTAAATAAAAAAGGCTTGCTTAAACAGATTAAGAAGTTTTTATGCCAATTGGCATTGATCGTAACTTGGTGATATTTTGCTGATTGCATTGAAGTTGATTCTATTTTTATTTCCAGAATTTTTTTGTTCAAAATGGCTTGATGTTTTTGGATGTGTTTTTCCATTGGGATATCATAGTTAATTTATGTGGGTTTGTCACTAATAAGAAAATGAAGTATTTGTCTATGCGAAATGTTGTATAATCTTTGAATCAATGGAGAAGTATGATAATTTGGGCATGGTGGGTGAAGGATCATATGGAATGGTGATGAAATGCAAACATAAAGAAACTGGTCAAATTGTTGCCATCAAGAAGTTCTTGGAAAGTGAAGATGATAAAATGGTTAAAAAAATTGCCATGCGAGAAGTTCGGATGTTAAGGGTAAAAATTGTTTTATTAGCAGAAGAGACGATTTTTTGGCATTAACCAAAAACAAGTTTTTATTTATTGTACAATCCTTATGACTTTTATCAAATACTTGATATGTATATTGAATTAAAGCTTGTTTTATTCTGTTTACTTATTTTATTACATCTAGATGTGATTGCTATTCTGCAATGAAAATATCTCTTCAAAATTTGAACCATTAGGCACTTCGTATCTTAACATTTTGTTCTATATTGTAGGTATAGCAGGTTTTTTAAGGAAAATGTTAGGTACCTGGTGTGGACCTGTAGGGACCTGATTTCTCTGATTCTAGGGATCCATTTTTCTCTGATTCTAGGGACCTGATTCGGGTCCCTAAAACACCTTAAAAAACCCTGGGTATAGTACAACTCACTACCACCACTAAAATGTTGGTAACAAAATTGTCTTTTTCTTTTTTCATCGACTTAGAAATGTACAGAAAGCTAGAAAGTATCAAAGCAGTTGTAAATATAAGTGAAATGGTATTGCAAGTTCAACTGATATCACAGTCACATATTCTTTGCAATATTTGGGAAACATGTAAAAAGTTGAGCTCAAGTTAAACAGATGCGTAGCAAAATCAAAACCGACTGATATGAGCAAAGTTGCAGAATGTTTGGGTCAGTCTCTTCAGTTATGATATGCATTGTTAACAAAGCATATCGATTAGACATATTTTTTAATAAAACTGTTAGTTGGCTGAAAGAGCCATCCAATGCACATGAAATTATTTAAAAGGCTATTGCAGTAGAGATGATTCTCAACTTTCATCCTTTTAATGAAGGCTCTTACGTTAGCCAAAATTGTAAATATTTGTAGGACATGCACATATCACATTAGTATTTTTAAAACACACAAAAATGGTGTCTTTTATAGTCATGACAATACATCTAGATCAGTGGTTCTCAAAGTGGTCGATATCGACCCCCAAGGGTCAATTGGACCATCCAAGGGGTTTATTTTTATAAATAGTCATGGGGTCAAATGGGAGTCACTGAATGGCCAGGGGGTTAATGAATAACTGCTGGGGTCTACTGGTGCAATGAAGCCTCATATTCAAAATTATTGTTAATCGGGCAAGGAATACAAACGGCGTTTTTTAGCAAATCAAAGAAAATTAAGAGGGCTGATCAAATCTCAGCTACATTAGTTTAAAAGTACATTTGATTCGAATAGTTTTTTATTAGATCATCCATTGTGATGACATCATGAAAACTGTTCTGTTTGTTATGTCACAAACAATATTGTAGTGCATGTGTTGCAGTCCAGCAGTTGTTAGACTGGTACAGTATTCAACAGTGTTGTCAACCTTGCGGTGTTCCAGCGAATTTGGGCATGCTTTTTTGTGGATTTGCGTTTTTTTTTAAGACTTGCTGGTTGCTTGTTTTTTGCAGATTGCTTTTTTTCAAATTTTATGGNACTATTGCTGTTTCAATTTGTTGCAAAACAAGATTTGGGTGTGTTTTTGTGTAAATATTCNCATTTTGAGCTTGTTTTTCAGATTTGCCTCCCTGTTTTTACATTTGGTTTACCTGCTGGTTTTGTTTTTTGATTTTACCTACNAAACACAAGTTAGGCTTGCTTTTTCTGTTAAATTGCCTATTTTGGGCCTGTTTTTGAAATTGGGTTGTTTTTACAAAATAACCTGGTATCACTGGACTGGTGGTACAGCAGTAGGCTACGCAGTAGGATGGATAACAATTCCTTGTATTAGTAACTGTTGGGCTAGGCCATGGGGTCTACAGAAAATTGCATGCTTTAATTGGGGGTCAATGTGCAGAAAAGTTTGAGAACCACTGATCTAGATTGTGTCATGTTTCATCCATACTGACTTAAAACAATATTATTGTCATGTTTAGTACATCAAAAGTTTAGAAATTACATTATGTTGATCTCAAACATAAGTGGAATATACAGTTGTGAAGATCTTCCTTATAAAGCCATAGTTATTAGAACTATTTAAAGTGTCTTCATATAACTATATATATTTTAATTTGTGAATGTGATCCACTCTGACCAGCAAAGGCTTTATCTTAGGCTCCTAACTGCTTAAAAAAATAAGCTATGGATTTGAAATGTGACTCTGTACTGGTTATTGCTTTTGATTTGGCATAGTTTCCAAGAGTCTGTAACACCAACTTGATCCTTGATCTAGCCACTGACACAAAAAGATGCATGTTATTCTCAAGTAAGGTGATAGAAAGCTAACATTGTGAAATCATGGAAAACTTATACTTGCAGAACCCAGTAGATAGAGAAACACATCAACACAAATGTGTATCTAATATGCTGCAGCCTGCATGATCAATGTAAATGCTGTGTGAACATGGAAATGGTTTGCTTATGCTCAGCAAAAAAGCTCAATTAGCAGTTTATAGAAGTTATAATTGTTCCGCTCCTACTGAGGTTTCCCAAACAAGTTCTGCTTTTCTCCTGCTACTGGCTTTAACTAAACTAGTATTTGAGCATTGTACCCTTATATATTAAGTATTTTTTTCTGTATCTAAAAGGTATTTAGTGATTGAGCAATGCATAAAAACATAGAAATTTGCATTGCCATTTAAGCAAATAACATTATATACCTTGACCAATTAGCTAGCTTATGTTGTGCTTAGAATAAGTTTTCATTATATAGTACTCAACTTTTATATAATCAATGACATTCGATACTTCTAAAGCCTATGATATATGTGAAGCCAGCAATGATAACATCTTTATAGGTGTCTATGAAAAGTACTGTTTGACATAATTATGTAAAAAATGCATTAATGTTTAAACAGGTAAAATTTAAAAGCCTGCCAAAGTCTGATAAGAACCAATATTAATGCAACAATCAATGGTTTAAATGAAAGCATGTTAGACATTTTAAAAATCAATTGTTGTCATCTTCAGCAACAATTAAGATAAACAGAAATGCTTTATAACATGCAGTGTGCAGGTTGCTCATAAACACAGGAACAACTGGGCAGAATACAACCATTAATCAATAGTTTGAAATAAGAAGCATTTTTTAAAGTTTAAAATCGAACAACTTTGCTCTTAAGATGTGTCCAGTAGGCATTTAAACACAACGTTTATTCACTGCTTAAGGAATGCTAGTGTATTATAAAAGTCTTCAATAACATGTCCATCAGTGGCCGGCAAACTATGGGCCATTTGGAACTTTTTATTGGGGCAAGCAACACTTTCTGTTATGGGCTGTGTGGTGTGTTAGAGCAACAGTCTTGTGCTGATTGCATGGGCTAAAACACAAGTTGGCATAACAACTATAGAACATTGATTGTTTGACATTAGCTAAGCATTGTCTTTATTATGATATGGATAATGGCACAAACATGGCATTGGTACGTAACAGGTAATTAGATACAGTATAAAGGCGGCTTCACACAATCCGGTTTACATATCAGTCCGTCAAAGGTGAACGGTCCATTTTGGGAACCGGCTTACGTGTTCCTGGAGCCTATCACCCAGCATCTGGACATCTTTTTGCGAATGGCTTACCATGTGTAGCAGGAATACTTTATCGTCCTGTTAATTTGCACTGAACTGCTGTTGTATTTTTGTTGCATAAATTCTGCTAATTCGAGTAGGCATGCTATTCCATAAATGATATGTTTTTCAAGGAACTACTTGTAGCAGATTTCGCAGTGCGTCGTAACTTATTGTCAAACACTGTGTTTACTAAACACGTAATAATTGGGCTTTCATCAATTGTGGCTGGCCTAAAAACTGTGTGGTGGAAATCGACCACAGTCATCTTTGAATTTACGTTGGTCAGGGGTATCTAGAAACTCCGGGATGGAACAATCCAAAACAGGTGGACATTAGAAGGGTTACTGCAGCTTGTAAAAAATGTGAGACCCTCCGACTTGTAGGATTTCAGCAAGCATGCAAAGCAATGCAAAATGACCAGTCAGTGCTCATCATATATTCAGGGCCAAAACAAGGGGAAGCCGGGGTACCCAAGTGGGGGTGAGTTTATTGAGATAATATATAATACAACATTGCATTAAATAGCACAATATCTTTTTATTACAAAATTTTTGAATTTTCACAGATGCGTTTCAATACCTACAATAATGCTGTATGTTGTGATCTGTAACAGCATGGACATTCACATTAGGANTAACAGAAAAAAACAATGGTTGAGCTGAGGGATTTGTACTCAAGGTTTCCCTATTCTTGTCTNCTGACATTTTGCATATGAAGATAATTCTTTATTNAGTAAAACCATCAAGAGCCACTAGCTTAGTCTTGTACCAAGCAGTTTGTACTTTCATGAGCAGATCCACATTTTAAATATTATCTGACAAATATTTCCATCAGATACATTTGAAAAATGCAGTGCGAATGAAAGCAAGGAAAATGGTACTATTCAACACAAACATGGCAATTTACCAAGGATAAATTCATATTATCTGCTTGCTATTCAACCCTGCAATTTTAGCTTTTTGTTTTAGTTACACAGCTTACAAATTCATGAAACCGTTTGACCAACTTTCTGCTTCATAAGGTCATGCAGTGATGAAAACAAATGTTTTACTGCAGTGATGAAAACAAATGTTTTACTGCATTTGAAAGTTAAAGTGCAAACATAAACATAATGATTAGTAATAATATATTTGCTCTATAGGATAAGTTTCATCTAAACCAGCATTGTGACATACATGCATTGTTTTATGCTCAAATAAACATTAACTGTATCAGTTTAACCCAAGAAATTAGTAATATAATTTCATGCCTGTTGGCAACACCAGCTAACCAAATAATCTTGTAGAAGTGAGGTTTATATTTTCCATTGCCTGATGACTAAAGCAATGTTTGTTTACATTGGAATATTTGCAGTGTTCATCTACATATCAGTTTAAGGCTTACCAGCTGTTTTTTTCACTGAAATATTTTGGTCATGCTTAGCTGAGACATTTTGGTCGCTGAAACATTTCGGTCATTTGTCTCACAGTTGTACTAAAACTTGCTGTAACAGTATTTTTTAGACTATATTTTCAGGCCTTCTGACCAAAATGATTTAAATTTTTTTTCATTTTGAAAACATTTCAGTCTTATGACTGAAAAAAAAACAGCTTACCAGTTTGTATGGAAGAGCAGGTCAACGCTACACACTTATGCCAGCAACAAACTGAGTAATCAGTTTTAGGTCAACTCCACAGCATTCTTGTTTTCAAATTCCATTATCAAGATACTGAACTCTTCATCATTGAAAATTATTTACATGCCTTGCTAGCTGATTAAATCCAATAAGAAACTGCTGTATATTTATATAACTGCTATTTATATGTAATAACTTTGTACCACATACAATATCCTTCAAAACTAGCACTAGAAGTTTGAAAGATGAAAATGCACACATTAGAAATACTTTGAGGGAAGAATGCAACGCAATTCAACAGAGATGCAGAAATACCAAACAGTGTTTGCAGCGTTAAGGTAATTCAGTTAGAGGGTAATCATAATACAAAGTTTGTGGAAAGTACTTACAAACTGTATTATTACTTGTTCAAAATCCTTACAGCTGATCACTTGACATGACCAACAAATCTTCAATTGAACAAGCAAAACATGAAAGATCAAGCAACAGATGCTGTCCAGGCTTAACATTTGTATGAACTCACAAACACCTCATGCCAGCAAAATAAACGTGCCAGCCAAAAATACACTTATGAAGCAAACATCCTTTGTAGCCTAACCTTCAAAGTGTTTCAAAAACACACATTTTTTTTGCATGAAACATGTGCGACCACCATTGCTGAAACGTCCTGTCGCAACAACGGTGGCGCCGAACTGTCCTAGGCCGAGGTTTATTTGCACTGAATGATTGTATGCCTGTGCCTCAGTGGTATGCCCACTGGAAAAAATCAAGTTTTCAATATTTGATCACAATCAGGAATACACAAAAGCCAACCTGCATTCAATCTTGGAGTCAGCAGATATACATTTCCCTCTTCTTTAAAGAATGTAAATTTCCATTTTATGTTTGAAGCAAAATTCTTGACAGCTTTTTTCTGTGTTCTGATGCTAGTTGCCCAATTTTTGCTTATTTCTCAAATATTTTAAACTAAAAAGACACAATGCAGACAAACTTAGGCTAGCCTACATTGTGGGCCTGTTGGTGTAAAAGCAAATGTGCAGTAAACTCAAACTGCAAAACAGAAAAATAACTGCAAATACAGAAAATATTTGAGTGCCTTATGCCAGTAATACTGATAAAAACAATTTTGAATGCAAGGCTGAGCTACTGTACATGTAATTCAATCACATCATACAGTAATCAGTGTTTAAAAATGTTTCAAGCAAAGCAATAACATGGCTATGCTTCCCCCTTTAACAGCTTGCTAGGATACATTTGATTTTCGCTTACAAAAATGATTTGAGCCCTTACAGCAATAGTACTGACAAAGACAATGTTTAAAGCAAGGCTGAGCTACTGTATGGAGTTCAATGTGAATTACATCATACAGTGAAATCAGTGTTAAAAAATTGTTGCAAGCAAAGCAAAACCATGATTATGCTATTTCCTTTAACATATAGCTACATTTGCTTACAGAATACAATTGAATTCCTTTCACCAGTAGTACTATTAATAGTTTATGGAAACACAGCATGTGACTGTAGCCTACTTACATTGACACTTACTAAGTCTATCACAGATACCCTAGACAAATCAACACTAATTAGGCTAATACGTTAGCGTCATTCACCTATCACAATGCAGGGATCCAGTAGTGTGAGAAAAATGAAGGCATTCTAACATCAAAACTTTGAGGTAAACAGCTAACCGAGAAAAAGAAT
>JGI24158J21664_10006819_pt1 | contig 15091 bp, 9 predicted proteins | sample Ectturendosymbi3_FD_21664 | JGI IMG/M metagenome (IMG submission 21664) | reverse complement strand
ACATTAATGTACTTATGCGAAAATGATTGATATAGGCAATATGGTCCTGTGAAGCATTGGGTTCATTGCAAATCGATATCGCATATCCCCCCACCAAATTAGCCTGTGTCCGCTATTGACCACCAGTATAACCTCGGAATTACGCGGCCCTGTGCCGGTTAGTGACCTGGGGTTTGAGGACCACTGTCTAGGGCACGCAGCACGCTAGTGTTTGACACTGTTTTGGATACCGCACATAGGAAAAAATAGTGTCTGCAACGTTTTCCGAACTGCGTAGAAGTAGAATAGTTCTTCTTACACTAGGATGTGACAACTCAGTTTCCAAACTACTAATAAATAAGTAGCGAAATGACGATCACATTTCAAGATGAAGCTTGTGCAGTTGCATGCACATGGAAAGCATAGTTATTGCTGAAGCGGCAATTCAAAAACAAAAAATAAATGAACGAGATTTGCTATGACATTACTCCCATTTTAGGTATCTCTGCTGGCTATCATGAAAAACGATCTCACAATCACATGATATGTTCACACTGGGCCTGAAAGCATATTGCCTAAAATACATTTAACGCCACTAGTGTACAGTAAGTAGAATTTCAATCAAGCCTTTTGATACCGTTTCACATGTTTGGCCATTGGACTGCAGAATGTGGATGTGAAGAAAAAACACCAATCTCACTAGTTTAGATTATGAAGAAAAGGTGTGACACTGTTCGAAAAAGTAGGGGCACACGGACTGAGACCATCAAATTCACAGTGAATCCCTATACCTCCAAACTCAAGCTCTGGTCTCCCCTGATAAGTTCAATTTCCATTTTTTGTACACTACTATGTATCAAAAAAAAAATAAACCCCAAAAAAACAGAAACTGCAGTTCACTGGGCGCAAGGCACTTCAAGCAAGTTGTTTTGCCCAAATTTTACTCAAGTTAGCCCAAATTTTGGTTGCCAATTTTGTAATATAAACGCACATTCAGCAATTGTGCAAATGTTTGCACATATTTTGCCCAAATTTCCGCAAATTTTGCCCGGATTTTACGGGATTTCACCAATTCAAAACTTTTGGGGGTGCGGTTGCACCCTCGCCTCCTACACCAGTGAGAATGATAAAACTGCTTTGCATCGGGGTTCTGCATTATCTGGCGGTCTTGCGTTGTTGCGAGCTTTTTTCCAGTGGAAGATTGAACACTAAGTAAGAAAGTGCAGGCTGTGTGAAAGGCTTGTTAGGCATGGCTGTGCGCGAGAAAGATGCAGGCTTTCTGAGAAACATGGCTGTGCGCGAGAAGGATGCAGGCTTTCTGTATGAAAGCGGTTACAAGCAGTAGCGTAGCCAAACCAATTTTTGGGGGGGCAAATTCTTTGACTTTAAGCAAACAACCGTATTTTGTTCGGGACACTGCAATGACAAGATTGGGAGGCAATGCCCCAAATTTCTAACGCAAGACCACCAGACACAGCAGAACTTCTGATAAAAAGCAATATTCTCAGTGTTGGATGCTATGTTTGGTTGCTACCAACTAGATTGCTCGCCAACACAGATTGCTTGTTTAAGCTCTATATGTTAGTTAAATCAGCTAGAACAGTTTCTCGAGAGTTTTACATGGAAAAACGTGTCTACATTGGGCGTACTTCACATGGTTAGCTGAGGGTGTTGCAACAATACTTTACTGTGCAAAACGTGTCTTCAGATTATAGCATAGATAGAGTATTAAAATACTATATTTTGTATTGCATGGAAAATGACAACTTAAAAACGGCATGAATAAACCCTGTGTCCACTGATTGGATTGTGCTTGTTTGGTCCACTACACATAGTTCAGTGAGTGGTTACAGGGTTTGCTCAGTGCCACTTTATCACGTCTTGTTGCCATTGCAGTTAGGATTCGAACGCTTGAGTACATTAGCTTAAGCTGAATTTAGTTTGCTAAGATGAAAGTAAGCCATTCAATGTACGGCCCTGGTTAAGATAGTAACATACGTTTTGGCTCAGTAAGCCATGTGGATTGGGCATAGCTGGGCTACATCATGCATCTTTCCTGTAAAAATGTCGTGAGTCTGTTTATCTATACTTCAGACAAAAAGAATAGAAAAGCTATTTCACTGACTAGTTTCATTAACTTTTATTGAATTGTGATGCGTTTTCTTCAGAGGAACGCTTCCAACAATCTTAAAAAGTAGTTAGTGCAACAGTTTTCACAAAAAAATCAAACGTTTTGATGAAATATTTACAACAGTTTGAAGCTTCTTCAATGGCTTTGAAAAATACTAAGCTTTGATTTTATTTTGCGGCTTCGCCTTCAACCCAGGTGGTGAACAGACGTTCATAATTCAAAGTGAGCTGTTCAGGATGTTGGAGGTGCAATGACGTCTAGACACAGATGCAAAACCTTGCACCTGCTTGGTCAGCAGCAAACAATAGTCTGTGTGGTCACCTACCGCGGGTTTGATTGTCGGTTTGCAAAGTATCTTCTTCTGATCCTGCCAAAAAGAGCAAATAAACAAATATCCCGCTGCGCACTTGCTACCAAACATTTGGCANCGAGACTTCGCCCGTTGCCGTTATGTGCTAAAAATGTTATTGGACGTTGGTTTGAAAAGAAAGGACCTGTTTCTTTCAGATTTCGCACCTGGATACCGTTAAATATGGGAGACTTTGCAAAGCAAAACAGGTGAGAGAACTTCCATCATTCAACGGTATAAAAACCAGGATAAGAAGGTCTTGGGACATTAGCTGTTTCGTTCGTGACTGACTAAGGTCACTGGTGTAGCAGTTGATTAAGGTATGTTTTACAGTTTTCGGTAACTGGCAGCCTTGACTGATCAGCATCAGCAACTACGTTTCAAAGTTGATGCGATTGTTGATTTATGTTTATGGAAGTTAAAATGGGTCTCCATACAAAAGTGAAACCAACGCGAATATGGGATGTGAAGTTGTTGGTTGAAATGTACGCTTTCGCAAAGATGAACAGTAAATAGATTTATTTTGAGAGTAGTATTGCAGTATGCGTTGCGTAGCCATGTTAGGATCGATTTGTAGTTAATGTATCAATAAAATCTATTGCAACGAGTGGCCGTGCAGGTCCGCTGTGCAGGTTTCACACGGTGATTGCATAACAGCATTCCATCGTTGTCGTTGCTAGTGCTGCTCAAGTTTAGTTTCGGGATGACAGGATATATTCGTCAGACAGTTTTTTACTATTGTACAGCATAACCATTCTCGAATCCAACTCATCGCGTAATTGCGAAAATTCGTAATCTTCTACCTCGTATCTATGCTGTACTGCCAATAATTGAAAGCTCAAGAATTGCTGCAAACTTTTGAGGANCAAGGGAAAGGAAATTGATGTTATATGAAATCTACATCTTGTAACACTACGCATCCTCAGTCTTGAAATTTGTTTCAAATAGAGTGTGTTTTTCAAGATGTTTGGTTAAAGTCGACGCTTAAGAGCGTTTTCGCGGATGCGACGCGCCACCTGGGTGTCCTTGTCATGATCGCGCTTGGTGTGGATTGCGTGTAGATTTGTTCCTTCTAATAGTCCGACAAGTTACTACTCCCTCGCCGCTGGGGTCATCATGTTGAAGGTCTTTAAGCGCAGAAATTCTGAATTTTCTCTAAACATGTTTCTGCAAACACGTGTTCCTAAATCTCTTTAAACGCGATCACGTTCACCCTTTCCATGACAGTGATGTTTTGTTCTTTGCTGTGAAACTTGCCTACACTGCAGGCTGATTGGAGTACTTGCAGTCAAAGAAAGTTTCTCAGTGCGGATAGCACTTTACAAGAGAGATTCCATGATTAGATCAGAACGTTCATCAAAGAATCATTACTTGAGGAACGTGCTCGAGCAGCCTGTCATGAAAAGTCAGTTCCAGCCTGCTCTTGTACGATCCACAAGAAATCGTTCACTTCCAGCAATATATGTTTTCATTTGTGGTTTTGTTTGAGATCCTTCCAGACTGACCGCTGGCGTTATTTCAGCGACTGTCATGTTAGTTCTGTGAGCAAACCACAAGCTAACAACGTGTACATTAGAAACGTGCATATTGGTTTGTTATTGTCAAAGTCGTTTTCATCACTTTGACACTCCCCAGAAGTTCGTGACCAGTTCGTAGCAGTTGGTTGGGATGGAACATCCAGTCTTTGCTTAATTACTGAAGCATAATAGCATTGGCTGAGTGTTCATTTCCGAGTGACTGCTCAGGCTGCAAAAAGGGACGGATTTGGGGAGCGCGGGGCCCTAGGCCATCTTACTTTTTTGGGCCCTACGCAGTTGTGACCAATTTGGAAGTTTGTCTGAAACGCGGGAAAGTATGCTTCTTATGTGTAGCGCCCCCTCAAAAATATATATTTTGTGGTGCCGACTTTAATTCCACGAATGCCTTAGATCTTCAACAGACATTAAAGCCTTTCATATACATTCTTGTCAAGAACAAATGGGCGATGGCAATGCGATCTTTCCTTGGAATTTATAGCTCTGTCGCGTAGTTTAGAAGATATCTTCGTTAACTTTCAGTGACTTCTAACGTTTTTTTCTAGATTTATTTNTCGGNNATGCANATTTTCATGCAGGCTGTGTTCTGCCCNAGAAGTTATCGTCTGGTTGTCGATATGATTATCTNTACGTAAACGCCTTTGTTATAGTAACCACATATTTTATGTTCCAAACAAGCACAATCCTTTCAGTGGACACAGGGTTTATTTCTGCCGTTTTCAAGTTTTCATTTTCCAAGCAATACAAAATAGTGTTGTAATCCTCTATGCTATGGGCTGATGGTAAACAACATGAAGACAAGTTTTGCACAGCAGCAAAGTATTCTTGGAACACCCCCAGCTAACCATATCAGGTGAGCTCAGTGTAGACACGTTTTTCCAAGTAAAACTCACGACAAACTGTTCTACCTGATGTAACCAACATACAGAGCAGGAGTGTAGAACCTGCGGCCCGCGTGAACATTTGATATGGCCCGCATCAGAATTTTCGTTACCCAAGTTAGAGTACAACATCGCGTCAGAGCGAAGCTCCATGATGAGTAGATTTTTATCCATGCAGCACGTGATAATAAACAGGTTCCCCAACGCTGATATAGGGCTTCAACAAGCAATCTCTGTTTGCGGGCAATGTAGTGGGTAACACCCAAACGCAGCACCCAATACTGACAATATTACTTTTCATCGGAGCTCTGCAGTGTCTGGCGGTGTTGCGTTGTGGCGAGCTTTTTGTCAGTGGAAGATTAAACATCAAGTAAGTACTGTTCTTTCTTCTTCATTCTTTTCTTGTAACCATAGGCGCAACCAGGAGGCCAAGGGCGCCATGCTCCCAAAATTTCTAGCTCATCTTGTCATTTTGTGCTTTGACAAGCAGTGTCGCGAACAAAATACTGTTGCTCGCGTAAAGTCAAAGTTTTTGTCACCCAACACAAAATTGGTCTGACTACGCTGCTGCATGTAACCACTTTCACACAGACGGCCTGCATCTTTCTCGCGTCCAACCAGTTCCTCAGTATCAAACCTTTCACACAGCACTTTGTTACTTGATGTACAATCTCCCACTGACAAAAAGCTCGCAAGATCGCCAGACACCAGAGAACACGGATGAAAAACAGTACTGTCATTCGTATATTGCGTAGCAAACAACATTATCGTGTTGTTACTGTACTGATAAGAGTCTAAGTGTTTGCATTTTCGCTGGTTTCAAAGCAAATTGTGAAGTTGTTCCTCTGGGCAGTTCCACATATTTAAAGTCTTTATAATCGCAATCTGGTTCTCCATTTCAATGACTGTGATGTTTTGTTCTTTCTGCCACCTCGCAGTGAAACTTGCCTACACTGCAGGCTGTTTGGAGAACTTGCAGTCAAATAAAGTTTCTCAGTGCGGATGGCACTTTCCACAAGACATTTCATGATTAGATCAGTTGCATGTTGTCGTTTGGGTTGTTTGCTGAAACGGGTGTCACAGAACTATTAATTGGGGAACGTGCTCGAGCAGCCTGTAGCGAAAATGAATTTCCATCCTGCTCTACTACGATCCACATGAAATCGTTCACTGCCAACAATATATGTTTTCATTTGTGGTTTTGTTTAAAGAACTTCCCAGACTGACCGCTCTCGATTCTTCAGCGACTGTCTTGTTAGTTCTGTGAGCAAACCACAAGCTAACAACGTCCACATTAGAAACATGCAAATACGTTTCGACTTGTCAAAGTCGTCTTCATAACTTTGATACTCCCCAGAAGACCGTGACCAAATAGCAGCAGTTAGTTGGGATGGAACATCCAGTCTTTGCTATGTTACCGAAGCGTAATAGCATTGGCTGAATGTTCATTCCCGAATAACTGTTCAAGCTACAAATGCATAAACAACCCTTCTCTGGAGAGATCCTTGCTTCGCGCTTTGTGAAGCTTTGTGCAAGGAACACCCAGTTCTTGCTGTCTTTGTTCTCAGTTAGCACTGCCTCTGTGTTACTTCGCACAAACTGTATCCCGACACATAAAAACCGCAAATGAAACCAACAAATTCAAACCTACTAATTCAAAGCCAAAAATAAAAATCTGACAAATCAAATTCTATACAAATCACAGTTGACAATAATTCAAAGCTGGCAATTCAGCAGAGAAACGAAGAATATTGATGAGGACCATCTTGTGGAAATTATATTGTAGTTTGGCCAGCATACGGTTAATGGCATTTCACACAAGTCGTTATATAAATGCCATAGTTTGCGCATGAAAAGCTTATGTTCAATTAGAAATTGAATTATGTTCAATTAGAAATTTTATTTTTTGTCATTACTTGTGAAACAGATGATACTATGGACATGTTGCTTATGTTCAATTAGAAATTTTATTTTTTGTCATTACTTGTGAAACAGATGATACTATGGACATGTTGTGCTTTCCATAGAAACCACAAATTGCACATTGCTTGCAAGGTCCTGACATATCCTCGATTTTATTTTTTTGTCTTGCTTCAAGCAAGTTGCTTGTAGTTTGTCAGATTTTGCCCAATTGCAATAGGTCTTTTGTAGGAAATCATCAAAGAAATGAAATCAAAAAGTTATTTTTCGCAAATCGATTCTTGTCTGTGAGTTAAATCTGTTAATCTGCTAGCAGAATAGATAGTAGATTAGTTGACAGGTTAGACTGGAAATTGATTTTGAAGGATAACTTTCTTAATAAATTGTTTTCTCTGTGTGACGTCACAATCAAATAAGTGAACTTACAATTTTCGGATGAAATTTGCGACTTTGAATTTGTGGATTTGAATTTGCGATTTTAATTGACATAGCATTGCACAAACTACACAATCGTCGGTCAATAACTTACAAGTGAAGTATTGGAGCAATTTTAGGGAGAATCCAAAAAAATTATTCAAATAGTTTTTGAGTGCATTGGTTCGTGAAATAATAGAAAAAAATCTTGAATCTCATCAACTCTGTGCTGCCAACAATTGAAAAGCTACAAGATTCCTGCAAACTTCCGCGGAGTCAGGGAAAGAAAATTGATTTTATGTGAAATCGATATCACGTAGCACTATGCATCCTCTGTCCTGAAACATTTTTCAAGTATAGTTCATTTTTCAGGACGCTTGGTTGAAGTTATNGTTTAAGAGCGCTTTTCGCGGATGCGATGCGCTATCTGGTTGTCCTTGTCATGATCGCGCTTGGTGAGGATTGCACGCAGGTTTGTGCCCTCTAATAGTTCGGCCAGTTACGACTCCCTCGCAGCTGTGGTCGTCATGCACAGGGTCAACATGGTGCAGTTCTGTAAGCGCAGAAACTCTGAATTTTCTCTAAATATGTTTCTGCAAACGCGTATGACTGGAATCTCTTTAATCGGGATCTGGTTTTCCATTTCAATGACTGTGATGTTTTGTTCTTTGCTGCAACATCGCAGTGAAACTTGCCTACACTGCAAGGCTGATTAGAGAACTTGTAGTCAAAGAAAGTTTCTCAGTGCGGATGGCACTTTCCGAGAGACATTCCATGATTAGAACAGTTGCATGCTGTCGCTTAAGTTGTTGCTGAAACGGGTGTCACAGAACTGTTCATTGGGGAACGTGCCCCAGCAGCCTGTAGCGAAAATGAAATTCCAGCCTGCTCTAGTACGATCCACAAGAAATCGTTCAATGCCAGCAATATATGTTTTCATTACGTGTTTTTTTTTATTAACTTTCCAGACTGACCACTGGCGTTATTTTAGCGACTGTCTTGTTAGTTCTGTGAGCAAATCACAAGTTAATAACGTCTACATTAGAAACATGCATATTGTTATTTTCTTTTCAAATTTGTTTTCATCAGTTTGACACCATCGAGAAGTTCGTGACCAAATCCTAGCAGTTGGTTGGGATGGAACATCCAGTCTTTGCTACGTTGCTGGAGCTAGTAGCGTTGGTTGAATTTTCATTCCCGAATGGCTGCTCATGCTGCAAATACATGAACAACACATTTCTGGAGAGATTCGCGCTTTGTGCATCTTTGTGCACGGAACACTCAGTTTTTGCTTTCTTTGTTCTCAGCATTGCCTGGGTGATACTTTGTACACATTGTATCCAGACCACTCTAAAGCGCAAATCAAACCAAAAACTTCAAACCTGTTAATTCAAACCCAAAAATAAAAATCTGTCAACTCAAATGAAATTCAATGTTGACAATAATTCATAGCAAGCAATTTAGCAGAGAAAGAAAAAATATTGATGATGACCATCTTGTGCAAAATAAAATTTTAGTTTGACCAGCATACTGTTAATGGCATTTCACACAAGTCGTTATATAAATGCCATAGTTTGCGCATGTCAAGCTTATGTTCAACTGGAAAATTTTACTTTTTGACATTACTTGTGAAACACATGATACCATGGGCATGTTGTGCTTTCTGTAGTAACCACAAATTGCACATTGCTTGTAAGATCTTGACACATCTTCGATTTGATTTATTGTCTTGCTTCAAGCAAGGTGCTTGTAGTTTGTCAGATTTCACCCAATTGTAATAGGTCTTTTGTAGGAAATCATCAAAAGAATGAAATAAAAAAGTTGTTTTTAGCCAATTTGATTCTTGTCTGTGAGTTAAATCTGTTAATCTGCTAGCAGACTAGATAGTAGATTAGTTGAGCGGTTAGACTGGAGTTGATTATGAAAAACTGCTTTCTTAATGTATTTTTTTCTCAGTGTGACGCCACAATTGAATTTAAACTTACAATTTGCGGCTTTGAACTTGTGGATTCGAATTTGCGATTTTAATTGACATAGTGTTGCAAACTCTCGGTTGGTGTTGCGTTGAATGTGTGATTCACCACGAGCGGGATTGGCGTGAAGAATAACACCATTATATATGTGGCACGAGCGAGCAATGATAGAGTATTTCCCATGAGACTCATGTGATCTGTGTTGTTGCTTGCTGCCACAGTGTAAAACATTGCACACTTAACGCTCGGGCTTTCCGATTGATACAAACCTGCACAAACTGTTCAATCGTCGGTCAATATCTTACAAATGAGGTATAGGCACAGTTTTAGAGAGAATCCAAAAAATTATTCAAATAGTTTTTAAACACATTGGTTCGTGAAAAACTATAAAAAAATCGAAAACCTGATTATACGCTGTACTGCCAAAAATTGAAATCTCTAGGATTGCTGCAAACATTCGAGGAGCCAAGAAAAGGAAATTGATTTTATATGAAATCTATATCTCGTAACACTACGCATCCTCAGTCCTGAAACACGATTCAAATATAGTTTGTTTTTCAAGACGTTTGGTTAAAGTCATCGCTTAAGAGCGTTCTTCGCGGATACGACGCGCCACCTGTATGTCCGCGCCGCCTGGATGGTTCATGTTGTCGAAACCGATGTCCCAGAAATATTAACTTGGGAACGTGCCCGAGCAGCCTGTGGCCAAAATGAAATTCAAGCCTGCTCCTGTACGATCCACCAGAGATCGTTCGCTTCCAGCAATATATGTTTTCATTACATGGTTTTGTCTAAGAACTTTCCAGACTGACTGCTCTCGGTTCTTCAGCGACTGTCTTGTTATTTCATTGAGGAAATCAAAAGCTAATACTTGTGAAACACATGGTACCAGGACCGGCCTTTAGACGATTGCTTCCAATCGGGCTCCGCGCTGAAGGTGGCCCCGCGCTACGCCTACTAACCTACGCAAACTTACACTTTCTATTGAAGCTGCTCGTGCGCCGACGTCGGGCCCACAGTTTTTTAAAGCGTGGAGTTTGTTACCATCTATAATCAGAGTGAACTGCGAGATTTTTTAATGTCCTCATTCAACATAATTCGTTCTGAAATCGTAGCAGTGGTCGCTGATTTCGATGTGTGGTCTTTTCGATGTGTGGTCTAGATTTCAGTAGCAGGTAGTTAGGGCAGAGAAGGTTTAAATTTCGAAACTGCTTTCTGTTTCAGTTGTAAGCGTTTCGTACTAAGCAGGTTATTGCTCTTTTCTACAGTTACTGCCCCTTTTCTTATGAAAGGTAAGTTTAATTCGTAATTGTAAATGTGTATAGTCGGTCTTATAGCGCATGCATTTTCCCTCGGCCTCGTAGAGATCTGATGAGGCAGGTTCTTTCCCTAAATTGTTTATTGCATCCAGGATTTGCGGTTGACCATCCCAGTGACCTTGGCGCCCGGATAAAAGAGTTTTCTATGCTGAAATTAATTAAAACCTATTTGAGATCAGATCATCAATCCAGCAAGAGCGCCTAATTATTTGGCGACGAGAAGGACCGCTTTGCTGTAGCATTTCCAACACAGATTGTAATCGAAGACTCGGTCTAAGATCGAGTGTCGGAGTCACCACTGGGCTGTTAAAAACACCAAGAACGCAGCTCAAAAAACAGGCAAATATGACAAAGTATTGATACCTGTGTTTCAAACACATTCAAAATCACAACTTTTTCACATCTAGAACACAGACGTAACATAATTGAATACTCATTTTCCAAATGCATTAGACACCGGAATGCAAAGGCAAGATTACCCACATGTAGCAAAGTGTCTGTAAGGATGCCAATTGTGTTGCCAAAAACACAATTTAAATTGATCTGTAAAATATTTCATTTAGCGGATAAGAATAAGCAAAATTTCACTATTTGGGAATGGTGTTAAAATGCTTGATATTGCACCAAATTATGCCAATTTTTTAATAGTGTGGTACGAAATTTTTCCTACACACCAGCATGTAGAATTACAGCATTTGCGTAAAAAATGGTGTAGTATTGCACCATCTGGCAACACTGTTCGACAACACCAATACTGTAAGCAGGCTCGAGCAGGGTGACCAGATTGTGCACTGTGTATTCTGCCAAACATTAACGAAATCCTGCCAAGTTGCAAACAATATATTGCAAATAATTTTGCAAAATAATGCCAAAATTCTGCATTTTGTTTCAATAAACCATTTACTTCAACAATGGACTCAATACTACTTGTGTTACTTAAACTTATTTAGGCAAAACTAGAAATTAAAAAATGGGGAGGCCAGCCCCACAGAAGAAAAGAGTTGGTGTTTAGGCCCATGTGCCGCCCCCACGGTTTCTCCACATATGTGCCCGGTGACAGAAACAGCATACTATCTTTATATTGTGTTAGCTTTGCGTTTCAAGACCCGAACTCATGATAGGTCCGCAGTTTGCAAATAAAAAATTTTGAACGAGCTTAGCAGACGGAGTTCGGTCTTAATCATTGTCATGTAATTGACGGCGATCATAAGATGTCGTAATGAAATATAAATTAACTTTATTCAATTTGCATGGGACACCAATGGAAGTTCCAAGTTTGCTGTATGCTTTCGAGGAATCAGCAGAATGGACTCTGTTTCATTTTTTGCGATGATTCAAACTTTCACGTATCTGTACTGAAGTAACTAGTCTCCTCACAGGTGAAGTGTTTGAATCAATCGGGAAACCTTATAAGGTTGTAGGACTGACGATGCATAGTATTACGTGAAATCGATTTCCTATTAAGAATTTGCTGATTGATTTAAACTCTTTACCAGGCCCGGAACCAGCTTGGGACATCAGGCGGAGCGAAGTGTTTTTTGAGAGGGGCCAAATTTTTTAAACTATGTCCAACACATTTTTCCAAGGGGGGTGAAAATTTTCCAGCGGGGCTTAGCTCCCCCTGCACCCCCCTGGTTACGGCCCTGCTCTTCAGGTATGTGGAGACTAGTTAGTATGAGAGAATGTTTCTGCATCAAAAAATTATCAGTTACTTTTACTGAAACAGAATCACAGTGGTCCAACCTTGACAGTTTGCTGTAATATGCAGAAAGACGGAAACTGTTGTTTTACGCGTTGTATTGCATAGCGCAAGAAGTCTGAAATTGTGGANTTTGGTCAGTGCAATGGTACTGCTAAAACTATTGTCACGCCAGGCATAGGTGTAGCCAGGAGGCCATGTCCTCCCAAATTTGTAGCATATACAGTCATATTGTGCTTTAAAATGCAGTATTCCAAACGAAATAGTGTTATCAGCCCAAAATCAAACATTTCGGCCAACCACAAATTTTCTTGACCCCCCCTAAAAATTTTGGGCTATCTAAGTCACTGACGCCAGGGTGTTCAACAAAAATTCTGATGCTTGCCAACTTTCCGCATAATCCAGTCCACACCACACCATATTCAAATAACTGCGGGCATTGTAAACGATTGTCCTTGTCGTCAAATCAGACAGCAGTAGCGCAGGGTATGCTGCTTCGTTACTTCGATGCTAGTTTCTGACATCAGTTAGCCTCCTTTTACCTGAACCTAAACATTCTTAAGCAGAGGTGAAGTGTTAAAAAAGGAGTGTGGGAACACAACCAAAAACTAGCTATTTTCAACAGCATTTCACACTAAATTTCAAATCAGCATTTAATGAAGCATTCATTTGCATTAGGCCATACTATAAACGGAAACATTCACTGTTTTTCAGGGTGCTACACCAGAAATAGTTTTCCTTTTATTCATTCATGCGACGTTTGGAGCTACACGCAGGAAATCAGAGTAAAATACCCATTTCGAGATAGAGTGGTATACAACAAGTGTAGGAAGACATTTCCCACGTATTCCCGTCCCCCACAACACCCCTGTTCGCGTGTCAATTTGAAACCAATTACGATCCATGTATTACTGTTTCTGCCCGTGGGTGGTTTATTCTTTTGATTGCATTTCTGTTTCTTCGTGTTTTGAGTGACATTGAGTCACCTGCCTGTCTATCTACGTACGACGCATGCCCTTTGTTGCACACCGCTGTGTCACGCTCTCAAATTTTTTATTTTCTTATGTTCTATTGTTACGGTGCCATTCCAGTCAAGCGTTTTGCGACAACATTCTAAATTGCAAATGATAACCTAGCGCCCGTGATGTGATTAAAAGGTTTGACTGACTTTGTTCTTATATTTCGAAAGGGTAAGCAGGCTGGGCAGACATTTCGATTACTATTGCGATGATTAAAACCTAAGTTCGAATATTTATTGCAACGTTTCTTCTTGAGGGGTTCGTATCTTTTATTAGAATGTACTAGGGGTCCGTGGTCCACAAATCTAGAAACGCTGTTCTAGATCAAGAATTGACATCTATTTCTATCACAAAATGTGCGAGTCCTCGAAACATAAGCCTGCGCAAATGTTTGGTATTTTATTGGCTTGAAAACCGCTCAAGGTCGATCTGCCCAGTGCATATCATAGAGTCATTTCTGAAACGTTCACGTAACAAAACCGCATGAGGAAGTAGGAACTTTCGGAAACAAGTGGATTTCGCACAATGTGTTTTATAGCAAACTTCTATTGCATCTGAAAAGTTTTTTGCTTTGCTGTCATAGATTTTGAATCGGAGATTAAATCTTAAAATCAGTTAAGATTTAATCTACTTTCAAGGGCTTTTGTATAAAACCACTGAGCGAGCAGTTGCCTGCGATGGTCGTTTCGTTTGTATGAGATCAGGATGTGATATTTCATGAAAAACATGAAAAGAAATGCTCGTGACAGTAATCAAAATCAACTGAGGAACGACACCCTTCTTCTACAACCATGCTTCGTAAACTGCTTTGTGAAGCTGAAAGCCTGTGGAAAGTTCATCACATATGTCGTCACTGAGACATCACTTCCTTTGAACCAACTCGTTCTGAAGTGTCGTTCGGAAAACAAGGAAACGCGCAGAGTGCATGGGCTTAGATCAGATGTGAAGCAGAAGCGAAGAAACACATCAGCTGCAGTAAATGAAGAAGCTCCGGAGTTTCGATATCTTGCTTGTGCTTAGAGCCATCATGTGTCCGCGCTCATAAAGTTTTCGTGGGAAGCACCCATGGAGATTTTGGTTTGATTTTGTTCTTAAAAGTACTTTAGCGACAATGGCTAAGTCTAAAAACACTGAATTGTGATGGGACTTTCAATTTTGCGATTGCATTGATTTATGTATAACATCATAGTGTCTCACTTTGTCTCTAATTGTTGGTTCATGTTGGCATATCATCAAACGTAAAGGCTTGAACATTTTTGGAAAAGCCATATTGTAGAAAGAAAAACCGGAATGTTTGCAAAATTTCTGTTCTGATGCTGGCGCAGCATATTATCTGCATTGTAAGTCAATATCGGAAAAATATTTTCGTCATGATTCAGCACTGTAAGTCGAGATTTGGAAAAAGTAAGGAGACACCACCATAACTCATTGAAGAGTTTTGCTCTTGGTTACGAAAGAAGAATATTGTAGAAATATACAAGCTGATTTTAAATCTGAAATGTATGTAACATTGAAATTTGATCAGTCGTTGTTGCACATGCCATTTATTATTTATAGTTAGAGGTTTAAAAATATGTCTTATTTGGTATTGAGTGTACAACTTGTCACACAAAACAGTTCGATCGATGCCAAGAAAAGATGCAAGATCTAAGTACAGCCAAAATTCTCTTGTGAAAGAAGTCAGTAATATTTTTGTTTTCTGTAGTGAAGAATTTCTTCCTGCCGATATTATACGTGCTTTGCAAGTCATTTGGTTTCCGTTTATATCTTTAACTTTTTACTTTCTCTTCATCCAACAGAATATTTTCATCTTTACTTTAGCCAGGCCGAAGTGCTTCAATTACAAAAAAATGTTCGTTTATAAATCCAAAA
>JGI24158J21664_10006817_pt1 | contig 15097 bp, 5 predicted proteins | sample Ectturendosymbi3_FD_21664 | JGI IMG/M metagenome (IMG submission 21664) | reverse complement strand
CATCCACGCCACTAGATAAGCCAACGTCTACGTTATAAAGCCTGCAACAGTTGCTGAATTGAGTTCAACCTTTAAATGAGAATTACAAGAAAAGTAAACAACATATTTTGTGATTTCTGTATAATATTTTGTTTCTGTATAATAACAAAATATTTTGTGATTTTTCCAATCTTGGTCTAACTGCTAGTATTAATTCCAAATGTTCAATTCGGTAAGAATAAAATAGTAATTAAGCTATCAGCTGCTATAGCAAAATTAGAGTAGTATACTGTATAACACAAGGTTTGGAAGTCACTGCCAGTCGGAGGTCACTGCTGCGAACAACTGACAGGTTTCCTTGTCATGAAAATCTCCAATTTTCAGTTCAGTTCAAAAAATTGCATGGCGCTTATTTGATGCACACAAGTTGCTGTGAATATTCTTTTGCTCTAGGTAACATTTATCTCTCGAATAAAGTATTACATTTCACATTTCTCGTGTTTCTCGAACATGTCACGTTTATTTTCATTGTAGTCATTTACAAAAATATTCTTCACAATGGCGTTTCCTTGAAACAATTTCTTTCCCACGATTTCAGCCCGCAGTGCTACAGAATACTTTTCAAAAAGGTAAACGAACGTCTAATAAAGTTTGAAAGCTGCAATAGCATTTGCTCATGGCTGCTCCAAGGCACGGCTGCACTTTTACGTCGGAATCGCCGTGGTCAGTAACAGTATAAATATACAAATACCCGTTCCTGGAGTCCTCGTCTTCTCCTCGCTGATTTCAAAAGTTCCTCCATCGTTGACGTGGACGTCTTGTGTTTCAAACACTGTTTTTATCCGGCTATTGCTTCCAATCACACATCGAGTAAAACCTGTTTTCCAATCCGTTGAGGCAAAAGCGTTTGAGGTCTGTCAAGTTTGGTGGATGTCTAAACTAACAAGACAGCTGTCATCGGTCGCCTTTTTTCACTTGTTTTGAGCGATAAGGGAACGACCACGACATAAGTTTAACATCATTAACGTAGCGTGGTGCGATAGACGAAGACCGATATTTCTTTATCACAAGAACAAAGTTCCGCTCAGTAAGTCTCACTCTTCATAAAAACGTTGCAACTCGTCTGTAACTTTTCGCGAAATACTTTCATGCAGCTTTTCTAATCGATCAAGACTTTTTCAGCGTGAACATTCTTTTCCGAAGCGACTGGTTTCTCTCGCAATCCACGTGACTTGCTCAAGGCTATAGACAAGAGTCTTTCAAATATTTTTCACCGCTGCTTGACAGCATGTGTTGCTAGCACGCCTAGTAGCTTAACAATGCTCGGGTTAACCACAAAATTGCCTGCTGGTGAGGTGATTCGGCACACAACTCCTTGACGGTTTATCTACTAAAGGCTAAGCATTAAATGACAGCTTTTGCAATTTGGGGAGAATTGTAATACCATTCACATCTTCCGCAGCGAATGCTAAGCTGGTGGCGAGTCAGTGGCAGCACCGCACCTGAACTGTGTCCTTGCACATACCCATTATTGCCAAGCACGAGTCTGCACAGGTCTCAAGTGCAGCTTTTAAAGTCTTCATATTTAACCTACCGTAAATCCAACACGGCCTACCATATTTGGTGGCGCGTGATCAAGAAACTTTTCCCTTAACTTTGAATTTCAAACACGGGTTCATGCTTCAGAACAACTAAAACATTTGCGTTGGTGCTCTGTACTTTTCCTGCCAGTTTTTTCCAGGTTTTTCAAAGAATTCGTTCTTTATTCTTCCCGCCCAAGGGTGCATACTAGTGCTAAAAAACGTAGTGCGGGGAACTCTGTTCCCATGCGTTCTCACCCGCCCCACTGCACCTCTGAATTAAGCTGAGCTCTAACACCAAATATCGCTCAGATGCCCTCACACGCACAAAGCTATTTAGTTCTTGCAATCCACTCAGGCAAGCTGTAACCTGCTCTGCAACGGACTGGAAACTCAAAGACTAATTACTCTGAAACGAAGATAGCAGATTTACAATACATGCTAACAATCAGACGTAGCGTGGGTTACGCAAATGCCATTGGAGGCCCAGGGGGCCATGTTCACCCTCACATTTTTAGCATATCTAGTCATTTTTTGCTTTGAGAAGCAACGTTCCCAACAAAAATACTGTTTCTCGCCTAAAATCAAACATTTCTCCCCCTTAAATTTTTTCCACCAAAAACAATTTTGGGCTTGCTGCACCACTGGTTCCACGCGTTCCCACCCCCGACTGCACACCCCCACTACACTTCTGTTCACGCGGTAATCAAAATCTTCAAATTCTGCGTTTTGAAAAATCCTTGATCGGTTTGTGTAACTCCCTCGCATACGAAATCAAATCTTCAGCCACAACTTCATTTCCATCAATCACCTAAGTTTTCAATATCACCTATCAAAAAACAATACCCACCACCTGTCAACTCCAACCATACGTCCATACGTTGTGTGCTTCGTTTCGCCCACAGTCCTTTAAATATAACCAAAAACAATTGTCGTGTTTGTGTATGCGGCGATATAAAGACTGGACTGCACCAATGCTTTCTTTATAACGTCCACTGCACAGATCTTACAGTCAGAGGAGTAACGATGTTGGATGGCACCCATGGTTGGAAACAAGTTTGGTGCCCCATGTTCGAATCTGAGGATTTCCGGAAGCTAATGCACTGCATTGAAGAAAGTAATTGCGACATTGTTGGGACTTATCGACACCCCCGCAGTGATTCGGCGAATAGGTGTTTGAGCAGGCAAAGTTTTGGGGATGCGAAGGATTTTTGCCTGAATTTCCCCAAACTTGCCCAAAACGTTTTTGTGTGACTTTTGACTACACATTTTCTACTACAAATATCACAAAGACTTATTTTGGTGTGACCTTCAAAAAAAGGTCTTCGTGTGTTTTTCTGCAAACGTTGGGCGCCATTTTTTTAAGACAAACAACGTTGGGCACCAAATTTTTGCCCGGATTTTCAAGAATTTTGCCCAGATTTTCACGGATTTTTCCAGAATTTTCTCGAATTTTTCCCGGATTTTTGACAAATCAAAACTTTTGGGGGCGCACTTGCACCCCTTACACCCGCGTCTCCTACACCACTGATTCGGCGCCCGAGGAATTGTGACCCCTTTCCCCTTCGTTACTCTCCTGCGTACAGCACATTATATGGTTCATGAAATTCTGAGCAATCATGGACTGTCGGAATGCTTTGAGCACTGGAACTACGTCGATTTGTTGCCTTCATTTTTATTTAGTGGGCCTGATGCGTCGATCCCTATTTCAGCTGCTGGTTTTGGTGCTGTTGACGAATTCCTGAAATCCTGTAAAAGATTCTAGTTTTTCTTTGTAATCGTCTTTGCTCTTCTTCATGCTTGCTGCAATTTTGTGTGTTGTTTTATTTTTTAAAGCTCGACGTGACACGAAAAATTGCAACGTAGGTTTGATTGTTCTTGCGTTTTTTATGATATACTAACTGCGCAAAATACAGCGATGAACAAACCAGCGGAGCAATTTACTCAGGAATTTTGCGGTAATAGGGGTACCGAGGAAAGTCGTTTCAGTGGACACATATGTGTAGTTAGGAGAGGCCTTGCATTGAGTCCACTGCAGGCGGAATTATGCGGCAATCACAACACCTGATGAGTAGAGACTATGCAATGCGTCATCACTTTTCTTAACTGGACAGGGTGGAAGATGTATTTGGTCTCTTGCCGCCATAACCCAAACAAAACCAAGTGTGAAAGTAAAAGTGAAACTCTTTTAAGATTTGGTATATACAACGTTTGCAAAAATAAAACATTGCAGCTACAACAAAACTTGAAATTCAAACAATCTGTAGAATCTGTATCTGTAGAATTTTCCGGTTCAGGAAGGTTTGTTACTCTCCCACGCCCGTTAGTGAAATTTGAACGTATTGCATGTGACATCAAAGGATCCTTGTGACACACCCTGTTGCGAGGTACTCTCCAGGGGTGTAGTGCTAGAAAAAGGAGGTGTGGGAACGCCGTTCCCACGCGTTCCAACCCCACTACACCCGTGGCTGTAACCTACTCTCCATCGGCCTGAAATCCCATGACTAATTGCTCCTCTGAAAAGAATAGAACATATTTACGATGCAGAGGAAGAGTCGAGTACGCAAATATCATTGTTGGTGTCACAAACAGTGCTTACACAAACATGCTAAGACGCTATACACGAGATAACTTGTCATTTATTCATTTATGTTGCTCCAGGAGCTACACGTAGATATTGAAATGTAAAATCTAAGNCTTCAAGTAACGTCACAANTGCAGAAAGGTGTTGGAACGCCGTTCCCACCATACTACACCCCTTGTCCTTCTTTTACTTGGAACGCGATAAAAGTTTGCTGTCACGGTTTTCAAATTTTCACGGAACGCCCAAGTCCTGCGATTGAAAACAGCTATAGTGTTCCTGATAAATAAAATTGTCTCCAGAGATCCCTGAGCTGTGGACGTCCAACGTTTTAGTGCAAGGGTTCTCAACCAGCGGTAAATTCATTCCCTGGGAGGAATTTCAGCCATCCTGGAAGTAAATTTAATGATGATGAAGTTACTATACTTTGTATTTTTCTACAGCGCTAGTGAGTAAACAAAAAACAGGGGGTAAATTTTACGTTAGGAAGCTGGCAAGGGGTAAACGGGAGAAAAAAGGATGAGAACCCCTGTTTTAGTGCATAACAGATTAACTACGCCTTGCCATTGCTGCTGGAGGATTGGTGCACATTTACGGTTCACTTTTTGGTGTTGCATGTTTGCTTTAGTGTAAGCATTTTAGTTTCGCCTTTGATAGTTGCGGGTTTGGCCTGTTGATAGTGACGTCATGCTTGTACCGCTTACCCACGCTGGTAAAACTCTTAGTTTGTTTCTGTCGAGGTTCAGAAACCGTTCTGAACGACTGACTCGCAGTTTGAAGCTTATTTCATTTGTCACAGCAAGAGTTTCCTATGATTGCCTTCCAGTCGCCGCAAGCGGTTTCAGTACAAAATACGAAGTTACAGGACTTAAGATGCACGGAACTTGCGATCGAGGGGTTGTCAAGTGGTGTTGACAACCTTGTGAACATTAGTCATTTGCAACTGATGATAACGGGCTAATATCGCAACAGATATTGTTGTGGTCATTTTCAATTACCTCAAGATCATGTTCACGTTAGAAATTGCGCTGAGGAAATAAAACAGTATATTTTTAATGCCATGAGACGAAAAGTGAAGCGTATTTGAAAATTGCAAAAAAAACAAGTAATAGTTACTTTTACAGTTTATCAAGACTTGGAATCAGTGACAGAGCTGATTAATTCGTATGAACCTAACCTGGCAACCAGATACACAATGAAGTATGTAAACACTGCAAGGGTAATAATAATTTCTGTTGATAATAATTTCTGTAGTAGGGAACAACCTGTTATTTTCATAAAAACAAATGCCAGTGATGTAGCACAAATTTTTATTAACAACCATGACAAAAAGATTAATGAAGCTCTGCAGCAAATAGTAAAAAAAAACGCGAAGCGACACTTTTAGCGTCCGACGACTAGACGGTTTACGACAACCAGTCGTAGCTCGTAGCGTCGCATTTATGGACTGCCGGTAATCGACCAAGACAAAGTTTCGTGATCACATTTGCTGCGCCAGCCTCGAATGTGAGTTGTAGAGAACGGCAATCACAGAATTTTCAACCCATATCATATCGGCTTTCGAAGCGTTCATTGAACATTTGGCGGTGAACATATTACGAACTACTTTGAATGAAATGAAAGATTTGTCCTTGGTTTTTCTTGCTCTCTGTATATTTATTCATGCTCCAAGAAAACCCTGCCATGGTTTAAATAAAAGAAGGCCTTGATTGAAATGATTTGCCATGGCTGGACAAATCTTGGATTACGCGCCTGACCAGTTTTAACCTATTCGAATAATGGCAAGGCGTTCACTTCACCTCGGCAAACGCCTTGCCTGAAATCAATAAATAATCAAGATAGGGATGTAGCGCAATAGCATGCACTTTTGCAATGGAAAGTTCTTCGCCAGACTCTCATAAACGACAGATTGTGATACAATGAGCGAGCTTGCTCATAAGTATTTAGTTACTCAGCATTTAGTACCGCTTTGATTTGAAGCGATGAGTTTTAATGTTCGCGAACTGAGTTGTGGCAGTATTCAGTGTGCTTTACTCTGTTGTCATCGCGTTGAACGTTTAACTCCACGACGTTGAAGCGGAATGCTTATAGTTGATGGTGAATACATGACATGAAGTTATAAAGTGCACACCATGTAACGGCGATAGTGCGTGCCAGGGACAATCTGAATAGATAAAACTGGCTACGAAATTAACAGCCCAGTAACAGTAGTCAGCAGTTCTCAGCTGAGAAAACCACAGGCGCCGAAAAATATTTGTTTGACTCATGGCCGTGCTACTTGAGGCTAACGTTCCGTAATTGACGACCAGTTTTGCTTTTCGCATCGGTGATAACAGCATCATGGTCACAGCGCGTGTGTGAAACTGCAGTTCGGGTGCGTTGTTTAATCTTGCTTTAGTTTTTTCATCATTTCATTCGTAAACTTTCGTTTCCAGTTTTCGGACTTATGCTCAGCAAATGGCTTGAAATCAATTTCCACTAATTTGCGAATCGATTCAACTGCGTCGTCTTTGTAGAGACTTATTGCTGGACTGAGCAAAGAGTTAATCTAAGAGATACAAGAAAAACTTGAATCAAGCAGGGAGATCACGGTACTTGAAACAAAATTTCGATACATAATATTTTGTAGTTTGCCTTAAAATATGAACTGAATGAAAAGTTATTCAAAATCGCATGCTCAGATCTTTTCTGCAAAAAGGTGGTCGCAGTGAAATGGAAAGCGTCTTATGTTGTTTACTGGTTTGACTCCATCGCTGATGAGATTTCACGTGGTGACAGCAGTAAAACGAAAATACGGCAACGCGATGAATAAAACATAAACAATTCCGTTTTATAACTCTTTGTTTCCCAGGTTAAGGAAGGATTCATCTTGAATATCAAAACTTTGGCACAAAATATTTTAACTAAATTTGATCTGTAACTTATGTCTCGAATGTTTTGTTGCTTTTTCAAAACCTTTCGAGCGTGCTGATTGCGTTAAAATGGCAGAAACTTGATCGAAGGATGGCAAGCGAATACCTTTACCATTCAGATGTTGTTTTGATTTTGTACATGGTACTTGAGTTTAATTTAGAAGCGTACAAGCTTCACAGATTGGCGCAAAAATCGTGACGTTCGGTGAAAACGCTAAAAATATTTTTCGGAAAGTTGCATGTTTTGGTGATTTTCAGGATGTGTTAAAACCTCTTCTAAACCAATGTTTTGTCTTATTACTTTCTTCCGCAGGAGAAAGTTGAGAAGAACCAGGAAGAACATCAACATAGCCGATTGCAAACTGATGAAGCCAAAGGCAAAAGAAACATCTTGTCACGAAAGACACGATCTATATTCCCAGATATATTTGCAGTCACGGAAAAAATTCAATATTGTGAAGAGGAAAACAGCATCACATGGCGCTTACTCAAATCAAAACACAAAACGCTTTGGTTCTTTGAACGGATTTGAACACAGTTCATACCTGGAAGAAAAAAACACAATTTTCAAGCTCTAACCTCTGCCGAAATCGGCATTCATTTGGCAATGTGTGTAAGCACAGCAAATGTGTGTAAGCAAAGCACAGCGGTCTGAAAACTAACATTCCGCTGTAAAAATGAGGAGGAATCCTACAAGGAGAGAACATTTTGCTGCGACGCGAAACCACCACTTTTTCCTCATCCAAAGTTATATTGACACATGATACTTAGCGATTTATTTTTCTGATTCATTTTCGGTTTCTCGTTCGTTCTTAGTAGGTAGTGAAGCTCACGAAAACATTTGCTGGATTTTGAAACTGACATTCAAACGAAAGATCGCTCAAGGGGATTGAGCCGATGCTCTCAACAATATTTTCTGACCCCGTAGAGACAGAAAGAACTTTATCGCAATTTCCCAGCAAGTAATTCTTTTGTAGGCTGGAAATATCCACAATAAGGGTGAAGATATAGCACCATCCAAACCTCCTAGCTTCTTAGATTGACTCACAAGCCTATCACTGTTGCCTGATCTTTACGCAACCATCTTTTTTGCGGGTTGATTTCAAAGAGTTGGAATTTGAAAGCTACAATACCCTGCAAAACTTCTGGGGATTAGCAATTTAGACAATTTCCTGAGATCAGATTGTTAACTTTACAGGCAATTGAGTGAGTTCTGTGATATTTGTATTGATACACAACGGCTCGCTTTATGGTTAAACCGAAAGTGTTGTTAAAATATGCGACGTATTTTTGTTGGGAGTGGTTGCGTAAAAACAAATTATTTTGTTCCGGATAACAGGTGTTTCACCCAAGGTTACTCTCAATAAAAATCTAGCACATTCCCTCCAAAAAGATGCAGTGAAATTTTTACTATCGTGCTTTTGAAACAAAATAATGTCATAGGATTTTCCAAGCGTGAATTCAAAGCTGTGCGCAGATGTTCCGCACTGCTTTGGCAGTAATAAGTTTATAAGCTTCTTTAAATACCGAAAACAGTTGGCTTAATTTTGTTTTTTGTATCCCAAGCTCCATATGTCACGAAAGTGACTATTTTTTGTAGAATGATGACATTAAATACAATTAAATATGCCATCTTAAAATATATTAGCATTACATGATAGATACTTTCAAAGCTTCATTGAAGTGATTCTCAAATTGGGCTGAATTGCCCCCTTGGGGGCAATTTTGAGGGGCAAGGTGGCGAAAAAGCAAACGGGGCGATAGGGATAGAAAATAACAAAAATGGGGCGAAAACGCTCAAACACCATAAATCATTCGGTTAACTTCAGTAGCCTCCTATCATGATTTGTTAGTTTCTTGCAAATTTTAATTTACTATGATATTCGTTGAAGGTTGTTGCTAAAGTAGTTTATCCGTTAACTTTTCGCTCTGGATCGTCTGTGTGCCCGGCTACAGTGTCGATTATTTTCACAAGAATTCTGAACCTAATATTTAGCGTCGCAATGAAATTGCTTATTTCAACTATTTAATACTTTCAATAAATAAAATTATTTACATTTACTGTCTTTAGGTGGTGAAAACGACGTGTCGAGATTAAAAAGGGGGCGATGGAAGAAAAAAGTTTGAAAAACACTGCTTTATTGCCTTGTATCTTTTTTCTTTGAGAAAATACTAAGTAATCTGACGGTTAACGTCGTTCTGATTAATACTCCTTTATGGAAGAAAACGTCCTTCTAGAACAAAATGATAAATAAACCAGCGATATCAAGTTCGTTGTTTGTTTCAGGGCAATTCAAAATCATCTAATCCCCTAGACTGTTACACAGATATTTCAATAACTTTCAGGTATATTTGACGAATGTTGCATTTCATAAATCAAGATAAGAGCGCCACTGCGCCACTGCACTGCGAATTCTAATAAAACAATCCACCGCCTGAAATCTATGACTAAGGCCGAGTTTTTTCGTGTAGAGTGTGATACAAACTTCCGTCGAAATAAGATAATTTTGGGTTGAAAATTAAAGCAATTTTGTCTTACTTATGTGAGAGTCTTGTTCCGGACATACACAATGCTTTACGCAGGATTTCCATCATGAACAGAAACAATTATTGCCAGGCGGTGCATAGATCATTTCATGAACATAAAAACAACGACAGAAAAAAAAGAAAGTAAACTGAAAAATTTTTCTTTTTCGACGATGATGTATTCGTTGTTTTGGATGAAATGGTTGTTGTTGGAATGTCTAAAAACATTTGAAATCAAATTTTAGTTAGGAAAACTTTTCTACTACAAAACATTGTCATGCCACTTTTTATTCTTTGGCGATGAAGAACTGTGTATTTGCTGCAACCGTTTGACGAATCAATCAATTGGGCTCGGCTCACATGACTTTTCGATAATTTGGACTTGCACATATTTGTTTTCAAGTTGTTAGTCTAGAAAAAGTTGATGCAGTCAAATATATCAGCAATTTGTTTTCTTGTTGCTGATTGATTCGGTAAACATCATGGTGAAATAGCCACCTCTCAAGAAAATTCTTAATTACTCCAAACAGCTTTTTGAGCTTTATAAATGATTTGCGGCAACTTAAATGAATTTTTCTTTACCAAAACCACCCTAAATATATTAATATGAAAACGAATTCAGGAAGGAAGATACATAGTGTTACGTGAAATCGATTTCTTATTAAAACCAATTTGCTGATAGATGCAACTTAGTCGCCATGTTGGAGATTAGTTACTTGAATACAGATATATGCAAGTTTCAATCTTCGCAACGCGAAGAAAGCAGACGCCAGCTGGCTGATTCCTCGAAAGTTTGTTGTAAACCCAGAGCTTAAAATGTCTGTTTAAACAAAATATGAGACTCTGTTTTGTTTGTGTCGCTTTCAGGAATTGATCTTCACGAAAATTTTGATTGTAAATTGAAATTGCAGCTTGTCTGTACTCCATGCAATGTTAATATATTTTACTCAGTTTAAGGTCAGCTGTGATCTGCAATGTGATGTACAAACGACACGGCAGAAAATCGATATCCAGTTACATTTTTTAAATAAAAACAGATCTTTTAGAATAAGAACATTCTCACCCGCGTAGTCCCATGAAAGGCTGAAACCTTTTGCTGAAACACTATTGTCCGTTCGAAATCGAATGGTGATGTTCATTGTGTCGTCGTAGGTGAGCTTCCTGACGCTGCTATTTCCACAAAAAACAAGGGGAATCTGCCAAAAACGCATTTTATAAAAGTTCCTTTTTGGGAAAGCGAAAAGTTTCTTCCAAATGTCGAATATTCCTTTTGCGTTATAAAACAAAAATTAGGAAGTGATGCATCAGTGTTTTCAACTTAACGTGGACATGTTTCTTCTGAATTCAGCAGTGAACTTATCAAATTTCATGCAACTTATTACATTTCAGATTTTTCCTGCTTAAGGGAGTGTTTTTGCTTGTTGTTGTTTTTCGTAAAAGAAAATATCTAACAAGGGTTTGTGGACGCATCAAGCTGTGCATACATCCTTCACGTAATAAATGAATAAGTAAACGTGAGTAAAGTGTAAAATTAAATGTCTGGGAAGCATGTCGCGAAAGTTAAAGTTGATTGCATTCAAAAATGAAATTTAGCCCGATAATGGTGACAAAAACAACATCAAACAAACTTGCGTTTTTTTCCTCGCAAGGCAACAGAAGCTTCTCTCGAACAGCAGAAGATGCGTATGAAAAATTAGAAAAACTTTGTGCACCTGCAGAGAAACAAGTGGTCGTTGCTCTAGAAACTTACAAGATGTCAGCACCCATGTTCAGTCATGTTTGATATTAGTTACTGCATACGTCAAGCACATATCCGCTCAAGTTTCGGTAACTTGTTCAAGTCACCAGTTTCCGCTTGGGAAGAGACAAGTAGCATTTGTTAGAAGTTGACACAGCGAAACAAAGTTTCACAAAAAAGCGTACAGACATTCAAGGAAATGTAATTTTTCCGGAATTCTTGTCTAATGATCACCGACGACCTTCCTATTGACAACGATCAGACAAATATCTGGAATTTTGCACAAATGACAAAACAATGCACAGAGCCGTTCACGGAGTCACCACTCCTCATGTTTTGATAGCCTGAACACCTGTTCTTGTCTTTGAAAATGGCAAATTTGGCCAGCCATTCATCGCCAACAGATTGAGCTAGAGAGCAGTTCAAACCCTGTAGGAATGGGATAAGCCCGGAAGTTTGCAATAAAAAAATATGATTGACTTGATTGACTGTCCAGCGTTTCTGGTTCCAAAGTTAAGCCAATACAAGTCCAAATATTTCAGGAATTTTCGGGGATTTAATTAACTTCCGGTAGTTTGGCCACAATTTTGGAACCACAAATGCTAGAAAATCGATCAAGGGCTCTAATAACTCGTATTATAGCCTAGAATCTAATAAAACTTTGAGCCATAAAATCGACTCGTTTGGTCGGCTCCCAGGGAATGATGACGCCATTGGAATGTAAACCGGATATGCATAAAAAATACTCCCATCATGTAAACATAAACAAAACATCCGACATCCAAAATTGAAACAAGTTTTTTATTACAAACTACAAGACTTTCCCCATCTTTAGAGGGTTTGAACAGCTCTGTAGCTCAATCTGCAAGTTCTTGCATTACAGTACGCCGAACTCAATTTTTGTGCAATGGATTCCTGCGAAGGTTTTTAATCCCTTTTAACTATTATTCAGTTTCCCTCAGCTGGTGTTCAATTTGCAGCGGACATGTTTTGCAAAATTAACGAATATCAGTATTTCCGTACTTTTTCGGGCGTTTGCAGAAAAAATGTGCTGCAGTGCAAAATCTGAACCGATTCCTATTTTCAATATATGCAGTTTTTACGTTTCAATCTGATACTTAGCTGGTATCTTGGCGCAACTCCTTCAAAGTATGAATGCACCAGAGGCGTAATGAGGGGGCAAGAGGGACACAATGCCCGCGCGCTGAAAGTCTCAACAATGTCGCAAGTGCCTTCTTCATAACAGTAAATTTGCTCCCGAAAGACCTTACAATCGAACATAAGGGGGCCAAACTTTTTTCTTGCCCCTGGCCCCATTTAACCTCGATACGCCCGTGGAAAGCACAGTGTTCTTTGAAATGAAGTAGGAATGTTGAAGGTACCTTCAGCAACAACATTCAATATTGCTCTCTTTAGCTTGGAGACGATCCCTTTAAGTTGAGTAAAATCTTCCACCATGAAAATACGATCATCTGAAGAATTCCCACCACTTGCAATCGTCTGCAGAAACCATCACACGAAAACACTTCAGCTTTTGAAAATAGTCTGATTTCCTAATAGTTGGCTTGAGTGCGACGCTGTTAGTTTGTTTTCCTTTTAAATATGTTGTAACATTAAAAACGATCATAGCACAAAGCAAAGGAACAATTGCTTAATTTCAAAGATACCATTGCTATGATTATGCCGTAGAAAGGAGTCCAATCTTGAAAAAAATCTGTAAGGCAATATGAAGCTATGGGCTTGACCAGAATGCAGTTCCTTTCATGCAAATTTGTGAATATAAGACACCAATATGAATCGTACAAATTTTCCCAGAAAGATATCAATCAATTCAACAGCAACTTACATTTTTAAGTAATTAACTATGCACCTTTGAAGGTGCATGAAACCAAATGCATTTAATATTGCAACAAAAAAACAATGCAAGATGCATATCAACTGGACAAGAAGTTTTTATAAGACTTTGTGATGATAGTGCAGTGATTTGCGCTCATTTTATTAGAAGTCTATGAATACTGGTTGTAATTTAGCTCAGACAGGTTAATATTTATTCAGTTTCGGCGCAGAGACGGGGTTTTTGCCAAACAAGGTAATGTTTGAACGACAAGGATTTTGGGCTGAGTCAGCATTTTTTACCTTGCAAACAAACTAACTAAAGATGAATTTCGAAAAAGTGTAACCAAGGCTATGATTCTTATCGTTAAGTAACGCGGTGATACCGACACATTTGGCGGTTTGAGCGATTTTTTGATCCACCAAATAGCTGTTTAGGCGGCTGTCACCATTCCAAGAACAAGAGGAACACTCCACAGAAAAGCCGGGAAAATTGGCCCTTGAAAATTTTTCTGGCCCACAAGACGTCATTAAGACCATTTCGTGACATCACATTGTCCCAAATGTTCTAAACCCAAAGTACCCAATATTTTAATCGAAAGTACAAGCACTTTCCCATCATTTCGTGTTTCGAATAGCTCTCTAGCACCATCGGCTGACGAGTTATGGCTGAAACCGCGAGAGCTCTCCGCATGACCTACGCAGGCATTAAAACTTTTTAACGCCCGCGCCGGCCATTATGATCACCGGTACGTTTTGGCCAAAACTCGCCAGATGTTAGAGCTAGAGAGCTGTTTAAACGCTCTACGCATTCGTGAAGTCTTCTAGTTTCGATTGAAAAAAAAATTTGGGTTTCGGTTTGGGGTTCTCTAAGGTTGAGGTCATAGGTAACGGTGTTTTGCGTTTTTTATGCCACTTTCCCTGACCCTGGGCGCCAACCCAATGAGTCAATTTTTGGATCAAGTTTGTTTTGGAATCTAGACTATCATCCGAGACTACAGAACCCTTGATTGACTTTCTAGCATACCTGTAGCGAAAATTGTGGCTCAAAAATAAAAAAGTGGTGAAACTTGCTTTCCCACAAACGCCAACTTGGGTTATATTACACCCCAGGACATAACTGGCCGTATGTCGCCGCCAGATCATGCTAAAGAGCTGTTCAAAGCCCTCTAAAGATAGGAAACGTCTTGTACTTGCAATAATGAAAAACTGTTTCAATTTTGGATGTCGGGATTTTTGTTTATGTTTACATGATGGCCGGATGTTTATGCATATCCTGTTTACATTATAATGATGTCATCATCCCCTGCGAAGCGACGAAACGATTTGATTTTGTGGCTCAAATTGGTTTGGATTCTAGGCTATAACACGAGTTTTTAGAGCCCTTGATCGACTTTCTAGGGATTTCTGGTTGCAAAATTATGGCCAAACGTCCAGACAAAATTGGCCAAAAATTCGAAAACGCCACCCCCTTTCTGACCTCTCCCACAGAGAACCTTAAAGCTAACACTGAATAACATTTTTTCAACCGAATTTAGAAGACATTCCGAATCCGTAGAGGGTGTGAACAGCTCTCTAGCTCCAGCGGCTGGAGATGTATGGCCAAAAAAGTACCGGACATCATGGTGGCTGGCGCGGGCGTTAAAGGGCATTAAATGGAACGTATCGCCTTATCCAGCACTATGCCGTGTTCCATGGCATTCTAAACAAAGCACCTATTTGTGACGTACATAGTTACGTTTTTAGATCATTTTCAGTTTTCACTCTTTTCAAACTTGTGTAGACAAACGGCGTAACAAACTTAACTTAGAAATTATTTCAATATTCAAACCATTATCCCCCAGTTGTTGCAATACAAATTTAAAATTGTGTCATTTCGCAATGCTCAATTGTTTGGTTCTCTTCAGAAGGCATATTTCAGATTGTGTATTCGAATGCCCGCTGTGGT
>JGI24158J21664_10006814_pt1 | contig 15100 bp, 10 predicted proteins | sample Ectturendosymbi3_FD_21664 | JGI IMG/M metagenome (IMG submission 21664) | reverse complement strand
CAAACTTGCACATATCTCTATTCAAGTATGTACTTTCCACGATGGGTGTAAGCAAGGAATCGATCAGCAAATTTTTAATAGGAAATCGATTTCACTTTTTGCTCTATTTGAATAAGGACTGAGGATGCGTAATTTTCCGTGAAATCGATTTCCTATTAAAAATTTGCTGATCGATTCCTTGCTTACACCCATCGGGGAAAGTACATACTTGTACACAGTCTTAAATCACAGCTGCATGCCTAAATGTTTAAATTTTTTGCCCAAATAATTGCCAATTTTTTTGGGGGATGCGACCGCATCCCCTGAATCCCCATGTCGTACGCTTATGAAACACCATAGTGAGAAACAAAAATGGAAATATCACTAGAGACGATGCAATAAGTTAACCACACTACATATTGAATAAATCAAAAAATAACCCCCGAGTTGAATCAAATTAAGTCCAGTTTACAACTGCAGCAATATGTATTCCTCAGCCTACATATCAGTCACCCCCACAGCAGGGCCGCACCGCTCAAAAACATGTGGTAGTTCTCAGAAAAATCAACATCACGGCTCAAGGCCACCGATGCAAAACGACAACAGTAGCTCACAGCCAATCTCGTTATCACACAACAAATCTTTGTCAAAGTAAAGATAGTCATTAAGCTATCAACAGTTTTCACATAGATATATTTTTGAATCCCTTTCAGCGCTAGAAGTCTGTTCCAGATTGTGTTTGGAAACACTGTTCTCACACATCCAAGGTCTTGACAACATAAAACAGCATTTACGACTATAGTCTACCCATTTCAGTAACTCAAAGCCCACTTCAAAAACTATCCAGCACACACACACACCCAAAGTATCTTGTTTTTAAACCAGTTTCTTGCGCAAATGTCAGTGCATGTGTGAAAACAAAACTAAGTATAATATTTTCCAATAGGTAATCATAGTCAAGCTTTTGAACTTGGATAAATGTTTTGTTTTAACCTCATGCTTGAAATGTAAGTTGTTTTGTAGATTATACAAAGTCGAAAACTTTGCACCGTTTTTACAAATTCAGTCGATTTCATAGCTTTTTTGACTTCATTAACTGAGAACATGGTTTCGAGAGATTGTGAAAAGGTTGAAATGCGAATATGAATGAAGAACAAACGTGAAACGTAATGAATATCTAGACTTGTTTGAATTTGTGCTTACATTTTGATGATTTATGAAGTTATTCCAATAAATTCTGTTTTGCAAAACTCTGCATTAAGTCAGTCCCTTCGCCCGGGGGCTTTGGTGGGCTTTGCCGCCAAACAAAGCTCCAAGCCCCCCAAATCAAAATATTAAACATTATAAATCAGTGGAGTGTTTGTCAAATTTTCTCATGCCAATCCACCAGCACAAACGTAAAGGCCCCTATTGAAGACTTTCTGGAGAAGGTTCTGCATTAAGTATCATAAAATGTCTTTGTAAATTAAAAATAATCAGGATGTCAACCAAGCGACCATGTCATTAGTCTTTGCGGAAGGGCACAATTCACGGCCACAGCGGTTTCAGTAACTTTTACCTGTTCACATTATCAAATGTAAGATCAGCACAAACAGGGTCCTATTTGTTAAGTCAAACTGTTTTTCTTTTTAGTATTTATTTTTTACCGGACTATCACCACGAAAGCGTCAACTATTTCACCTAGAAAACGCTTTCTGGCAAATTAGTCCATTTTGTTAATCATGGTTGATGTACTGCTGGTGCACTTGTGTGGCAACAATACACTTCAGTGCTTCCCGGTCGGCCAGCTGCTAATCTATTTAAAATGAAATTGAAGGAGGAAAAACTTGAACAAATATTATTAAAAGAATGTTTCTGTGTTCGAAGTTCATTCCACTGCTTGTTTTACTCAGAAACGTGGAATGTTGACAAAATAAGAAAAAAGAAAGTGTCAGTGTTTTTACTTTTGTACTGCTGCATACTTGTTATTTTCTGCAACACTTTACAATAAATCTTTTCAGCAAGAATTGAAAACTTAAAAATCCCGTTTTTGGAAATTGTTATGTTTCACCCTAAACGTGTCACACAATGCTGCTGAAACTGTTGCCCTTGCGCAGTTTTTTGACTTTAGAATCAGATGGAGCTGTTGCTTAAGCAAATTAACTAGGCTAGAGAGTTCGATAGAACTTGCAGCGATTGAAGTTTATCAACTGTGCTGCTCGACCCTGTTTATTTTTGACATTCATGACTAAACATTGATCTTTTGCCGTTCGAAGCAACTGAGCAGGAACTTCGTTGCAATCATGTGCACCGCTTTTATTACCTGTACTATAGTTGACAACACAGAAAATTTGGAAATGTTGAAGAAAGCTACCTGCAAGGTAATTACGCTTGAACGCTGTGATCGTAATTTTTCATCAGCAAACACCATTTTGTTTGCTTCTAACTCTACCAAACAAGTTTCTGACTTAAAAATAGCAACATTTATTTCCTTCTGAAATCATTTTGAAAATGTACGTATCACCGGAAAATAAACAAATCGGCGCTGCATGTTGAAAGATGAGATTTACAAAATTAAATTGAATTCTGTCATAACCGTTAATCTGTCCTCATTTCAAACCTGACTTCAGAACGAAACTGAATCTTGTCTTTAATCAACCTAACCTACGCACTTACTTTCAAGTGTTTTTTTGCCACGAGCGTTGGCTTTACTTGTCGAAAATAACAAGAAAGCATCAGAACCGGTATTTTCCAATTTCACGTATTCAGCAAACTTTTATTAACTTTGGTTTACTGTTGTAGCAAGTATGAACAATATTGCTTTTTGTAAACAACACCTGCTTCGTCAAGTTTATCACTGTACAAGTTAAAGGAGAAAAGTCTTTTGAGTTTGGAGAACATGATGAACCGGAAGGATTCATTCGTTGCCACTCTGCAAATTGATGTTGTACTTTCGTTTGTGATTCATAGTTTCTGTCTAATCAAAGCTAAATCAACATCTATTTTTTAGTAAGCCTGACTGTCGTTACATGTAAATAAGTACTTCTTGTTGTACTGGTTCAAAGTGCAAAAATTTTGACGCGGCAAACACAAGTGTGGCGATTACATTTCCGCTGGGACATATCTTTTCTTGGAATTTCGAAAATGTTAATGACATTATCCAATACTTTGTCATTTTTTGTGGCGTAGCCAGGATTTTCTATTGGTGAGAAAACAAGAGCATTCACTGCTTTCCGAAACCAAATTTCACGAAAACATGAAACAAGTTTACAAAATCTGTTGTACTTTTAGTAGCTTGGTATCTTCAGCTTCGATAAAGGCAATGGCATGTCTCCCATGATATCAATGCTTACACTAAGTGTCAGGTTGTTTTCGAAACTGTGCAATCCGAGTTTGCCATTTTTCAGTTTTGCTGCAAGTATCTAAGGAACGCTTTGAGCGCCCGGAAGCATGCATGTTTTGATCGTTATTTGAATCATTAAACAGATGATCAAAATGATACACATAATTTGGCAAAATTTCTGGCGTTAGCACAGAAAATATTTCAGCATTGCTTGGTTAATTCACGTTTTTAATTTGTGCTACTTTTTTTTCCTACAAGTGAAAATGTAGAAAGTTCGACTTACACAGTGCTGCCCAAATTAATTGACTCACTTAGATGTTAGCATGCAGAATAACTTCACATGGTGAGCACGGCCTGTCCGTAAAACATGTATATTGTTGTGTAACAATGAAAGATCCATAGGTCGACAATTTTAAATGAATTTCATGGGGGTAGGGGTTTGAGAGCGTTTTCGGGATAATTGTGGGGCGCTAATTTCAAAACTGTTGTCAGATTCTCCCTGTGTGGTCAAGTTTTTGAGTTATTTAATATTTTAAATTTGTGCAGTTGTAGCATTTTAAGCATACCGTTGCGTAAGAGGATTGCACATTTCATGATTTGTTAAACTGGCTAACATGTTTTTTAAACTCTAGTGACTTATTGTTATAACCGTGATTTGTAAACTAGCTTATGAAGAGCAATGTGCAGTATAGAAAACATTTAGAGGTTAAACGAACACAAAACTTCAGTTAGTGTATACTGTATGTTTGCAACTGTGACTTACAAGACACAGATGAGAAACTACACAGATATTATGGCCTTGCAAGGCAAAGATTGTGGTGACAAAACAACGTTAAAATGCAAAGAATAGCCCAAACATAATAGCATGCTCTTTTTTCATGACAGAAATGATTGCACGGTTGCTAATCCAGAAATTGTCTTTATGTGCTTTTCGGGAGTAGCTACTGCCAGCAACCTCTTTCTTAGCACCAGCAATAGTATCAACATGTTGGTATTCCCGCATCCCTGGTATCTTTCCTATTGTTTAAATATCTTGGTGGAAGGACTCTCCTTGCTCTTAAATCATTGCTTCTAAATTTTCAGGAAAATAGTTTACATGACTATGAAGAAAATGAACCTTAACACTCAAAAACAGTAAGCTCAAATATAGTAACCCTAAATAAGAATATGTGAGCAAATGCGTGCAAATATACAAAGCGTACGTGAAAATGACATTGGAGCAAGTTTCAAGAGAATTTCTTACAAAAAGTGATGCGCTAGTATATTTCGCCAAACTAAAAAAAAATTTGGATCCAAATGCTTTCAAAAAACGCCAAAAATTCGCCAAATCGCCCAAGAATAATATTTGTAGCGAAACGCTGTCGAAATTCGGCAGGTTTTCGGAATCAAGCGATAAATTCGCCAATATGGCAATCCTGCTGCGGCCAGACTACCATGGTAACATGCTTTATAACCTGCTCTTTTCCTGTGTGTCGTGAATAAGATGCCGTTCGGTTCTTCTGTGATGTTACAACCGCTAGGAATGTGCAACCCAGCCTGAATATTTTCAACACTTGAGGTCGCACGAGGTGCACAAGGCGCTGTCACGTTCGATACATGAAGATCCCAACATAAGAATCATAATTGGCGATTCTTCACAAGTAATGTGCAGAAACGATCGGTTACGACCGTAACAAACACCATTTACTTATAGAACATGCGATCGAGGTGCAACCATTTTAATACACTTCCCAAGCAACCATCATTTGTTGCCTGGATGATACATTCGTATCAGTTCACCAGGAATCAATTCCCGTAACAGCTTCAACGTGCGATCATAGAAGGGTTTCATGCGTTTGTACTTTTTGTCCATCGAACAAGAGTCGATTATTTTCGGTTTAAGCAGAAAAGTGCTTACTAGTAGAAGCAATCGCGTTCTTCTAGACATCAAGCGTTGACATGGCGACGAGTCTAATCCTTATGTCGGAACATTTCGCCATTCCGATAAACGGAGCCAAATGTCTCTTCCATCTCTCTTCGCTTTCTGAAGTAGTGACTTTGCGATTTTCACTGCTGATTCCGCCTTGCCATTGCTTTGGGCGTAGTACGGTGAAGAAGTTATGTGATTGAACTTCCACTAGCGCGCAAATTCTTTAAACTCTTCAGAAACTAGCTGCGGGCCGTTGTCAATCCGAACGGTCACTGGAATGCCGTGCGTTGCGAACGAACGCTTGAGCATTTCCACCACCGATGTCGTGGTTGTATCTTGCAGCTGTTCCAGAACGAAAAAATCTGAAAAATGATTTTACGGTGACAACATACTTATCAGAATCAAAAGTGAATAAATCTACTGCCACTTCTGCCCAAGGTAGTTTCGGCGTTTCGTGAGGAATCAACGGTTCATTTTGTTGCTGTGGCTGAAACTCATTGCGTATGGCGCATTTAGAAATGTGTTCATAAACTGCGTTCGTCATATTAGAAATATAGTCATGAACTGCTTTCGCCTCCACCGTCGTGTGACTTTCAGAGTCCGGTAACCTCTGCAAAATTTCGTAGCAGTCCTTACCCATCATGACTTTCAGCGTTGCAAGTCTTACGTTCATGTGTTTTTGTGCTAAACCGGAGGCGATTTCGTAATTCTGCCACCGGTCCTTGAAGAACTTCCAATCGCTAGCTACGTCACCTGTCATATTCAGCGCTGGTGGCACGGGTAGATACGAGTTAGCTATTTCTGTCGTCGTGCAATCGGTCGGAACAGTGGTGTAGCAAGGGGGTAGCGCTCTTGGGGCCGCGGGCCCCGGCGGGAACCTTTTGATGGGCGGCACTTTGCTGATTAAGAATGAACTTTTGAAAGCAGTTTAAGTCTTCCAGTTTTTTGTTATTATTTTAAAAGTACTTTTAATAAGTTTTAAAATTTCTACCTCTTTTATTTCTGTGTTTAGAAGCCTTAGACTGGTAGGTTAGTCTAAAAACACGACATGTAGCTGTGGAGTGAGCAAATTGTTGAAATGTTTACTCAAAATTTCTAGGTCATATCCAATGTGCTAAAGTGCCCCAGTTTTTGTCTTGAAATCAGGGCTTTAACACACTTACTTGGGGGGCAATTGTGCCCCATTCCCTACACATTCCTCGCCAGACAAAGCCATTTCCGCCAGTGCAGTCAAAAGTCCTTTGGACAAAGGAAAGAGGTGACATTCAACAGCAGACCAGTTGTTGAGGTTTATATTGCCCATCCGATCAAAATCTGATAAAAAAGGCTTTGCATGAAATCACGGTAAATAGTCGAGGCTAGCCTAATCTCTTTTCTCGTATATTTTTTTCCTCAGTAACGCCCCAACTGCCGATCATGACATCACCTGATACCTAGGCAGTGGTGACAAGATTTCGCTGGGCCAGCGATAGGTCAGTGGAGTGTCCGCTTCTCAATTGGATGGTTGTATGTCCGATTCACCGCCACTGAGCGAATCGCCTAGCGCTCCTTGGGTAAGATCGTGCGCCTCAACTGCCCGGTAAGAAGCACATTATAGGCGTTGGCATACTGCTAATTGCCGTTGCAAATATTATAAACAAAATTTTCTTGGCACATCTTATGCCATTTTTTAATGCTCAGTGGGATATTTCAAATAAACGTCATAAGCTGCAGCCTAGTCATTAGGCGGGCTTATAAACATTCAATTTTGGCAGTTGAAGTGAAGAACTCTGCAAAGATAACGTTGCTCAATTTTAATACAACGGCTGTTTTTCTGCATAACGTAATGCTGTAGGAATCTCAGAAAATAACGTTCTTGAAGGCGGGGTGATGTAGTTGGTGTGTTTGCGTGTAACTTTGTGCTCAGATTGTCTGTTTGAACTACAAGTCGAGTGAATCAGAGCCAACAGATAAGCAGTGTGAATTTCGTAAAAGTCTCCTTTGTTCAACGGTCTCATTTGCAGTCATAGAAAAATCATTTCAACAACAAATGGTTACAAAAGATGTTGCTCTCATTTTGATGATATTGAGGCAAGAACCTTAGTCTGCAAACCTAACGCAAGGGTAAATAATGTGTTTAGATATGATGTTGCCTTTTGTTTGAAAAGGGCGTTGATCGAAATGGTGGCACAACTTGGCAATGGCTGTACTGAATAAAGTTGTTCAACGCAATTATCGTCAAGCGTAAGACGTTGCAATCACTGTTGAGCATCCAAAAGGCCTCTATCCTACCTGGAATGGTTTGGTAACACAGACGAAATAGACGTCTGTTGGTAATCAGTCCCATAACCACGGGGACTTTGGTGGTCTTACCCTCAAACAAAGCTCCAAGCACTCCCAATGTGAAACTCTATAAATCAGTGGCTTTTTTTTCTAATTGTAGAATGTCAAGCACCCCAAACATCAAGACCCTACTGCAGACCTGGTGACGGTTCTGTTGGCAACAAACAAAGGCAAGGAATAACACTATGCAAGTGTAATTGTAAGAAGCCCAACCCAACAGCTAGACGAAGTGCGCAAGCCACAAAAGAGACTGCAAGTCAGCGCTTCTCAACTATAACCGGTTTTAAACCTGTTTAACATATTTTTTCAAAATGGGTCAACGCACCTACACAGGGCTCCGCGTAAGTGCCGACAGTAACGTTTGAAGCCTTTTATGCATTTTACGAGAATTAAACCACTGCTGAAACGTGAAATGAACAACGAAAGGTTCTTTACATGATTGAGATCATATCATCAGGTTTATTAGTATAGCCTGCTATATGCAGTATACGTACTTTTAGTTGAAGACTGGGATACTACAGGGGGGAAATTTTAAAAAAATAAATGTTTGCAGCTGTAAAGTAGGTATGCCGCCATCACATCCCTTAATTTCATCGTTTGATCCCTTGTAATGAGCAAATTATTTAAAAAGCCATGCGGCGGATTTATCGGAGATAAAAAAACAACAGGGAAGAAAATTTGACGAAATTTGTCGGGTTCGTACATGCATATTTGAAGAAAGTAAAAAATAGAAAAAGTAATGATGAGAAAGGTGGCGACAAGCTGAATACAGCACGACTCATATCGACAATGAAAAACAAGACCCATTTCAGTTTGTGATTTTCAAGCTGCTTTTTTAATCCTTATATCTTTAAATAAGCACGAAACATGGTCTTTTTTCATTTTAAATTTTTGTAAGCAAATTTAAGGGGTGGAAAATGTGGCACTTTTATGGACGGCCCCGGGCGGCACTTAGGCTCGCTACGCCACTGGTTCAGAAGAAGATCAAATCCTCACTTCTGACACCATGTTTCTGTCTTCTTACAAAATGAACGAACGCAGACAACTCATATTCATGTACGGTAACTTATAATAACTTATGAGTAACGCTAACTCTACGACAAACAGAAATAAACGTAAAAACGTCGTGAACTCGTTGTACCAGCTGTTGCCTGCTCTGGTCGGCCGTCAAACTACCAGATCTTCTTTGCATCGGCATGCAGTTAACAAGCGAGGCGCTCACGACAATGACATGCTTAAAAGGTACACGTCCACCAACAATAATGTTAATGCTATTCTTTGCAGAGGAAATCCCTGCTACCTCAGCTTTCAAGAAATGCAGGAAAAGTGCTGAAGCAAAAGAAAAACTTTCAAAACTGGTTTTGCAAGCGAAACGCTTAAATTTTGAAACAGGCTATGTAGTTTTCAGCCCAGTAGTGCTGGTCAGCAGTTCTTAGCTGACCAAATTACCCCGAACATTTTTATTGTCTCATCGCCGCGGTTGCTTGAAGCTAGCCGTCACGTAATTGCCGTCAGTTTTGCTTTTTGGATTCGGTGATAACAGCATTACGACCATAACATGTGTTTGAAATTACATCTCGTGCTTTCCATAAGTCTTGCTTTAGTTCTTCATCATTTCATCCGTAAGCTTTTGCCTGCAATTAACAGGAATGAGGATGTTTAAATGACGTCAAACTGATTTCCTAGTAAAACAATTTGCGACCAGATTTGACTGCGTCACCCTTGTGGAGACTTGTTGCTTAAAAGTTCAAATTCTTTGCATTTGACAATTATTTTTGCAAGCATTTGAAATTCACCAGATTTTACTGGAAATAATTTTAAAAATGAAAACTTTCAAACCAAAGATTTGAACCAACATACGAAGAACCTCGTTGAAAATTGAACCAGTAAATTTCATATGAAAAAATTGCTAGTTTTTATGTCAAACTATTCAACCTGTACATTAGCAACCACATCAAAAAAGTCGCACAGAAATACAAAAAGACGTCAGACAACACGCAAACAACGTATTACGTATCCATGCTTGGAAAGCAAACTGAATGAAAAACAGTTTGTAACTTTAAAAGTAATGAACAATTTTGACTAATACTTTAAATTTTTTGGCGATAAAGTTATTTCTCAGTGTCAGTTTCTGCAAATATTTCGTTGTTCAAATCGTAAACCGATTAAATGCGGAGGGTTTCAAATCTGCTCAAAGTTTTAGATTAATCATAAAAAAAGGAAAATATTGCTGGATTACTTCAAAAGTTCAATAGTTGCCAAAACAAAGTTGTTTGAATGGCATGAAAGAATGCTAACAGAATTATAAATTCTTTACTCCGATTTGAAAGTTAATGACCTGTGACCATTTTGAAAACACCTCGGGGGGTTTTACACAGTTTTGTCTTTGTGAGAAAATAATCACATACTCGAGCTGCTGGACCATGTCGAAGAGACGCATTAATTAAGGTTTCGGAACATAGCTACATACTGATGATTTCCTGCTCGCGCTCAATGACTGCAGTGAGCAAATTATATGCATTCAGCAACTCGCTACAAACTGGTCGTCACACAAGCCTGAGAATCACAGAGCGGCTTATGCAAAATACGCTTTTAGTACACATTTGAGGTTTTATAAATTAAAATGTAAGCAATTCTATCCGGAGATTTTGTATTACTCAAGGTCTCACAACCTTTACAAGTTTATTGCTGAATTCGAATCAGCACAAGTGAAAACTTTTTCCTTCTACTATTCTAAGCAGTTGTGAAGCTTTCGATAATATTTTCATTTTTGGCCCGAACTTTATTTGAAAGCAATATGCAGGGGCAATTAAAGCAGATAATCGCTTCGATTTACGATTTCGCAGCACATCAGTTTTTCACTTTTGTTCTCAAGTTAAGTTTTCTGGTCGGGTTAGATTTGCTTGTTTTCGTGGTCATCACTGAAACAGTCGTGATGCTAAAATAGATACGACGCAAAACTTTTTAAGGAGTTTTAAGGAAGCTGACTTTATCTTGAGTGGCGGTTTCAAGTATAGTGCCTTGTTTGCAGAAATTTTAACGATTGGTATAGCAAAAGANCTGTCAGCTTGTGACCACATAGTACTGAAAAACAANTGGGAAGAAAAGATTTTAAGAAAGAAATACAAACTCGACACTTTTCACTCCGTTGTTTCTTGGGAAGAAGAATATGAAAGTTTTCTGATTTGAAAAAAACACTTTTTGATTTGATCGATCATCCATTTTCAAACTTTGCTTATTCACAAAAATAAATGTTTTCGTATTTGTTATATTATGCTTGCGACATGCTGGTATTTTTGCCAAATAGATACACGTCAAGTGACAGCAAGTTTTCAAAATTGTCGTACTTCGTTATTTACGTAAATGTTTTTGAGTTTGTGTCAAACCTGCAGAAATACTATATTCTTCAATTGGCTGCTCCCTTCTGCCAACTAGATATTTAGCCTTAGGCTTAGGAAGAATTACTAATTGTAATCCTTTGCATTGCTGCTTCACGTTTAAATTATCGCGTTAAACCTGGACAACGTCTATTTTCCAATAAAGATAACCCACGCAACAAGTGACATCGCAGTGGCTCCCAGAAACCCCCAAATCGCCTCGAGCTAAAATCCTCCGTTCAACACCGAGGGAGAACGGGTGATTCGACAAGAACAACACATTCAAAGCTTTTCCATAAAGATAAAAAATTTTGATCTTAAACGCACATTGTTTTCTTCCTATGAACGAATAATGGGCATTTAGTGGCTATGCAAAAACATAAAAGCAATTATGTATTACTAAAAAAAAATTCTTTTTGGGGAGAAGGAACATCAAATCTTGAAGGATTTTTCTCCATCTTTCCAATAATGTACTTGAAATCCACTTGAGTTTAAGGGTTTTGAACCTAAGAGACGTTGAAAAATTTAATTATTTTTTATTTTTTTAGGAATTATGCTTTCATCACCCACCCCCAAGATGCCTAAACCACATTTTTGAAAATGGATCTCATAATCCAGCCCTAGTTAATTATTCAAGCTTGTCAACGAAATAAAAAATCCGATATAGTAACATTGGGGAAAAAAAGTTGAAAAGAAATTAGTTAAACCGTAAATGCTTGCAACTTGAAAGAGACTGGGGATAACGATGCTATTTTGTAGAAACCATTTGGCAGGGTTGCCAGATTGGCCTTTTTAGGCCAAATTTCAGAAATTTGGCCTCGTTTCAAGTTGGTTGGGTTAAAAATTTTAGTTGACCTTCTCTGCTTAGTTTTGGCCTCATCTCAAGTTGGCTGGCCTTGAAAATGTGTTTGGCCTTTTCTACGCTGAAATAGGTGCTTATGAAGGAAAATATTGCTATTCCATTTTTTCGGCAACACATTTGCAAAATGTTTGTGATAAATGCTATATCAGGCGCCTGCATTCTGATATTTGTAATATTTGAGGATGCTATAGTCGAAATTAAGTTCTTGCGTAATCACTAGAAATGTGTGCACTCACTGCACTGTGTAGTGTCTATTGTGCTGTGGGTGCTAAACAGTCCCAATGCTTGCAGACAGGTCTGCGTCTCCGCAATAGAAATGCGATAACTACGTCGAAGTGGAAGGGCTCTTATCATTCTGATCACAAGTGCAGGAGTGAATGGGAGAGATTTTCGTACAGAAAGCTGCCGATGGATCAGTATGCAAAGTATGGCACCATTTTACCCAAAGTGTGCCATTTCACAAACCATGAAAAGACACGGAAGATCAGTGCTCCGGTGCAGTGCCAAGCAAGATTTAACCCCGCTCAGGTGTATTTAAATAATCCACGTCGGTATAATTTGCCCCACTCTGGTAAATTTGTTTCCATATTAACCAAAGCTTACGGAAGCGTTTTAGGTTCACATGCGCGTGTTTGAACAACTCAGAGACTATTCCCAAGCTCAACTGATCCTTAAAAAGAAAGTTGTTGCATGTCAAAAAAATTTATAATTTCAAAAGCAAACACATGTCCCTCCCCAAAAAACGCGTGTAGTACTGTTATAAACGACACGAAAATTACACAAAAACGTCCGAAGTTTAACCAGTAGGCTTCATTGGCGGTCTGTACAAGGTTCACGTCTCTTGATGTGTTCAAAACTGACGGAACCCCAAGCAAAAAAGTAAATTAGATTGAGACATGAAAATGTGATATTTTTGTGAATTCTTGTACATAAGGTGCATCTTGCCCAAACTGAGAAAATTTATTTGCGACAATACCTGCCAATCTACTGCACAGAATCGATCAAAAAAGGAACAAGAAAATGGTTTCAAAGATGTAGCGGTGGAAAAACTTGTTTGGAGTTGCCGCACTTGTTACAAAGGCACAACAGGGTTTTTATTGACAGACTGATGAGCTATTTCACTTCACGTCTCCCAAGAGTAACTTGGGTAAAGACTTGGACACACGACTCTTGCAGACAAATTAATTTATGTAACACAGTAGCAACGTTGAAATGTGCTACACAACAAAAACCAAACTGCATGAAACTCTTACCTTTCAGCAGTCTGGGCAGAAAATTCGAAAGTGTTCCTTGCACACACGAGCTTCACACTTCCGGCACGCGAAACTCATCTTGTTTCGGTGTGACAGACGGCAGAATTGGCAGCGTTTTGCTGCGGCCAGTTGTTGAGGGACTTGCGCCTGTACCGCTGACATCAAATCTGGAAATGTGCTGTGGATGGTGGATGGCGCAGCGGGAGGCAACATAAGGTTGGAAAAACGCCTTTGCGCCAAAGGCTTGATCAAACTAAGTGCCAGTTTCTTCTGAAAGAACCGTCGTTTCAAGGTGGTTTGTGATTTGTGATCTTCATACAGAGTATAAGAATTGACCACGGCTGCATTCAATATCCCATAAAAAACGTAAGAGGCCAGCTTTTGATCATGTGGCTGCATGACTGATAAGAACACATCTGATAAAATGCATCCACACAACCTTTTCCTTGAATAATTCAATAGTAGGCTACATAATAATTTCAGGCTAGCCATTTTCACAAATCACTGGATGGTTATGTATGGAAGAAAGCCGTCAAACGAGCTTTTTGTTTGTCTTGCTTGTGGCACTTGCAAAAGTGACCAATGTCATGTCTTTGCTGAAAGCAAAAGCATTCTGACCGGGGAGTAATTTTCCTTGTTAAACATTACTCGAGAAATTTTTCGTTTGTTTGTACGAACAGTTCCCACATAAGTTAACCGGTAATTTTTTCGCAAACTTTTCACTAGGGGATAAGACGTGAATCAGTTGTCGGCTGTGACATTCCGACCTCTGCCCCTGTACTTCCTGCCAATACCATCACTGCACATCACAATGCAGCTTTGCAGGTGGTACGCCGTCTTGAAACATCAAAGCCAGAGGCAGGTCATCAGCATCAAATATGTTATTTTGGTCACAACTGGACATTTCATTTAATGGCCTACACTCGCGAATTTTCAAGAATGAAAACTCTAGCACACACCTGTGCAACCGAAACCTTTGAAAAGGCAGCGGCTCTCGCGTTTTTCAAAATTCCGCGGTGTTGCATGACAACAACTAATTACATTGAGATATGGCCTCATACAGCGATGTAATTTGGTATATACCGGTATGTTATTTGATTATTTTTTAAACGGCGATACATTGCATTCAAACATTGATGTAAACATAAATAAACCAAAGCGCATGAGAACATAATATCATGACCTCTTTATTACGTCACAGCAAATTTATAACATGTTGAATTACCTCATTGCCGGGATTTTAGGTATTTATCTGGAATATTGAAGAACCAAAAAATTCTCATCAAAAAGCCCTTATACAATCCAGGATAGGTCTTCCGCAAAACTTGGGACTTAACTTCACAATATACGTATAGTACAGTGTATTGTAGTTCGAATCAGATTGTGCCTACATGAAAAGTTATGAAGAGGACTTTTTTCAGAGAGTTTCGGTCTCGCGTGAAGTCACATTTATCAATATGATCCTCCAGATCGAGATCCTCATCAGCCATCTAGATACCAAATGTTTCATTTGTGAGTGCTAGTGAATCGGAACTGAATTTGTCTTTGCTTTCATTTGCATCAAAGTCATACTCTCCATCAGTATCTGATTCACATATGACGTTTTGTTCAGAATTGCTGCAGCCTTTGCAATCGTCACATAGAATCGTACAGAGCAGAACTGACGTCTTGCAGTCACAGGATCACTCACAGCCACTTTCGTAATTGCAGGAAATCATGTTTTACAGGTGCAAGTAGTTAAGGAGTGAGGACTGGTTGCAGCTGTCCGTTTATCAATTCCCAAGCCCATTCAGTCAGTGGCAGCTCCGCTCCTAACCGCTGCTGCACTTTGTTTAAGACTCTTAATGAATGTGTTGCAACCTCTCCAGTGGTGTTGCGTTGCTTGTGTGATTCACCACGAACGGGATGTGCACGAAGGACAAAAATATATGTGTGTGGCGCGAACAAGCAATAATAGAGTGATCCCGATGGAGCGATCTTGGTGAGTGACCTCTGATAATGCTTGTGAACCTGGTGAACAGTTGATTGTGCTTGCTAACGGTGACGACGAGAGTGATCTCGTCGGGTGATCTCTAT
>JGI24158J21664_10006811_pt1 | contig 15103 bp, 14 predicted proteins | sample Ectturendosymbi3_FD_21664 | JGI IMG/M metagenome (IMG submission 21664) | reverse complement strand
GAATAAGAGCTGATGATGCCTACTTTGTAGGCGAAATATATACTCTGTAAGATCTTAGTGTCTGATTCTGTGCTGAGAAAGGATTTCTTTCAATAGATAGTGTAGAAGTAATAACATTAACCGTGGGCCCCTAACTTGGTGTTTGCTAACTAGTCCAAGATAGAGCCGCATGCTTGGGAAAGAAAAGGTGGAAAATATGAAAATTTTCAGTGCGCGGTAACGGGCTTTCAGTTGCTTGGCGAAATTCCAAAAATCCGCACATTTTCTCTGCAAGTTCACTTTGGAGTGGAATTCACACAAAGCGCTGCACGAATTAGATTTGCACCTCGAAGAACAAAGAATATCGAGACGCCAATGCTAAAAATGCATCAAAAATCAACTTGCACTCGCAGCACGTCCACAAAACTGACCGTCCGATATGTTGTCCCAGTAGGGCGAGAGGAACTCGTACTCGCCGAGTTGGATAATTTCGAACAACTCCTCCTGGTCTCGCTCCAGGCTACGGAAGGGGGGGAACCCGCACAGGAGAATGTACGTGATGACGCCGGCCGCCCACATGTCGACCTCTAGGCCGTAACCTGCGTCGGAGAAGGAGCGAGGTTAACGGACGCGCGACGTAATAATGGACGTGTGACGCAATAACTGGACGTGTGACGCAATAAAGGACGTGCGACAATTAACAGGACAAGAACGGTCAGCGTTCACGAAGGAGGCCCTCGCGCACAAAAAAACTTTCGCAAAAATTGTTGGAATCAAACCGAGTCCAAGAAACCTCAAGAAAAAACGCACTTTTTGAACGAAAAAATATGTTTTTTTCATATTATTCAAACGCTGTGAATTGAGGAACTTGTTTAAAATGGCACCAAGGCGCATTGTGTAGCAGTTGATTAGCAATGAACCACTGTTCACGTAACTTAAGCTACACGTCTGTAAACATTAAGTCCTTCATCTTCAACTCAACAAAAAACACCTTTTCAGTTGGCTTCGCTCGATATCGGACGCGCATATAAAAAAAGTAGCTTTTGTGTCAGACTAGTTGCGTAGCAACCAAAAAATTGCGCCGTGCGCGAAAACCACGCAGTGCAGAACAGGTTTTCACCGGTTTCGGCCAGAATTTCAGGAGCGACGTAGGTAGGAGTTCCGCACACAGTGTAGATGGGTTCGGTCACTTCCATGGCCAGACCGAAATCGGCAAGTTTCAACGTCATAGTGCCGTCTTTGTTACGCGATACCTGATCGAAAATAAAAGGTCAGCGCGAGGTGGTTAGGACGTGTTGTTAAACCACAAATGAGCAATGGAGTTACTTACTATAACCGAACCCTGATGTTTCGGAACCACGGCGAAAGAAAAACGAAGTAGCTATAGACAATGTCAAGCAGACACCCTTCATTTTGTGTTCATTTTGTGGTGTTACGTAAGAAGCTTCGCCCGGCCAACCATCGAAAGGTCAGAAAAGCACTTTGATTGACAAGTTGTTCAAAAAGAAACAATACATTCGCGGACTGTTCTTGTGGAAGACACGGAAGGCTGCGTCCTCAGGGACTCCACACCCTTAATCCAGTACTAAGTGGGGGGAGATAAGAATGCAGAAGCCATGAAAACTTCATCCGTTTGATGGAACACCGCGCAAGGCTTTCTTAAGCTCTTGTTATTAAAAATAAATAAGCATAACTTCAATGATGCATAGTTTCCTATCACCAGAAAACTACCTTTCCTACAAGAAGAACGCGACTGGAACTCCACCACCTTATAGTACAGGGGCCACTCACCAGCAGGTTTTCCGGCTTCAGGTCGCGGTGGATGATGTTCTTCGAATGAAGGAAGGCGAGGGCCTCGGACAGGTCGGCGACCATGTTGGCCGCGTCACGCTCCGTGAACTTGACGCTCTCAGTGATGGCGTCGAACAAATCGCCGCCCTGTGTAAAACCCAGCGTTTCAACTCAAAACGATTGCCACGAGACCCCTGCGCGCTGCCTTTGATTCTATCGATGATTGGCTGCAGCATTTGGAAGAAGCAAACGTTCGTTGAATATTTTCGCGAGCTTGAACGAGTCGTTGTGAAACTAGCGAAGGTGTGATATTTGCCTGCCTCTGCTATCAGCAACTTAAACAAACTTACGGGAAAAATACCAAGCAATGCGGAAGAAATCACGATACAGCGATTGAAACGCTGTCGGAGGGATCGCGCTCGATTGTGACGCAACAGTAAAAACTCATGCCGCGCGATTTGCACGACGCTTCTGATCTGCCCGAGTAGAATATGATCGCACACACGAACCGAAAGGACGTGTGTTGCAGAAGTGTGCAAAGCAACAAGGTTACAATCACACGCGAATCAGTTGATACGGAACGGCAAAAATAAAAATAGAGCGTTAACACAGCACAGTTAAACAGACGAAAGTTTCCTTCAGGCAAAAACCTTAGATCTCATGGCTGGTTCACTCGTCGAGGCCAAAGGCGATTTCGTGCACTTAACGCTATTCCCGTCGCTTTGCCTGATTTCAAACATCAAGAAACAGGCGCCAAAACCTAAAAACCCGCCCAAACGTCCTCCGAAACAAATTCGCTTAAGCACTTCTCGGCCAAATCTAGCACACAGTCACAACGATTCGCACGCCGAATATCACGCTATAATGTTAAAACCATGATGGAAATTTCCTCGGCATAATTTTTGCAAATGCCAGGTCACAGCAAAAACAGCCGAACAAAAGTTTATGTAGACAACATAACACGTGGACACACGCTGGTGAAGGCCTAAGCACTTATACGATCAAGTTACCTTGACATATTCCAGAATGAGGTAAATTTCATCCTCCGTTTCGAATTCCTCGATCAGTCGAACAATGTTGGGATGATGACAGTTCTTCATGATCGCGATCTCGTTTTCTGCGTCGAAAACACGAAACAACGTCAACGCGCGCGGCTTTATATTTTACGACGTTGGAAGTTGGTCGCATCCGTTCACGCGTTAACCGTTGGTCGCATCCGTTTACACTGGAAACTGGTTACACTTGAAAAAGTAAAGGCATCACCACTCCCGCATTTTTGTACCCCCAAAGGATATTTTTTTACCCCGAAAAGATATTTTTGTACCCCCAAAAGATATTTTTGTACCACCAAAAGATATTTTTGAACCACCAAAAGATATTTTCGAACCGCTAAAAGATAGTTTTGGAACACCAAATAGAATGCTGATCTATACTAAAATAGATCATTACTATATTCGCTCGAAGACTTGCTGGATACGATGCTGTCAATGAAAAAAAGCATCACATTGCCGTTCAGCACATGTTGCACATATTTTGTTTGTCCTTTTGGACATTTTTGAAAATTTAGCCAACTTTGCATGTGGCACCACATCCCGGGAATTACACTTAAAATGTCACCATGCGCTCTCGAACGCTTCCTTCCCGACAGTTGAAGTTACCCCTGGGGTTTAACATTCCAAACTCTGAGAATGAAGATAGTTAACGACACATAATGATCATTGTTATGTAAAAAATTGATCGATTCTGCGGTTTATTTCCTGAAAACCACGTTTGGCCCTAAGCACGAAGCTTTGGCCGTTTTTGAGAGTTCGGCCGGCCATTGCACTGATCAGTGAAGTACCTAACAACCCTGGTTTAGCATCAAAATAGTCATGGAAGTCCAGAAACAATCGCAGCAAACCGACCTATCATATCCTCCTTTCCTTTCAGCTTCGACTTGTCGATGATTTTCATCGCGTACTCCGATTCCGTGTTACGCAGGCGGCACTCCTTGACGACGGCGAAGTTGCCGTCGCCGATGGTTCGCCCGATCTCGTACCTTGTCTCGATGTCGGACCTGCCGATCACGCGTCGAGGGGGAGCCTGTCGGAAAAGGGAGGCTCGGATGTTGCGCAATGCGGAAGAATTTTTTTCTACGCATTGCGCTTCGAAACTTGCCCTTTGACGTATCGCGCAGCAGGATATGAGTTTATGTAAAATTTACAAAACGCGAACATTACTGCGAAACATTTTTTAACATTATATCAGTTTTTTTAAAGAAAAATGTTAGGTACCCGGTTTGGACTTGTAGGGACCCAATTTCTCTGATTTTAGAGACCCGGTGATAATTTTCTGATTCTAGGGACCCTATGTGAAATTCTAGGGATCCGAATCGGGTCCCTAAAACACCTTAAAAAAAACCCTGATTATATTTGAATAAGATGGTAGGGCTGAACTGAGGATGTGCAGTGATACGTCAAATCGATTTCCTATAAAAAAAAAAAATTAGGTAATAATTTGCTGATGGATTCAAACCGTTCACGTTTGAGAAGACCAGTTACGCGAAACACGCATTTCAAAATAATCCATGAAATCCACAAAGATAAAATATCGCGTAGGACATTTTTATACCTACAACCAAACATCTGGCAGAAAATAACGCGGCTTTAGCAGAATCTGCCCAACGTGCCTACCTTGAATTTCTGTGTGTGACGTAGCCGGTCGGTGTCGTCGGCTTTGTTGTACGTCACCGGTGACGCATGCGCGACATCTCTTCGTTCGGCGGCCTTTCGTCGTCGGCGTTCTTCTTCGAGCTGAGGATGTAATGGCGTTTTGGAAAACTTGCCAAAAACGACACCAGTGTGCAGAATGGACGAAACGCCGATGTTAACTCATCCAAAAATCGTCTTATTCCACTGAATTTTAATTGCCATTGTTTCTTTTCAAAGAAAACTAAGTTTTATAGCAAGACTACAGGATTTTTCCACCTCCATCTCTTTTCTTCGCCTCCTCTCCTCTTCTTCCCTTTTCAGGCGCTCCTCCTCCTTTTTCTCCTGCTCATCTCTTAATCTTTCTTTTCTCCTTCGCTCCTCTTCTTCACGTATTCGCTTCCTCTGCGCAACGAGCGAAGAATGAATGCGACATGACGATCAATCTAAATTGAAGCTGAATGGAGATAATCGATAATATCCGAAAACACTGTTAGCAATGTGCTCCACCAGTACTTGAACAAACGAACTTTAATAATTGAGACAAAATCAATTGCAACAACCTTTCCAAAGTAGTAAATCAACCACAAGAGAATTTATTCATGAATGATATTACTTCCATTCTGTCGTAAAGCTTGCCATACCTCTTTGTGATTTAAAAGTTTATTTACAAAAACAAAACATCCACACAGCAAGTTACTGCAGAAACACCAACCTCTTCTTCGAGCTTTCGACGCTCATCTTCTAATTTCCGCCGCTCTTTTTCCAGTTGCTCTTCTTTGCGTTTTCTTTCTTCTTCCTCTGTTTTTCGGCGTCTTTTTTCCTCTTCTTCTCTCAAACGTCTTTTGCGTTCTTCCTCTTCCTTTTGGCGTCTCTCTCGTTTCAGGTCGCTCTCAAGTCGCTTTACTCTTCGCTGTTCTTCAGACTCGCGTTCTCTTCTGGAAAAGCAAACAAAGCTCCATCACAAGACATCGTTAAAAAAACATCTTTTTGAACACAGCTCTCAAATTAAGCCAAACATGAGTATCATTTAAATCTCTTGCCATGGATAGAAAAATCGTTATAGCCCCATCACCACCGTGAGTAAAGTAAGTGGACGACGTGAAAGAAACGTGGCAAGTTACCAGAAACAGAACATCTCAAAGAAGTGTTTTGAGAGGAACCTTCACAGACACATGCACATTGCACAGTGATAGAAAAGATCGTGCTTTGCAGTCACGTAAAAAATTGTTTGCAAATAATGTGAAGAGTTGAACGTCCAGTTTTTTTTGCAAAAAGACTGGCGACAGCAGCTAAGCAGTCGATGACTGTAATGAATCAACATCATCACCGGAAAGAAAGGGCGTTTCCAAGCAAACCGTTACTACGAAACAAGAGAAGTCCATTGAAACAAAGCAGGCCCGCAACCACAGAGGGAGGAAATCGGGCAATTGCCCTCCTTCGAAATTTTCAAAAACATGTTTAGTTTTTCGGTACAACATCAAGTTACAATCATTTTATACCCCCCTGGAAATATCCGCTGGTTGCGGTCCTGAAAAAATTCAGTTGGTTTTGTAGTAAGTGTGGTCGCGCGAGCAAATGCACTTTCCCTTGAAGCCGCATGAGCCGATCATCAAACGTTTAAAAGACGCTTGGCTCAACGCGCGGCGCATGCACTTTAACACGAACGTGGCCAAGAAATGACAGTTGCCAAGGCAGGTCATGCGGTGCGAAAAATAAACGATGCAAGGATGGTGGAACTGACCTGTTTACTTGGTTTAGCTTGTCTCTCCTATTAAAATGCGTACATGAAAATACATGGAACATGGTTAACTTACTGTACAAACAAGAAAATTCGGCCGCACGGGAGTCCCAGGCTATCAAAGCACATCCTATTTTAAAATCGATACCACGATCGCTTTCACCAGTGGATCCCAAAGTACGGGTCGCGACTCAAACACGGGCCGCTAAAGGCCAAAAATGGGTCGCGCCGAGGCGATCCAAACCTGAGTTCTATATTTTCAACACTACTGCTGCTTGTCTGTAGCGTAGGTACTTGAGAAAAGAGTTGATTGTTGATATTGAAGACGAACTTAGCGATTTACTGTAAAAATTACCCACATAAAGATTATTTTTGTCATGTTGGCATACACTGCTCGAGGCTTGGGTGGCGAAATGTTCACCGAACTCAGATTTGGGTCGCGCTCGAAAACGTTTGGGAACCACAGGCTTTAACATCGTAAAAAAAGAAAACTTTAAGGCATATCAGGGATACACGACAAGAAAGACGTCAAAAACTCGGTCGATTTCAAAAACTCTTTGGGGTTCCAATAAAAACAAATCAACTAATTCGAAACGCGCCACAACAAACGCGACGTCATCACTAATCCCTTAATGTTCCCGGTATTTTTAACGAATCGGATTATTTTTTTTATCGAAATCGTATTATCGGATTATTTTTTTTATCGAAATCGTATTTTTATCGAATGTGTGTGTTGTTTGATTCGGTGACAACAACGGCTGGAAATCGTTTTTCGCCGGACCACTTTTCAGCAAATATATATTTCACATAACACAGATCAGGCACCGGACACATCAACGTGGCAGAACTGGGCGTTTCCGGTAACAGTTGGAATAAGCCAAGCTGGGCTTTGTTGCTTTTGTCACCTATCCGTGACGCAATGACTAGTGACGTAGGTGGAAGATCTCATTTCATTGGAAGGTAACACTTCTTTACAGCTTCGTGGGGCAAAGGTGCATATAGCGCAGCAGTAACATCTCCAAGCACCTTAATCTTTCTCTTTCGTTTCTCTCTTCCTGCTCTCGTCGCCGACGCTCCTCATCCTCCTTCTCTCTTCGTTTCAGTCGCTCCCGCTCCTCCGCCTCCCAGCGAGCGCGCTCTTTTCTACGTCGTTCGGCTTCGCGCAGCGATTGGTTCAAGTCTTCGCTGGGGGAGTCGCGGTTTCCGAGTCGACGTCTGAACGGCATAAACAATTATTTAGAAAAAATAATTTTTCTGCTCTAAAACGTGCAAAGGAAAAGAAAAAACAAGCTAGCGAGACTGGAAACCTCTACAAAAATATCCAAAATCGCGCAGGCTAAAACAGTGAAGCAAGCCGCAGTTAAAAGCTTTGATGCGGTTTGCGTCATAGCCTCTGTTTCGCTAAAAACAAGTGACAGATGCTGGGTTTTTCTCCTCGCTGAGATATTTCGACTATTTGTCAGAGAACTAGCGTAAAGACGCCCGTCATTTTTTCGTTTGCGGATATTTTTTAAGACTGCAAAAAGCAGTATGACCGCATTAACTGAATTTTTTTCGGACATTTCAAAAAAACAGGGCAGACACCCCTTAAAATTCGTCACCAGCTTCGCTGAAACGTGTTTCCTTGACGACCGACAGGCGCAGCCAACCACTCACCGCAATTCGTCGTTCAGCTCCTCTTTTTCTCTCTCCCTTCTCACTTGCTCCCACTTTTGAGCTTTCAGCCTCTCCTCATCCTGAAAGCGGCGCCTTTCGTGGAGAAGGTGGCCTCTCGCTTTTTCCGAGCGCGGAGAGCGATAAGTACCGTCGTTGAACCTCCTGCAAGTGGCACGCACGAAATCAAAGAGAGCTTTGTGATCGACCGACTAATCGGCACCGTAACCAACGAAGAACCCTACATTGCTTCCTACACCCGTCCCTACATAGGCAAGCAGTGAAAACGCCGTACGCTTCAAATTTCATCCACATCACGGAAGACATGTTGGTACCAACGATGCTTTTTTTGCCAACAACCAACTATTTACTGCAAGAAAAGCAATTAAGTCTTGAAAAAAGCAAACTTCGCGACAGTTCAGGAATTGACAGCAACAAACCGAAACTGTAAAAACTAAACTTTCATCATTAGTTTTTGTCAACATTCACAAATTGCTTTCTTGCGAAAACGTTAAATTTTTTAAACAGAAGCAGCGCGCCTAAAAAAATTCACTCGACGTTCAACAATCGTGTTTTTTTCTAAAGGCGTTATGAGCTAATTCCAGCTGATCGTTTTGCTGATAAACGTAAATCGAACACTTATGCGCCAGGCATATTCACCAAAAGCAAGCATCGTTCAAGATAGCGTGTAGTAAACAATACTGCGATGAGATTCGAATCGTTATGTTTCTGTGTGGGCCAAACACATGTGGTTTGGACGTGGTTTCGACGACAAGACACCAACCTGTCGCCTTCTGTAGAATCCCCCAGGCCAGAGTCCGACTTGGAAGCCTTGGTGGGGTCGTTGTAATGGCGGCGGCCGAGCTTGTTTTGCTTGTACGACTTCTGCAAGTTCTGGCGGATTAGGCTCTCGGCGTAGGGCGAGTCGGGGTAGAGTTCTTGCAGGACGTCCTGCGGCGTGAAACAAATAAATCCGCTTACAATGTTCTGTGGTGTGAAACAAACAAGTCCGCTTGAAACGGAACACAGGGCCTCTACCTGCGCTCGCCAAACCTGGAAGTTTAAAAACCGGTATTGAGAAATAGGATGATAGAAAATGCAAACGTTTCACCGTGCAATAATTAGTACGGTCTTGGCTGCTGGAAAACTGAAAACCAGGTGCAGAAGTAAGTCTGACTCCGAGGTACGTCTTTTCGATACATACCATTAGATAAATTCAATAGCATTTCAACAAACTTTCTATTTTGCTTAAACTGCTCCTAGCACAGGATTTCACCAGATGCGCAAAACAAGGTCAAATTGAAACTTTAAAGTTAGAAAGCACTGCAGTATCGGCAAACATATGGTATTACCAACTGTAATTACTGTAAGATTCTCACGGAATCACGGTGACAGCAGCACGCATATTTAGAAACGATATTATAAACAAAAGCAAAGTTCTGGTGAAAAAGGAATGAGGGAGACACTTTGAAATAAAAATGATTTTATTTTTCTGCCAGCCGAGATTACCAAAAAACCTGAAAGGCTATTTGAAATTACGCAGCTTGCAGTATTTTACATGGAAAAAAAAGCTTTCTTCATCATCGTTAGTACTTCAAGGCAGTGCTTGGATAAAAAATAACGTACACGTTATACCTTGATAAATAAACCACCGTTTCTATGATCTGCCTCAAATTACCGAGTGTGGGAAAAGCAAACTATCAAAAGTGGATTTTCAGGTAATTGTTTAAGGTCATAATTGATACTTCGTTAGGCTGACTGTGCACCCCTGTCTATGATCCAGCCTAACTAAGCAATCATCAATTGTAAACTACCTGCACGTCCATTGTCGTCAGCTGTTCTCTTCCCACAGCGATGAATACGTCATCTTCGCGAAAGAAGTCAGAGACCGACCTGACCTCCCTGCCCTTGAGTGTGTACAACCTGCGCAAACGGTACCGGACGCTTTTTCACTTCTGGCCAGAAAAGCGAAGTGGATGCGTGACTCAGACAGAAAAAGGACACCGCCGCCGCTTTGCTGCCTTGAGCACCGTAGCTGCGGAGACGCTTTACATTCGGACGCGAATGTCGGCGGTCTGCTTCTAACGGGTTCAAAAGTAAATACACATCTGATACTCGCAGAGGTTTCAGTAAAATGCCAGAGTCCAGCTGAACTAAACTTAAATTCGAACATCTTCAGTGCAAGTGAACTACAAGTCGATTTATCGTGGCATGACATGCGCAACCAAAAGCGTGCTTGGACCAGGTTGGTTTATTGTACAGCACATAACCGCTTTTGTGAAGTTGACCGTTGTAAGCGGTGTTTAGGCGAATCGAAGCTTTTTTTCTCAATTTTTTTGTTTCTACTTGATTCAATGTGTGGCGTTTTTTTATTTATGACAACACATCACTGCACGGAAACTTCCCACAAACAAAAACATACAAATTAGTTAAATCGAACTTGTTTCGAGAAAAAAACTGAAGAAACGAAAAATGAACGCCGTCGCAAAACGAAGATACCATCTAGTAATCGATCGATTTGCAACAGTTTTATAGTAAACGACCTCGACTTTAAACGACCAATGAGAAGTCAACATCCAAGGTTGTCAGTTTCATAACTTTTCAGCTTTTACCTCCTGATGTGGTCGTTTTTCCACTTGGGCTGACCCAAGGCTTCGGAAATATCGGCAACTAATTGTTCGTAGGTTTGCACCTGAAACGGAAACGTATCTTCCTCAGGGTGATGGCAAAGAACGACTCACCCCCACCCCCAGATAACAAATGAATACTGCGCTTAAATAAGCCAGCAATGGTTTATTAGTACCACAGCGTTCTTTGAGCCAGCCTTGATTGCCTCGTCAGAACGCCCTTTTGAATTCATCATGTTGTCATTCAATTAACTGGAAAACGAAGATTCTACCATGAGTAAACGAAGAGAAACAACAAAGAGCAAAAGAAACTGACTGTGGGCCAGAAAAGAAGCGTTTCAAAGGCACGTTACCGTGAAAGGAATGGTCTAGCGCATCCCATCCACGAAAAATTGTGAGCGGATTTTATCACCACGACAACGAACCTTCGTTAGAGATAAATAAAGCAATCAAAAAAGGATTATTGTATAAACACGATATGTCGAGAAATAGGTAAAAATCGAAAGTTTCCAAGCGCATGACGCATGATGTCAGATAAACGGCTGAACTAAGAGCTTGTTTTTTTCTACGACCATAAGTATATCTTCTAACTACGAAGAAAGTGCAAGCCACGATAAAGAACAAACTCTTGTTAAAGCGGAAAATCTCAACCAGCGTGTGAGTAAAGACGACCACTCAATACTCATCAACAGTTACAATGAACAATTACGAATATTAACAACTCCCCCCCCAAAAAAAAACTTAAACAGGCATAGTACGCCCCAGTCAATAGCAGNCACGTGGCAATGTAGCGTCAATCCACTTCATCGCATTGAATGCTGCTTTCCGGNGTTTTCTTTTCTTTTTAAAATTTAAAAGTCGCTTTCGGCAACCGGCCACTACTTCGCAGCAAAGTCGTTAAGGTTTAAGTATCAAAAAACACGCCAAAACTTACCGCTCGTCTGTTGAGCAATATAGTGATCTTCTTTCGAGGCCGGGTAGGCCCAGCCCGGACCACAGTGACCACCTTGGGCTTCATCGGTGAGTTTTCAGGGTGAGTAGTGTGGCCATAGTCATTTCTAGGTGCGGTGCCAAAGGTCATAGGACGGTGCTGTGGCGACATAACAGAACCGATTTTCGACCAGAAAGCAATACAACCTCCGCTGTCGGTAACACCTGGTATTCCTCAGTAACCTGCTCCGATTTCTTTCAGCGGCAAATTCAGCAATCACATTGAAACGCTCTGATGCTTTAATATTGATTTCCGTTCGATATTTTGACAACGCTTTGACGCAAACGAAAACAAATTAGATTTTAGCCACACCTCTTGCGCTGTAAGTTCTGCTAAGCGATGATAGCTCCCATCAATTCAATTCAAAGACTGGTCAATCAACCAACTATCAAACAAAGCAACACCGCAATCTAACGCTTCGACAAACCAGCCGGTAACTAGCACTCTGGACAACAGCAGGCCGTACGCAGTTGACGCTAAACTGCTGAGATTTCAAGTGATCGCTGAACAAACGGCGGCAGTAAACACTCATCGGCGGATAGTTCGCTTGTGATCATCCGATTACAGACCGAACGCCAGTCGACGGACAATCGCGTACACGCAAAGTACCACGACAAAACTCCCGAAAAAGGGACCAAACTGGAATGTGAGCGCTCCCAACCAACCAAAGGTCAGAGGCTTCTTGTTGTTAAAGTCATCGGTGGCGTCAGTATGAGGTTCACTTGAACGAATGATAATTTGTACGCACTTCTTCTACTCCACTTTGGGCCGATGTCAAAAGTCAAACAAACGCATTTTCAAACAGTTACTCGCATTTCCTATACATGTTTTCGCGTAAAACCCGATACGAACGATTCTGTGACGTCTTAACACTTCATCAATAACAACAGACTTACATGCGGCTTGCTGAACATGGCGGGTCCACCAGGGGGGAATGTCGAACGCAGGCCGTTCCGGCCAGCACCCGTGCTAGTGTGAGGGTAGCCGGCTGAAGGGTCATGCTGGTCATAGTAGCCTGGGCCGGTGCCGGTATAGTTCGGGATGCGATGTCCTGAGAAAAAAAAGCAACCCATTCTGGCGCGTCCAATCATAGTCGACCATAGTTGCTGTGCACGACCCTTCGTCGCCACGGACGAACGAACCTAATTTTCAGAAACTGCTTAAGGCGGCTGCATTTGATCAAACCGCGGCACAGATGAGAAACGAACAGGCCAAGCACGTCGAACCGCAAAGTTCGAAGCGCATGGCGTAAATCAGGCGATCCTGGTTCGGCAAGAAACTCGCACTGCCTCAATGTTGCACTGACTGTAACTCGCATGGCGAGGGCCACAATAAAGAAATAATAACGATCAAATCGGAGCACAGAGTAAGAAATGCTCATGCTGTCAACTACACTTAACCTTTTCTGTACAAGCAGAACACTGGATCCGTCCAGTAAGTTCCAGACATCGAGGCCGGAACAACTGAACGGCCCAAGACGCCGACCCCAGAAGTTGCAAGTTTCGGAAGCATGGCATCATTTGATGTTATGCTACGTGCAAAGACAAAACATGATAACGCTCATCGCAACCAAGCTCACAGTTTCTACGGCAGTTTTGACATGTACGTCGTGCACATTACGACGCTAAGATAAATACCGCACTTTCACTGTGCTAGCAAGTTTCCTGTCGAATTATGTGCGGTTAAACTATTTCGCCCGTTCTTTCGGAATCTGTGACTCAATCCAAGATAGTAGAAAAGGGACGCGGAAATAAACGCCTCCTCTGAGAACAGCTGACCGTTGTGGGGATGCACACCGGAAAAAGCAAATGATGTGCGTTTTCTTGCACTCTTTATATTGACGTGGCGTGCACTCGTTAAAACTACGCCACAATCAGACACTGACTGTCACGTGATGCGGAGTAGGCGGTAATAAATAAAAATTGTAACTGATGTTCGAACGAAAGACTGTCCAGATAACGAAAGATAAAGGGCAGAAAAAAACGCGTACGCAAAAACAAGGTTTCAACGTCCAGTACGACTACGCGGCTCTTACCGATGTACTCAACATCCTCCTGGTAACCTGCTTTCACATTGGGTACTTGTCCTACGCGCGCATACTGTTCGTATTGCTCGCTGAAGTCGTTCATTGCTTCGCGCGAGCTAAGGTCGCCGCCTTTTACTTCACCTGTATTCAGACGTTGCGCCCCAGGGTCGGTGCCGCAGAAAGAAAGCTCGTCGCAGTCACGAGGCTGGCGTCGCTGCAAGAACGAAGATCTCAGGCTTTCGATGTAAGGGTTAAAGGTTCGATTCCCGACAAATTCGACGTCGTTCAGCAAGACAAACGACTTCATGTAGACTCGTCGGGGTTGGGAACGTTTTGGCGCAGGTTTCTGGCGCGGTCCTCCCGGAGGTTTGAAAGACGCAGGCTTGCGTTGTTTAGTAGAAGCAGGTACACCGTCAGTGCGCTTGCGCTGTGGCTGTTTGGATTTCGGTAAAACTGAGTCTTTGGCGGGGATAGCCTTTGCATGCGCTTTCATATCGTTAGCACCGCCGGTGACAGCACCCTTCTGACGTACTTTGGCAGCGCTGAACGGACTCCGAAAATTCGAGTCGCAAATCGTTAAGTTTTGGTTGTAGGGACTTCGTCTGATGTCTTTGAGGCTTTTCGCGATGGATTCGGACGAGAACGACGCTGAAGAAATTCGCGTCGTGTCGCGCGGGCGAGGCACGCTCGAGTCGCTGTCTTGCGTCACGTAAGCGGGCTCTTCCTCCCGGCCAACGTAAACGCGAGGATGAAGCTCTTCAAACTCGTCGCAGGTGGCGCCGACGCTGTAGAATGCTCGGCGGGGCAACTGCAAGATCTCGTCTTCGGATCGGACCCCACTGCTCTCGTTGGCGTCCAGTCGCGGCCGAGGGCCGATCATTGAACTTCCGGGGTCACTAGCAGTTTTTAAAGGCGATGGTCGAGCCGGCTGATTAGGGCTTGAGCAGTTTTGCCGGCGAGCGGGCTTGCCTCCGCTGCTGCTGCTGAAGAGAAAGCGGCGCGACGGCCGGTAAGACCTACTTTCGATGCTGTGCACGCAACTGTGCGGCAACTTGCGCTGGGGACGTCCCGTAAATGATTTCTGCGAATCCGTGCTTGAACCCGGTTCGTCTTGTTCCACCTGCAGGAGCGCTTTGCCTTTCGGGTACCTGGGAGTGCAGGGTCGCTTCTTGCGGCTTGAATCTCCGCCAGGAGGAGCGGCATTGCGGCCATCCGCGCCCTCTGCTTCCGGATCCGTTTTCACTGCGGGCGTGCTCACGATCACGCTTCGTTCCTGACCGCGTGTGGAGAGAACCGTTGCCGGTACGATTTCAACAGACTGATCTTCGCACTCGCCAGCCGTCGACTTACACGAAACGGCGCTTAAGTCCAACGGCGGTACGTTTTCGGGCTGGACAGGGGTGAGTTTCGCTCTCGGTTTTCTAGTCTTGACCTCAGTGAAACCGGGCCCCGGCGTATTAAGCGACGGGTCAACAGGAGACTGCGTCCAAGTGAAGTTACTCTCTTTCGTCTCAAGCTCTGGGCTTGCCGGAGATGACATGTCAGAGATTGATTGACACGAAACGTTCGACACCATCTCAACAAAGTCAGCAATGCGCGAATTTTTTT
>JGI24158J21664_10006809_pt1 | contig 15106 bp, 8 predicted proteins | sample Ectturendosymbi3_FD_21664 | JGI IMG/M metagenome (IMG submission 21664) | reverse complement strand
TTTTTTCAACCGACAATGCTTTCAGCCACCACTTTTCCTAAAGCAGTCAAATCAATGAAAAGCCCACCACACATCTAACAAAAACACAAACGATAGTTATCTTCCAGATCTTGGCCCACCATTCAGTGACCGACCACTTGTCGATCTGCGTCAAGCACTCCCGAGTTCGCTGTAGCGTTTCGAGAGGAACGGCTTCGTCGACATAAAGACTCAGGTTATCCGAGCGAGCGGACCGCACCAGTCGGCTCGTGTACGACGGATCGCGAAGCATCAGGCATATTAGCATCGCCCATTCCAGACACAACGCTTCCAAGAACAGTTCCAGCAAGTACCTGCAGAAGACGACCAGACGCTGTTTAGCAACAGCTTGTAAGAGTAAGTTTCGGACAATGCTCACGTGGCACTGTTGAATCGGGTAAACGTAACGTCTTTACCTTCCGTTCGTCAATTCCATCTATAAGTTTACCGAACACTAAATGATCCACACATTACTACTCAGCTATATAATAATTTCCCTATACCACAAGCCTATTCTGTCAAATCCATAGCAGCGACACAGAGAAAGGAGGCATCTTCATGAAAAAAGTTTAGTTCTACCATGGACAAGCGTCAAACGACAGCGATAGCATGGCCCGAAACCAGTCACAATGTGAAAAATCAATCCCTCTCTAGAGTCATCCGTACGTGCTTACATCTGAGCCCAAAGTGACCTTCGATTCTCCATTTAAGTACAACATGACGTCGCATTTCATTTCGCAAAACTTTGAGGCTTATGCAACCAGCAGGTCGTTAACGAAAATGAGGTTCAGAACTTTTGTTTTTGTGATCAACGACGCGGTCGTTTCGACAAAGAGATTACTGAAGGTGTTTGTCTGGGCGACAACGAAAAAACAAAGTGCTGCACACGTTATTACTTTCTAAAAATAACGATTCATAAAATAGAAAAAGCAATATTCAACTTACTGAAGCTGCATTTCGTGTTTGGCTGGGCCCCGCTTGTCGTCTACACCGAAACCAGAGGACATGAAACTGTGCACGTCTTCCGTTGTGGCGCCGATACTGGCTTCATCAAAAGTGAAACTGGATTCGGAGACTTCGGACACTTCTGAAGTCACGGTACTGGTCAGAGTCCAAGTGGAACCGGTTTCGCGAGCGGACAAAACGGTCAAGACGCTGCCGCCGGGCGCGCCGTCATCTTCAGTACCGAGGCTAACAGAGTCCAAGTGACTGTTTCGCTTCGGTGAGTTTTGCGAAAGCTTAGCACCTGGGAACATATGTTTTTGTACTGCATCAAATAGACAGCTTTTTAGTTTCAGCTAACGCAGCTATACGAAAAGGGAGGCCCACAATTGCACTTAAAATGTTTCAAGTAACAAAATTACAGTGCAGTGATGTTGGTGAATAGGTAAAAATAACTTCTTCAGCACTTCTGTAATGCAATGTTTTATGTACAATGTCACAGTTCCTCCACACGCGACACCCTTGGAGGAGAAGCTTACTTTGTGGCTACTGGAAAAATGTATTGCTGTGCCACCTTTAATGCAGTTTGGCATCTGTGGCTCGGCCTGCATGCAACATACTTGCAACCATTCAACGTATCCCGGGGGAAAACTGCAGCGGTAATGCGCGTTTACAAGAGCAGGGAAACAAATTACTTGCTATTGGCGACAGCAATTGCCTGTTAGTGAATTGGCCGCAGCAAAACATCAATACACAGTTCCACAGACATAAAGGCGGATTTTGCTTGAACAATGGCTTGAGGATGTCTTCTTTGAAGGCAAAATACCGGCTTACAATTGATTAAATACGGCATATACTTTTAATGACGTTTATTGTGCGAGTTGTTGCTACGAAAAATACTTATTTCGACTGCGACTGTTACGTGAAAGCTTATTATGAAGTAAAAAACGTGTTCCAAAGCTTATTCTGAAGCGAACGCACCCTTTCTCCAAACATGTTAAAGAATAGATAGAACAATTTAATCCTCAGACTGACTTTCACCGAATGAAACGAAACAGCTAAGGATGCTTTTCAGTGGATGAAATATGCGCTGGTAATGAGATTTACCACAAGTGATTCATTTTTGCACTAGTAAGGTATCGAATTGTGTTAGTACCTTTTGTGACTACCCGGTACCAGTACATTCCTGTGTTATGTCCAAACGCACAGAGCAAGAAAAACTAGATAAACTCTTTTTTACACCTAATACCATTCAGAAACGCTAACCACCAAGCAACTACAACCTGCCATTAAGCCGAAGAGGAGCAGTTGAATAAGCACGTTTATTGTGACATCACAAAATAGTACATAACGAAATGCATATGTCAACAAAACAGCAAGGATTAAAAAATATTCAGTCCGTCAGTTGATGAAAGCACCTACTCCGCGCTGTACTTCGGTGTGGACCAACTACAATTAATGGGAAACGCTTTCAGGATCTGCATTTGTGTGGCGGTAAGTAATCTCATTCTTGTGTTGCTTTTTGGAGCATTTCAGAGATTCAAGAGCAAACAGGCTATGAGCATGCCTGACTGGGCGTACTGTAAACAGAGGCTTAAGCTGCATTTTGCTTCAAACAGCATTTGAATATAGATGGAAGTGAGTTTGGAAGACGTACTTCATTACCACCATAACAGAATCCTTGCGATAAATGACTTTTCCAAGAATCTTTATACGATTTTTGTTTATACGCAATTTATCTAAAGTTTAGAATTATATGTTTGTTCAGATCCTAAACCAGGGGTGGGCAAACATTTTCTTCGGAGGGCCACATTAAAGATTTTATTGCTACCGAGGGCAGCATGCTCGTATTACATATATTACATCTATAATCGCTTTGAAAACTTTGAAAAAGTTTTGCATGAGCCACCACAAAATGAAGGTAACAATAGTCACTTCCGGTTGAGTAAAAATGCGGTTTCGAATGAAACGTGTGGAAAAAAAACTTGATAATTCTAATCTAATCGATAAAATTACTTTAATAGACTCCAAATATGTACTATCTATGTACGTGTGACTGCCTTGCGGGCCGCGGGCCGTAGTTTGCCCACCTCTGTCCTAAACAACCGAGTTTTTTAACCAAGAAGCTTGTTGCTGATCTAAAGCGAAACAGCGTTGAGTTGAACTTCTGCTTGTGCAGAGCACTGATGAACAATCTATACAGGAAGATATGGATATCAACGAGTCAAAGTTTTTAGACTACTCCGAACCTGTTGAGCAGGTACATGCGAGAGGGTGGGTGAGGCACTACGTAACTTCCATCTGAAACGCTCTTGACCTTAAGCACACTCGCTTTTGTACCTTCAGTTGGACAGGTCTTAACGACAGATAACGCTCGAGTTAATTTGCCGTCGCTTCGAGTTTTACATTCGACAGCAAAGGACAAGACAGGACCCGGCGTAGGTAGCGGCACTGCCATCAAAACTGACGGCTGCATGCAGCAAAATTGAAACGCAGCTTTTCGGTATCGATGTTCGCACTGTTACATAACAATTACAAGCTACGAACACAGTTTAGTGAAAGTCATCTTAATAGAAAAAAAGGAGGAACACCTTCGACAAGAAAAATAGCGTCCGAACCTTTGTAAGTAAAAATAATTGCATTCCCGTGATTGCTTTTGTTGCAAAGTTTTGACTAATTTTTTATAACCCATACTTTGACAAAACTGATCACGATACTGAAATGAGTTTGATATTGCCTCAATCTACAATCACCGCGTACACGTTCGTTCCGCCACTTGTGCGACTTGCAATAACATCAGTGTGTCTGGATGATTTTTGAGCCACGGGACCTGAACGTACAGCTGATATTTCTGTGTCAATTTTTTTCGCGTGCTTCTCCAGACTGATGAAACATACGTGAGCTTCGAAGCAAAGACGAACAGCACGTTTGAAGGCGGCGACGCACGGGTGAGCCATAAATCCGTTTTTTTTTTGTCAATTTCCGTTCCCGCGTCAATCGCAATTCCAGAACCATCTTAAAGCATAAGCTCGACATATATTTACCGCTGGACCTATAAGCGTAGGAAAGACCCCGTGCTATTCTGTGCATGTTAACGATATGTTTACTTTCGTTCAGGAGTTTTATCTGCATTGTTGTGACTGGTCGTGGTGAAGCCCAGCACATTTTTCGCACGGGTGCTGATGGTAATCGCTGAAGATCACGTGCCTTTTGTTCAAGCTGACCACCCTACTCGCGTTACGTGAACGAGCATTTTTCTGACATCCCAATTGATTCAAACTTATCAATAAAAATAACTAAGACGCCGTTGCTGAAATGTGGCATGACACTGAGTAACAGGAAGTAAAATTTACACATGACATTAACCAAATTTGAGGAGCAGGGTGTTTTTCAAACAGACAGCACTGTGATGAGACAGACAAAGTAAAAATCACAAATCAAAAGACGCAAGTACAATCGATAAGGCGAAAGCAGCATGCCGTGCTTCGCCAGAACAAACCCGGGTGTCGGAATCAGTTTGTTAATTGGTTACAAAGTTACCGAAAAACACCGATCTATTGGACCTGAACGGGATACCTCGGTTGAAGTAAAAATAATGTGAAATCAACCTAGCCGCTATTGTCCGAAGTATCACGGCGTGAAGTACTAACTTACAAAAAACACACTACTTCTCTCTACTTACGCAGTCATGCAGAGCTTGCACTTTGCAGCCAGTTGGCATAAAGCTCTCTCAATTTAATGAGACCAAAATGACCGTAAAGTGCGGTTAGATTAAGTAAAACACACCCGTGTTGTTTGAGCTGAGCTCTGTGGAAAGCTCTCAGCAATCTAAACAAGTTGGCGATGTTTGTTCTAGTCACAACGCTATTTAGACGATCCCAGGGCTCGCCAACTAAATCTGAGGTTGGCCCCCCAGATCTCAAGCTTTAATACCTTCCCATGCTCTATGTCGGGAAGCCCTTACTTTTCGAGTTTCAATATCTTCCTCCTTTATTTTCTGTTGTGGGCTTTTCTACTGAATATCTGGGGTTTTACGTTTAACTGCCTCGTGCTAATGCAAAGTAGGTACGATACATCAGACTTGTAGATTTATGTTTCGTCACGTCCGTTGGTCTTGTCTAATCATTGATAGCATGTAAGTGACCGACGAGCAAGCAAAGCTGAGAAACTTAACTGATAGCGTAGACTCTTGAATCTTATCAAGCTGCAATGAGCTCAAGTCACAGAGATACCAATGAAGCAAAAAAGGCAAAGTGGTACACACGGTCACGGGCGTCGGAAGGTATTTTTCTAAGAGGGGGGGGGCACTGGGTGATTTTTGTTAAAATTTTCCAGAGGGGGGACCACAAGTGGTAAAATTTNATTTTTCCCACTCGAAACTAAGGAAACAACCTTTTTTGCTGAAAATTGCGAAATCCAGAGGGGCCCAAGGCCCCCCTTCCGACGCCTATGCACACGGCATTTTAAGCGACAGTAATTGAAAGATCAAAATCTCGAAAATAGGCTACAGAAGGAAAGCGAAAAGTGAATTTTCGTCATTGCAAATGTTGCCAAACTACCCTTAAAATGTAAACAAATCAATGTTACTTCGAAATAAACATTCATACAGACACAAAAAGCGAGGAGAAGTTTGCAGGCTGCTTCGCCGAACACCACATGCCTTTTGTTCAAGCTGACCACCTACTTACTTTACGTGAAAGAGCATTCCTGACAGCCCAATTGACTCAAAATTTGTCAAAAGAACTAAAATCTATTTCTGTCACACAAATACTAGCAGTCGTTGTGCGGTATTTCACTTCAGAGAAGCATGACGTTGTTGGTGCTTTGCTTGAGTTGATAACACTGTATTTGAAAATGGAGCAGCTCAAGGTCTTTATCAAGCAGTTAATCACTTTTTGAAAGGGGCATTCCTTTTCAAACATTAGCAGATTTGGTAGTGATAACTGCTTTTTGTGGTGGGTGAATAGAGTGGATTTAAAGAATTAATCAAAGATGAAAAGTCTTCCTTTTTTGTCATAAGATGTATTTGTCATTCAATGGAACATTTGTGTGTACAAGTCATGCTGTAAAAGTTTTGCCTTCTGTTCTTGAGGCAATTTTAAAGGATACATCATCACATTTTAGCAGCAGCAGTCAATGCAAAGACTTAAAGAATCCATTTTCATTTGTGATTAAACATATTTTGGAGACTTTGTGCTATAGGTGAGCTTGTTCTTTCCTTTTCTTTTCATGCACATTGTAATCTTTGCTGCTGTTTATTTCAAAATGGCTGATTTTGCATGCATGACCCATATGCATGTACTGTTATGCAGGGGTGTAGTGCTAAAAAAAGAGGTGTGGGAACGCCGTTCCCACGCGACCACACTTTTGCTTCAGGTTAATAGCCGAACTCTAACACCAAATATTGCTCACATGCAGTGCCAGATTAACGTAGCGCGGGCCTGTAGCAAATCAACAGCGCGGGGCTCCAAGGTAAAAATACACTTGAACAAGCGAACAACTGTTAAATCATATTCTGAGAGCATCCATATGACTATCATTAGGCATAGTGCATTTCGTAATGTCCTAAATAGCAACCGGTGCACATTATGGGCTGCATACCTTTTTTACCAAATATCAAGGAAGAATGCATTATTGTACAGGCCACAAGTACAGTACAGAGTCAGTAATTAATGCTTCCAGACTCATCAACATATTTGATCACTGCTAGATAGTGTAGTTTCAGTATGTGTCGAATTCGATTGTCAAAAGCAGTAAACCTACTGCTTTAACATGGGCGTCGGAAGGGAGGGCAAGCCCCCTGGATTTTGAAATTTTACATTTTTCTATTACATTTTTAGCAAAAAAGATCATTTTCTTAGTTTCGAGAAGGAAAAATGAAATTTCACGCTTGGCCCTCCCTAGAAAAAATCCTTCCGACACCCATGCTGTTTAAGAGTGTATTTTCTACATTCTGCCATAGCGAATTCGTTTATGATACTGGTAGTGCCTATTTCACATATAATTTCATACTCTACACTCTTTAGAATCAGGCTGTTCAGCTTGTTTTGTCTAATGGTGCTCCTTTGTTCATTCTACCATCTTAAGTTTACAAAATGACCGTTTTTCTCCACTGCAGTTGGTCAACATAAGTGCTCAAATCATTTCCCCACATGTGTAAAAGAAGACTCCAATTACACTACCAAACGCCAGTGAATAGATGCCAAACCCAGGGCTGACAATCAGATCTTTTAAAATTCTGTACATATATCGTATTCAGGGAAGGATATCAGGGAAGGCAAACGGGGTGGTCGTCTCAGGCCCCCCAGGTTTAGAGGTGCTGTGAGGGCCCCCTTTTGGGAGTTTCGCACATAGTTTTTGCATTGTTTTGTCAAAAGCTTATTATTCACTCCAGAGCAGCGCTCTTCAACGGGGATTCCGCAAAACATGTTGTGGGATTCCGTGAGGGTTCCTCGTTTTTTAGGGAAAATGATTTTTTGCTTCAGTATGTTGATGAGTCATTATGTAATTTTTAGATCATCGACGGGTCATTATGGGGCGCCGTTCGTAAAAATATTATATCTGGCAGGTTTAGCACAAAAACTGCTATCTCTGCGCAGAGATAGCTACCTCTGCGCGCATTTAGCTATCTCTGCGCAGAGATAGCAGTTTTTGTGCTAAATCTGTCAGATATAATATTTTTACGAACGGCGCCCCATACATTATGCAATTGCACAGTTCACAGTAATGTACATCGGAGTCGCAGAGAGTAGACAACGGACTAGAGCTGCTGTTAGCTGTTCAGCCTTTGTGGGAACAAAGTAAAAACAGTGTGAATCCCAACTTTTTACTATTTAGTCAAGCCAGTTGAACCAAATAGCATATTCTCTTATGTGAAGTGAAATAATAACAACAGCGAAGGTGTGGACGGTTATCAGCAATGTAGTTCAAATGTAAAAGAGGCACCTAAGCCGAAGCGGACCAACTGTAATTAAATTGCCAAGGTTAGAAAACGGGACGACACATATTTGAGATACGTGTCCTTTTTGTAAAATCCTGAATGCAGCAGATACGTTCCAGAAATGCAAGAACAACATCAATCGATCGAGTCTTTAAATTTCTTGCTTTTTACCTTCTGCAATAACTGTTTATTTGTTGAAGTGTCTAATAACGAAATATTTTATTTTCTTACAAGTAATTCAAGTTTTTTAAATTTTTGTCAATGAGGATTCCATGACAAACGCGAAAGTATATCACGGGTTCCACGATGACAAAAAGGTGGAAGAGCACTGCTCTAGAGCCACATTTCATAAGCTCTGAAGTAAGCCATATGTTTGTCACAAATTATGTGCAAACTTGCTTTCAGCAAATTAAGTTTCTGCGTCATGNGTAAAATATAGGGCCCCTTTTCTAAGAGTTTACCTTGGACATCCAAATTCTACTATATAACCTTGCATATAACAAAGAACAAATTTAACATAAAGAACCGCAGGGCTTGCAGCAATTGCTATATTTGCTACTATTGTTAATATGGCACTGCTCATATGCCCTCACATGCACAAAGTTCCTTTAATTCTCGCTATCTGCTATATGTACAAATTGAAATGAAAAATTCAAAAATCTTCAAGGAACGTTACTATAGTGCAAAAACGGTGTGGGAACGCGTTCCCAACCCACTACACCCCTGCTGTTATGCTTCCTCATTATCCGGGAACCACTTGTAGTTTCAGTTTGTTAGCAGAGATTAGAGTTAATCAATTGACTTTCCACAAGCCATCAGTATGCATTTGTGCACAAAACGCTTGTGCTCAGATAACAAAAAAATTAACTTTATTGTGAAATTTATNACCTGAGGTTTTCTGTTTCATCACGGTTTTTTGATATGAGCCTGAACGGGGTTTTTCAAAAAAAAATCATTGTCAGTCCTGTCCCCAACAGCAAACACAGCAATCTACTGAAAGCGTTACCATGGGATCAATTACTGCTTTTGCAGATCTCCATGCAAAACATCAAACTGATTCCAGCAATCACAGAGGAGCTTGCGGACTCAGCTGCAGCGGAAGAGGAGAATGCTGACTCAGCTGCAGCGGGAGACGCGCAAATGGTGAGGGAAGAGAAAATCAGCCATTACGCGAGACCTTGCTTGCCACTGACCGATCCGCCGGGCTCGAGATCCAGCTTTTGTGACCAGTGGCACCTTGACTGCATTTTTTTGACCAGCAGCAACCCATGAAGCCGAACGTTAAGGGTACCTGTCTTTAGACGGACGTGCAATGCTCTTTAAAATGTGTCAACACATTCCAAAGCTTTCACATTCAGCGACATCCAGGTTGAGAATTTATCTACAACACATGGAAGTAACAACTAAGATTTATTCTGTCAGTATATGCATAATTCTCATCAAGGCTGACGTGTCATGATCTATTTGTTGCGTACAATTTTCCTTTCAAACAAAACGCTAGCTTTAGAAGCACACATGGGGTACAATCTCACTCAGCACATTATTCATTACTCTAGATCGACAGCTTCATGAAGAGCGCCTGCCACAAGACCTTTTCCTCACTAACCCTGTTGTGCTCATAACGGGGATGCGCTTTTATCTTAGCTCAGTAACTTTTCGGAAGAAGCTCCCATGTCATCAGAGTCAATATCGCTTCAGCTTTCTCTTCTTTCATTTGCGGCCATTCCGCAACCGTTTACCACCAAACCGTCATTTCTTTTCGTTGTCAGATCGTCCCAGGTTCAGGGGAGGCAAAACAGCCGGACCGACCTCCTGCTCCGACGGCCAGAAATATTTCAACGAAACCTTCTCCTCAGTCGATCATTGAAATGGTGGAGAGATCTCCGCCGCAACCGGTCAGGAAACTCATGGTGAGTCGTCAAACAACGCAGAATGTAAATATATGCGATTCGGTGACACAAAACCAAACAGCACCCTGCTCATGATCGACGTCCGATGCTTCTACGCACGAGCGAAATATCTGCATTACTGCAGTATGCTTACGTCACTCTGAAAAACACTGTAGAAACGCAAAAACGGATCGCAATTACATCGCACGGATCAGGCACCGTGACGAACTTGTTTTGATAGCTATGCGAACAAGAGCAGGCCCGTAACTAGGGTGGGGGGGGGCAGGGAGGAGAATCCCCTTAGAAAAGCGCTTTACAATACCTACAGCAGAGGCCAGGGCAAATACTTTCTCTGCCGATTCAGGTTTCAGGGGCTTTATCTGGTTTGAGTTTCACAAGTACCTTAGAGAAAACATCTGAATATGCAACCTGTGAAGAGTTGTCACCCTATCCTTGTAGTGAGACGATCTCGTGCTCAGGTGAACTTCCAAAACGACGCTGATTTGTTATGGCAGGAAGAAGACGTGCGCAAAGTCAATGCCTATGTCAACTCCCTGATCAACGATTGCAGGGCGGCTCTTGCTGAAGAAGCATCGAAGCATTAAGATCGCCGACGCAGTCGCTGCACGTCAAAAGCTTGCGGAGCACATCATCCACATAAACACAGTAGAACTCCACTGCACCGTTTCGCCTTTTGCTACATGTTAACGTGTATTGTTTTAATAATGCGATTTACTGAAGCTTGCAGTAAATGTTTTGCTTCGAAATAAACGCTTTTGTGACGCAATCAATGCACCGTTCGATGGCGCTCGTGCAAGGTTGCCATGGATCCGAAAATACATCATCATACGTGGATGTATTAACATGTCCGTTCTCGTCAGAACCTGGTATTTTGCAGTCAGGCGCATATGTTTTGACGATCAACTACAAAAAACATTTATTTTGGAGTCTTTTCCATGGTCTCTTGCCGACATGGCTTTGGCTTCCATGTCCCCATCAAGCTTATTCTGGAGGCCTTCTCATTTAATAACGGATTCACATTCAGAGCACACACACCACAGTAATCCATGTTTTCCCGGAAAAATTAATCGACGTTTCACACGAAGCTCATTTCACGGTTGCCAGCAGGGTTGCGGAGTCGGAGGTCGGAATCGGATTTGGAGTGGAGTTGGAATCGGATTCCTAAGAGCACTAGGAGTCGGAATCTTTTGATCCGACTCCGACACTTCAATCGAATTCGCGCTCCTAAGTTAGGAATCCTAACTCGTGCCTGTTGAAATGGTGGAATTTCTTTTCAAACGTTCATAGAAACAGAGAATTCTTGATGTGTACCACGATTTCCATGGACTGCTAGTTGCTGCAAAATTCTTGACAGCCAAACTTCATGTTAAGTTAAGGAGTCGGAAGTTTGGGAAAGGTCGGAGTTGGAGTCGGACATTTTGCCTCTGACCCCGCAACTCTGGTTGCAAGGTCGTTTAAAAATAAGCAACAAAAAGCACGAGTTATCTCGTGAGCTTCGACATCCTGACTTGGGTAAGCGGCAAAAGGTATTATTTCTGTTTCAACAAGGTCGGTAAGTGCTGGAGCTCCATCACGTGTCCTTACATCCGAAACGCGCACAGACAACCATCTACTCACCAGGCGTGCGCGCTTTCGAAGAACCGTTGTTAGTGTTACTGAAATGCAGGGAACGAGACGGAGACAAGCTGCCGATCTCCAACGAACCCACTTTGCCCCGAAGTGAACCCAGGTCATTGAAAGACTGCGAATGCGCCGGGGTTCCACCTGAAACAAAGAAAACGGCGAGAATGTTTGAACGCTCCGTTCGGCGAAACTTAGAAGAAAATGTAGATCCCAGTCGTCTGTATTACCGCTTCCTAATGTAGTATGAAATCGACAAAAAAGTTAATCGATAACTAATAAGCTGCTATTGTTGCGATAGGAAAGCCCGAGCGGCATACGCGCAAAGCTTCACACTGTGGCAGCAAGCAACAATAGAGATCACATGCCATGATCACTAGGGCAAGTTTTTGCAACTTTTTTTACAGCTTCCTAAATACTCAAAATATATGTAGTTCAATGTTTTGAGCTGTTTCCAGGAATATTATATTGCAACTTTTTCGATTTTTACGTGCAACTTTTTACTGCAATTTCTATCAAGTATTGCGCAAAATGTAAAAGTGTAATTCAAAAAAATACTACAAAACTATTTCAGTTTAGTCCTATTCTCTTTGATTGCATGAAAAAGAGCTACATGACGGATTAGCTGCGTCTCAATGTTATCTGTGACGAAACAGTTGGTTTGTAAGCTAGAAGTTTTACAACCCCAGCCAAGTACGACAATCACCCAGAAGCGCGGGGCCCAATGCAGCTGCATCGGCTAAAGACCGGCCCTGGTTACATCGAACTCACTGATGAAATACAAAGAGCAGAGAGCCCAAAATATACCTTTGCTCAAGCCTACGAAACAGGCTACACATTTGAGTTTGGCGGCGATCCAGCTGGAATAAAATTGTATTTAGATCACCGATTCGCACTTAATAGTGCCCTAAAAGCAATTATGGAAATGACCCGGCCAAACTTCAGTCCAGAACTGTAGGCAAAATTGTTAAATTGCCAAGTAACCTCACGCACAGTGGAGAGAAGTTTTAGCATGCTTGGCAAACTGTTGGCAAAATGTTTGCGCATAAATGCAACTTTCTTTGAAAATAAATGCAACTTACTCACTTTTTTACTGCAACAAAAACTTGCCCTAATGATCACTCTTCGCGTACGCTATTGTTACGCTCAATCGTTCAAATCGTTAATACCACCAGAGATCACAAGTCACCATCGCACTTTTATTGTTTGTTCACGCCACGTAATGGGTGTTGTTCTTCACGCACATCCCGTTCGTGGTGAATCACGCATTCAACGCAACGCCAACGGAGAGGTTGCAACACTATGAAAGCGCAGCGGCACTGCGCGCAGTTAGTTTTTCAACGAAAGCAATCGGATTTTTTTGTCAGGTTGTTGGTAATGCTGTTCGACTAAGACGAAACTGAATTCGAACCATGCCTTGCCGCAAGGAAACATGGCTCCCGACACTCACCGCTGCTGTTGCTGCCGCGCGAGTTCCTTCCGGGGTAAACAGCTGGATATGGCCACGAGAAGTCGCTGTGCAGCCCTCTCAAGCAAGCCACCGCATCTTCCACCCTAACCAACAAATGAACGAGAAATCGTAAGCGTGCGGCGGACGAATGGCCAGCACACATGTCTACTTCTGTTTGAACCGGATTTTCAAACGATACCGCGGCGACACTACTGATTCTTGACCATTCTTTGTCCTCCGCAGCGGCGGCGGCGCGGCTTATTAGATCGACACGGCAACTAAGTCGCACGTACGGGTTTGCAAGAGAAAAGACGCCCGAGGAGCGTGCAATTACTTCAAGACACGCGTCGCACCTGCACGCCCGGCACCGCTCCTTGCGCAACCACGGCACCAGCTGGAAGTCGACGCTGACCGCGAACGCGCCCAGGTCGTGGAGACGCCGTTCGCTTAACATGTTGCGTGCCTGCGAGAGAAGAAAACATCGCGTGCGTGTACAGCGTTGCCACTTTGTGCGTCGGAGCCGCAAGATCAGCAATTACTGAATATATCGATCCAGAAGATGAAAATCGGGGAATGACAGTTGTCGCAAATATCCATGCATGACAAGTACATTGCTGACAGAACCGTCTGCGTCGGCGCGCAGGCAAACGGCATCTTTTGAAACCGAAGTGACGTGACTGGACGAAGTATCAAAAACAAGACCTCCTGAACGCGGAACACAACGGTTAAAGAGATTTTCTCGCTTCAGTAGAGCACGTGTGGCGCTCCGCAGACAAGTCCTGGCACCACTCATCACACTATTCAGAAATGAAAAAATGCTTTCTGGACGGTTCAAACATGAATAGCATTTAATGCTCCGGTGCCAGTGGTGAAAGAAGCGGGGGTGCAAGAGCACCCCCAAAAGTTTTGATTTGTCGAAAATCCGGGCAAATTGGCGCCCAACGTTTGGCTTTTTTTCTCCTAAACCCAAAAAAACACACGAAGATCTTTTTTCGAGGTCATCCGAATAACAACTTTAAAGGTCTTAATCACTTTTGTGAGAGAAAATTTTTAGGGAAAAAGTCGCACAAAAGCTTTTCGGGCAAATTTGGGGAAATGCGGGCAAAAATCCTTCGCACCCCCAAAAATTTGCCTGCTCCTACACCTATGTTCAGTGCCATCATTTGAAGTTCTTGTACAAACATCGCTATGAACTGTAGCGAAGGAGTTTTTTGCACAAGCCCATCAATAACGAAAATGATCTGAACCTTACCAATGGCAGTTCCATTAAAAACCACCCGCAAGGCAGCGATTGACAACATCACACGCCAAGTTTCAAAAATATGAACTGGTCCGGTCGATAACACGGGCAATGAACAGGAGCGAAATTTACTACCCCCCACCTGTCTGGCGAGAATGACGTCAAGGAAGTAATGCTCCGCACACTCGGTGGCAGCGTGCTCCTTGCTCTGGTGATGGTCTTTGTCTCCAGAAAACCTGTCAACGTTCAGCGCAAAGTCGAACAGGGTCAAATACCAGGCAGTTCAGGTCGTGAAACTAGTTCTGGCGAAATTTAGGACTACGTCAAACACACGCATGCGAGCTGACGAGCAAACAAATACGACACAGCGTTCCTGATGGAAAAAAGGCTCGGCGAAGCAAAAAAGTGGATTTGACTGCATTGCGGCAGCAACAAAGGGTAACTTCATCAAATTGTTTACCTTGNCCTAGAAGCAGATTAGATTTTAAAAATTGCCACGTTATAATGTAGTGTGTGCTTGAACCAGAAAACGATAGTAAAGGACTATACGCAAGGGGCACGATTCTAGATTTTTTGATAGATACGGCTCAATTTTAAGATCAACGTGGGCGTGACGTTCAACAGAGAGAAAAAACAAGTTAGTTCGACGTTCCCATCACCGAGTGCATCTCGCAAGAATGTTAGTAGCTTAGAAACCGAAAGCTCTCTACCAGCAAGCAAAGCGGGCGATCGAAAAAGCAGCACGCGCTTCTGAGGCAGTCGTGAATGACATGCAAGCGAAGTTATCGCGGCCGCACGCGCGACAGCATTTGGTTCTTAGCTAAGCCACAGCGACGGACACAACAGCCGAAGGAAGAAATCGATGCTCAATGCGTGCGCTCCTAAAGACACGACGACGAGCAACTTAGTTCCGCTGCACGTAACTAAGTTGCTCCGGCTCGCTCAACCCTTGCACGTGGCGAACACTTTCGGTCGCGGAAAATGGG
>JGI24158J21664_10006808_pt1 | contig 15107 bp, 9 predicted proteins | sample Ectturendosymbi3_FD_21664 | JGI IMG/M metagenome (IMG submission 21664) | reverse complement strand
GTTTTTTCACAGAATTAGCAATTTTAACGAAACTGCATTGATTCTGCATCTATCTGAAGTGCACGTGCGTTTCCATGGAGGCAAGTGCGCATCGCCGCAAAGAAACAGGTTGCATTTTCAGACAAAAGGAGTATCTGCCATACATCAAATATTGATATTTATCGTACTTTTAAGTGGAAAACCCGTCAAACCTATTGTAGCCAGTCACGCCAAAATTGCACTTAAAATTTTCTGCCATACTTGGCATACAGTACTATACCAACATCTTGTCACGCTGTACCTGATTCTGGTCCAGTTTATAATTGATCGTTTCGCAAAAAGCACATTGCAAACAACGCGTCATTGACAGCCTGATCAGGCCAGTACTTACGTCAAATGCACAACGCACGTCTATTGTAGATCGCCACTGATATCGCTCACACTGTACAAGCGCCATTATGAGTCAAACTGAACTACAGCATCTTAGTACCCGACTTCTTGTAAAGCAGCGAAGACTGCAAATAACCTTGGCTTAGTAGGGGCCGGTAACTTTTGCGGGCCGGATCCGGCCCACAAGCAAAATTATCCGGCCCCCAACCCCCTTACCAGGAACTCCGGTTTTTCCAAAATAATATACCAGTGAGTCCTACGTCTGAAGAACATTTGCGGCGCTTTTGGGCAGAAGACGTTTTTGAACTGCGCTGCAACACCACCACAGACATGTTGTTGTTTGGACAAAGAAAAAACTTCAAAAATCAAACCGGGATGGTAGGAGCAATGGAAAACTTGTTTGTATGTCAGTGAGGTACACCCATTGCTGATACACTGAGAAGCAAACGGTCAGTACTGACGCAAAGTTATCGACAAACTTTAAGCTCAGGATGCAAATATTTAGATCCATTTTGCGCATTTTATTCGACTTCCGACGCGTCAGTCCTGCCTTACACAACCTACAAGCAAACGTCAACTGCGCACTGACATTTTGACGAAAAGGTTTGGTTCACCACGTGCCGTGGATCTGGAGCCCAAGCAACTTCACATGTTTGGAGCCGGAGCCCAACAATTTTAGATGGTGGAGTTGGAGCCTGGAATTTGAGTCCCAGTGCCACAGACCTAGTTGACAAAGGGCAAGCGAGTTGTACAAATAATGAAATGGTTTTCAGTTTTCAATGGACCAAATCATTCTGGAACCGAAGTCAAAGACGTTTAGATCCTGGAGCAGGAACTCGGGCCAAAAAAACTTTAGATGCCTGGAGCTGAAGCCAGAGCCTGGAATTTGAGTTCCGGCGCCGCAGCCACGAGTTCAACAACGTGCTCTGTGCGGTGGATCATCGCTTGACAGGGGGTGTCTTCTCGCCACAGACGAGGACGCAAAACTACCACGAACCTTAACGCGACGGGCAGTGTCGTCAGTCATGATGAACTGGCCTCCCTCGAAGTCCTCGTTCAGATACAAGATGGCGCTGTAGTCCCTCCACGTGTAGGCGGGCGCCATTTTGATGCAGGATCCGTCTTCGTGCAGGAGGCAGTTGTCGCCGTGCACAGGGTGGCTCAGGTCAAGTCGCGGCTTGTCTTCGTTGCCTACAAAGCAACGAGTCGTTGGCAATCGAGAAAAAGAAGACCACCACAAGACGTTTGCGTTGTGCCGGCAAACGGAAGACGGTTGACAGATCTCGCGGCAAAATTCGAAATAAACAGATCTCGCAAAGCCGAAAATACTGTACAAAACCCTTACTGGACCACATAACAATAGCAACTTATTTAACCGGTCTTCCCAGCATCAATGGGCGAGACAGACAAGCTTGCCTTGGAAAATAATAAAAATGAAGGGGTAAGATGCTTTACGTCCGACACAACCAGGCACAGCATGCGCTCACCAAAAAAACTAACAGTAAAAGTTCTAAATACAAAGTTATTTGTGAGATGTTCTCACGCAAGAAATCGAATTATCCGCAACCGTTTCAGATACGTTTTTCGACAGAAAAGCATACTACCAGCACAGATGTACCTCAGTTGCTTTTGCTAACGACCACTACCTGCAATACCAATCACGCTCGCATCTATCTAACTCAGTGTCGTCAAAGTGTGTTGTCAAAAACATCGCCACTCCCAATCGTCGATACCACGCTGTTGATGAGTTTCCTCACATGTCCGCGAACTATGCAACCGCTCGGCAATGAGATTATCCGCAAGTAACGCACGGCACGATACGAATTGCGACTTTTTCCCGTTTCTTGTTTAAGCGCTGCCCCGGATGTATCCAATGTTCCGTTAGGAGTTTAAACACATTGCGTTTCGGTCTCGAGCGACACCGGGCGGACGGTTCTCTGGTTTCTGTTGTTACGTCACACCAAGTTCAACAAGCAAGACAAAGAAATCAACGAAGTTGAACTTTCGATCGAACTTACCTTTAAGAGAGGTGCGACAGACAAGGTGGGTGTAGTCGAAGTAAAGTTCTCGCTCAAGCTTGAAGTAAGCTTTCACCTGAAGCCGAACTCGTTCGCTCAGGTCGTAGTAAAGCTCGGCAGAACGAAGAGGAAGCTTCCGTTCTTGCACCAGCTGCAGATGACACGGTTAAACCATTGAGCTATTTGACTGGCATTCACGTGACAGGAGACAAAGTCACGTGACATCAAAGTCTAGTGAAAGAAAGCTGCCTCCGGACACTTCGAAGAAGTGTGCGCTTGTGCACAACTTGAAAATGCGACTTTACGCACAAAGCTACAACAAGTATTACGCTTGATCAGATGCGATCGTGATTTCAGAGCTTTATGCGCATGCGCAACGGTGTGCGCGGCAGTGCTCCTTCTAAGAAAAAATTTGCACTCAACAAATGTTGCTTTAGTGCGCACAACATTACGCAACCATGTGGCAGAGGTGGCCACGGTTTCGAAGTGCCGGAGTCGACTCCTGCAGGATTGTGCGTTTTTCTTTTGGAACCGGGGTCAAAATTTTTCAAAAACCGGACCCGGAGTCACTTTAGATTTTCTGCAGCAGCAGGAGTCCGCGTGTGGTCTTTGTACATGTCATTTCTACAAAGTAAAAACTGCTGAATTTCGGTTGCATTGATGGTTGTTGCCGGAGTCTGAACAGGAGTCGGATTTTCAAATTTTTTTAAAATTATCGGACCTGGATTCCAAAATTTTGGAACAGGAGCGGAGTCGGAAAATGTAACTCCGACCGCCTCTGCCATGTTGACGCACAACCAGTGAAGCGTTTCACGCGTTCCAAGGGCTGTGCAATATATATTTGATATTAAATTTGAATGTTACAAGCGCATGAGAACGGAGAACGAGATTTCACTGCGCAGTTTCCCACCTGAGATGGGACAGTGGTGCGCGGTCACATCAACAAACCTGAACACTGCGATGGATAGTGATCCCCTCGAAAGATTCATGCTGCGTGTGGGGGTGTTCTCTGCCACGGTACCCGTCGCCTTGCAAACCTCCCGCCTGCCATGAAGACAAACATCAATGGCTGCGTAAAAGCAGCGTTTCATCATCGTGGTTGTGTTCACTGAAACTGTGCTCACAACATTCATGGTATCTCGTTGTTGCTGAACCCACAGGTACTTATCGTTGTGTGCTGGTGACGTGTGATGAATTTTTTAAACAATCCAAATTTTCACTCACACGCGGAAGTACACGTAACGCTCAATATATTTTACTGGCAAGTACTCCAAGTAAAGATATCTAATTTCATTTCCCGATTTTTTATCAAGTTGAACAAGCTCAAGAGATGACTTTAAAAACTTATACCCCTTTTCCTATTGCGTGCGAAGTCACAAATCTAAAAGAAAGTCATGATTTCGAACACAAACCAGCTCCAAATCGATCATCTCTTGACATTCGCTGTCTGTGGCCAGTCCGTCCAGGGCGAATCTCAGCGGTCCGAGCATTTGGGANGAATTTGCCAGAAGCTTTGTTTTTTCGAAAAGAATCGGACCTTCAGCAACTGGTGGAGCAGATAGAGACGACGAGTCCTCGATGTAGAGCAGGTTTTCCAGGTCAACAGTTCGTCGTCCGATCGATTCTCCTTCCAAAACGCTCACGTCCGTCTGATCCTAGTTTTGATTGACGTTTAGCAGCATTAGGAGTGGTCTCGCTGCATAGTTCGTCGTGCTACAGGACATCACGCAAAAAACGTTGAGCACACAAACTGAAATTGTCTTCAAAGTTTGAACAAGAAAACCAAACAGGAATTTTACCAGGAACACGTGCTGCCCATTGCTATAAGTCTGTCGCTTTTCTAAGTAAGTAGCTTCACTGCAATCAGCAAACCCAGATTTGAGTAGAGTCAGAAAGCAACTGTTTGAGAGTTTGTTTTGTTCTGCTATATTTGATATACGTTGAATATACGCGCCAAGTAATGATTAAAAGTTTCGCATACACAAAAACTAATACTTTCGTGCATCCGCACGGTACTTGTCACGAAGGTGTTGCAACATTTTAGGCCGTTTCAGTTTATCCTCAATAGATTCCTGACTTTGGATAGGAAAAAGGGAAATGTTTATATACCATTGCAAAAGTTTTCGCTTGAAAGCGAACAGTTTCGTAAACGCGGTATTTTTCGAAGTTTTTCTGTTTCTGCTTTCTTAAAACGCTTGAAAAACGAAGTTTTTGAAAACGAACAGTTTTGTAAACTCGGTATTTTACGAAGTTATCTATTTCTGCTTTTCTAAGTTTCTGAACTTATTGCAGAAAGAGCGCGAAAAAGCGTTAGCCGAATGCAAACTCAACAACATCTTGGCAAGCATTACATTCCGTATCTTTGAAACAGTGATTGCCAAAAATTTTTGCTCCATCACAATTTACACAACAGCAGGTTTCCCGCCCAGCATTTGAAAATTGAAACTTTTACGCGGAACCACAGTTCTGTGAAAGAAGCGGAAACGTAGATATCCACAGTTCCCGCTTCAAACTGAAAAGTTCCCCGTGCTAAAAAGCTTTAAACTGGCTTTCCAATGGTTGTTTATCGACGCCTCTATGCCGGCAACTGCATAAAAACTGCAAATGTGAAAACCACTGAGGTTTCAATCAATTGGGTCGAACTTATGACTTCTGTGATGCAGCACATTGTTGTGACGAGCATTCCCTTGCAGAGTGAAACGTTGCCATGGAGACATCATTACGACAAAACCTTACGTGTAAGGAGATTAACATCAACAACCCCAACTTTACGTGAAGCGCGTTGGAAAGGGAACGAGTCGCCTGCCTAAGGAAGCATTAGTTTCCAGTGATTCCTGACTAATTTTGCTTTATTATGACATTGTCACACAATCGGACCGTTGTTACGTAAATGTTAAAATCTTCGCCTCCCTATTATAACTTTTATTAAGTTTTGCTGTTAATTTATTTTGTCTTACAGTGATCTGGAGGACCCCTGACAAAGTCGACCAGGCAGTTTAGTTGTTGTGCCTCTGTTGGGAAGAATTGATTAAAACAAACTACTTCACCTGCTTCCATTGTATACAATAATCAACAATACCTTGAGATCGCGCTTTTTGCGAAGATCTTCCATCATTTCATTGTGGAAATCTTTAGACTCAATAATGTCGTCTGTTTTCTCTTTCATTGACAAATACTCGTCACCAATCTCAGTCTCACTGATGTCGTTCACTACAAAAAGAATCATTGCTTTGCCAAACACTGGTAGAGTCTAAGGATGAGAGAAAGCTTTTTGCAAAATAGCAACATTTAAAGTCTTTTTAAACGTGCAGCATTAAGTTCACAATGTGTTTGTTTCGGTTTTCATTGCAAATTCCTAGCGAGGAGAGAAACAAAAATATTCGAAATACGGATATCAGAGTTTGACGACGCAAAACCGAATGTAAGGAGAGAGCGCAAATGCATTTCCCTGATCGGTCTACTTTAAAAGGCAATTCAGTTGCAAAGGTACGCAAATTAAATGATGAAGTTTTGGAAAACAATATGTTAAAAAGTTGCATGCCCAACAACTGTTAATGAGCGGCGAATACAATGACGCAGAAACCCATGAATGTTTTGTGAGCTCCTGAAAAACACACAAAAAAGGGAAATTTCAACATCACAAAATCAACATATCAGCGCTTCCGGTAGAAAGGAACTGCAGACAGCAGGTCTACCTTCACTAGAGGAGGTCACATCAGGTTTGGTGTCCGTAGGTTCCTTGTCGCTGGATTGCACAGCTGGCGTGTTCTCCTCTGAAGTCGACCCTTCGGTATCGTCATGATCTTCGTGAAGGTAAGGGTCGAGTATGGTGGCGTCATAGTCGTGAATACCGAAATTTTGATACAAGTATTTTAAGAGTTCGGACTGAGATCGAAGACGGCTGTAAAACTTTACGGCGTCCTGGAAAAAACGATTCGCGAAACTTTGCGCTATCAGTTTCAAAATATAGCAAATGTAAAGCTAAACCAAGACTGCAGAGTTTTTGGCATCACAGATGATGTTTCGGTTTAACTCTACAATTCACACCATGTCTACCTTTCTTTTTTCGGCCCAAAATCTTACGCTCCATATTTGAAATTTGGAATAAAACGTTGATAATTCTTACAAATCTGCATATTGACACAGAAAAAATCCAATTTCAGTTCAAGATTCTAGGAAAAAGGCATATTTCACAAAAGACTGCCACAAAAAACGTACTTGACGGGGAGCAACATCGCTGTCAGTTTTCAGGTTTTGCAGGTTGGCTTTTATGACCGCATTTTCAGGATGAAACAGCAGATAGGCTTTCCCGCATGTGGCAGCCTTCGCATTATCTCCGACTGAAAACACATCAAAAGTCAAATGCAACATGCAACACGGAAATAAAGCATCGACGTCCTGTTTCTTGGCAAAACTTTATCTGCGTTAATGCCGGTGAAAAAGCGGCTAGCATCAGGGAAAACGTATTGCATGGAAAAAAACTGCATTAAACTTAAAGTACAAACATTTACGCGTGAATTCTGATGGCATTTCACAGTAAAGGTCCAACTGAGAAACACCAGGGAATGAAACAAAGCACATAAACTGCGCGAAGCCTGAAAAACACGTCTTCACGACCATACGCCAGCACAGGTTTAGCAAATCTTTCGGTTAAAATATAGGTTTCGCGCGGGCAGGAGCATACGTTGTAGATAAGCGTGGTGCAAAAAGCTGTAATGCTTGGGCAGGTAGTTCCGGATGACTGACTTCTTGGACACTCTTGCCACTTCGACCGGGCAAACCACGTGGCATTCCAGTACAGCCCGCGTGTGATCTGCAAGCAGACGAACAGTTCTTGCAATTTTCTCACAAACGCGCGACATTCCGAATATCGCGACATTCCAACGTGCTATTGAAGCAAAACAAACAGTCTCTCGTCCAAACACATTTCGCAAAATAAACGTGCGCAGCAGATTTCACAATTGCCTGTTTTTATTTTTAAACGCAAATGCTTCTCGCGTCCATACCACTACTTCACACCACATATAATGGTGCCAGTCTAACAACGGTGTAAGGGCTTCGTCCGCTACGCTTACAAAGACGAATGAGGGACAAGTCTGAACCTGGCAACCATTTCACTAGCATTTCCGCAGTATCTACAGTGAACACCGTTGACAAATGGACACCTGAGTAATGCCGGTATGACAAAAAATGAAGAACAAAAAAACAAATTACAGGCGACTATAAAACAGGGGTCTCCTCTCCAAACTTTTTGATTAGAGGGGCCACATAATCTATCACACAACAGTTCGAGGGCCGGACATCTCACGCAATGCCATTTTTCGGGACATATTACTTTCTACCAAACCAACAAACGTTTCGTAAATATATTATTTTTTCGTTATTGACACAATTTCTTTGCAGCCGGATGAAATGGCTTCGCGTGCCGGATATGGCCCGCGGACCGTATTGTTGAGCCCACTGCTATAAACCAACAACACGACTAAGTACGGGAAATTTTACAGCAGTTGTCAAATGGCCCTTGGCACCCTGGCAAGTCGACGCAGTCGAACAGTCTGTCAGATAGAAAACAAAGTTCAGAGCCGACATCTTCGCACTTGCGGTAGAGAACACCAGGTGGCTCATCCGCAACGCGACTCAAAATTGAGGCTTTTACAATCACAGGCCAACGTTGGTTATTGGCAAATTTCGGAAGTTTTCGGAATCATTTAGTAAAAAGCAACATGGTAGCCAAATTGTTTTAGAAAATAATAACCACAATCCGCATTACCAATATATCACAAGAAAACTTTACCTATTATTTGCTGATTAAAGCTGGTGGGTTCGTCGGGATATTCCTCACCAACATCGTATTCTCCTTCGCAAACAGCTTCGCACTTGCTCAACGCGTCATAAAACATCACTAAAGCATCTTCAAACAGCGTTACAGCTTTCGTATAGTCTTCGGCATGATACGCTTCAAGGCCTGCAATTTACAGACACGGCTTAGGAAAAGAACGTTTAAAGCGATGCAAAAAAAAGCAGCCGAGTCAAGAATGTCAGTGCACCAGTTCAAAGACTAAAGGCCACGAGTTTCGTGAAAAAAGGCTAAACCTTATGCAAAACCAACAGGAAAGTTTAAATATTTTTCTTTTAGACAGCCGCTTCACAAACTGAAGCTTTCAACGCACACTTCCTAAAAGTAGATGTAAATTTTTTTCTCGTGCACATAACCGCAAACGCTTTGATGATAATTTACGTTAAAATTTTCAGTGAAACTTTGGGTCAGATCAAGCTTATATGGCCTTATTTCAAGTTTCGCCAGCACCGAAATAATATGTGTTGTTTGATGCAATTTTAGGCCAATCTTTCGAATGTCCGTTTTATTTACAACATCAGTTTTTCAAATTGTCGTTTTTTCCACACAGTGAACAAACACATAATCAGCATCTAAAAGAAACAACGCCCCGGTTGAGAAACCCTGTTTTCGGCTGTACGCATGAAACACACCAAGACGGCTAACTAAGCAGCAGATTCAACAACATACCGAGATCGTAGGAAACTTGATAGGGATATGCTTCAAGATTCACAAACATGTCACTGGTTGTATTTTCATGTTTCTTGAAGTAGTCCATGTTGCGTATCATCATGGGGTCATCAGGGTCATACAACAAATAGGTGTGCGTAGCGGCTAATGATTTCGCAAAATATCCACCCTGCAACAAAATATGTTTCGATGCCCAATTATTGCAGATAATGTCAGAAACATTAGCAACAATTTTTGTAGATAAAGTTGCACTGTATACTTGCATCACCATCAGCCACAAATTTCTAGCGCTTTCCATTTTTTCAACCATGCCAGTTAGCAGAAAACAGTTTCAACTTCATGAATAAAGACAAGAAAAAGTTGCATATGAATCTAAGTTCTCACCCTGAAGTAAGCAAATTGTAGATATTTGTAGATTTCTCGAGATTTTAAAGTAACTTTTGCATCTTCAGATATCCGTGTAATAGCTCTTGCATCACCAAATATTTCATTTTCACATTTTTCCATGCACAAAGCTGCAAATATATTACATGACCAAATGGCACGTCAGGTTCTTGAATTCTTCTTGAACAATACACAATAATGCGTGTCAAGTCACTCTGCAAAAACTTTCACAGCTAATGCGTTAATCTTACACTGAAGTTGACTTCTCTGACTTTCATCCTAAACAACCAGGGATATTTACAATTCACTATATGTCATCATGACGTTATTTTATGAGGCTTTCAAAAATGTAACAATTTGGAAAAAACAAAACGAGATGACTTCTTTGTCCGGGGAATCATAAAACAACATCTGAAACAGCACTATTTCAAAAATATTGTGAATACAGTTTTAAAAAGATAATGGGTTCAAAGCATGTTTTCAAAACGTTTGTTAAAAAATAACAATAAAGTGCGATGTTTTACTCATTCCTGGTAATATCAAATTACTCATCCATTTCATAATATCAAAATACGCTAACATAATAACCTTTGTCAATAATGTACTGCACATTCCAGGGTAACTCTGAAGGTGTGACTGATGGCTGACAACTTTTCGAACAGTTCCATACTCCCTCCTCAATAAATCTGAGACAGAAATGTTTAATTCAATGCATCTCATTAGGAGTTGATTTTCAAAACAGCATTTAACATAAAATGACTGTCTATATTGTTAACAACATTGTAGGTTCTGTTTGAATAACGTACTTAAAATTCTGAAGAGCTTTCTCAAAGTACATTATGGTGTCTTCCCATTCTTCATTCCAATATGCTTCCAATCCAGTAGTGAGTAATTCATCATATGTAACAAATTTAGCAAGTACTGCAAAACCATAATAGAACTTGTAATTATTTTGCAAAAGAAGTAATATACCATTTGAAAAATAGCAACGGCGAGCCATTGTACACAACAGAAATTTAATTTTGCACATGGAAGTAACAACGTTTAGAGTCTGAGGACTAAGTGTACTATCCATGCATGCAGATAACTTGGTATGGGAGACAGCAAAGTTAGCAATGCTTTTTGGCAGTTACCAATTGTCTATAAGCTTACACTACTTAGTATTTTGACAAAAAATCAAATAAAAAAATTGGGAAGAAATATGCACAACCTGCAGATTTGCCATTGAAACAAATAAGTAAACTCTTCACAAATCTATAAACATTTTATACATACCTTGGTGAGATAGAAGTATGCAAATAAACAACCTAGACAACAGGCTTCTCTTTAACACCATGCCTGTTGTGCAAATTCTGAGAAAAACATATAGATCTATCAATATGGTGGTCACACAAAACTGTACATCGTGAAGCTTGTATCTCAATGTTGAGTTACTTTACTTACATACTGTATGTTATGCAAACCTTAGAAACTCAAATCACTAGCAGTTATTATATCTACCATGTGTTCCCATTTGCCTTTCCTTGGTCATTTCCCAAATTAATATAAACTAGCTTTAATTACTGACAACCACAAAGAGTACTCTTATATTATTGGCAAGCAAGTCCTTCCTATCGTTTTATTGTGTCTAAAGTACAAAATGTTAGAATGTAGCGCAACATCCAGTGCTACATGATGAGACATCTGCTAACTCGTTAATAGCTCATTTCGTGACAGTTGCTGGGTTGTGTTGTCAGATCAATGAGAATAGACAATTTATTGCGAAGGTTATTTAATTAGTCTTGAAAGAAACATCTGCAAGAACTTTTAAACATTTGAGGAAATATACTCACTTACAATTGAGAAAGAATTAACCTCAATTCAATCATCACTACCAGTCAGTTCTGCACCTATGTTTGCATTCAAGACAACAGAACACATCACCAGCTGAACACTGTAGAGCAGTGATAGCTCAGTGGCATAGTGTTTGCTCTCAACTGGAAGGTTGGGTGTTCGATACACGTGTCACTGAGTGAATCGCTGAAGTGCTTCTTGGGCGTTCACCTTAACTGCCCTGCCAAGAAGCAAATTTCAGGCTTTGACCTGCCGCCAATTGCCGTCACAAAAAACACTGGAAAAATGAACATTGGCAGCAAGTTTATAATGCAAATCATGCACTTGCGTAGTGAGTTGCTTTCCATATTGCGAAGCATGTATATTGCAACAGAAGTCTATATTTGATGCAGCTCAACAGGAGTGTTCCAATATAATAAAATTTAAATGATGTCTGTTAATTTCTGCTGGCAAAACTTTTGCTTCTTTTTATCATTACCAACAGTACTGTACTTAAATATGCCTGTTTTTTTCAGTCATTGACCAAATTTTTTCAATTTGGTCATAATGCCATTTTCAGTCACATAAAACTGTCATAAAAGAAAAAACTTACAGAGACTTTTTAAGCTTTTTTGGATAAATGACTGAAATGTCTCAGCGAAACAACAGACTTATCTCAGAAGTCACTGCCTTTCCTACAATTGTTTTGCCTGGTTAGTCCATGCATGATATGAACTGATAATAAAAAATAATAGGATGTCTTTTGTGGAATTGTTTTATTCAAAAAATGTCAACTTAGGTCATATCAAGAGCAGCTTTAGGGGTTATATAATTCTACTTTTCTTATGCAAAATGTTAAAGTAGCACTTTTTTCGTAAATGTATATATTTTTTTCTACCATATGTATTCTGTTGTAAGCTGCAGCTTATGTTTTTTTCATCATTTCATGCGGCTTGCAATCAAGGGTGGCTTACATGTTTCTTCTTTAGCTTATCAAAGGTCTAGAACAGGGGTCACCGACTTTTTTGAAACTGCGAGCTACTTCTTATGTACTGATTAATGCGAAGGGCTACTAGTTTCATACACACTTCTGAATAAAAATTTTGCTCAATTTACCTTCAATTAATTTAGTACTGATATTACTTAATGTGAATACATTGATCATGCTGATGTTATTTTTATAACAGGCCCGGGGGCGATTTACATGGTCCTTGCGGGCAACCTGGTGCCTGTGGGCACCACGTTGGTGACCCCTGGTCTAGAATATGTTCAGTCCTTCCTTCACTATGTTTTGTCAACCAAACTCTCGTTTCACATTATCTTTCACCTCTTCAGCATCACATGAAAATGTGCATGTCCTGTCACAGGAAGGAATATGAACAGAATGTAGTTGTAGTGGTGTAAGCATCATTACCAGGGTTGCCAATCAAACACAAAACGTGCTAGTGCAGGAAACTATTTCAAAGGCTCAAGTAACTTATGTTCGAGTGTGGCTGTCAATCAAGGGCAGCTTACATTAATTTTTTAACACCATTTTGTGCAGCTTAGAATGAAGGGTGGCTTAATAATTTTTCTAAACCTTACCATACAAATACTCTGCACCAAATACATTCTAAAACTCTGTAGTTGGATGCATCTTTCACAGAAAAATGTCCACACATTGGCCAAAAATAAGATACAAAAAATTGCAAAAGCCAAGTTTAAATGGAAAAAGTTAAGCAAAAAATACTCCCAAAAAACGTCCGACTGCAGATGATATATTCCACATTTATTCGATTGTAAGCTACGGCTTATACATTTTTTTCATCATTTCGTGTGGTTTATAATCAAGGGCAGTTTACATTTTTTATTCCTTTACCTTATCAAAAGGTATAGATTAGTGGTTCTCAATGTTTCTTGGTTTGTGGCCCCCTTCCCCTTTCAACTGGCATATAATTAATATTGTTACACTTAGGTTTTGCAATATCATGGCAGAGCTAATTAGTGAAAGCCAGAACTGCTCTGTGGCCTCCAAGGGGAACTCAGGGTCCCAGTTGAGAAAACCTGGTATAGATAATGCTCAGTCTTGCGTTGGTCACATTTTTTTCGACCAAACTCTCTTGTCACATTCTATTCTCTTGAGAATCATGTGCACATCCATCACAGGAAGGATAATGATGAATACAAGGAAGTTGTAAACATCATTTCCAGGGTTACGAATCAACACGAAACGTACTACTATGTGAAAGTAACTCAGAGGCTTAGGTGATCTATGTCCAAGTGTGACTTACAATCAAGGGCAGCTTACATTAATTTTTTAACACCATTTCGTGGGGCTTACAATCAAGGGCGACTAACGATGAAGTAAATACGGTACCCTTTCCATATTACCAAATATGTGTATTGAATAACTGGTAAGGAGTCCAATCTTAGTGTTTAGCCATTTCATTCAGATGTTTAGTTTGCCACTGCTCACAATTATTCTGTTGTTTTTACTCAATCTCCCAATCGGCTCACATATATATATGTGGCTGTGTGGACATGCTATGTAATGCCATAACATTGAAAAATTATATATTGTACTTGATACACTGTCTATCGAAAGGAATTCTTTCACAACCAAGAAACAGATGCTATGGTCTTATCAGATTATATGACAGTTTCTGCTGCTTTATTGCAACCTTGATATCACTGTTTTATATTTGAATCCTGTTTGTGATATAATGAACTATATCAACAGCAAATGATAATGCAGTAGTGAAACTAAACTGTGTTGCTGGCATTAGCAAACAATCACAAATAGCCATTAGCATATCTCACCTAACAATCATGCACAGTTACAAAAAATATTAGCCTGATTGACACATGAAAACATAAGTGTTCACAAACTCTATACCTTGAAAACCAGCAGTGGTAACAAATGCAAAAACATTGAACAGTTCTATTTAATATGTAGTCATCTTGATACCCAACTACAAAATATATAATTATTTCAATATTGGCCAATATAATAAAAAATGGCACACTGTCAACAAAATTGCCTTTGAGTTGATTTAAATAGTCTGCACATTTTGACATAAACGTAAACTCAGTTTCCCATCTCATCAGCAAACACTTGCATACAATGCTTTTTTAAGCTGTTTAGACGGACCAACAGGGTCTCTCAGAATACAGTAGAAGCTCACTGCATAACCACCATCAAAATATAATAAAAGCTCACTTTATGACCATCTCAGTATTGAGATAAAATAGTTGCGGTCTCTCAAAATGTCTTTTAACAGTTACCAAGGTCAGACCTTAAAAAATGGCAGTGGCTATAGGTGTGCCAGCAGACCTTCATTTTTGAAAACATATATGTCAGCCACCTGTAATGTGACAGTAGACTGCACTACGTTTGGTAGAAGCATACTAAACCTAATCCCTAAGCCCAACCCGTAAACCAGGGGTGTCAAACTTGTTTCAGTTCAGGGGCCAATTCAGGCAAATTTAATCTCAAGCGGGCCGGACCAATATAATCACCGTATAACACCCTGGTTATAAGTATTTACAACTTCCAACTGTTTTCATAACTTTAATGCAAAAAGTTCAAGCTTATCTGAAAATGATTATTAGCACATAAAGTTTTCAATTTCCCCATGTAAATAAAAAACGCCTTATAACTGAGAAGGCTGTCAAACTGACGGTGATGGTTCGGATGAAATTAACTGTCTAGACAACCACTTGCATGACGTGATCCAATCTTAAGGATTTGCAACACAATGTCTCCTGGTGCGAAATACAGTGAAATGTCCAAAATTCACATCCTCCACATACAACCTGTACTTTTTATCTAACTTTTGTCGCAATGCCTGCTTTTTTTGCTTATCATTGATGGCGCGCTATCTGCAGCAATACCTACAGCACGGGACCAGTATATCCCCACCCTGTTCAGTACTCCAACGAGAGAGTTGAAAATATCATTGGCTGTTATGGTATCGATCATAGGAACCAATCCCAGGAACTCCTCAGTGACAGACAAA
>JGI24158J21664_10006806_pt1 | contig 15108 bp, 6 predicted proteins | sample Ectturendosymbi3_FD_21664 | JGI IMG/M metagenome (IMG submission 21664) | reverse complement strand
GACGAGTGCCAGAGAGAAACCACGCGATTAAACAGAGCGTAACAGTTCACGAAAAATCAAGAAAGGCCGAGCCTTGCAGCGTAAACTAGAAAGTTTGTCCAAGTGGTTAATTTCGATCAAATAGAACAATTAGCTTAACTGAAACAAAAATTTTGTACAAACAAACAATACATTGAATGCAATTCCTAGTTCCAAACACAAATTTTTTGTTCGTGGGACAACCATTTTGTTGGTGGTACTGAAAATACTGTATAAACAAATATTCAGAAACCTAGTTAGGACACAGGCGCGACAAAAACATACAAACCACTGGAAGTTGCTGAAAAGCTTTGACAATGCGTTACAAAACACATATTGATGAGACGGTTAATCGCAACTTTAGATGCGAAACACTATTCAAAAGTGAGACATCTAGTGCTTACAAACACTATCGTCAATACAGCACAAGCCTCTTTAAAGCAAAACACCGCATGTACCAGAACATCTGTATTTGTTGAAGGTTTGCGATTAACTGAAGCATCATCTAATTATGTGCGATTAACTAAAGCAGCTTGAGATACGCCCACACCTGCCATAGGTCTGTTACTGCCAACTTAAGAATTACTAAGCAAAGTCACTTACCGGTTTCTTACCGGTTCAGAGGGCTTCGTGCTTGGACCTAACTTGAAAACACAAAAAACATGCCTTCCGCTCTATTGAAATACCAACAAATACAAACAAACAAACAAATAGAAACATATCTGCTTCGTTTAAATTAGCCAAACATGATAAGAATTAAAAACGAATGTAAGGATCTGTCTTACTTTTCATTAAATTCTTTTCATCTAATTTTTTTCAACAAACATTAGTCAGACATTTCAACTACTGTGTATTTTACAGAAATCTCACCTGTTATCCCATTTCCCGCAAACAAACATCATTTATAGTCATGACCGAAATTCAAAAACTTTGAATTTTTCGGTTCTGCGTAATATGTTATTCAAGATGATCTCCTGAAACTGGTTTGAGTTTGTTTTTCGTGAAGTTCATTTTATAAACCTTTGTGGCCGTGTAATATATGATGATATATCATACATTGGGCATTCAAGAGTGTGTCAACTGCTAAGTTGGCCTGTGTTGAATCATCATTTCCAGGATATGCACAGGTGCAACTGCCAGTTTTAGCAGATTATAATGAAAAACGAAGAGTCTATCCTGTAAGGACTGCAAAGCCACTATATTGACTTTGACTTCGTCCAGCCGTAACATGCCAAACGATAGAGCTAGAGAGCTGTTCAAACCCCCCAAAAAAGCAAAACAACTCCTAGGGTAAATTTTAAAATAATCCGGCACTTTTGTGTTCAAACGTTTTGCGGTGTGATGTCACGATTCGGGGAGGTTTGGAAATTTTTGAATTACGTGATTAGGCCCTGCAAAAAAGATCAAGTGGCAATTTAAGTGTTTTCCATTAAATTCTACCAAGTAAATAACCGATTGTTAGAGCCCTTTCTTGGTCATCAGGCGTTAGTGGTTGGAAAGTTATGGCCAAAAAATGGAAAAATAATTAAATTATCCCCAAGGGCCTAGGCCATAACTTTGTGGGCGAAGTCCCACATTCAATATTAGCAAACAAATTGGGTGCATTTGCTACATGGGCCAAACAATCTTTGATATCTGTGCATTTTTGTCCACTATATGATGTTTTCCATCTGATCTTACAACGAAAAGAAATCCTTTGCTTGTTTGGGGACGAACATTTCTTTTTTCTCCAACCTTAGCTCCTACTGGCAAAGAATCGCAGTCTGTCTCGCGAAAACTCACAGTGAAATCCTTCAGTCAACCCATTAGTAAATTGACCACAGATTTGCGAACCTAAACAATGGCCAAAACAACTTCCTTGACTGGATCCAAATNCAGTAGAGTCCTGTCAACTTATCAAAAAGATCAAATCCTCCCATCTTCNCAGCATAAATTTGATGAGTTTGGTTGAGTGATACAAACACTTTTTCTTTATTTTCTTTTCCAATGACTGCACTTCAAAACAACTCAATTGACTGTGGGATTAGTTTTCATTGTGACTTGGTTCTTGTTACCCAACTTCACCAAACAGATTTTTCGCATCTTCAACCAAGCAGCAAGGATTTTTTTCAGACTAGGTTTAGTGAATCAGTTTCGAGCAGATAGCCGGTTGGTCTGATAGTAGTATGCTAGTCCCATAGAGTGTTCATATCACACAATTTGTGCTACTATAGGACACTGTTGTCCGGTCCATTGATTAATAGCCTGGCTATAGCACACATAAGCTCTCCACAAGGCCCTCCAACCTTTCTTTCGAGGGCCACATAAGTTATTACAAAGCAGCCTGAGGGCCGGACATCTTACGAAATATGATTGATTGTTTCGGGATATGTTACACGCATTCAACCACATAAACAAGCTTAAACAAACAAGAATCGATGCTATCATCCGGGTCTTTAGAGGCCTTTGTAAGATCTGTTTCTAATGCCAGAGTTAGAACAAATCTAACGACGTAGCTTAGTTTTGATGTAATTTGTTTAATTACTCCGTTTCTACTAAACTGCAAGTTGTGAGTCTTTTTGATCTAGTTGAGACCACCCCCTCAGCTAGATTGCCATAATATCTAACCCTCTCTGCTTTATACAAATCACTAGCACAGTGACTAACAGAAATTACTCTAACGCAATCCCTGGAGTCGTGTGGTGGATTTAACACATAAAAGCATTGTATTCTCGTTGACCAACGGATAACTCATATTTTACACAGTTATGGACATGATATTACACTTTACATTTCATCAGAAAGTCAAACATTTGTTATTTTAGATTCCCTGACCTTAAATCCTAAATCTCCTATACAGTACANAACACATATCCTTATTGATTTTAAATGACCATACTTTAAAATTTGACTGTAATATGCGGAGCTNGCTAAAACGCTGTTACTCCGACCAACGTTAAATTNCAATTGAATTATCACACACTCTTGTCAAAAAAATTTTCACCAGGTAACGACGCGCATGCGCAGTAGTAAAGATCATTAAACTACGTGCATACTGCACCTGCAGTTCCGTTCATTTCCGATTTGCGTCAGTATCACGAGACTTACGACGCTTTTTAATCTACATTTGTTTTATCTGTTCATGACTATTGTTCCTGCTTTCCCAGACATTTACGTAGTTCTTCGTCGTTTCCCCAGTCATTCGTAAGTTTTGCCAGATGTAATTTCTTTTCTCTTACTTGGTAATTAGTTTTATAGCGAATTTTCTCAACACCTGCTATTGCTGAATTGAACTTCAATTTTGACGTAAGAACAATTTCCTGATTCCGTCATTGCTGAGCTTAAGCCCAAGTTTGACGTAGGAATTTTGTCATTTCTCACTGTTACAAAGTTCAGACAATCTGTAACGTAACCGGTAGTCACGTTCCTTCACATTGTTGTACAAAGTTGCGTAGTTTTACTTGCACTCTCGAACCTTCCCATTATGCTTCCATAATTCGGTAAGACAGACGTTAGAGATACCCTGCGTATTGATGCATATCGTCTGTAATTCCCTATAACCGTCAGAGTGAGGAATCGATACCGCGAACAATCTTTGCTACTATAACATTTCCCGACTGTTCGTCTAGGTAGTTTACCATCGGTATTGTCCCTTCGCTAATTTCGCTATTTCGGGCGTCGTTTGCTAGCGTAAGTTGGTTTGCCGCTTGCAAGGTTTGTATTGCTTCCTCCATGCGTATGTCATTACCCTAATGCTTTCATTGCAGTTCTGTGGTAACCCTAACGAAAAGTTTCCCTATTGGAGTTTGTTTTAACGCGATTTTAACTATCTAGCTATTATCTGTTAATCTCCGTACACCAAATGACAAATATTGCGATATACACACACAAAATACTGCGATATTTCACATACAATTCACTGTAGCTCAACATAGCTTTGTTTTACTATGTTGTAACTTAACGGTGTGCATAGATGCCATTGTTGACGTATGGCGCACAGGATAACAACAGTTTTGTTCATCATTGAAGTTTCCATCGTCGTCATTTTATCTTCTCAGCTCCTCGTTGCTTCACACATCAGCAATGTAGTTGCCTCGTTCTCGATCGCACACTAGTACTTTACATTATCTTCGTTGCCATGTCTTACTCATACTGGAGCAATCCCCATCGTATTACTATGACCTCTTCTTGTCCCCATGACCAGATCATCATGAATGTAGTAAGCTTTTCATCAACTTCTCATAATACTTCGTCAACGTACTCGAATTTTCTTTTGTAATGATCTCATCTTTTTGTTGTTGTCTCGAACGGAATCGCACATATATCTCCGTTCTTATAATGTCATTTCGGACTGATTTTCGAACATTTCTTCTGCAGTAAGTTTCTTAAAGTTTTTCGTTAAGTCCTTCTGTAATTTATTATGTTATTAATGCATACACATTCAATGCACCCGGTTAAATTTCACTCATGCAATTTCAACACGTACAATCAAATTACACTCATTTTGAAAAACCCCAATTATTATCTATGTACTTATTATTCATGTTATGGTTTGAAAATACCATAACACCTTCAATGGCGTTTTGTCATATCTGGAGTCTAAATTATTGATCAAATACCAAAAATTCATAAAAATTTCTTCCCTGACAAACGCCAACCTGGGGTGCATTGCACCCATATTATATATGGCTATAACTCGCCAGCAGCTTGAGCTAGAGATTTGTTAAAGATTTCTGCAGATGGGAAAAGTCTTGTAGCTTAGGATTTACAAAAAGTTTCAGTGTTGGATGTCGTTTTTTTGTTAATGTTTTGATAACCACTGCATGTTGTGACGTTTGCTTACATTTTGATCACGCCAACATCCTGTGCAACTTCAAAAATCGAGGCGATTTCGTAGCTCAAAGTTTTACTGGATTCTAGCCTATAATATGAGTCTCCAGAGGGTTTGAAGGACTTTGTAGCGTTTCTGGTTCCACAATTATGACCAAACGTCCGGATAAAAATAGGGAAATCCGCACGACTTCCTGTCGGAAGTCTTTCCTCTGTTTGGATTTTTTTGCATAAATTTGGCACCAGAAACGCTATAAAGTCAATCAAGGGCTATAGAGACTCGTATTATAGCCTAGAATACAGTAAAACTTTGGGCCACAACATCAGCTCGTAGAATCGACCGATGACGTCATCAAAGGTAACTGCACAATATCCCCAATTATGTCGTCATCTTCCCAAAACCCCAAACCCAAACTAAAAAATATTTTTCAATTTCTAAACTGCAGGACTTCATGAGTCTTTAGAGGGTTTGAATAGCCCTATTGCTCAATCTGCTGCCGAGTTATGGCTGACCAAATTTGGCTTTAGAGGGTAAATTATACCTTTTGTGAAACTTGTTGATTTTTCTCAAAAACTGGGTTTTTGAGCCATAGTTTTGACTCCAGATATGCTAGCAAGTTAATCAAGGGCTCTAAAGACGTGGATCACAGCCTAGCTTCTAAAAAAACATTGAGTCAAAAATGGCTCATTGTGTTGGCGCCCAGGGCCAGATGAATTTGGCCAAAAGCTCGAAAACATCTCCCATCATGACGTTACCCCAGAAAACTCCAAACCCAAAATAGGAAATGTTTCTTTTTTCAATCTGCACTAGAAGACTTGCTGAATCCCTAGAGGGTTTGAACAGCTCTCTAGCTCAATCCACCGGCGAGTTATAACGTTGCACACTTTCCAAAAAGTGGCACACCCGAGACTCAAAAGGCGGCTTCACACAGAATCCGGTTACGGCTTACCATCCGGCTTATGGCCAACGGCAGTCTTCACACAAGCTGCGTTGGCCGTATCCGGGTGAATTTTCTTGGTTTCGACCGGTTCCCGGCTTACTTAAAATTGGTTTAAGTAAGCCGTATTGCCGGTGTTGTCGGCGATTTTGTTCTTGTTGCATGTGGAAAGACTGCCGTTGGCCATAAGCCGGATGGTAAGCCGTTACCGGATTCTGTGCGAAGCCGCCTGAAGGGTTTAAACATAAAGAGAAAACAGTCTCTCCACATTGCATAGCGTTTACGTATGTCAGCACTCTGCAATCAACTTGCAAAAGCTTTACAAACAACGCCTTAACATCACGTTTGTTAGGAAACGACTTGCAAACGCCTTAATTAAAAAAACAGTAAAGCTGTGTTAAAACTCTGCAACCAACTTGCAAACCAAAAAAGAATTTGAAAGATTGACTCCTTTGCGTGTCGCCAGTTTTCAGACAAATAAACTTTGATTTTTGCAAAAAAATATGATACAAGAGAAAACCTTAACGACGTTGTGCTTCAATGTGCAGCTACGTAGTCTCTGCTTAGAATCAAATTTTGTCTCCATCTAATGTGTACGACGATAAGCTTTATCTGTCATCAGGTTCTTAAAAAGCCATCGATGAAAAGTTATTCTGAGTCAACAACGCGAAGATTAAGGTCCATCTCGCTGGACGAAGGAAGTTTTCAAACGCAGAAACCTGGAAAACCAATTCATTCCAATCGCAATCTGCGACGAAAGCTACGTTAGCCCGACGGGCAATTGTGAATGTCTGCAAAATTACAAAAACAAGCATGTTCTTTATCGTATTCCTGTGATGAGTAGAAACAATGTGGCAACATACATTCAGATGCCAGTTGCGTGTCGATGTGTTTCCTGAAGTCAGTGCAAAAAAGACCAAACTCAAAAGATCTCGACGAACATGAAAAGCATCCAAACTGTGCATTGGCTCACTTTTACAACATCATTACTTGTAGCTATTGTTTCAACCGCGTGATTGTGGTTGTCATTCACACCATTTGTTCAATGTTTCTTTGAAGTTGTGAATATATATTTGTGTCGTAACAAATCTTTGTCTTCATGTTTGAGATTGTTGGTTTTCAACAGTGTTTTACTTTTTCTATTTTTTTTCCTTTTTTTAAGACTACTTCATCACTCCAAACTTAAAAATCCGTGCTTCCCGTGTGTAAGGAAAAAGATGCCTTTGCCTTTTATCAGTGATGTGTTTTTCTGTGAAGCTTAGTGAAACCAGAACGAAGCACACATCGAGTTGCAATTAATATAGTTTTTAGTATTTTAAGGCTTTATCAAACGCTTGCATAAAACCGAAACCTCGCTCTAATAGAGCTTGTATAACTCAACGGCTGATTGTCTTACTACTGTTAAGTTTATGCTTAAGACTTACGCAGGTATTCATGGCTATGCAACGCCTTGCTTGTTGGTGTACCATCTCGCTGAAAAATTATTCACATTGCTTCTGAAAATCAAAGGTTTTCATTTAAAAATTCTCAGCTATAGAATACACAATTTGTTGTAAATCATACGAATTGCTATGTGATCAGCTGCGTCACTTTTGAAAAAAAAAAACTTTTTATTTTATTATAGGGAGACGCAAACATGGTTCAGAATGCGATCACACAGTTAGAAAAGATTTGACTCTTGTGATGGAAGAAGATATGAGATTGATGCAGTTTCCGCCTATACAAGCGACACAAGCTGAAAATAAATAACTTTTATTTTTTACATGCCCATTGTGGTTTCTTCATTACAGAGTAAAAATGCTGAGATAAGAGATATAAATTTTAAGACTTTCTCCAAGAACTAAACTAATCAAAACTTTCTGAATTCTGAGTGCACAGGTCGTTTGAATCTCAAGCATGGATTCACACAAAACTCCGAAAATTAGACTTTGAAGCACAGACGGGTTTAACGAAATTTGTTGCTTCTTTGTTGGTCTGTAATTAAGTGTAAAAACCTTGCTGGTTGTGTGACGGGAAATGCATTTGCAAAGAACAGTTAAAGAAAGAAAGCATAATTTTTGGATTGGAGTTTGACAGCAAACAACATGTTGTGGGACTAAAGCAGTTCTCTGTAAGAAACGAAGCATAAGACATTTCTGGCAGCATGTTCTAAAAAACAACGCTATCTTAATAATGAGTAATTGGTTTTCTGCGCCTAACACATTCGCTTGCGATGTATAAGGAATAAACGGCCAAGTTTTCTTAAAGCAACAGTCACTTAAAGAGATTTCAAAATCTTCTGAGGCATTCATAGAAAATGTTGTTTCAAGTTGCATTTGCATCAGGCAGTGTTGTCAACTCCACAAGAACGGAAAAGTAAACAAATTGAAAATCAGAGGCACTTTGCCTTTGCTCCCATTCGGCCTCAGTATTAGAAAGCCAATTTCCTGCCTCATATTGATATGCAAGCAAGTTTAACGTGAAGTTAGATTTCACCGTGCTTCGCAAAATTATTTGTTTAGAAAATTTAATTTCCAGCGGGAAAAGGAAAATGTCCCAATTAGCATTCGATTTTTTTCTAGCTCGGCACAAATGAAGAAACATTTTTTTTCTAGGCATGAAAGTATTATTTTTCCGAGAGAATCCTGGGCAATCTCTCGGAAAGATAATACCAATGTCCAGGCGTTAATATGATGTGATCAAAAATTTACCTGTAGTACGTACAGCCGCAGTTTTTGCTTTATGTGCACATTTGAAACAAAAAGAGTAAACCTTTGAGCGACAAAGATATTTTAGAAATGGTCTTATGTGATACGAAGCATCGCAATGTACAGATAGATTATTTGCAAAAAGCAAAACCGTGCCCCTACTTGTGATCATGTCAACGCCCTATTGTACCTATGTATGATTGTAAATTACAAAAGTACAAATAATTCAATTATGAAAATGTACTATGACTGCAACTAAAAATCCTACATTGTCCGTGTAATGTGCATTGACCTGGAACACAAAACTACAAGAAACAATTTTATGGTTTCAACGTTTCTGTTCTTTGCATGAAGATAGAAAATTACTGGTGGACTGCTGACCGTCGCTTTCCTCACGAGAAATTTGTACAAATTTTACACTGATGAAAAATTTTCAGCTTCAAAGAATGACAAAATTTTTGTTTGCTCAAGACAACAAGAAAATAAGAGAGTAAGTCTAATGTTAATTCGCTGCTTCACTGTTACGATTTGCTTTGTCGGACACATTGCAATAAAAAACTGCAAAAAACGTTTTAAAAACTACGTTATCTTTTCGCAACAGTATTTTTCTGGTCAGTGTAAATTTAATCGTTTAGTGAAAACTTTTTACAGCTGCAAAGCAGTAGAGGATAAACATGATACAATGTAAGATTTTTCGAGAAAATTAGATCGATTTTGAAAAGGTGGAAACATTCGTGTGTTATACAGTAGTTTGTTCCTATGATCCATATTTTTGTCATAAACGCTTGCAAAGAAAATGATGCGAAAATGTACAACTGCGTGTTGCAACGAAGAAAGTAAAACGTTGCTAACTTACCTTGCATAACGTTTAATATTAGTTTAAACGATCAGATTGTATGCATCTCAAAACTTTTCTTGGTAGTCAGCAAGCACGAATGTTTTCTCTAGAATTTGGCAATGCAAACACTGCAGTATTCAGGAAATTCTGTATTGATTTCTACTAGGCGGATTTCAACATCTTACTATTCATCCCTTTTGAGGTTTCCAGTGAAATGTCGCTTTTTTCACGGCTGTGGAGCTTGATCCAGGAGCAGTATTCCAAGCAATGTAAGATAACTGGAACTGTAGCCACAAACTTTTAGATGGTACAGCCAGAGCCTGAAATTTGTGTTCCGGTTCTATAGACACAGTTTGTGGGGCAAGTGAGTTGGACAAATAATACAATGGTCTTTAACTTTCAGTGGGCTTGTTGCGGCTCTGCAGTTGATGCTCCATAGTTGCTAATGCATAAGGTTGTCAGGAAAGATAAAAGAAGTACATTTATGCTCTTGTTTTGCTGAGATCAAGGAAATATCCTGAAATGTATGCAATGCGATCCTCCTCAGACATTCCGGAACTCAGACATTCCGCCAAACAATACAGGAACTTACGTCACATCGAAGTGCTTGGGTGAACGCTTTTGTGGCTCTGCAGTGTATGCGCAACTAGACTGCCAGTATTGGGAGAGTTGATATAGTAGAAATATACAGACACAGAAATATAACGATCAATTCACATGTTTCAAGTTGAAAGCCATGCTGATTCAAACAATTGTTCGATAAATTGTTTCATAAATTCGAGCTATTATCGAGCCATTAATAATTCGAAACCATTTCTAATTGGCTTAAACCACTGGCGTCGCTTGAGTTGAATGATTCATGTCTTTCGGTGTTCCAATGCCTGGTACGCAAACTGAGACTTGATTGGAGTCAATAGATGGATGAAATGCGACTGGCATAGAGTTGCCATAATTGTATCAAACGTGTGTCCGAACAAGTTGTAACAAAAGTGGATTGAGTTATTAAAATGTATGTCTAAAAAAGCTGTTTCTGTCAGCAAAGCGTGACTCGAGTTGCATCAGCCGAGTGAATTATTATAGAGCGGCAAACTTTCTAATGCATGTTGTACTTCACACAGACTTCCATAAGTATGCTTCAATGAACGGAAGACTTGATTGAAAATCGGGACGCATCCATCAGAAGAACGAGCCTCATCAACTAAATGTTGTTCGTATCTTAGTTGGAGCATGTAGCTATTTTGCATTCCCACTGCTAAGACACCACGAAAAACTAAAATAATACATTGCGCTAAGAAACAAGACAATCTGTAAGCATTTGTAATTTTACACATTCACCCAATCACGCTTTTCTGTAGAGTAGACAATACTTTCTTCAAGAAGTCTTTGTTCGATTTTATTTTCTCGTAAAAATCAGAGCAGGAGAGTCAGTACTAATTTTACAGATGGTAAAGGCTTTCACATTCTGCTTCCGTTATGAGACCACATGCTATTCATGATGGTTGACTAAATGTCAAACAGGGAGGTTTTGGTTGACTGACCGGGACGCCGGGACAAAGCCGGGACTTTCCCGGCTGAAACGGGACTTATGATATGCCTAGCAGTAGCTTACTTGCAATCATAGGTTTGATAATATAATTTATTTACTCCTTTTCATTTTTGCAAAAGCTACGTTACTTTACGCAGTTGTAAAGATTTTGCCAAAACATTTTAACGCCACATCTTACACAACTGCTGTGACCACAACTGTTAATGTTAAAAAATTTTTGTGACACTTGCAATAGCGTGAACGTAGGTTAGCAATGGTTTAGAGTTATTAAAACAAACATTTTCTCCACAGCCATTTTCAATATATCGTATACTCACTGTGAATAAATCATATACTCAATGTCCAGAATGGCATTTATTTAATTGCTTTGCGTTTTCAGGGGAAATATGTTTATTCCCATCATCCGTATAAAACGTACTTCATGGTAAGCAGAAATCTTGGTATGTGAGATAATCTAGAAAATGTGCCCAAAGCATTTCTTCTAAAGATGCCAACAAAATCACCATGATGCTGGGCAAACTTTCGCGAACAGCACGTTGGGATCGAACGGTAGCAATCTACCGTAAATGGCTTCCAGTACAGGGGAAGAACCCGGATAAAACTACTTGATGCGTTTCTCCGTTCTCAAGCCTCGAGTAATGCATTTCTTTATACTTGAATGCAAAAAGTTCCAAACACCAAAGAAGTAAAAAGTGACGTTGCATTCCTTTCCTTGGCGTTTCAGCCAACCATATCTCACAGACCGGTACAATATTCATCTCTAATAAAATCATGCAAGAGGATTTAGAAAACATTAAACATACGATGTTGAACAATGGTTATCTCCAAGCGCTTTCTTAGCGCTTGTGTTCGACATTTTCTCCAGAAACATCAAACCAAGCAGCCACAAGCTGAAAACAAGACAACTGCTCAGGATCAAGCATGCGAAACCAAAAACATGTGGTTCAAAGAAACGTTTATGGGCTCAGCGTGGAACCATCTGAAGTAAATTAAAAACTTATTCACAGTTTAAAACTCGGCAATATTGTCTGAGATTTGGGCTTGGAACGCTCAAACGCGACGCCAATTTCCCACTCGAGGAACGCAAGGTATTTCAAAAGTTCAGCCGTCATGTGCACGCTAACAGCCTCTTGTGATAACACGCATGTTGGTCAGACTCAGCGCAAACTTGTCAGCAGAATTAGAACACAAAATCAGAAGTACATGCCTACACCAATAGTACACCGAAGATGCTGGCTATTTCAATGAACCGGAAATCTTGGCCCCCGATGACGATCGTGAATGCCTGAAGACGATTGCGAATGTTCTCGAATCGCTCAATGAATCAATCAATTTTATTTCGGGAGATGTGGAAAAATGCGTGGTTCAACAAAAAGACTACGAGGGTTGGCGAAATGACCACGAGGTCAACGCGTGATACAAACAATCACCCCTCGTTTGTTGTCGTCACTGGTTCCCACCCGCTGTTCATTTTCACTCAAGACACGGTGACTCAAGACACGGTGAATTCTTTTGCAATCGCGGCTTACTGCAATCACCCTTTACTGTTTTCTGTTCGCCTTTTTGTCTGCGCTTGCGCCTCGTCTACATAAACTGTAGTTCACGTTTTATACCTTATTATCTAAGAATGAACACGCTTATTTCATAAACTTTTAAGCTTTCCTTTAAATATTCCTTGTTGCTTTATTGTTTTGTATATGACTAATGACCCACATTATATAGGACACATATCGACGCAAGGATGTATTTGCCAGTTTTTGACAAGATGTTCGAATATATATATCTGGAATTGCGACTTCTGAAATTCAATATTCTGCAACTAAAAGATATTTACAGCTTTGAAGTTGCTACGTTCATGTATAAATACAGCTCCCGGCTACATATAACCATTATTTCAAGCTCATTAGTGATGGGCATATTAGTTTCATATGAAAGAAATTTTTGAAAATATTTAAAGTTCCGAACGCAAAAGTCATAAGCAGCGGTGTATGCAAGCTCTCTGAAAGTTGCAGCTGCTTAAGCAGCGATGAACTCATTTTCGCGGTACCGTAGCAGACAGAAATCAATAACTTTCGCTTTCAGTTGGACAGAGAACATCGTATTGCGGGACCACTGTAGTTTTCGTAAAAAATGAAGGATGACAAAATTCGTGGCTCCTTGATTTAAGAAACAAATTTTGTAACAGTTGAATGAATGCGTGGTTTTGCACATCGCTTCATACGCTTGTGTTGCGTATGTCAAAGCGAAGCTATCTTTAACAAATGAGGTTGAAATTTAAATAGCAACAAGTGATACTGTCAAATTCATAAGAACGGAAGCCAACTGCTTGAAAATCTGAAACACTTTGTTCCCACTTGCGCCTGTTCTTTATTTTGATTAAGTGCTTTACTTAGTATGAAAAGGATATTCATCGGGAAAGGTTTGACTGGAGGCAAAGTTCGTAACATCAACCAATGTCTTTTCAAAGTGGTAACCAATCATACACAACTCAAACTTAAAACAAACTCGTCTTTTTGTGGATCCCTAGGCAAGTTTTTGAAAATAAGAATATGAGCGATATCCTCGTGTCATAAAGATTTGCTCAAACAATTGCCTGTTTTCAGAGCAACCACGGTTTTGTGATTTATTCAAACTCTAAAATTAAAATAGGAAAAATGTTCCGGGCATACGTATCTAGACGTTCAGATATCCCTGATTATGCGCACCAACAAAGATAATAGCAAACGTTTTGATTTGATGTGTAAGATCTTAAAATAATAAAAACTTTTCGTTAATTTCCTCCACTTTTCATTGCATCGAATGTTTCCTTTCATGTAACTTTCCTTCCATTACGTTTTATTGCACATGAGGCTGGAAAGACGACTGACTTGTGAACCTTCACCTGGAGTGGAACGTTTTGTACGAACTTCTTTTCGAGTGGAATGTGCAGGCAATTCCACCGCTATAGGGCAGGAAGACATTATGTACTTTTGAACATAGCAATTGGAGCAGTGACAGGTTAGTGGTATAGCAGAATGTCCACTTTTAAATGGAACGGTTTGATGATTCATCTGCAACTGCTGAGTGAATCGCCATAGCGCTCCAAGGGCAAGAGTGTTAACAACTCAACTATCGCCGCACAGGAAGCAAATGTCAGGCTTCGGCACCAATCACTGTCACACTAAGACAAACAATTATTACATTCCCTGTTTAGAAAGATAATCCCATGGCAAAAACAAATCAGTGACTACAGTATATCGTTGCTGATCATATTGAAAGTTCTCTGCTGCGATTTTTTCTTCGAAATGTTGCAAAGAAAAAGTGTTTAAACATTCAACATTTTCCATTTATTTCGCATCAGGTTTTAGTTGGTCGTTGTTCATTACAAACTTTAACACGTACCCTTAACACAATTAAATCAGTAGGACATGTTTTGATGCATTGGAGCAAGTTTTCTTCAAAAACATACTTTTTATGCGTTCCATTGTCAGTTTTTTTAGTCTGTACCCTGGAAACGAAATCAATACGGAANTGTGTTAAAATGCTTAGTAAACACAATAAGAAACTTTGCTTAGTGAGAGCATCCACGAATTTTTTAGTTAATGCAAGACAATGCCCTTATAAGACAAAAACCTTATATAACTGACAAACGTATTTCATATGTCTTTTATAACGTAGTTTGTGTGATTAAAACGTACGATTTTCACAAATTTGGCCTGTGCTTAATAACAAGGGCAACTTTTGTGCCCTCCAAATTGTGAACACAAGTTAAACAATGTTTTACAGGTGTTTTGAGAGACTGAAGTGGTCCCTCAAAGTTTTCAAGCAGTCTCCCAAAATACAGAAAAACTCTCTTTGCTACCACCATCAAAATACACTTAAACCTTGCTTCACGACCATCTCGATATTCAGATGAATTAGTTACGGTTTCTCAAAATCCTTTTGCGGTCAGCAAGGTCAAATCGAAAAAACCTAGAGGTGGAAATGAACAGACATTATATTTTTTCAGAAGATTACAATGTTTCATTTGATCATTGTACTGTACAACAAGCAGGGAGGCTGATGAGCTCTTGACGTTATAGCAATATAATGTGCAGGGGTCTACGATCGAAAATTTTTCCGTATTGTGCTTTTACAACGGCAGTTGGCTTCATCTCCGTCGTATATCCACGTTTTCTGAGGCTTTCAAGCCTAGGGCGTATTTTTTACAGCTTTTGTAATATGTCTTAGAATGCAGTATTGTTTATCAAAGTGTTTTTGCATGGTTGTATTCAGGGCCAGATTAAGGGGGGG
>JGI24158J21664_10006803_pt1 | contig 15111 bp, 10 predicted proteins | sample Ectturendosymbi3_FD_21664 | JGI IMG/M metagenome (IMG submission 21664) | reverse complement strand
TTGACAAGATGATCTTCGGATTTTTCGGTGTCCCAGCTCAACGCTTTTTTATTTTTGGTGATGTTCTTGTATATTTCTGATATTTCGACTGGCGGCTGAACTTAACACTATAGTACAAGTAGTCACAAAGAAGAGCGCAAATACTCACCACAATCACGATTAACTTGAGGACGCGTAATGAACAATTCTACACGAAGTTTTAAGGTCTTCCTTTGTATGAAAGGGTGAAAACATGCTCACTCACTAAAACCTAACTTTAGACCAGTGCTCTTCAACCTTTTTGTCATCGTGGAACCCCTGACATACTTCCGCGTTTGTCATGGAACACCCGTCAACTAAAATTTAAAAAACACGAATCACTCCTAAGAAAATCAAACATTTCATTATAAGACACTTCAACAAATAAACAGTTATTACAGAAGTTAAAAAGTAAGTATTTTTCTCGGTTGTTCTTGCATTTTTGGAATGTAGCTGCTACATTCAGAATTTGGTCATCCGGCAAAAAGAACCCGTATTTCAAATATGTATCGTCCCATTTTCTAACTTTGGCAATTGAATTATATAGTATGGTCCGCTTCGGGGGTGCCTCTTTTACATTTGAACTACATTGCTCATTTCCGTCCACACCTTCGCTGTTGTTCTTATTTCGCTTCACATTGTTCTTATTTTGACTGAATAGTAAAAAGTTGGGTTTCACACTGTTTTTATTCTATTCCCGCGGAGGTTGAACAACAGCTCTAGTCTGTGACTCGGTCTGCTCTGCTACACTCAGGATCAGCCTACCTTCTACTCACTCTGTCTACTGTGAATTGCACATCGGCAACATCGTATGACTGTGATGCAATAACGTTCGTATAACTGTGATGCAACAATAACGTTCTTCTTAACTGCACAGCAATGAAGAACAAGTGACCCAACAGCTATCAATATTTCTTGTTCCGCTATCTGCACTCAACCTCCTGTATGACCATCTGGCCTAGGCTACTTGGAGTCTGAACGCGACAGGGTGATCTAAAATTTTTTTAATGACGCATCAACATACTGAAGCAAAAAAATCATTTCCCCGCAAAAACGAGAAACCCTTAAAAATTCACGGAACCCCTCTACATGTTTTGCGGAAGCCTTGTTGAAGAGCACCGATGTAGACGCAAGCCGTTGGCGAGGGACAATATTGATAGCCATTTTAACACTACATGACCCTCAGACTCGCTTATACCAGCGTCACAAGCAGACATGGGGTGATTACATCACAAATGCAATCGATTAAGAATAAACAAAATCACAATGTCCCGCTTACATTGAAAGTAATCACGATTACAATCGCGATTACATTTATCTAGAAACGTCCTCAGAAAACAAAGCCCATTTGCATGGTTTCATCTAAGTATATATTCAGACAACAAGTGATATGAATGAATGCAATAAACGATATTACCAAATATGTAGGGATTAAGCACAGCAAAAAGAAATATAACGGTAATTGCTTACTGAGATGTTTGTGCAGACAACAAACCAGTGGCGTAATTATAAGGTTTGAGCCAAGGGGGAAAACTTAGCTAAAAGAGGCCCGCTGGCTACTGTACAGGGCCCACTAGCAAGCACTCAGAAAAATGATGATGAATCCAGATGTGGATGGCTGTGCTAAAATCATAAATCAACGGAAAATACTCCGAACAGCGCAAAAAAACGACAACCGATTGAAAACCAAAAGAGTGCTAAAACCGAAATATAAGCTAGGTGGGGTCCCAGTTTGTACATTTAGCTTGGCAGGGGAGAATTCGCCCCTCTGCCCCCTGTCTGTTACGCCACTGCAACAAACACTTTAAATATTGATTAAACAAAAATATTCAATGTTGAATAACCAGCCAACAGGATAACAGTAATAAAAGTCTTTGCTCAACTGAGTACAGATAAAGAGTAGAATAAAATAACAGCAGTAAAAAACAAAATGTACGTCGAGTCAAAACGAATCAAAAATATGCAGTCTCGTATTGAGTCAATTATAGCCAAACGTCTCAATGTTTTAAAATCTTTGTTACAGGTGATAAACATCAACGCTTCAAAACACTTATCAGTAAAACGACATCGATCAGACTTGAACATTCGTCCAGCATTGCTGAAAAGTCGTGTGTTAGTAATTCCAAATTGCTGACTATTCCTTCAAAGTGCGGGTTACGATGTATTCAGCTGTGTGATCTGATGGCCTTAGGATCGTCTGCAAGCAAGGCTGGCATCGTGTAGCTTTCATGTGAAATGAAATGAACAGTGATGCCAATATAGCTGCGCATCTGTCTAATGGACCAAAAGTCAACGCAACCACACTGGTTTCGTTGTTTTTTTTACCAGTATCCATGCATGACCTCTGTTGACGTGCTGGTTGTCAGCGTTGTGGAAATGTGCTTTCGACTTGGGTTAAATTACCTTATTCTTTTGCAAAAAAGTTAATTTATATAAATTACTGTACTAATCGTGTACGTAGCCTACTCAAGCACTAACATTCATAGGTTCACTCTGAATATATATAAATGAAACCAACACCTCTCCTCGTAATGTACTGCTATCTTTGTTGCGGAAGTGTCAACCCATTTTCAAGTAAAGCTCTTATTTTGTTGCTACGTCGCATTAGACTCACTACGTTACTTCTGGCGGCCAACAGGAAGGCTAGCTGGAACAAAGCGAGACTTCGCTACAAATGCTTTGCTTACCACTGGACTACCCGGATTTAACGCACCGAGACGGCCAAATGGTCTCCCCTGAAACAACCATGACAAATGATGATGATGGAGGAGGAAACCCAGCCTAAAAAACGCGATTCATCGCACAGTGATGTAGGGTGAAGATTTCCAAGTTTATTCGCGAAAGTGATCGTCGATTACGATTAAATTGGCAAAGTAATCGATTACGATTACATTTCATTTTTGGTCAGTTCAATCGATTACGATTACTCAAAAGGCTGTAATCGATTACGATTGACGATTACCCCCATGTCTGGTCACAAGGACTGCTATTTAACCATACGTCAAGGTTGATTTGAGCAGAGGCGCAAAACACAATATGTTTAAGCGGCAAAGGCGCGTAAAATGGTTGCTTTTAGCCTAGCAATGTTTGTGAATGGCCACATGGTCTATAATACTCAAGAAACAAATTGTCTTGGTGCTTAGCATGAAAAGGCAATGGAATAGGACGTTTCCACGCTCTAATAAAAAGATTCGTAGAACTATAAATGTTAACGTACGACATGGCGGGATATAAAAGAGTCTAATAAAGAAACGTCGAAGCCCGTATATCACAAAGAGTATACTCACTCCATTGTCAGATGCCAGCTTAAACATTTCAACAGCTTTCTTCATGTTCTTATGCTTTCCCTCCTGGGCAAGCAGCGATCCGAGCAAACGCTGAGCCTGTGAAGCAATAATATTTAAACGTGAATGTTAGTTCCAAAAGGTCAGAGTCAACCAGAGGACGAACAGTGTAACAGCTTGTTTATTACACACGGAACAGAACCTGTTTTTTTTTTCGGTCATATACCAACATGATTTTGAAATGACCAAAAAATTTGGTCATTTCGGTCAGAATGTCTGAAAAAATAGGCCAGAAACACTGTTACAGTGAATTTTAATACAATTGTGAGACAAATGACCGAAATGTTTCAGCGAAAAAAACAAAGAACAGAACAGAACTACTCAGTTATTTAGTTGTAAGCCAGAGTTAGTTTAAAACATCAAACAGAATAACCCAAGCACTAGGATCACGATCATGATGGGCATTGGCAGCGAGCCACAAAGCTCGGAGGGAGCATCACGTGCTTCGCAGTTGTATTCATGTCAAATGTTTGTAAAAACAACAAGGCATCCTATTTTCGGCAATATTCATAACTTCTGAATTACACTGCGTTAGTGATTTGTTAACTATGGGTCACTTATGACCAACGCGACATCGCCGTCTCCGCAACAGCAAAGTCAGTAATGTAGTCGAGATCGCAAGTTCCGAGTTTAAGCTTCGAGACCAAGATTTCATCAAAAAATTCGAGACCGAGACTTGAAAATTTATCAGATTTGCCGAAATTTTTTTCTAGAATCTTTCAAAACACTATCATCATCACTTCTGAGCTGTGATTTTGTCGAATTTATTTCCTGCGTGTTTTGGTATTTCCTGTCTTGCAAGCATGACAGACATTAAACGGGTTACGTAAGCTTTGCTAAGCAATATCGTTGGAGTTCTCGAAAGTCTCCAGACAATACCAAGACTTGCAGCCTTCGAGACGGAGACCCAGTCTCGAGACCCCATCACTGATAAAAGTAAAACAATGCATAAATTAATTTCCCGACTACAGAGTTCAAACCTTTTGTGACTGCATCAGTAATCTAAGCAAGCTAATGGAAAGAATGAAATTTGTTCCGTGCACGCTTTCCCCATCTCCTTTACAATCCTACCTCGACCAAGCCTTCTTCAGCCGACTTGTGCAGCAAGTGATGTCCCAAGCAAACTCGACAATCCTTGCTTGTGTCTCTCAAGCAGATCAGAGCCAAATTGTACCGAGCCCACTTGTGGCCTTGCATAGCAGCTTTCTTGTATTCTCTTTCGGCCTGGATGGCAACATTTCGCAAAAAAATTGAATTGACAGTAAGAATACTGCAGGAAGCCCACAGCCAGCGAGCCTCAAGCATGAATTGCTCACAACAACAGCACTGGACACTAAGTTCTGTAGAGACGACATGTTTTGCTGCTTAACTGGGCTTGCCAAAAACGTTTACGAAAAAGGGAAGTTTATTGTTTCTTCTCCAGCTCACGCAACAACACATGCTACTTCCAACATTGGCATGACAGTAGAAAAACACGTCCATTTCTCAACCGTCAGATTATGTTGGACGAAATACGAAAAACTACAGAGTTATATTTGGCACACGATCATTGGAATCACACCTCCCTAAAAACGATCTGCAGCTTAAGGGTGTTTGTGGCTCTTCATCTTCACTGTATCATGGGAACAACAACGCAAGGTTTAAACCGGTTCTTGACAACCGAAACAACACGTACCTTTTCCACAGATGCGGTTGTGCCCTTTCCCAGTTCGTAACAAAGGGCGCGGTTGAACTGAGCACACGCATTGCCTTCTTTGCTCCCGCGGGTGAACATTTCAAATGCGGAGATGTAATCACCCGCCTTGAAACAATCAACACCTGAAAGAAGAGTTCCAGTCGAATCAACAGCACGTAGATATTGGTACATCGGGTGAGGCCAACTTAGCACTTAGAACGAAGAGGAAACAGGAGGTTTTGTAGCCATGACGTTGAACATGCGCATTTTTTCCTTGTTATTTTCAGAAAAAAAAAACGACATACCTGGGTATAACTTTTGACCCGAGTCTCACATTCGAAGATCACCTGCTCGTTTTCAAAAGAAAAGGGTCTTCTCGGGCTGCTCTAAACAAGCACCTTGCCGATCAGAGCTGATGCTGCTCTTTTAACGTGCTCAGAAGCTCGACAATTGCCTTGTTTTACGTTTCTGTTGATGACTGCTCCCAAGCCTGGCGCCAAAATGCTCATACACACAAAATTGGCGTCTCAATGAATGAAGCCATGCATACAATCCCAAGCTGCCTAAGGTCCACCCGTACAGAGACCACCTTCCCCTTCCTCTCTGTTATCTTTCCCCCACTACTCGAAAAAGCAAGGCGTGTCAGCGGATATACCTCAAAGCTGAAGATCGTAACCATATGCTCCGTGAACACTTTTACGTGCTACACACTCCTGACAGTCTTCGCTCGAGACGCGCTGAGACCGGTCACGCGTGGCGAACCTATCGTATCAGGTTTTCTTATTGCCTCCGGTTCCACACTTTCTAAAGTGATACTTTGCAAACTTCTCAAACTATCCATCAAGATGCAACGCTCTGTGCAAAGCATGGGTCCAAGCGACTACACTCTGGACACGGCCGGCTCAAAGTCAACCTTTGCAGACTGGGACTAGTCGAAGATAAGAACTGTGTGTGCGGAGATTAACCACTGTATCGTGCTGGCATCACCAACACCTTCAACGAAGATCTGATTGAATGCTTATGCAAATCTTCATTTAAGGTCTGCTCGCAGACACTCCTCCCTTCTCAGCGCTGTGTCTGCGAAAGAANAGCTTTAAATAGACTTTATCTGTACNGTCATCAAAATTCCTGACCTCTACGAGCATAAGCAAAAACGTTTTGCATCAGATCGAATGGACGCATTGAAAACGGACATANCTTCCTGGCATCGCATTACANGCAGGTTAAACCGACCATACTCACCTTTTATGTTGAAAGCTAATCCGACGCAATGCTTTGTTGTTAATGCAAACTCCCCAAGGTCACTGTCAGACAACACAGGGTCGTCAGAATGGCTGGAAGCAGAGTTCGAACCGTCGGGAATCGATTCTTGCTTCACAAAATCCGGGTTGATCGTAACGGACTTCTGCACAACGACACAAGCTGCGCGTGGTTAGCGACATAAGCGCAGGACCGCAGTCGTGGCTGAGCAAAGGTCTCACTTTTTTAGCCAGCTGCGCATTACTTCGCTGGTCAGCAAGGCCACCGGTGCAAACAACTTTTGCCTCGTGACTGAAATCGTCGCCACGATCCACAGCTGCGCGCGCAACGCTGAGGAAAAAAACAGTTTGGCGTAAACATCGCATTCGGTCAGGAACCAGACGCCGACTAACCTGTTCTTGAAAAAAAAAAAAAAATCAGAAAGAAAACGAAAATTGTTAAAAACTATATTAATTTACGTGCATGCACTGCCAAGTGTCTAATTGTGCATTTGACTCAAGCTTTTCATTAAAGCAGCGATCTCAAACTCAAACTGCTCCGAGGGCCAAATGAAATATTATAAAGTCACCCAAGGACTGCATTGTGACTACCGAGGGCCGCATTATACCGCTGACAACACAACAATGGCGGTACATGAACCTTACTACAGATAGCTTGTACATTTTATTTCCTGCAATAGGTATCGTGAGTCAGGCGAGAATTATTTCTAGCCGTCTCTACGTTCGTTTAAGGAACTTGATCGGTCGCTGGCCGAGCAGTTTTAAACACCGTTTAATCAACTAAATAACTGAAATGTTAATTATTTGAAAATTTCCAAAAACCACCAAGGGCCGCACAAAATGCTCTCGCGGGCAGGCCGCGTGTTCAAGACCCCAGTTTTGAAGGATCAATCTAAGCTCTTTGGCATAAACTAAGAAAAAGCTCGGGCCATAATAACAAAATGACAGCCGTGTGCATAAAATTCACAAATAGAACGTTGCGCGATTAGCACAAAACGTAAACTTACTGATTACGCCGTAACGCAACTTTCGGGAATATACTGTTGACAGTTGTCTGCGGCAAAACAACTGCCGTCGCCAGTGCGGATTGCAAGACCTTGAAACAAACAAAAAAAAGCAAAGCAATTTGAGAAGTTTTTCAAAACATAAGAGAATCCGATTCAACCTGGATTGTCATAGCGTTCAACCAAGTAATAGGCACATCCCTTTAATTTACTGCACCCGGCTACATCCGCACGAGGAAAGTGAGGAAGCAAGGTATCAAAAATAAATTTTACACAACAGCACACTGCGTATACCCCTGTATTTTAAGCGTTCTGACACTTCTGTCCAGAATGATTTGTGGGTGGTTCATGTGAATACTACCAGCGCAAGTTACATAACAGCAATGTACCTTCTTAAAAGACGATTCTTTGAACCGCTTCCACACGCACAGTGACGCTTTCCTCTCTCTTCGCGCATCGTCACAGGAGCAATGACTTGACAGAAACCGGGCCAAGAAAACAGTGGCCGAACTCTATGGCAAGAACGTGATGAAAAAAAAAAACTTAGTTGTTTGTGTAAGCAGAGGAGTACAGCCTGGTTTAGGAAGCTTCTTCTTTTGAGTCAGTTCTTCAAACCACCGCTAGGTGGCACTAGATCTCGGGCAGGTGTTAAGCAGCCATTCGATTATCTCATCGTCCAGAACCGTCAGTCTGTGCAGTCCGTAAGTCGATGGATTGGACATTGAAGGACAACATGATCGACGGTTTGTCCTTCTGCGCCACACTCACAGGCCGCAGAGGAGGCCATACCCCATTTGTACAAGCAGGAATGGAAATGTCCGACACCGGTGCGGAGACGGTTAAGCCCGACTCAGGCTGTTCTTCGAAGGGCTATTGGATGGGGTTGGTGCCGGTGTCGGGATGAAAGTGCGCAGTCTTGTAGGGTTGTCCGCCCACTCCGCATTCCACTGGTGATCCGCCCACTGCGCCGCATGTATGTTATTGTTGTCAGATAAACTGATGAGTTGTTGTGCGGCGGGTACAAATGGGTGTCTCGATTTGATGGGTCGTGCATTTGCACTCGATGGACGGGTGAGCGCTGAATGGAGCAGGTGTTCAGGCTCCATCGCACGGCGTGCTGGAGACAGTGTGGCTCCATTGCGACGAAGCTCAGCAGGTTGGATGTCTGCGAGGATTGGAAGGTTGTCCGCTGGTGTAGGACGCAGGCATACAGTCACAATTCGCAAGGCGTCGTTGATGACGGGGTCAATGAGGCGGGTATGAGCACTGCGACACCAGACAGGAGCGCAGTATTTTGCGGTTGAATGCACCAGAGCTAAAGGGGCTGTTCACAACCTTGTTTCTCCAGCACCCCAACCGGAGCCAGCAAGCCGCCTCAACAGCGCGGTGCGTGATGTCACCTTCTTGCGTAGCAACTCAAGGTGTCGGCGATACGTGAGCGACCTGTCTAACGTTACTCCGAGGTATTTGGGCTCGTTACTCCGAAGGGCGGGATTTCATTGTTGTAGTTCACTTTTAGCTCACATTCAGCTTCCTTGTTGTTGAGTTGGAAGACTGCTGACACCATTTTTGTAGTGCTGAGCTTTAGCTTCCAGGTCTGGAGGTATTCACCTATGATCGCAATGTCCTTGCTCAGCACTCCTTCCCAGTCTCCATCAGCATGCATAATTACTAGATGGTCAGCATATGCATACTTTCTGGAGACGGTGGTTGGCATGTCAGAGATGTAGATGCTGAAGAGAAGGGGTGCTAGGACAGATCCCTGTGGGACGCCGTTTGTAAGGCGTCGCAACCTGCTCTGTTTGCCATTTCCGGTGGTAAGGTTGAAGTTGCGATTGCCAACCATCTCCATGATCATGCAGACCATGTGTGTATCAGGTAGCAGTTGCAGTAGCTTGCAGGTGAGGCCGCGATTCACAGTGCCGTAGGCTGCTGTGAGATCGACAAACACAGCTCCGGCCTTCTTAACTGAAAAGCATCCTCGATGTCCTGAGTTAGCAGGGTGACCTGGTCTACGGTCGACCTCCCGTGTCGAAAGCCCGCCTGCTCCGAAGCTGACCACCATCACGGACAGGCAATGGTGCAGGGCATTTGTAGGAACCAGATTTGAACCTTCATGGGTGATCATGGTTGCAAGCGATAAGGTGCATTAGTTCTTAATCCACGTTTTCTTTTAAAAAAAGATTAAACTGTTTGATGAGAGCTATCGCGCAAAACCAGTCACACAATAAAGTTTAGCCTAGTTCTACCTCGCACGTACTTAGAAAGCACCTCGTTTGACAAGGATCGAATACCCCAAGTAAAAAACTATTCACGAATTAGTCTGGAGGGAATGATACAATCTGGACGGTAACTGTACTGCATGCCATGCGGTTTCAATCTGATTTAACGTTAGGTGATGGCTTCACCCAGTAATTCATTTTACTCTTTTGAATAATTTGAATAAAATCTCCAATTGCAATAGCTCGAGTTATCATCAACTCAAAAATACTTTCTTAACAGTTAAACAACAGCAAAACTTTGCATATAGGTCTCTCAGAAACCGAATTACCGAAGGTGCATGATTTGTAATGGATCGTAACAACTAATGACCCGGGGCGCATCGGTCAATAACTCGAATCGAGGGAGAACGTCAGCGACTGCTAACCACCGACGCTTGTTAGCTCGACGACTCTTGCGGTGGTTTGTTGGGTCGGGATGGGGCAACAACGTTGCGAACAGCCAGCCCTGGTCCATTCAACGGCAGAGTCCTTAATGCGCTTCTGCCTGGTGCCACGGTGCTCACACCCGCCTCATTGACACCACCATCAACGACACCTTGCGGATGATTGGATGCCTGCGTCCTACACCAACGGACCATCTTCCTATCTTCGCAGGCCTGCTGAGCATCGTCTCAAAGGAGCCACACTGTCTCCAGCATGCCGTGCCATGGAGCATGGACATCTGCTCCATTCAGCGCTCACCTGTCCAGTGAGTGGGTATGCACGGCATCTCAAATCGAGACACCCATTCGTACCCGCCGCACAACAGCTCATCAGTTCATCTGACGACAACAACAGACGTGCGGCGCTCTGGGCGGATCACCGATGGAATGCAGAGTGATTGGAGAACACTACGAAACTCCGTACTTTCATCCCCGACATCGACACCCATCCTCCCGGAATGGCCCTGCCATGAACAGCGTGGATCCTGCATTCACAAATGGGGTATGGTTCTTTCTGCGGCTTGTGGGTGTGGCACAGAAGAACAGACCATTGGCCATATTGTCCTCCAATGTCCAATCCATCGAACTCCTGATGGACTGGTTGGCCAGACGGTTCTGGATGATGAGACAATCGAATGGCTGCTCAACATCTGCCGCGGGATCTAGTGCGGCCGAGCAGTGGATTGAAAGAACTAGTTCATACGATGAAGAAGTTCGACGACTGACTTTGGCAGCTTCGCTCAAAAAATGACGACGGAAAGTATCACTGCAAGCCTGGCAGGCAGTGGTGAATTTACAAATGTTAGGAATATTATGGTCAATTTCATGCAATTTAGCACAGTTTAATTGAGGTCGTTACGTTACTACGACTTAACTTACGTATGCAAATGTGTCCCACAGGCCATGTCGAACGTTCCAGTGAAAACCACTCCTCTGCTGATATCTTTGCTTGTGAACGACTCGAGTAGATGGCACACCAAAACTCTTGCTTTTCTTAAGGGCAGTGGACCTGTCGATTTAAAAAAAGTGTGAAATACCACTGGGGGTGGCGGAACGGATTTCATGGTGGGGGCCCGGGGCTCAACCTTTACCACGGTTGTGTGTTGCCATCGGTGATCATTCAGCCTTAGAATGCCCTTTTTGCACAAATTATAGAAAGATTGAAATGTGAAAATGCATCTAAATGCGCTGTGATTTTATCGCAAATATTTTCAGATTTCGCCATTTGTCAGTACCACTAGTTCTTGTCATATCCATTCGTAAAAGTTTGTGTTCTCAAGATTCTGGGCACCAAAAATCCTGAAATCCAAAACTTAAAATATTTTTCATTGCAAACTAGAAGACTCGCAAAGTCTTTTGAGGGTTTGAACAGCTCTCTAGCACAACTGACTGACGAGTTAGGGAATTGCAAAGTGGCACGAAGTAGTGGCTCAATGCGGGATTTGAAAGTACAATAGATTTGTACACTGGCGCCGAAGGTGTTAAACATTAACTTAAGTCTCAAAAATTTACATAACCATTTACTTAAACTTTTGGAAAGGATCTTTGAGCATTCTGGTCAATGTTATCAATAAAGTAATTGAACAGTTACTCCTTAACTAAGTCCATTACAAGAAACAGAAATGGGTTGGTTTTATGCTATTTATACAACACTCTTGTACAACAGAAGGGTTTCATGCATATAGCGAACATTCATCTCATCGATGTCAGTGCTTAACTTTTTTCAAGGTGAACATACACTGCTTAAAATTCGCTAAAATTTGTAAATGAATTCTATTCAGCAATATCTACTACCATGGTAAAATTCTATTGCAACAACAGGGTTGGCTTATGACAGATCAACCAGTCTGTTAAAGTTGTTAGCAAATGCCACTGCAACCACTGCAGTTGGAACAAAGCCCTTTTTTTCATTTAGCATTTAACTAACACAGAAGTTCTATGCATGATAGTTAGCAACATATAGAACAATCGCTTATCATAAATTTCCTCAAAATCTTGTCTTTTTTAAAATAAGAATTTGGTGATGGCAATTGGCAGCAGGCCAAAGCCTGAAATTTGCGAAACACCAACATTAACTTAGTATTTTATTTCAAGAATGAATAATGACTTACTTGCAGCCACAGCCCTTCATAGCAGTGCAACAGTTTGATTTAGCTGCACCATTTTCCAGTACATAAATTTGTGCCAGCTGATCACGATCATCATTCAGTGAACTCTGCGCCTGTGGTCTGGCTCGAATTCCTGAGAAACGCAAGGCAGTTATATTAACAGGACATTTGTTTTTATGTAAAAGAGAATCCAATTTCACCGCAAACTTTTCAACATGTTAACAGCAAAAAATTTACAGCGTTAAGTTGCAACAGCATGTAGAACAGTGTTTCTCAACCTTTTCACTCATGCAGCCCAGAAAATTTTTGGCAAAAATTACATGGCCCACTACCTTGTTAGCACAGGCCAGGGATGGCCAAATCATGGTGCATTGGATGATTTGAAGTGGAGCGCTGTGTCCTTGTGATCATAAGAAAGCAAGATAGTAAACCTCTCTAATATTTTTATCATGTTTTTGTTTTGTAGAAGTCCCTTATGCATTGCCTGATATCATCTTGAAACAAGCGGTTATGATTTTCTGGAAGAGATAAAAAAGCTACCTGAGGAAAAAGCTCTTCCATGTAGATAAGAACTGGACATTTGATCAGGCACTTTTAGTTAATGTTACCAATAATCTCAATCATCTGCACATAAAACTGCAGGGCAAGAAAAAAATGTTTCCTGACTTAGTAAATGATATCACCACATTCAAGATGATGTTAAATATGTTGATCTTGCAGTTAGAAAATTAGGAATCCACATTTAAGTGAGCAGATTGAATGTGCTGCTGATAGTAGCAATTGAGAAAATGCACTAAAGAGATGAATTTATTGCAAGACTCATTTGAATGTTGTTTTTGTGATTTTTCTGAAGAAGACTGCATTCTAGCATTTATATCCAAACCTGTTCTTGTTTAGTGAACATAGAAAATGAAAATGCCGAGTAACACACAAATGGAACTCATTGACTTGAAAACAATATTAAATATTGAAAATAAAATTTGATGAGCTTTCTTCAGTCCCTGGTGCTTCTGACATAATTAATATCTGTAAGGATTACCAGATCAATATCCGGTAATCCTTACCCTGTGAAAATTTCCCAAGTCTAAGAAAATTTGCTCACAGTTATATGTGTCATTTTGGAACAACATACACATATGAATAAGCATTTTCATTCATGAAATTGATTAAGAGCAAAAAAGTGCATGCTTGATTGATACAAATTTGAAGAATTCTACGCTGCTCTCAGTAAAAAGTTTAAACTTCAAATATTGAATAACTGGTGAAATCAAATAAAACTCGGGAGTCTCATTAAAAGCATGGAAATGTGCATTTCATTTGCTGCTTTACCAGATATAATATTCCATTTGCATTTAACAACATTATCTCGTAAATCACTAATGATATAAAATAGCATTGTTATAAGAAACAGCCAATGGCATGGTGCACCGGTACTCATATTTGAAGAAATGACATATTGTGTGTAAAAGGTGGGCCACCCCCAGCATAGGCTATGCTTTTATATACATAAACCAGGGACTCAAGTATGCGGCCCATGACCTGCAAGTGTTTTATGTGGCCCTCGATGTATTTTGGGAATTTTCAAACAATTAAGATTTACGTTATTTAGTTTATTTGCCAGTGTTTGAAAGTGCTTGGTCAGTGAGTGAACAAGTTCCTTTTAAACAAACATAGAGATGGCTAGAAATGATTTGGCTGTAATTCACGATACCTTTGAGGAAATAAGATGCAACAGCTGTTTCTAGTAAGGTTCAGGTACCGCCATTGTTGTGTCAGCATCGTAATGCAACCCTTGGGTTACTTTGTAAGTCCTCATTTGGCCCTCGGAACAATTTGAGTTGGAGACCCCTGGCATAAACAAACACATTCTAAAGTAGCAAATCTATTCCTGTATGCAATTCAGTAAGAATCTTGCTACTGAGCACAAGCAATGTGTTATCATGCTGCAGTGCTCAGATGTCTAGATCAGGTGTGGTCCAACTACAGGCCTGTGGGTCACATGCTGCCCACGAAAGTATTTTCAGAGCGTTTTCAGTGGCCCGTGGAAGCATTCAGGAAAAATCTACAAATCTGAAATTTGCTGAAAAGTTTGTGAGGTCAATTTGTCTCACTGAATTGCTTGCGCTGGATAAAGTGCATTTGCACAAGAACAATGAATAACTCCTTTTCTGTGTACCATTTTGTTTTTTTTTAAATTTATTTTATGATCAAATTAGAAGGTATGGCCTGTTGCTAACCCTTCGCTGGGGCACTTGTCTGGATAATCTGTTTTTTTTCGTGCCTGAGCATTCATTGTCTTGAAGAGTACATCTGTCGCAATGAAGTCAGTCCCACTAAATAAATCGGTCTATCTATCCACTAAACATGGCCTTTGAGCCATTTCATTGTCCATCCCTGCAATAGATAATTTTAATCAGAACAAGCATAACATCTTTTATTAAAAATGAACAATACTAACAGTGTTACACAGTACCGGATTAACAATAGTAGCAAATGTAGCAATTGCCACGGGCCCTGTGCTTTTTGGGGGCCCCCTGGTCCTTTGTGTTAAATTTTTCTTTATGATATGCAAGGGTGAAGGGTGGATAGAATTTAGGTGCCCGAAGCAGACTTTCAGAAAGGGGCCCTATATTTCACACATGCGATACAAAAACTTTATTCGCTGAAAGCAAGTTTAATTTTTCATTTTGTCTTGGAATTTGCTTATGCGTGAAGGTCCATTTCACATTGTAAATTGTTTGAATTCATTTGATTTTAAATTTTTCTTTGTCTACACATTAGACTTGTTGAGGGCCCCCTTCTGGCACATGTGCACATAAATTTTGTTTCAATTTGACAAACATTATGACTTGTTTAACACGTATAGAGCCGGCCTACGTGATATTCGTACTTTGATTTCGGCCTAAAAAGCAGCAATTTTCAGTTGCCTTACCAACGCCCTAGCTCCTCCGCCGATTGCGCTAGAGAGCTGTTCAACGGCTCAAACGGATCGGCCAGTC
>JGI24158J21664_10006800_pt1 | contig 15114 bp, 15 predicted proteins | sample Ectturendosymbi3_FD_21664 | JGI IMG/M metagenome (IMG submission 21664) | reverse complement strand
GTTTGTATCATTCTCGTAGCCTTAGTTTATCTTGAGTCCGCGAAGGTTTATACTGGTCCGAAAATAGTCCGTGTCTTAAAAAGGTTGAGAAACACTGCTCTAAAGCTTACAGCAAAACTTGGGCTTATAATATTGTCGTTAATGGCAAGTCGTTATTTTATTTTATTCTTCTTGTGTTGTCGACCGCGCCTCAACAAACAGCGAAGTTGTTCCGTCAAGCTTGATTTTTGCTGATACTCCATCACACACAAAACACTTTATGTTGAACAGTTTGTTTTTTTCCTCGAAAATACACAAAATCGAGATTTCCCGAATTGGTCAATTTTTCTTCTCCGCTTGCGAGCATCGACTACTTTCTTTTCAGTCAGTCTCACCTTTTGCTTGATAGCTTTGCGAATCGCAGTTAGCATTCGTTGCCCAAGATCATCTGGCCAAATCCTTCCTTTGTTGACGTGAGTTAAGAGATACTGCAAAACACACAAAACAAGCGATAATGGTACCAGGAAAGGGAGCCAAAAGCAGGTAAATATACGTATATTGAGACAATTTGAAGCTAACTCCTTCGAGACGATTTCTTCGCAGCAATGAGGAAGTCGCTGTTGACTGAAGTTTAGGCTCATCACTATCACCACATTCTGTACTTTGAACAATACAACGTATAACAATGAAGCTAACACACCATAACAAACAGTGATTAACTTTGTCCGGCTGCGAAGAAGCCAAACAAAGAACCATATAGGGAAGATAAGATGTTCAGTTAAAAGGTATTTTCTTTGTACAGTGCACGAAATGTAAAGAGCAGCTTACATCTTTTCAAGAAACAAACTAAACGCAAATAAAAGAAAAGATGTAAATTCAAAGAAATGAAAAGATTTAAGTAAATGAAAGAAGACCTTGCAGTGACGAAGGAAGAAAAGGTCCATGTAAATGAAAAGATGTAAACTCAGACCCCCAACAAGCCAGGAATCGGCCACACTAGGAAGCAACCGCGCAAACAGGTCATGGGGACTACAATAGATTGCCACAGTGACGTGGTGGGTCTGTTGGTGGTAATTGTGTTTATGGGACATAAATAATCCGAAATCAGGTGAATCCATGGCAATGCTGAACTCGCAACACTACCCAATAAAATCGACAACGAGCAAGAAATAAAGCAACACGTGCAACTGAGGCAACTAAGAGCGCGTCATACCTAGGATCCGAAGACAGGGTGTTCGGAAAATATGCTACCGTTTGAGACGAATATCTCTGAGTAGCTACAGTACATTCTGTAAGTGTATGATATTAAACAGGTTTTATGTTTAACATTTTTGGATTTATTCATAGAAATTATTAGAAGGAATTCAAACGTATGTGGATTTTATGAAGGATTTCATACAAATTATCAAGATTTATTGATAAAAATTATATTGATTTTTGTTGGCTTCACACAAACACTTTCCGAAATTTCTTGACTACATCTTCCGATACTGGTTTATCGTCAGGTCCTTTCGCACCACAAAAAACTTCCTTTTGTGAATGTTTTATATCGTTCCCAAATCAGTTGCAGCTGGTGCTTTTTAATGGGATTTTCTTACAAACGCACGTTGTACAGTCATGTTCGACTGTGTTCGAGCAATGTCTAACACACAAAGTGACTTTACTATTGAAATAAATCCCATTTCTACACTTGAGAAGATAAACGCATGAAACATAAAATCTTCAGTTGTCTCTACACAATGCTGTTAAAATTAAAGATAATTTTGGGAAAATTGGTCAAGGTAATAAACTGCATAATGATAGCAAAAATTTTCGAGCACCCTGTGCACCTGGGTGTTCGCGATCCGTGACATTCCTACGCGCCACTGCCAAGCAATGGCCATTCTGGGACCACCCGTTGCGATTATGCGGAACGCGAATTTGCACTTACTTGGAACGACAGTGCATTCAGCGACACAAGAGGCTTCGCACAGCTTGTAAAAAAGGCGGAAAATTTGGAAGAGAGATTATAAATCAATTTAACCCATTAGAACAGCACAGTATACGTTTCATTTTACAAAAAAAAACGGAAAACCTGTTCACGTTCACAAGGGATTGTGCTCAGCTTTTTGCAAGCCGACGACAAGTCAAAATCCACTGCATTCATTCTCAAACGACTCGCAAACCATCGATCTTTATAACATTTTGATCTCTACACAAAACCGACAACTATCCCCATTCACAAGTAACCAAGAAAACTGCATCAATCAAATCACAAGAAGACTGAAAATTTCCAAATGCAATATTATAAGGATTTATTGCACCCACATTTTCCAGATACAAGTCTTGCTTGAACATGGCATTAGCTCTGTCGGCGATGCCAGAGATCACATCGTATGGCGTGCTCTCTATATTTTCCAGCTCGACACAATCGGGCAGAATCCAAGGCTGCGGGTGCATTTCTCCGTCCGCTATACCGATGTACGTCATCAACAGGTCACGTGTTCTGCAATCAAGCGAATGTCAGTCATCATCACCGTCGCAACTAGGAAACGCGACCATTTCCTTAACACGCTCGGGAAAACGGAGATTTATGTCACGACCAGCACACACTAATACCTAAAGCAGCACTGTGGTGCTTAATTTCAAGCGGTCAACCAAGACTCGTGGTCAGAACTGTCGACAGAAAGACATCAGTAGGGGGGGGCTTTACGTTTCTGCTGGGGGTTTGACATTCTAAAATTTGACAAAAACTTTACTTATTTATAGTGTTTCATATTTCAATTTAGGGGTGATTGATGCTTTGTCTGGGGGGTCTTAGCCCACTAAAGCCTCCCCGTGGCGACGGGACTGCTTGTGGTGACTCTTGGCTCGACACCGCGACAAGGCAATGTTTCGAAAAATTCTTTGAACAGCTGCGTGCACCATCGTCTCCTTGCATACATGTCGCGGACTGCTTTCCCGGATCTGTACCGTTTTCAGGTCATTGTGCGAACTCAATCAGGCTTTGTGATGTCACCGTGAACTGATGCGCGCCAAACGAATTCACAAGTTCTCAATATTTCTTAGAGTTAGAGCTCGTTTCCCGTCGGGGATTGTAAGGGATGCAGACAGGGGCGGATCTAGTCAATAGGGTTTTGGGGGGGGACGATTTCAGTAGCATTTGGCGGTCAAGTCTCATTACGGGTTCACTGCTGCAAGAGAGATGAAGTATGCATCACAACAGTTTTGTGACAAAACAATAGACTGCAAAATGGCCTTATATCGCTAATGCTGTTTTCCGTATTGTACAAAATCATGCTGAAAAAAGCTACTTTTCGTAGGCTTTAGGGTGGGCGATCGCCACAATCGCTCCAACCCTGGATGCAAAGCAAACAACACACAGTTGTGCGTGGCGATGCTGCTCTGTGCATAATGTTCCCTTGCACTAGTCAGCGATCCGTGACACTCCCAGGTCTGCACACGATTGCTTCGTTTAGTTACTATGTTGTTTGGTGTATTGAGAATATCTGCTTTTGCGACAAACGTGAAACATTCATAGTCAGGCACGAGGCTTGATCAAAACCCTTAAACGCAAAACCGTTTCGACAAATTTCCAAACGTGGTTTGGAACAGAACCGTCACCAAAAATTTTTCAATAGGGGTCTTTACGTTTGTTCAGGGGAGCTGACATTTGACATTCTAAAATTTGATAAACACTACCGATTTATAGTGCTTCATAATTCAATTTGGTGGGCTTGGAGCAAGAGCCCCCCCGTGGTGACGGGACTGGTTTGGAAACCTTACACTGGCAGAAATCTAAGACAAGGATTTATCTCCGGAGTTAAAAGTTCAAAAACAACTCGTTATTGGAGATGCGCCACAACAAGCAAAAGGCTGCATCAGAAGTTGAGGGGGCGCACGAGAGAAACGTTTGCATTGATGGTAAACATGCAGCAGAAGAAGACCTCGGCTTCTGTTGCATCAGTTCTTTCATTTATCGCGTAGGGAACCAACAACCCACACTCGGCCACAAGCATTTGAGGAAACCTACTTGAACCCTCTGGTCTCGGGATCGAGATACGCGGAGGGGAACTCGTCCCAAGAGGGGTACCGGTCGATGTACTTGTCGCACGACTCCATGGGGGGCCAACTTGGATCCTGTGAATATGCAAAAATAGAGCGGTGCAAAACAAAAAAGCATTTTGCACTAAAAAGGCATTCCTTCTTAACAAGAAAATTAACAAAAATCTGCCTTTTGCTATAGCACTGACCAACATGAAACACGTCTGCGAGAAATCCTTTAAAAAAAAACAATGCATGGCCGCAATTCTTGCTAAGTTCTTTCTCTCCAAGCATCAGCGCCCTTCTCCACAACACTGGCCGCACAAACACAAGCGCTTCTCGGAATCTACTCTTTGTTTCCGCCTTTTCAAGTCGGATCAGAAGCTGCTCACCGTGACAGCATGGTGAGTTCAACCTTAGTTTCTTTTTCAACATGAAGCTCTTTTTGACGCTCTTGGCAATGCTGCAGAATTACGTTGCGGAATTCACACGAATTTCAACTTAAATACAAGCTGCAAACATACATTCTACTTCATGCACAACGCACCACTCAAAAGAGCGGTCTACATTTCAACGCAAAAAAAACCCTTACCCTCCAGTCATACACTGCCGGCCTCCCAACTTGTTCTTGTTTGCCGCTTTCAACCGGTTGCTACAAAATAAAACGTGACACGGTCAATGCAACGCAGTAGGGGATAGGCGCGTCCACATGCAAACATGTGCGGGATCATGCGCGGCCCACGTCAACTTGCAGCAAATTAGAAAACAAATCAATTAGTTGTTTGTTTTTACTAACCCGTCCAGCCTGTATGTTGCACTATATTATCTTAAAACGTAACGCCCGATTTACAAACAAAGTTGCAGCCGTTTGACTTTCTGTGGCCCAGTGATGCGGCCCTCTCACGGAAAAGCTGGCCCGCCGGTAAACGTTACGGCCCGCAACATCACTGGTTCATTCGTTTTCATACGCGTTTTTCCTCTTGGGAGGTCGCGAAAGCAGTCGCCCTGGGACTAGAAATACCTCTCAGGGTTTTCAGCAATCACTGATAGTTCTGCTGGCTCCACACCAAGACGGGACCAAGCNAGGTTGGAGATGTAATCACTCAACGTGGTCTGTGGTCGACCTCTGGTCCTCTTTCCCTTGGGTGTAGTGTAACCAGCAAGAATTGCCTCGTCATCCTTTTCTGGGAAATTCTAATCACATGGCAGCAGAACCAACGTAGCGGAGATCTCTCCATTCGGAGGAAATGTGGCTCGACAATCGACATACAGGGTTTTACATTCAAGATTTGACATTTTGTCACGAAGTGAAGTAAAACTACCGCTTGTGCTTCAGGTAGCGCCCTTCCGGTCATCACGCCAAGATTCATGAACATATGTGAGGATCGGAAAAAAAACGACTTATGTACTGACAGCTTTGCGATGTTTGAAAGCTCCTGTTTTGTCGCCAGCGAGCAAAACAAGCTCACGCAGTACAGTGTTTGCTTTACCAATCCGTGTATCAATCTCTCTCTTCCGCCTTCGGCCACTTGTAAATACGACCACAAGGTACTTGAAGCTCTCGACCTGCTGCAGTGTATTACCGCTTACTTTCAGTGTGCACAAACGCCCACTGCAGCCACAAACAGCATCTATTATAACAGACACTTTAAAGCACTCAACAGTCAACACACTATCTACAACGCGATTTCCATTCTTCGGCGACATGGAAGGCAGACTCCTCGTCTGCAGCTGGGGCTAGCAGCAGTTGTCGGTAACCTGCGTCATATTTGAACATCTCAGCGACTCCGACAAACAGCTGTTAAACTTTAATTGATGTCGAACGAAATATGTTCCTCAATGTGAGTTTAATTTCGGATGTTGGGAAATCTTGAGAATTAGTTTTTCCGCAACCAACACTCTCTAAGAAGCAACTACGTAACACTCGGAAGCTTTACCGCTCGATTATTCTACAAACGAATCAAGGCGAGCTGCATGCCCAGCCACGGTGATGTGACCGATTGATTAGCACAGAGTGAGGTCATCTCGAGCACAACCTATTGTACTTCCACATTGTGGCAATGTAAAGCAAAGGACCGCTCTTACTTCGAGATACGAAGAAGTAAAAAATAGCCGACAAGATATAAAAACGGGTTAAAAAAAAACAGAAAATCGAGAGTTTAGGAATGGACAGACGTGTTTGCATTTGCTGCAAATAGAAGTAAAGGATTTCCTTGCGCATGATTTGCGGCGATAAATTGTCCTACAACAAGTCCAACTTAGAAAGACACTTTGTTAAGAAACATGCACCGATTGGGGAACAGCAATACATAGGGACCAGTGTGCCGTCCGAGAAAATTTCACACTGAGCAAATGTTTGCTTTAGTAGGCATGAAATTGCGCCACCCTGCAGACAACAACCGGTGAAGCGTTTCAAGCGGCGAAAGGGCTATGCGAGTTTGCGGTACGATATTAAATTCGGAATGTTTCAAGTACGCTAGCATGAAATTTCACCGCGCAAATATTCCGGTGGCACTGCGCAGTTATGCACCTTAGAGGGAGCATTGGTTGGGACCAGACGGAAAAATGCACTGGAAAAACTAATACGTAGCTATATTCATAACAAACATGTCTTTGACGACTGGATAAAATCAATTATAATGTGAGTGAAACCTGTTTTGTGGTGAGCCACGAAATAACAAAAAGAAGCCTTTTACTCATGGTGAATGCACGAAACACGCTTCATTTCGGCTTGCGAACATATCTTAAGCAATTTGAAAAACAGTACAGAAATTATTTTTTTAAATGAGGCCTTTGTCAGCAAAGACGTCTGAGAAAAATCGTTGAGGGTGGCTGTAAATATCAGGTTTTGTTGATGCAGTTAATGCAAGAGCTGAAACGAAACGTCATTTCAATGCATCATTCATCATGAGACACACTTTGCCGAGTCCAGTGATAAAAACTGTCAACTAAATGTTAGCACAACGTTTGAATCACAGACAGCTTCATGAATTTCTGTGGGTCGACAGCGAGCATTCTGATCTCCTTTTACGCAACAAGGTGCGGTGGCTTTCCCGCTAACAGGTACAAAGACATTTTTCGCATGCTTGCAGAAATTTTAAATTTCTAGCTGGAAAGGAATTTCTCGAACTGACATCCGACGGGGTCGCTACAAAAGGTTTATTGTATGGCAGATTTCACACAACGTCTGAACTGGCTTGATAAAAAACTTCAAGGAGAGGGTAATACGCTTCGTCTCTTCTCGATTAAATCTTACTTTTCGAAAGAAAGTTCAACTTGTTCGTCAAGTTGACAACGAACAAGTTTACCCGAGTAAGATCAACCTTTCAAGACCATCTTGCATTGAAATTCTGAGTTGCCCTCTTGATTATTTATTGCTGAACTTGGGTCTATAGCTCAATATAACAAATCGACAACTTTTATTGTTTTTTTCTAAAACAAGAAATAAACTGGCTCCACGTGCTTGTTTATCCGAATGTATCGCGCGAGAGTGTGGTGCGATGTAAAAGACTTGAGAGAGAACTCACACTGAGAACGCGGCAAAATACTGAAAACTCGCATGGTTGATACAAGTGCTACGATGACTCTATATCGCGTAGCGTCCTAATACAACGGCTAGTGACAAACGTCTCCAAGCTCTTTTAACTTCATCTGGTTGGCAACTGTAGTTTTGCGCAAATATTCCCACCGAGTTGATCGGGCTCACCCAGCCAAGTGAGATACGCGCAAACTCGAAGGTTACAGGCTTTTTTCGATGCTAAACAAGCAGGCTCGGTCCACAAAAAATCGCACATGGATGTCATACAGAAGGCTACCTTAGCCTATCGCACGAAAATATCGTGACATACTTTTTCCTCTACAACTTCGTTGGCCTGTACGCTGCTGCCAGCAAGGCCGGCAGTCTCTTCATGAAGACTTTCTACTTCTTTTGATCGCATTTGCCCCTGAATGAAGAAACATAACGCTTTTCGTTTTTGTTTTTTTTGACCAGTGATAAGTGAAGAAAAACGTGCATAGAAGCCTTGAAAACGGAAGGTTTTGCGCACAGTTTTTGTAAAAGGTGATCCTTCAACAATTACACGGGTTACCTTCCGCAATTTCATTGGTTACCTTCTGCAAATTCATTGGTTCGGCAGGAACCGGCTTGTCGAGATCCATCACGTGCTGGGCATCTCCTTCTGAACCCAGTGACGCAGAGGGTGAGGAAGGGGACGGGAGGTTACACACAAGCACCGAACCACTCTTGTTGCTGCGAACCTGACACTTGTGATCTGAAACAGGTTACAGAAATCACTGCTCAGCAAAGTGGGTTTCAGAGGCGAGTGCTGGAAAGCAAGCAAGCGCAAGTTGAGGCGAAACGTCAGAAAAGTGCTGAGGCTTTACTTGCGGTTTCAAAAAACTTAACCCTCCCAAGATTTGCTGGCGAAAGTTTCAAACGCGTGAAAAAAGTTGTTTGCAAAGCCAGCAAGATCCAGACCTCGCAGGCGACAGATCAGAGGCAGACTTGCGAGCCAGCCTTTCTAAATGAGTCATCGACGACCACACGGCGTAACGTAGTGGTGAGCAGCGTCAACAGGTAACTACATCCTGCTCCGCATTTTTCCTGGCACCGACGACACGCGCACACGTATAGAGCAGGCGACAGCAACAGTGGTCTTTGACGAAGGCGCGAATGCACGCACTCATTCGCAATCGGGCAGGCTAGCCGTTGGTTGGCGACGCCAGCCGCATTAACCTTTGCGTCGCTGGAAATGGCGGATTGGTAACAGGAAGTAACTTTTAGGATAAACGGAATAAACATATAAAAATAATTAATAAACAGTAGAAAACTCACCTTGCATGCCTTTGAAAAACGTTATGCACATACTCAAAAAGGCAGAAAATATAAAGTGAGCATTTGCAGTATATGCTGAAATCTAAAACGTTTACCTGTGACTCCAGCCAAAAAAAGAATTGCCAGCACCTGAATAATAACCGGGATTCCTGAGAGTTACGTACGCTAGTGGTCACAACTCACAACGCAAGTGCGAAGTTTCAACATTTTGTCGAAGCTATACAATTTTAATTTTATGATTCAGGGTTTACAGAAACGTGCTGAAGAAACTTATTTCCGCTGGACTCAGTTAAATTCGAAGTAAAACTAGTCGTGTAGCTACAGTGGAAAAAGGAATGTGAACTTGAGCATCTAATTTCAGTGAAACTCCCTTTCCTCTGCAGTAGCATATTAAGACACAGCATAGAGACAATCGTAAAGTATGTGGGCATAGCATAAGGTTAGCAAACTTACGACCATTAGGAACAACGCAAATTACCATGTACAATTGCTTTTTGTTATCGGTTTAAAAAAACATTTTGTTTTGGCCTTACTGATTTCTAATAGCGACTTTAAGTGGCATTCTACTCCAAAAGTTATTACCGCGCTAAAATAAGTTTATCGCGAAAGGTAGGTTTCACACCGCGCAAGGTAACACTGTGAAGGTCGAGAGAAACGTGAGCGGCCGATCAATAAAAACAACTTCTTGCTTCTATCGCCTAGACAAGACATAGTGGTGGCGGGGGTTAAAAAACTGCAGCAATAGCAAGAACGTCGAACTCACTAAAAGTTCCCTCTTTGATTCGCTGGTGCTCGAAGTACATATGCTGGTCGACCTGGGTCTTGATCGGCAGTCGCAGGTTGTCGAACCAGGCCTGCTTTTGCACGAACTTCTCGTGTTTCACTTTGTACTTCTGCAGCTCCACGAGGGTACGTTCCAGGCTCCTGTGCTGGCGTTCCAGTTTTTCCTGCGGTCGGCAATGTTTGCATTGAGGAAATCACTGGCGGCTGCATTTGATACGAGACCAGGGGCAAAAATATTTGTTCCTGGTGCAGTATTTCGGCACACAACCGGTCTGAAACCGAACGACGCATTACTTGCGCACAAGAAAAATTTCGAAGTTGCGGCACCGTGTGGCCTGCCGCAGTGAACGCCGGTGTTCTCTCTGAGATGCGCAGCTGCACAGCACCACCGGAACATCTGCGCAGTCAAATCTCGCTCTCGTGCTCTTATAACGTTCCGAAGCATTGGGAAAGCACGAAAACAAGGACACGCTATTTGAATTAAGTGTGTACCTTGATGGCGTTAAGGTAAGACTTCATACTTATTCTCATAATTCACAAAGTCTGCAATTCATTTAGAACCCTGTTACGCTCAGCCTTAAAATATTCATGCCCACTGAAACAAACATTTGCTCCGTGAAAAATTTTTTTACGAGGACACACTGGTCGGTGCGCACAAACGCTGTATGAGAACAATGCAATCTACCTGCAGCTTAAACTGGCATTTGACAGCTGCTAAACGGGTCTCGGCGGCTTTGAAGTCCGGCTGACCCTTTAGAGTCTCTTCGTAATAGTAGATTGATTCGTTGTACTCGCCCATCACCTGAAACAACCATTAACTCATTAACATCAAGCTTTTTTGGGGGGGAGGCAGTCGGAGAAGTGGTATCAAACTATAGAAAAAAAACGAAGTGAGGAGCAAGCAAAGATAGTCTCCTTTTTAGGGTCACAGTAATTGAAACAGAAACGCCATCGCTATTAGGGGGCAATTGAACCAAATTGGCCCTACCCTGGACTTCTCACTGGCGTCTGCACATGAAGAGCTTGAGAATGAAACCATAAGCCGCACTCAAAGCCAAGTCTTGATCATTTGAACATTGAACCAACCACAAGCGGCAAATAGCAATCAAGGTTTGTGTTCACGGCCTTTTGCAACTGACAACAAATGCGCACCGTCACCTCGAAATAAGCAAGAAATGTCGAGAGCAGTGCAAACAAATCATTCTTTGAACAAAGTCTTTGCCACCTTGAAAACACAGCGTGACGGATATCCTCAAGAAACTCGACAAACTTCGTCACAAGAAAAATGTTTACTCTTCCGATGGGGCGCATAAACTCACCGCGTACATGTTGGCCAGTGAAAAGAAGTTGACGTTGAAACCGTCCGACACTTCGATGGCGTGATGCATCACTGCAGATGCGTTCTGCGTGAAATGAGCTCTGCGGAAAAATTAATGTGAATAATGTTTGGTCAAAACACATTGTACGTGGTCCTTAAAAAGCGTTTCTAGCGACTTCTCTACAGAGCGACTTTCTGGTAAAAGTGTCCTTACCTCGTGTTTAGCTCATGGCCTCAAACTCAAATTGCTCCAACGGCCAAATTAGGACCTATAAAGCAATCCTAGAGCCGCATTATGACGCTTACGCAACAATGGCGGCACCTGAATCTCACTAGAAACAGCTTTTACGTCTTATTTCCAGCGGAAGGTATAGTGAGTTATAGGCAAGTCATTTCTCGTCTTTACTACATTCGTTTAAACGAAACTTGTTCACTCGTTAGCCTCGCACTTTAAACACCGGCAAACAAACTAAATAACGTAAATGTTAATTATTTGAAAATCCCAAAAAGCATCGCGGGCCGCGTGTTTGAGACCCCTGGTTTACCTGGTTAGTTCCTAATTGACAGCATTCTTTAATTTGCTGAGGCGCACGACCGGCAAAAGCGCTTTGTTTTAAGTGCCCTTTTCATATGAAGCGAGCCTCATTTTTTAAAAATGTACTTTTTCGTTCCTTTTTTACGCCCATGTATGCATCACAATTATGGTGTAATTTCAGGAAGTCATGCATGAAGAGATTGCGTGTTGTCTATAATTTTGGATGCAGAGCTCTATAAAACCTGTCCGGAGAGCGAGTGTTAGTAGCCATCTGGTTCAATGTAACATCCCTACTTTGAGGCCCTGTTAAGAAAAAATACGTACCTGTTTCTCGAAAGATGCAGAAAGTCTAACAACATATGGTTGCGTGCTTTGATGCAGTCAGATTGTTTGTATTCGTCCCTGTTATTTGAACACTACAATCGCATTTTACTTTGTGACTGAATGCTCGAACATTGCAGTGTTTGTTGATTGATGACGTGTCATGCCACAACGCATTCGCATTTTACCTGGACTCAACCAGTTTAGGAATTGGCGCCCTACTCTGCAGTAGTGCTGTAACAAGTGTGACGGGTTAGCTATCAATAGTGTTAAGAATGTGTCTGTAACCCTGTGGTTCTGCCTTCAACGCAATTGCAAAAAGTGTCTGTAACCCTGTGATTCCGCCGACTCCAATGCCGTTGTAAAACGTCCTATTTTGTCTGTTCTTATCGACCTGCGTTATGCAGAGGGTGTCTACACTATGGACTTTGTGTCTGCTGACAAACAAAATCAAATAAGAAACAAGTGGAAAATGTAAATCAAATTGATCAGGCAATATTTCCAATTAAAATACTTGCGGAAATACACGAACTGCCGGGCCTGTGATTTCCACCTGACCTGCGCGATGGTGCGAAGAATCAATGGTCTTTCAAAGAAAAGGGCGGCGAATTGAAAACGCACGATCTTCAGCCAAGCTTAGAAATTGCACCATTCATAACCATGAACGCGGAACGTTTTCTTGTTGATTTGCAGCGTGTTACAGTGGAAAAGAACGGGTCTTTGAAAACGGGCGTCTTGAAAGCGGTGCAAGCGATTTACAGCCTCATGCTACGCATTAGTGAGTATGCGATAAGGACAGCCTCTGGCAGGTTCTGACACTGGCTTGCAACAATCGCAGCATTTGGTATAGAAGTACTCGCATAGCCCGGGCTGCAAGAGTGAGCGGTGATGGGCGTCCGCAAGGCCATATCGTGACAATTCAACAGAGAGTAAAAACGAGTTTAATTAAACTTTTTTCTTTTCTCTTATTCATTCAGTTTATTCTAGAAGCAATAATACACAAAAAAACACGAAAATAAACAAGATAAATAAGCAGACGCATACAATAGTAATACAATAAAAATTGTTTGCATCTTCTCGGGAGGCCTAATACAACCAGCTGGTTATTTAGTTAGGACCTACACTAGCTTAATGGTGAGACATAGTATTACATTTTAATAAAGTTTAAATAAGGTTTGTAGCATCCATGTGAATGAATTATGACAAAGGTTAAAATTGTTTTAGGAGGTATAATTTGTATTTTTTTGAAAGAATAGAACGGTTGTACTTTCAAATTTGGATTCAAAGACTCCCAAATCGTAATTCCCATATAAGCAAGAGATTTTTGTCCAGCAGCCAATTTTTTTCTTTATATATTCCTGAGATGTTTTTTGTCTAGTATTATATCAATGTATGTTGTCCAAATTTGCGAATAAATTGTTAAAAACAGATGGTGAACAGCCATGCTTACCCACGCAGGTACAAGAAAAATGAATGAGCAACTGCGAATCTTCTGCTATTTTTTGTCTTTACAGGCGTTTACAGAAAGCTTACTGGGCGCGGCAAAACCACTAACCGCAAAACAAGGACTAGCGAGGAGCTACAGACGTACCGATGCAAAATGTTGCCGAGATTGACCAGAGCCACGTCTTTGCAGTCCTCCGGCGAAAAATGCAGCGCTCTTCTGATGCATTCGATCGCCGCGCTCGGGTCGCCCTTCATGCGCCAGTAGAAGGATGCGAGGTTGTACACAACCCATGACGTTTTGTTCTGAAAAAAACGCACAGCTTGGTTGAGATGACACACGAAGTGCTCACTGGACTGAAACATCGAAACAAACCTATATTTGTCTGCACAATGGCATTTTCACAAAAAAAATTACATGATTTTTTCCAAGCTAACCAACGTTTAACCTGCACATATAAGGCATGCAAGTTCATCCCATAACTTCAACTTTGTCACACATTTCGAAACGCGATCCACCAGGCGTGAGTTGAGCATTTCTTCCATAAAATTTAAATCACCGCCCGGTTTGTGGGTATCATGATTAACAATTCTAGTTGCAAATAAGTGTTCTCCTTTATTAAGTCCCCATGCTGCACAAAATGACCTGGACTGTGCGACATGGTCTATATGTTGTCTCAAACTGCATCAAGCAGAAATGAAAACTCGACTTAACCCAGGTTTTCGAATTTTTATTTCTGCCCCGCTATTATTGCGAGATATTCGTTCAAGTGTATTTTCGCCGAGATGTCAGAAAGCGTTGCTAACATGAGTTGAAGAGAGAGTGAACTTTCATTTGTGTAACCGTGCCAAAAATAACGCATCTTCTGACAACTGGGCGAGGTCATAAAAAAACTACTGCGGTCCGGCCATTGGGCAACCCTGTTATTGACTGACGGCGAATAAAAGGAACAACTTTAAGCTGCCTTACTTTTACATTATTTGTTCGGTGTCTTCCTTGTGTATTTTACACTCCTTTCAAATGAAAAAATAGTCGACCAAGAAACTATCGACGCAATGCTGGCAAAGCACACCAGAAATAATCAGTCTGACCTTTTGCAAAGCTTCATTAATGACTGTTGCAGCAAGTTTCTCATCTTCCAAGAATTCCAAAGTTGCTTTCAAACCGACCATCGGATCGTGAGGCAATCTGCGCCTCTCCTGCACACCCTGCGACGAGCGGAGGATTGAAGTCTTACGAACGTTACATCATAACCAGCACTTCAACATCATGCTGAACAAAGATGGAACATTCCCACAATGCGGGTTAAAAAAATAAAAACTATACACTATGAAGGAAAATGAATAAGAAACACCCCCAGACTTACAGATCATTGTCCGAAAGAGTTCGTGCGAAATTTCAACGCAACGTTTAGACCAAATGAGGTGATGCGAAGTACATACAGGGTGACACAAAAAAAACGGTATCACCTAAACTTGAATAACTTTTGAAACAATTAATCAATTCTTGTTATTTTTCAGATTTACCAAGTATCTGAAAAATAACAGGAACAGGAAGAAATTAATGTTCTAAGAGTCTACCAAATTTGACCTTCGAAATGCCATGGACTACTGAGCAAAAGATATTTATAGTTGAGGCATATTTTCGGCGAGTGATCATGTGCCAGTGGTTTTGTGACAAGATTGACGCTGTGCCAGACTTTCTTGGCAATGTCTGGTTTTCGGACGAGGCACATTTTCTGTTGTCAGGTCATTTGAACTGCAAGAACAACATTTTCTGGGGTAGCACACCCCCTCAGCACTGTCTGCAAAGGCCATTACACTCTGTGAAGTGCACTGCCTGGGTTGCCATCTCCAAACATGGCATCATTGGACCAT
>JGI24158J21664_10006797_pt1 | contig 15119 bp, 13 predicted proteins | sample Ectturendosymbi3_FD_21664 | JGI IMG/M metagenome (IMG submission 21664) | reverse complement strand
TTTAAGAAAAACACAAAATCCCCATTCTGAATTGTTTTTATTGCATCATGCAATATCACCATTTTCAGAATTACACAATAATAACTTGTTATACCTATTATGGCATTCAATATTGAGGATAGAGAAATGTACCCCATCTTTGATTTCGCAATGTGTTTTTGGTCAATTCACTCCAAATTGGTAAGGCTTGGCAAGCATGCGAACAGCAAACAGAAAAGCCAATCCCACACAACCTCAGCTGTTTCACGTCAAGTTTATGTGCATGCCCTGCTAGTTCAGCATCTATTGAGTGCATTTTTCAAATATTTGGTTAGGTACGGTCCAACATCAGAAGCAGTTTGGATTCTGATAAGGCAGAAAAATTGGTTAAAGTACAACGNTTTTACAGAGCTGAATAAGATAACCAGTAAAATTTACTCAAGCTGTTCAAATTATTCTTATCNTTTTTGAAGTCCTTCAAAATTCGTTGCTGTTCGTTTTGTTTGATTAAAAAAAATTTACAGTTATCTGTACCAGTGTGCTGCTCATTCTACTTTTTACTCAATAGTAGATTTTTCAAAGGAAAAAGGAAAGAATGGGTTTTTGGTGGTTTTTTTCAAGTGGGCTTTTGCGAAAAAACCCGGGTGTTTTTTGGGGGTTGGGTCCAATTACATCAACCCTGGTCTGCGCACATGTTGCAATCTTCCGTGACGAGATCTGACGCGAAACAAACCATGCAGCGAGCAAACGTTACTTACGTGAAGCCTTGGCCGTCACGGTTGACTGCACCACATTACATCAACGTGCATTGCGCAAGGGTGGTGAAAAACGGTTTTGTGACGATTTGTTTTAACTTACCTGTTGTATTCAAATTATTCGGCCAGTGTTGAAATAGAAGCTCCGTCTGACGTGACATTTTTCGCAACGTCAGCGCACACGATACGGTTATTCCACACATTCCAGACATTCAACGGTTGTTGAAAAGCTCTGACTTTGCTGCTAAGCTTTCGAGCCGAGGTGTCACCCGACTGGGCTCTCCTTTCATCTTTTTTGCGATGATTCAAACTTGCACGTACCTGAGATTACTATTTGCCAGAATTCTACCACTTGTTACTGGCAAACAGATTTCATGTACGTTTCACTGCAAGTCTGCGTCATGTTCAATTTTAAATTACAGTACAGGGACGACAACCTTGATTTAGGTCCGTAACTTGTGACGTACACAATAGGTTTCAAGAAATCAGCAATAGACATTACGAAGTTCGGTCTGGTCTGGGTAGACAAGTTTAGCAGCGAAACATTAATTTCACAACATTGCTTTACCAAAAAAACAAGTCTTTTCTTGAGAATACCTTAGAATGTATTGAATGGAAAAGCGGCTGGGACTTAGCTGCAGACCCCACCGGCGTCCTCCCCCAGACCCACTCTGCATTTGTTTGGATTTGCTGGGCGGAAATATTAGTGAGTGCCACTTCAGACATCATAAGCCCCAACTAACTCCAACCCATGAAGTACTGCGAAATGGTAAGAAATCCGGTTTTTTACTCATGTCGCAGAGTTATTCAGTGCTGCAACTGATACATTTATAGCCTACTGTAATGCAAGCTCTACAACAACATACGCTGCAAGCGTTATAACAAGCATGCTTGCAGACCTTTCCTAATACTTGTGTTCTAGTATTCCACGTGACACTTGTGATACTTATCCACTGCACTTAGAGTAATTTAACTTTAAGGTGGGAAATGGAAACCCAGCTTAGGAAAAGGTTCGAATCATAGCATGCATTTCGTAATTTCCGCTTACCATGTCAACAGCCACTGTAGTCAACGATTCCAATAAAGGTTCTTATGAAAGACACTGGACTTCGTTGGCAGAGTGCAAAGCAACATAATGTAGAAGAAACAACGTTAGCGATGATTTATTAGACAAGAACTATTGTAAAAAACGAACATGCAACAAATGCATATTGCGGAAACACTTGGTTGGCCGAGTTGGGCGCAGTAAAAGAAAAAAACTCAGTCCTAAAAGTACCATCCATTAAAAAAAATTTTTGTAAATAACATTATTTTAAACTTAGAAGAATTTGTCATATAAAGTATTTTTTTTAAAGACTGAAATTTTTTCGGGAAAAAATATTTTACGGAGGGATTTTTTAAAAATTACAACAAACATCTGGCATAGCGCAAACGGGTTATACCATACGCCTGCGATGCCCGGCCAATGTTGGTTGCCCACAGAGCCGCTTGCGTAAAATGCTTTTGTATGCGCCGCGCCTGCCCATGCCGGCACACAAGTTGCCTGAAACGAAAAATCCCGCGCAGCTGTGGCGTAAATGTGGAGAAGCTTCACCAGCCAAACGTCACTGCAAGCCTGACCTGACCGCAACAACTGAGGTGCGAAATTTCAGGTTCTTTCACTTTTCTACATCTGCAACCCGCCTCCCTGACTTCGCTGTTTCCTCTTTGTTGATAGCTTCGCCGACGGAAAGCCTTGTCCATGGCTTCTGAATAATGTGCGAATTCCCCAATGAGTGCTCTGTAGCTCTCAGATTTACGTCCAGAAATGTGGGTGGCGTTCAGAAACAACGATCGAATTACCCGCTTTTTTCGAAAGATTTCGTCGCTTGTCGCTTGAGAACCTTAACCTCCATTTCAGAGTTGAATATAAGTAAAAACGCATTTCCATTGGACGTTTTGCTTTGCACTGATCTCCGAGCAAGCCGATAAACATTCGTGCGGTGCCCGCAGGCGACAAAATGTCAAGTTCCTGCATCGACACATCGGGTAATTGAGGCAGTATTATTTCAGTCGTCGAAGTCAAACTGCACCAACGAGCTTCGCACGACTTTGCTGCTTGATGGCTGCTTGCGGACACAGTCGAAAAGCTGCAGTTCAGTGCACTGACTTGGCGATTGGACAAAGACAAGACGCAAGGTGTCTTGCAGCTGTACCTACGATGTATCGAAATAAACACATCACAACGCAGTCTCTTTGCCTCTCGGGAATATTTCCAAGGCGGATAACTGCGATCTACGCTGCATGCAGTTGGCGTTTTCCGAACAGTCCGCCAGAGCATTGCAGAAAGCTTATCACAGCGACTCACAACGGTCTAGACCAGTGGTGCTCAAAGGGGAGCCGCTTGGCTCCCTGGGGGAGGAATTTTTAATCCCTGGGAGGAAATCTGTTCCAGGGAGGAAAATCTATAGTTGAAAAACCTTAAGTGTTTATCATTAACTTATTCAACACATAAAAAGTGCACAGCGAGGTTGATTTAGGTTGGAATCTTTGCTGTACGCAAGAACAAGCTGGCAGAAGCTGCTTCGTCACTTGAGCCAGTTCTTTCCAGGACTGATAGGCAGCGCTCGATCTCGGGGCGTGTGTTGAACAGTAAATCGATTGTCTAGGACAGTCAGGCCATGCAGTCCAAGGGAAGGTCGGAAGATTGGACATTGGAGGACAACATGGTCGGCCGTTTGTTCTTCACCAAACTCACAAGCCGCAGAAGCGGCCGTACCCTATTTGCACAAACAGGAGGGGAACGTCCGACATCGGTGCGGAGAGCCGGACCCAGGCTGCTTTGGCAGTATAGGCGTAGCCAGCTGAGCATAGTGCCCGTGGTCCCCCAAAATATTTAGAACATAGAGTTATTTTGTGCCTTCAGAGGCGGCATCCCAAACAATAGTGTTATTCGACTAAAATCAACATTTTGACTCACCCAAATTTTTGAGTTATTTCCGCTAGTGTCTGGCAGGGCCATTCCAGGAGTGTGGATTGGGAATCAAAGTATGGAGTCCCGTAGTGCTCTCCAACCTTTTCGCATACCACAGCACTTCTGTTATTGTCGTTCTTCTTCTTTCGAGCCAGGTGTTCTAACCACTGCTTGGCCGCACTAGATCTCGGGGCAGATGAAGCAGCCATTCGATTGTCTCATCGTCCAGTACCGTCAGGCCACGCAGTGCATGGTGAGCTCGATGGATTGGACATTGGAGGACAACATGGTCGACGGTTTGTCAGGCCCGTAACCAGCTTGGGACACCAGAAGAGGCGAAAACTTTTCTGGGAGGGGCCCAGAATTTTTGAACTATTTCCAATAGTTCAAGACGATGTCCAACATGTTATTCCAGGAGGGGCGACACATTGCACCCCCCTGGTTACGGGCCTGCAGTTTGTCCTTCTGCGCCACACTCGCAGGTCACAGAGGAGGTCACGCCCCATTTGCGCAGGCAGGAGCGACATCACGTGACACCGGTGCGGAGTCAATTAAGCCAGACACAGGCTCTTGGGAGGGTCATTCCGGGGGCGGGTTGCGGTGTCGGGGAGGAAAATGCGGAGCCTTGTAGGATTATCCGCCCACTCCGCAGTCCATCGGTGATCTGCCCAGTGTGCTATAAGGTGTTGAAATGGCATGTTCTTAATTGTCGTCAGATTAACTGATGAGTTACTGTGCAGCGGGCGAAAAATGGGTGTCTCGACTTGAGATGCCGTGCATTCCCACTTGATTGATAGGTGAGCGTTGAATGGAGCGACGAAGCTCAGTGGGTTGTATGCTTGTGAGGATAGGAAGATTGTCCGCTGGTGTAGGACGCAGGCATCCAGTCACAGCTGGCAAGGCGTTGTTGATGTCAGGGTCACTGAGGCAAGAGTGAGAACTGCGGCACCAGAAAGGAGCGCAGTACTCTGCAGTTGAATTTACCAGGACTAAGGTGGCTGTTCGCAACGTTGTTGCTTCAGCACCCCAGGCAGAGCCAGCAAGCCGCCTCGAGAATGGTAATGCGTGATGTCAGTTTTTTGCGAAGTGACTGGAGGTGTTAGTGTTACGTGTGTGTCCTCTCCAACATTACTCGGAAGTACGTGGGCTCGGAGCAAAAGCGTAGGATTTCGTCGTTGAAGTTGATTTTCCGCTCACGTTTAGCTTCCTTGTTGTCAATTGGAATGGCAATTTCCCTTGCACAAACGTAAATCCCCCCCTATTAAAGCTTTTTTGGCGACAGTTCTGCTGCCAACACTGCTTTTGTAGTAGGCCTACGAAGCTTTAACGTCCATCTATGGAGGCATTCATTTACGTTTGCCCATGTCTTCGCTGAGCACTCTCGTTGCTAGTCAGTCTCCATCACCATACATGATTGCTAGGTCGTTGGCGTATACATACTTTCTGGAGACGGTGGTTGGCAGATCATAAATGCAGAAGAGAAGGGGGCCAGTGTGGATCCCTTAGGGACGCCTTTCTTGAGGCGTCGTAAACTGCTCCATTTGTTGTTGCCAGTGGCAAGCGTGGAGCTGTGATTACCAACCAGCTCCATGACCATGCGGACTATGCGCCTGTCGGGTAACAATCGCAGTAGCTTGCAGGTATAAGCTGCTTTAACTGCAGTGACTGATTTTGCAAAAGTGTCTGTTTGGTTCATAATCGTCTGTTGTGTCTACACTGTAGGTAATGTGAAATTTTTGCAATTATCATTTGTGATGTTTGTTGGGGAGGAATTGACAGAGTTTAGGTTTGTAAGGGAGGAATGTGAAAAAAACTTTGAGAACCACTGGTCTAGACAAGGCGCCCGTAGCCAGGAAAATAATTTTGGGATTGCGAAAATTGCCTGTTCGTCTTGAGACAATTGTCTTTACACGGTCATGACAATGTTTGTTCAAATAATTGTCGTCCAAAATTTGGGAGGGTGTGACCGCACCTTTATTCACCCCCTGGCCACACCCCCTGGTACAGTCTGTCGTCGTGTTCAGCAGCGGCTGAAATGTCTTTGACCGCATGGAGGGCCCAGCGCACCCCTTCGAAAAATTTTTCCTGCGGAGACACTTTTGTAAAGCGAGCATGTGGATCGTCAATGCTTGTGAAGATAACTAACATTTATTTCAAATGGAAAGTGTTCAAATGTTTTCATTAAATCAAAGAAATAAACACCTCCATACTTTCAGGCGTTTTTCACCCATTGCACACATTTTTGTCCTCCCGGGTAAAACTCTGCGGAGGTCATGTCCACAGTCCATTGCAGACGTGCGGGGAAGTACAGGGTTTGCTTTTGTCCGCTGCCTCCGGTCAATTCCTATTAGTGCAGCGAGCGAAGTCTTTATTAATGCGCTAGCTCGCTTTCGTGGCACTTCTCTTGTCTTGGTCGATTCCCGTTGCGGCAAGGCGCAGAACTGTCCCGTCGGTCACCTTTCTTCTTATCGTTTCTGAAAAATCGATCCTCTCTCTCTGCGCTCGTTGAGGTTACCTTTGGTCGTGTGACGGAATAACCTCTAAATAAAATCAAGCTTTGCCTTCGTTGTTATCGGGTCCGAGCAGTAAACTTCGTCGCGGTATCTGGGTAGTTATTGACTGTATCGGCCTTGTCGTTAAGTGCGTTGTGTACTTTCTCGTCCAAGCCAATACAGCTTCTGCTCTCGCGTTTATTCACATTGTTACGACTATATGTGCTTGACCAAATGCTAGCTAGTTAAACACAGTTTTACATTGAAAAACAATGAGCTATTGTGACGCGTAGTAAAATGACTGACCACGTAAATATTCATCCGCTTTAACATCCCGTATTTTGTTAGCAACTCAGTTGTTTGTCTTTGCATGCTAGTGGCGCTTGCGCCAAGCTACGATATAATAGGTTAGCTTCGGTGTCCTCCGAACAGAAACGTTTCCAACAACACATCTTTAACTTCATCGTTCGTCTTGTGGAGTAGAATTTGCCAAACTGTTGTTCGTTATCCTGTTTTCCTATTTCGTGGATGTGAGAAACAAGAAGTTCTGCCGCGCAAACAACTGTGCGACCGACAGTCCGCTGACTATTTCAACTTTTCAGTGTGGTATCGAGCCAGTCAACTGCAAGTGAAAAAGTCGCGCTAACCAAGAAAACTACTTTTGTTCAATGAGATTTGCTTATTCCACCAAACCCTGTGACGTGTTCCCCGGCAGCTGCGCGGCTACACGTGCTTTTGCTCATTGCTACTGTTTGCTTAGTCTAAAAATGCAGACGAACGAACGGTTGAAGTCAAACATCGCGTTCGCTGACATTAAGTTTTCCTTAAGTCCAGTGTACCTTGCAAACGTGACTACACTTCGTTAGGCTTCTACCAGTTGATGAACATTCCACAAGCGGGCATCCCCTCAGGCTGCGACCCATTGCTTTTGGATTTGCGATCAAGTGAAAACTTTTTGTTCTTCTCTGCAGACGCTTTCGCTGCTGTAAAGCAGTCGGTCTGCTAACTACTTTCTGGTAGAAGCAGTACTTGGCGAGAGCCTGAAAAAATATTTAAATCAAAGCTCATCTTGAATTTTCAAAAGCTTATCCACGCAAACGTACAAGAAGTGGTGAAACATGTTCCGACAGCTGAGGACACAGAGCTGCAAAAAATAAATAACTCTTTTTTTCCTTTTTTCAATCGTTTTACTCCATGAAAGGAATAATCATCCTAATTAAAAGCGACGCTTTCAGCCACAGGTAGACGGTACTGTGTTTGTGAAGATTTTTCTGGCCCGTAAAACCGATCGAAAGCATTGTTATTTATGATTAACGATTTCCGTCAACAATAATTTAAAATCGCTTTGCATGGGATTGAGAAAACCTCTGGTATAACGCGGAAATTTACTCTTATCTATTTGTAATATGCATTAGCATACTAACTAAACATTAGCATGCATACTTATTTTCTTGGCACTTTTCTCCGTGACTACGCCTCAATTTTCGCTTAGCACAACGACCCAGCACTCACCTGGTTTGTTTTTGGATCTTTTCGTTTGCTGTTTTTATTTTTGGATCTTTTCATCGACTCAGACGACTGAGTCTTGATTTTGCAACCTACGATGGGGAATTCCCAGGGCCGTGCGTGCCTTATTCCCGACGCTAAAAATTAGTTGTTTCGAGTTTTTCCCTTGCAGCCGGGGCAAGCGTTGCTGCGTATCCCGCTGCAGCTTCTGCCGGATGCAATTGCCAAAAGTGGCCCTGCCATCACAGACTCGAAACTGCAACCCACTAGCTAACCAACCACCATAAATTAGCTTGAGCCTGGCGTGTTGCCAGGCTTGGGTGAATTGGGCTAACAGAAAACGGACGAAGCTATCGGTCAAACACCAAGAAAAGGCCATCTCATTCCAGCAACCGTGCAGCAATTGTATGTAGAGGGGTATGGCAAACCCGGGCCCCCATTGGTGACCCCCTGGCGTGTGCGGAAGGGGAGGGTCACGGAAAGAAACGGGCGATCGTTGGTTCGTTATCACGGTTTTCGTAGCGACGTGCACCAGGGCGTGTCCAGCGCCGCAGTTGCTTTTATGTTTGCAGTGTTTGAAACAGTTTTCATCAACGAAAACCACTTTTGTTTTCCAGGACGTCTTGGATTCCAAGAACAGCGCCATCAAGGACTTGCAGTACGAACTGGCTCGAGTTTGCAAGGTAAGCTTGTCTGGTTGGATTCGGACGGCAGTTTGGCGGGCTGTGTGCGTTTTTGGTTTCCTTAATATGATTGGTAACTGTGTTTCTCGGAAAGGCGCGCGCAAAGACAGGCTCACAGGAGCAAAGCGCGGTATCAGACGCGAAAAAGCCGGGCTTTTGAAACAATAATGCGAACAATCGGGTAAGCCTATTGGATTCAGCTGTTTGTGACGCAGAAACAAACAAATTGTTCGCGGGTTTCGTATGATGCGTCACCAACGACGGGCAACCATGTTGCCATGTCAGCTGCAATGTGCGATCTTTGCTTTGCAACGCAGCGGGGCAGGTTGCCGCCCGACTGGTGTGCGACAGATCACAGCCACCATTGGTCAAAGGACAGGCTGGGTTCATTGTCGCGAGCGCAAAAGATCCTCTTAATCGATCGAACAAACCCAGCGGATGCACTTACAGTCGACCACGATAGAACCCATCAATACGTACCCGCCACTGTTGTTCGCAGCGTGGATAGCTTAACCGCAATTTCTATTGATCGGCGAGTTTGTTGTGCACCACCGATGGGTTGGATATCTACGGCGACCGGTTTCTCCCACACATTTTATTCCGTCCAAGCCGTACACATCAGGCACGGGCAATTTTGAAAGCGTCTCTGAGCGCTGGTATAGCATTTTATTAGTTTTTTTAAATAGGCTATTATCATTTCCGTCCGCCGCATCGATCCCAATCCCTGACAACGCGCAGCAGCTAAAGCTTGCTGCTGCGCAAAAAGTAACGCGTCAAAGTTTGCTCGTCAGTGTTTGAACGTCATCTCGTACTAAGCTCTGCCAAGCCACTAAACGCATCGGTTGCACAGGAGGCGGTGCTGTTCTTCACAGACATGTGCCAACACGGTAGAAAGCCGAAAAACGTGCGGGTGTCGGAAAGATTTTTTTCAGGGGGGGGAAATAGCGGATTTTTCCAGAGGTAGCCAAAAGGATTTTTCCAGGGGGGCCACAGGCGGTCAAATTTCGTTTTTCCCCCTCGAAACTAAAGAAACAACCTTTTTTGCCGAAAATGCAATCAGAAAATGTAAAATTTCAAAATCCAGGGGGACCAAGCCCCCTGCCCCCCCTTCCGACACCCATGGTTGCTTTGCTGCATTTCGGTAATGAGAGACTGGTTTGGCCAGAATGTTCGAAAAAACCAGACGCGCAATGATGTTTGAGAAGATAAAGCAGCAGGCCCGTAACCAGCTTGGGACACCAGGGGGAGGGCGAAGAGTTTTCTGAGAGGGGCCCAAATTTTTTAAACTATGTCCAATACTTTTAAAAAATGTCTAACATATTTTTCCAGGGGGGGAGAGCCCCTGCGCTCCCCTTGGTTACGGGCCTGTAAAGCAGTGCAACTTAATTAAGTCACATGTATAGTCGTTATCATCAAGGTTACGTCACAGGCGAATGATGCAACAGCGGTATATTATTACATCATGCATTATAATACGAGCGTCTTTGCAAACAACAAAGTTCGCACTTGTTAAGTCTTTTGGACAAGCGCTAGTTAAATGGCTTAAACCTTTTCACTCTTTTCTGAAACCACTTGTCGCATTGGAGTGTTGCTTGCCTGCGTACAAACACAAATCTTAGTTTCCGAACAACGGATGCCGCTCTGTTCACAGGCCCAGTTCACATCCGCGTGCACAACAGAGCTGTTCACAGGATTAGGTGTAAATCGCACAAGTTGAACTTTCCCCCCTTCGAGCGTGATTCGCGCCCCATCACACACGTAGCAGGTGGGGGTGCAGGAATTCCATTCGCGCTCCCGCGCTTTACAAATTTGCGAAAAATAGGGCAAAAGTTAGTAAAAATCCGGTTAAACCTTTTGAATAATTTTAAAATCTCTTATAAATTTGACAGATTAGCATATTTATCATAATTTTGAAAAAAATCCAACGATGATGTTTTGTACAGAGTTATGCAAGGTTAATTGCGCAAACGTTTTTTGCTTTTGGCAACTGAATGAACATTCATCCTCATTTTTCTACAGCCTTGCAGTTAATTTTCTCAAGCTAACCGAACTTTTTGCTAGATCCATATACCCTTAAATTGGTGATATGATAGTTGTCTGTCTCCTCAAGGCCTGAGTGCTATCCCGTTCATCATTATTGGAAGACAATAATGTAAACATTTCTTTTTTCGCTAATTGGCAAAATTGGCAGTTTTTCGCTAATTGGCAGGTCCTTCATTCTTAGTTTGGGAAAAAATCCAAAATGTTTCGCACCTCCAAATACTTTTGACCCCTACGACGCCTATGCGCCCCATGACCAACCAGAAAAACTTGTGCTTGAAAGTTATGTTCGCATTTGCTTGGACCGATATTGAAACGGAAGCTCGAAAACCGAAGACAACTGCACCGAAGTGTTGGCCGCAATCAACCGCGTCCTTCGTTCGATTGCAATGAACCGTGACGTAACTCGTCAATGACGGTCGCGTTCGTTTTCTTGAAAGTACTTGTGGCCGTAAGTTTTAAACCTGAAACATGCGTTGAGTCTTGGAACGACGAGCGATTCGGACGGTCTTACTGCCAGGTGCCTTGCCCCCCAAACCCCCCAAACAAAGGTGTCTGATCAGAACCGTTGGTTGCGTCAAAATTACGTTCGCATTTCCCCGGAATAGGCAGGTTTTAAAGTTTTAAGGCAACGTTTATGGATAAAACCATGTAGGCGTCTATTTTCGTGGCTAAATTGGTCACGGACGTGCATACCGTTAACGGTCAAACGTGCTTGCGGCAATAGAGCCGGGCTGCACGAATTGCTAATCAGTGAAATGATGCTTCCAGTTGAAAGCTTGTTGAAAGAAAAATACAGTTTTCAAATAACCTGCTGCAACTCACCGAACCAATCCATCAAGGGGCAATTACTGTGTTAATTTGAGTTTTTCTAATTTTTTTTTTCCCGAATCCTGGCTAATATCAGGAAGCTTTCAACGCATGTTGCAGATACGTTTGCACCAGTCACGGTTAAAATCCAGCACTTACAGTTTTTTCTAAACTTTGAAAAAAAACAAGTTGTTCGTCGTCGTTTCATCGCTTGTTACGTGTTTTGTGACATCACTGGATTCCATATTGTATCGCCCCACACAGGCACACAACGACTTGCTGCGGACGTACGAATCGAAACTGGTGTCGTTCGGCATTCCGGTCGAGGAGCTCGGCTTTAAGCCGTTGGAGAGCACCATCGGTGGCCAAGAACTGGGCAAAGGCCCCGCTGGCCTGGTCGCCGCGCCGACGTGATCACTGACGACTTCACTCGCTCCGGCGTCGCCTTTGTTGCGTCACACCGTCAGACGCTTTTGTTCCATTCGTACATATCGTTGCGTGCTGAGATGTGCTTTATTTTTTATTTGCCGAAATTCCGCGTGCTTGTCCGGCGTGATTGAAACCATTGCGAACTGCACCGGTGCCGCCTGTTGGTGTTCGAACCCGCATCCTGTTGGTCGAGGCGTTTTTTAGTCTTGGTTTGGAAAGCGGATGTGGTGGGCTTGGAAAGGAGCAAAGCATGGTCGAATGAAGTGCATCTTTTGCAAGTACCAAAGCTAACAATAGCCGGAAACGGCGTTTGCGTTTTGCTGGTTTACAATACGTGTAGAAGCTGTCACGCAAAGTTCTTCACTAGCCCGGCTCAACTCCCTGCAACATGCCTCGAAACTCATTTTAAGCGACCTGTCGCAGATCCGTCATCGTACCGCGTTTTATCAAAACCACAATCGCGCCAGTCAAAGCGTGGTCTGCATTTTGCTCTTTTTCCTGCAGCTCATGCGTGCGAGTGACAATCTATAAAAGATAACTCCCAAGCTGCCACTTGCGTCGCGCGAGTGGTTAGATATGTGGTTTTCCATATCGATGCGCACAGATGCAACAACTTAACATTCTTCGCCGCACAACGCCACGCATCCGGGCTCTTCTTCGGTTTCAGAGTCGCACGAGTGAAACAAAGTGTGCGTCTGGCCGCACTGTCAAAAAAGTGGCCCGAAAATTTCAAGAGACCTGTTTTGGCGGTTTTTGTTACGGTTTTTCCATTGCTGCTTTATCGAGGTCGCCGACCTCGGGAATGTACGACAAGTGCAGTTTCAGGCACTGCAGTCCAAGACCCCCCTAAAGGTTTTGTAGGAGGCCTTGCTGCAGTGGAGCCGGGAAAAAAAATCGAAATCGCAAAGGCGCTGTCTGTCTCCTGAATGTCTTTATCCGGCGCGGCGATCCATTGTTTGGCAACGCGACGGCGTTGCCCGGTATCAGCGGTTGTTCTGCATCACTGCGCAGCCTCGTGTGAAAAACTGTCAACAACAACTTGTTAAAAACGCTCGGGAGGAAGTCGGCGCGGGCAATTTACTCGGACGCCTTCATCGACGACTCTCGCAGCAACTAAACATTCTTCCTGCGCTCAACATCCCTCAGACGTGGTGCCAGAACTGCATTAGCTTTTGTCCGCGAAAGCCAAAGTGCACTTCCTCAGCCGGTAGTAGTGGTTGGTCAAACTCGTGCAAATGCGTGACAATGATGGCATGCGTTGTTTGCTTCTTGCTTGCGCATCTTAAAAGCTCTCCTGGCAGATGCGCCAAATGTATTTCATGTATTATGCAAGCCTTTTCATTATCAACAACTGCAACAATTGACCAAAACGTTTCCTGCGACGAGCCACATGCACCTTTCCGAACAAACAGATTTCTGTTTTTCAAAACAAGAAATATGTAAAATGTTCACTTCAAAAACTGAGACGCAGGTCCGGGTTAAGCAGCTTTAGGCAGCGTTTCAAGAACACTTTTGTGCTGGCAATGTTTATTTTCTCACCAATATTTTTCACATAATTTTATGAAATAACAATCCATTGACTTTACCACAAACTTTTCTTTTCGCAAGGATGTAAGTCCGTGACTACAACGATAGTTTAAAAGCCTGGAAACTGTTCAGTTGTAAGCACAAAAAAACACATGTACACCTGTCCCGTCCGCGAATTTCTTCTTTTACTCATCGTGTTTTTCGACTTGGGCAGTGGGTATAGTGAGAAACTCGATTTCAACGCCAATGAGGTTTATTACGTGCTTGCGCATATCCACCGGACAAACGGCAAAAGATAATGCTAATCGCAATCATAGCGATGAAGTTTTAAATGATAGTTTGTTTGCTATAAACGAATGAAATTTTAAATACTAATATAACTCACAACTCAACCGTTAATCTCATCAACATCAAGAGCAATCTCGCTCAGTGGAATTAAAAAACGACGTAAGAAACGTGATCGCTATACCTTTACGCTGACCTGTTAGGGCTGAAGCAGATTGTCTTCCTCAGCAATTACGAACATAAAATATTTACGAAACTGCGCGATTGTCGGAGCGCTTTAGTTCGCAGTTTAAAAGTTAAAACTTTTTGTACAAAAAGATAATGAGACGGTCGTCAGACAATTTGCGATCAAAATCCCTGAAGTGATATAGAATTCGAACAAATTTAAATCCTAATTTCCAGATGCCATGCTGGCGGCCACGAAATTGAGTCTCAAAGTTAGGTGCAAAGCGAAGTTTGAAAACAAACAGCACGTCACTGAAAAAGGATTCGCACATTTCTCGTTTACGGCGCAATTGATTGATGTTTTTTGTTTAGCATTATCGCTCCATCTAAAGCGCTACTTGCGTTTATAAATTCTGTTTCATATATAGATTTCCATTGTGAAGGCTCGATAAAGTGTACAGACGTTAGCAGGCCACGACTGGGAAGTTCATAGCTTTTTCCCCAATGAATCTCAGAAACCGCCATGAAAAGTTTTGCAATGGCTTTTCACATTTTTGCCACGATTTTTCGTGTAGTTTAGCAATATGATGCTACGACAAAAAACTGCCTTAATGAATCATCGCTGTTGGCCAATCTTTCAAAGTTTCAGCGTGTACTTTAAAGTTAAAGTTATACCAAAGTTTTGTTCACTCCATGCAACTGACTCGTCAGTAAACAGTCAAGCGACCTTCAAACAAGCAAAGTGATACAACCTAGCTACCGATACAAATGCCTGTAAAATGTTTTGTCTCATTCTAAGGTTGTAAACCCTCAATATTTAATTCAAAAGCGCCTCATGCGGGGATCAAAACCGTATACCAACCTTGTTTCGCAAAAGCAAGAAAAATTTTCATTACCAACAATTTCTTTTAAAAGTTGCAGTGAGTTGTCGGCTGCGGACAAGGCAGCAACTGACAACAGTAAAACCATGTTCATAAACAACAGGTACGAATAGCTGACCGACTAACACATCATAATCAGCCAACATTTGCTGATTTTCAAGGTGCAACGCCGACAAACAAAGTTGGTTTTCGAAAAAAAATTAAGAAATACTTAATGCCTCGCTGCTCGCTCTAATAGTGTTGAAGCAAAGTTTTGGATATTCCAACTTGCGGGGTAATGTGCTGTATATTGTTTTTATATTATTTTTTATTTGTGTAAAATAAATATTATACTTCACAACCTATTATCGAACTACAGTAAACCTCGGTTAATCCGGATTCGGTTAACCGGATCTTCGTCAATACCGGATAAAACTGGTGGTACGAATGATTTTTAACGTTTTTCTTTATAAAAATCTTCGGTTTATCCGGATTTTTTAATCCGGATCTTCGCCAATACCGGATAAAATTTTCTCTTTTCACATCTCGTAATCCGGATGTTTGTCTCTAGGAAAAATTCGGCAGCTTTCAGACACAACACATGCGCGTGCTCACGATCACTAACGAGCGTAGAG
>JGI24158J21664_10006796_pt1 | contig 15119 bp, 12 predicted proteins | sample Ectturendosymbi3_FD_21664 | JGI IMG/M metagenome (IMG submission 21664) | reverse complement strand
TTGAAGCTTTTCTCATTTGCCCAGATTTAATTGAGGCTGTTGGACCTTACCCAAATGCTCCTATTTTACTCAAATGTTTCTAATTTTACCCAAAACGTTATCAAAGTTTTTTAGTTGCCCCAAATTTGATGAAGGCTGCTGGAATTACCACATGATTCCAGTTCACTCAAGGGCAGTACTTATTTTGCCATCAGGGGCAAAAAAGAATGGCAAAATAGTCTCAGACTATTTTGCCGTTTTCACCATTATTTTGCCGTTGATTTGGTTGTTATTTTGCCTCAGTTTGGAAAATGGATACAACCTCACTTACATGTGGATGTAGCTGTATACTTTGCCCAAATTTTGAAATTTTTTGCCCGAATAATGGTCAATTTTTCAGTGTTGGGGATGCGACCGCATCCCCATGTCGTACGCTTATGCTCATGGATTTATTGGGTATTACGGAGATGCCAATGGAACGGACATGGAAGTATTTGCTGGAGAGGTGAAACTGGGGGGCATGCCTTTAGAATTGCCCCTTCGGGGCTCGCTCTTTCACATCACTCATGCTTTCTACCATCAGGACTTGATGACCTTCCTCAAAAATTTCTGTTCATGCCACTGAATGGGGCCCCGCAAAAGTGCTTCCAATCGGGCCCCGCACTTGCTAAGGCCGGCCCTGGAACGCGTGCTAGGTCAAAACCATGGGCGTTGGCGGGGAAGGAGGGGAAACGGGTATTTGCACCCCAGGATATTGGGAGTAAGAACTAAAATTTTCTAGGAAACCTGACGTCAGTAGCTTAATACCCATTGATTGACTTTATCTTGTAATGAGTTTATTTGCCGGCATGACACCTACACTGCACAAGAGCCAGGTTCACTGTTCTGGTGTCGTACAGTGATGAGCTTGCAGTTAACTCATGTCTGCTCCTTTGCTGACAGAGGCAGGTTGCCAAACTTGCGAACGGTTGTTCACTGCAAAAGAATACCATCAAAAGCGGCAAGTCATCCATGGCTAATACTCCTGGTCTGGAAAAATATAATCTTTTGCTACTACTGCAAAGTTTTCGACTCTGGATTTCCACTATCACAGCACCCAATACCTCTCCTCTCTGCAGGTACCACACTCGTACCTTCCTTTTGATCAGTGAGGTGCCTGGCAAGAGAGGAGGTATTAATGAGGGTTGTAAGTTTTTGATTTATTGGGTTTACCGGCGCTGTCCATTGAAGTCTCTGCTGGAGAGGTCTTGGCGTCACCTTTACGGTCCTCGCTTTTGCAACGTCACCGATTTCTATCATTACGCCATGCACCCCCGGAAAAATATCTACACACCACTGATGGGGGCCCTGCAAAATGTTTCAAATCGGGCCCCGCACTTGCTAACGCCGGCCCTGATCAGTCTACCGTAACATGAAACTTTGAAGATGTTTTGGCATGTAATGTTACGCAATAAACCCTAACAGCAAAACAATCCGCTCGCAAGTTTCGGCACCCTGCCTCTGCAAGCGAAGTAGTTCACATGAGTGAATTGTAAGTTCGTCATTGCATCACACTATATCTGTAAGCCTGGCTCTTGTGTAGTGTGAGTATCATACTGGCAAATAAACCGTCATTACAAGAAAGTAAGTGGAATGAAGTTGTTGACTTCAGGTTTTCAAGACATTTTTGTCTCTTAGTCCCAATTTCCAGGGGGGAAAATGCCAGTTTTGTCCCCCTGGAAATGACCGTTTTGTGCAGATCTTGATCCTTCAAGGAACTCAGTGACTCACTATCTGATTCCTCGGTCTCAATAGCCTAATATTTTTTGATGAATTTCTTTATTGCTCCGCTGACACGCTTTATTTCACTTTCCTTCGCTTCTTTTATCTTTTTTCATTGCCACTGCGGCAGGTTATAATACGTATGCCACGCTTTCTTTTCGGCATTTTTTATAATGTGGAACATCCTTTTTCTAAACAATATTTAGTCATTTTAACAAAGTCGCCAGACTGCAAATAAAATAAAAACCTTACAACTATGTTGATTTTTTTATCAGATTTTATTGGCGTTTAAAGGCATTGTCACTTGCGATTAGATGGGATTTCAAGCTTTGTCTTGGTAACTTCCTACAAACTGTAGTTTCTGACCAGGGGTTAATATTGCCGCTAGCGTTAATGCACAGAGGCATAACAACAGTTACTGTGGATTGCGATTTTGAAAAGTTCTGGGCTATCACTAATGAAGAAGTTTGCGGGCGCAGTGAATATGAACTCTAAAAACAAATCGTGGTGCACTATATATTTTATCAAAGCGAAGGCCCCAGCTTTCAATTGTTTCAGAACTACGACCAACACTAGTTTTGGCACAATGCCCAGCAGGGGCGTAACGAGGGGGGCGCAATTCCCCAGGCGCCAATTCACTATGGGGGCGCTTCAAGTTTGGATCACTGCAGGGGCGCCGAATTACTGCTGGAGGCGCCGAAAAGTCCCAACCATGTCACAAGTACTTTCTTCAACACAGTAAATTTGCGTTCGAAAGAACTCAGATTTGATCAAAGGGGCGCCAAACTCCGACCATGGGGTTCGACCGGGGGGGCGCCGAATTTGTTTCTTGCCCCGGGCGCCATCTAACCTCGTTACGCCCCTGATACCCAGACAGGCTGACACGGTTCAGTGTCAAGTACAGGCCAAGCCGAAAAATGTAATAGAACACATGTTGCTGTTGGTTGAATGGCCCAATGCTGGAGTATTCGTACTCGAATAGGTCTACGTCTACGGGTTCAAACTTTTCATCTTTTGTCATTTGTGTCAATGTCGTCGAGTTAATTTTATTTTGACAAAATTTAAGAATAAAATCTGTGTTAAAATCTGCCATGAAGAAAAACTATGCAGGCTTATTTCAAAATGCAAGATGATCGGCAAGCAAACAAAAAATTTCCAAAACAGAAGGATCTTTCGAGAGCTGAGCAGCGTTACGATAGTAGAACTTCCAGCAAAGCTAATACGGCAGACACTCGTCTCGACCTGTTCATTGCGAGTTGAATCACTACACATATTGGCTGTAGGCCTACTGCAGTCTTAACTGGCACCACTAGTAATCAAGTTCTGTCCACTAAGAGTGGGACCTGGTAGAGGGGAGACATAAAGCCCTAACACGACAACATTGAGCACGTTTGATTACGTTCAATAATTGAGGAAATTAATCGTTTGTTCTAACGAGAGCATTGTTCGCTGATTGCTAACACAGATTTTGAACAAGCTAACCAAACACAATGGCGCAGGGCCCAATGCAGCTGCATCGGCTTACGGCCGACCCTGATTTGGAACTTATGTCTATAGAAGCCGAAGTGAATAATAAACTTCATTACAACCGCTGATAGAATTAATTTTCCAAGTAAAAAAATGTAACTTTATTTCTTGAGGAATCTTTATATTGCCAGTTTTTTGTTCCCAACTATTAGCGTTCAGAATATTTTTTGTGTCATGCGCACTTATTTACATTTCCTGTTAGGTTAGTCATGCTGTAGTTTGTTTAAACAACATTAATATTGAAACTAGACCTGCGATTGCCTGTGTCGATCCTCCATAAACTTCGCCTGGCCAAGGCCGGTTTTAAGCCTACTTGAGCGATTTCATCAAATTGGGCTCCATGCCAGCAACGACAGAGTTACGGTTTGAAACCTATTTTGTGTTTTAAGTATACCAGGCTACAACGTAAAACGTGCGTTGTTTTATTTCGTTCCTGGTGGAATCTGGCTCATTTAAGCACAAGGTTTGCGCGACTAGCAATAATATCGGTATTGTAGCAGAAAATGTCTTTGTCTGGCTATTGAATTTATGTAGATAAAGGTGCCAAAAGTGAGATATTGTGAGGTAGTTTAGCAGTCAATTTAAAGCAAACAGGTAATCGCTTGGTCAGGCAAGTTTGAAACCAGGGACGCCGGAGCAGCAGTAGGGCGGGGGGCATTAAAAAAGTTGAGGGCAATGGAAACTTATAAAAAACGAAAAAAATTGTTACCAATATGCTTGTTTCTGTTCAGCAACACTGTTGACCTAAAATTAACAACAGAAATTATAGAAAACCATTCTGAATTTTCTGTGTGCGCGAATAGCTGCAATACATTTGTTTCAATTCAATCTTGATAAACCATGAAATTACCTATGACACTGTGTTGATAAAGGCACATTCGCCCCCGTTGCCCCCCTGTTAAAAGGGCAGGCGGGTAATGCCCCCGTCATGCCCTTGCGCTCCGGCGTCCCTGTTTGAAATCAAGCTTCAGTTTAGTTTGCAAAAAGCAAAAAAATTCTTAAGGCCGGTGATGCACACCTAGGGCCTCTGAGAGAAAGTTTGTCAGAAGATACGAAGTCCCTGAGCACCCAAACGTCCAAGGCCATCGTCAAAACTTGTATAGCTTGTTTGTATATTAATCAGAATATAGATAAAACAACTACCATGGTAGATTTAGAAATAGGTTAACAATAAAAATTGTTAACCTACAGTACTGGCAACTGGCTTACATTGGTAATTTTGCGTTTGATTACAGAAGTCCGTACTATCATGATGCTTCATTCCTTCTGGCCCGAGTAGGCTACCTACCGAGAACGAGCACGATGTACCTCTTGTACCCTCTCGCAGACCATGTGCACAACTGTGGCGGTGCATCGATAAAAACGCTTTGGTTACTGTATACGGATATTTCGATTCTCATACTGGTCGAGAATAGCACCGAACGCAGGGTTTCTACATTATAGAACTCAGGAGCTGGCAACAACCGGGCCGCGAACCTCGTCTGGTACCGGTCCGTGAGGCATTTGCTACCGGGCCGCTGTGGCATGGGTACCCAAAGGGCCGCTTGTGTTATTTTACTGTACTTTGTGATGTTCATCTGCCACATCTTGAAGGCTGGTCCACAAAAATTTTGCCTGCGGTACATTAAACCAGTCTGTGATGCACAAACGGTTTTCGACGTTAGAAAACTGGGCGGGTTGAAATTTTAGCCAGCTCCCGCAGACATTTGAGAAATCTTATCCTCTGACAAGCACTAAAAACTCATGCAACGTGTTTCGTCACTGATGGCAAATTATTCAGTTGTTCCTTCTAAACCCAACAGAAGCTCTTAAAAACACTGTAAAGTAAAAATGTGAAACCTTTCAGTCAACCTTGAGCGCTTCTTTCTCAGCTAAGAGCATTGATAAGAAGTCCTTCACTGACGAGTGACGAACTCTTTAAATTTGCTCTTTAGCTATTCATGACATGACGAACGATACTAAACACTCGTTCACTAGCAGCGGTAGCTGCCATCATCCAGAACATTTTTCTTGCAAGATCACTGAGATAGATCTAGGGTTTCTCAATCTAGGGTTTCTTCTCCAATCTAGGGTTTCTCAATCGGGGCCCTTGGCACCCCTTGGGGGCCACGAGCAGAGGCCTTCATTAGGTAACTTTGCCGTGATACTGCATAACACAAGTGTGACGATGTATTAAGTGTTCGCCAATTAAATTTGAAGGGGGCCACGGTTCATGAAAGTTTGAGAACCACTGCTCCAATCGGATCTCGCCACCATTGGATAATGTTGCTACACCCTTGTACCCAAGCTCCATGTAGCATTGAATTTCTTGCTCATGTCACTTTCCCATGCATACAAGGTTATGTTGTGAACATGAAAATTCAAAGAATCATTTAGAAGCATGCAGTTTCCGGAGGCGGTGGGGGCCCCGCGTATGCCTTGGACCCTTACATACCTAAGGCCTTCACTGCTTTCATCTATTGAAAATTTTGCAATAGCCTGAATGTTTATTTCAAAAACCGGAAACACACAACCAATGGACTCTAAAAAAACGATGTAGGAATATGCTACCAGAGAATGGGGTTATTGGGTTAGCTGGATTAAGTGGAGACGGTACATCTCTAGTCACAACGTAATGAACAAGCTATATCATGCAGCTTACGGTGGGCCTACTCCTGGTTTTAGTCCAGCAGATAGCGTCAGCAGGATTAGTGTGGCAGTGGTTTCCTTCAAGTAATGGCAGACGATGGTTTTAGCCTGTCATGCACCACAAATAGCCTATTCGGAAGACGCCTGTCAAGTTGAGACAAACTCTCTTTGATGTAATCGTTTTTACAAACTAGTGCTTGGCCTTAGGCCAGTATTGAAAAATCGGCAACTTGAACCTTCATAAGCAGCTCGGAATCATGTTTTAGTGTTCACTGGTTTCTCCAATACCGACACTGCTGACTTGGAAATCAGCTATATTACGCGTATTGTTGTTTGGGTGACGGCAGTTGGCGGTCAAGTCTGAGGTTTGCTTCTTGGTGAGGCGGTTGAGGCAGGTCCGCAGTAAGGCTTTAAGGTTTGAGGGGGGAAATATTTTTGTGTTTATCATTTGTTTAAAACAAATTTTCTGGGCACAATGAAGAATTACTTAATGGCCGTGAATTGATCAGTCAGCCTTTCGATCAAGAGGCCGACGCTCAATCCCCTGAGTTATTGACGTACTAAGAACTAAGCATAAGCGGGCACTGAAACTCCTCGTGACGTACGGTTTGTGCGCTCGTAAAAATGCTAGCTGTTGGGAAGGAGTCTTGAACCGTATTATTATTTTTACATTACCATATTCCACAAAGCCAGAATTTGTACTCCATATAAGTATTCCATGCAACTCCGCGACGTGTTTCGCTAAGAAAATCGAACATTCCAACCGCGGTAATTTCGATTTCACAACTTTTTTTGATAAAACCAGTGTCAACTGCACAACGCTTTTGCTTCTTTCTTATTTTTCCATGAAAAGGCTGCAGAAATCTACACAATAATGTTAACGACAAGCGCGATAAAGAATTGTTGCGATCGGAAAGCCCGAGCGGTATGTGCGCAAAGCTTCACACTGTGGCAGCAAGCAACAATAGCGATCACTTGCCATGATCACTTTATTATTGCTTGTTCGCGCCACATATATACGGGTGTTGTTCTCCACGCACATTCCGTTCGTGGTGAATCACACTTCAACGCAACGCCAACTGAGAGGTTGCAACAGAATCAATTCCAAGAGTGCGCCCTGGGCGGCAGTATTTTTTTTTGAATAAATATTTATTTTTGAAAGTAGTTTAAAATTTCTAACTCTTGATTATTTTCAAAACTTTTTGTTTAAGTTTAAAACGTTCTAACTCTTCAGTTTTTGTGTTTAGAAGGCCTACAGTGGTAGGGTAGCCTAAAAAACTGGAGTTAGCATACAAGTCTGGGTCAAATCCAGTGTGCTGAAGTACCCCGGTGTTTGTCTTCAAATCAGGGCTTTTTTTACATTCTTACTTAGGACAGTTGTCCCCTAGTCCCTACACCTTTCCCTCCAGCCAATACCATTCCCCCCACCCCAGTCATAAGTCGTTTGAACAAAGAACAGCAATGATGACATTCGACAGCAGTCAACCAAACATTACTGGCCCGGTAGTTCAAGGTTTATATCGCCCCTCCCTCCACTCAAAACCTGATAAAATGGGCCCTGCATGAAAACACGGTAAATAGTCAAGGCTAGCTCAATCCTTTTTCTCCTATCTTTCGATCCTTGGCAACGCCCCAACGGCACATCACTATTCATTACATCACCTGACACCAAGGCATTGGCGACGAACATTTCGTGGCACGTCTCATGCTATTGTTTAATGTTCAGTGGGATATTTTCTATAAATGCCACAAGCTGCAGCGTAGTTATTAAGTGGGCTTACTAACAATAAAACTTGGCGATTAAAGTGAAGAACTCTGCAAAGGTAACGTTGCTCAGTTTCATTAGAACTGATGTTTTTCTGTATGACGTAATGGTGTGGGAAGATGACGTTCTTGAAGCGAGATGGTGCAGTTGGTGTCTTGGCGTGGGAAATTTAGAGCTCAGACTGTACGCTGGAATTGCAAGTAGAATGAATCAGTGCCAGAGGAATCGGCAACGTGGAAGGCCCGCAACCAGGAGGGCAACCGAGCGATTTCGCAACCCGAACATTTCAGAAACATGTTTATATGTTAGGTTCAACAACAAGATACCATCATTTCGCCCCCTCACCGGAAATAGTACAAGTTTCAACCATTTTCCCCCCTGAAGATATCAGGTGGGTGCGGCCCTGCAACGTGGCTTTCGTAGACGTCTCTTTTGTTCAACGGTACACTTAACATTTGCAGACAAGTTATGTCAACATGAAAAGCTTACAGAAGTGTGCTCTAATTTTGATAAATTAGAGGCATGAAGCTTACACTGAAAAGCTAACTCAAGGGCAAATGGTAGGCTTCGGTATGATTGTGCCGACGGCTTTTATTATGAGACGTTAACCGAAACAGTTGCACAACTTGTTCATGGCTGTACTGAATAATGTTGTTCAGCGCGCTTCTCAACCAGAGCCGGTCTTAAGCCTATTTTATCAAAATGGATCCCGCACCTTAAGAAGCCATTGATATATTCTAAGATAATTAAACGACTATTGAAGCGTGAAGTGAACAATAGATCATTTTTTACATCACTGAGATCATAATATTAAATTTATCATTATAGCCTATTATATGCAGCATAGCCTATATACTTTTTTTTATTTAAAGACGGGATAGCCTACTATGCGAAATATTAACATATATAAAAGTTTACATCAGTAAAGTAAGTATACCGCTATCACTTAACTTTTTTGTCTGATCAATAAACAAACACAAGGTCCGAGGCCCACCGACTGTAGAACTTCTTCATTGCGACAACCGCTGCACATGCACGGAGCAAAATTAAGAACAACTTTTAGTGACACAACGTTCGCTGCAATCAATGCGAAGGCCCAACCTATTTGTTGTTAGTTTTCTCAACTTGTCTAACGTGCTCAATTTCAATATTCTCTGGCCGCGACCCGTCAAAACTCCTTCCGTGGTTCACAAGCTGAGAAGAGAAACCCTGAAGTAAACGATCAAAGCCAAATGATGCGGTTTGCAGGAGACTAAAAGCCAACAGGGAAGAAAATATGACACCGGGTTCATATATGCACATGTAAAAAAAGCAGAAAAAATAGGAGTAAAGATGAGAAAGGTGGCAGCAATCAGAAACAGCAACACTCATAATCGACAATGAAAAACAAGACCCACTACAGTTTGTGCGCATTTGATTATACCTTATATCTTAAAATAAGCACAAAACATGGATCTTCTTTCATTTTAAATTCTTGTAAGCAAATTTGAGGGGTGGAAAGAGGGGCACTTTTAGGGTCGGCCCCGGGCGGCACTTAGCCTCGCTACGCCACTGGCGCCATGATAACCGACGCCTCACTGCAACATTTGCGCTCATGTTTGGAACAATCGACAGTATCTTGTGCAATCCTGCTCGAAATCGAGAAGAGAATTTGGAAAAGCAGTACAGTATTTATGTGACGGAGATTTCGCCTTTCTGGCAGCTGGTGCAAACAAGCTGACATTTCCGTCAGAAAATTAGCTTCGTGAATACCGTTAACCCATAACGTACACTCAGCAACAACACCCTGAGCGCCGCAGAACAAAAGCGCAACCAGGCAATCTTTTATGGAACAAAGACTCGTATTCCATATTCCAGCGACCGGGATCTGATCTTCGCGCGCACTGTCGTTCTCGTCGTTCGACTCGCATTCCTCGTTAAATAGTTTCTCCAACCTGTAGATCGGCATTTAAAGACCATGTATTATTAAAGGCCAGCCTCTTACGAAAATGCTTTAACGATTCACTCGGTTTTACTTTCAAAGTACTTGACAGTGGCACCATCCACACATGGAATCAACACCGCTAACATGCCAACCCAACCTGTGCAAGCAACTTGAAGAACAGCGTCAACAATCTTCGGCTCAAAACCTATACCAACCGATCAGAACCGGCTCAAAACCTACATCAGCCAATCACACTACTGGCTAGTATGTCAAACAAGGTCAAGGTTTGCGCAAAAGCTGTAGTGGGCCAAGACACACGCATTACCTCAAGGCTTCTCTACACTTAGTTCCTTGTCAGGCACACCTTCCTTCAAACGCGTTTTTTTGCGTCTTTTTCGGACGGGTCCGTTCCCTTCGTGAACTGTGTGCTGGTGACGTTTCAAATATTGAGTAGTCTGTTAAAAGAAACTCTCAATCTGTGAAACATTCTTGCGTACAATACAGAGATGACAACCTTTGGCGATCTATCACATGCAGCGATAGGATCGAAATACTTGCAAAAAAACAGCCTGACTGCAATAACAGCAAATTCGATAAAAATCATAATTCGTCAAAACAGTATCTGCCGAAAGGAATATTTTCCGCAGCAGTGAGTCAGTCACTATGATGTTTACCGAGTATATATTTCGCCCACTGGGCAGACATGTTCAGCTCTTACTCATAGAGAATTTTTTCGTCAAAACAGGTGCATTTTTCAATCGCAACCCATAACTGTTTAAAAATTCTTCAAGTCGCAGCGTTTTTGAAGCAAACCAACAGCTGTAGAAAGTCGGGGCCAAATGCTGAAGGCCACAGCGGCTAATCCTTGTGCATCACCAGATGGAGATGGTTATACGACTTCTTACTGACAAAAAAAGCAATATCGGGCAATGCAAAGTAAACAAATTTAATGTCTCAAGTGTGTAGCTTGGATCCATCAAATAGTTACAGAATTCATTTCAAAACAACGCAATGAAGAGTGATCATTAGAAAGAAGTTGCTCTTGAGTGTTTTGGGGCTGCATCATGCAGATAGTGTTTTTTGTTCAATGTTGCTGAATATCTACTAATGCAATGCTTTTTTAAAAATTTCTTCACGCCATGGTGATGTTGTGATGATTTCCATGCAAAGGCTGAAATGTGCTACAGTTTTGTTCACACTGCCTACCTACTTAGAGTTAGTCAAACCTTCGTACAACGTTTCTTTGCAGATCAACTGAAATCACATCACATAGGCGACAGTTCGATCAAGGAGTTTGTCGAAATTAGAACAAGGTAAACAGAACCTTGTAAGAGCAATTCTAGCATTACGATGCGCTCAACCGATCACCGACACTTCAGAAACAGCGGTCAGAAGATGAAGTCTCTGCAACACCTTCTCCAAGCAAATGCACTCACCTTGAAACTCTTGTCGCACAATGAACACTGGTGTGGCTTGACAAGCGAGTGTGATAGCAGGTGCTTCCGCAGGGCCGCTTGTCCGAAGCAGCCGTATCCGCAGATGTCGCACACCACCTTGTGGTCACCTGGAAAAAAATTACTCGGCTTGTTTTTTTCCTAAGTAGAAAGAAAGTTACATTTTTCATTTATCAAAGAAGGAATATAAACAAAAACACTGCAATGCAAAAACGCTACCGAAAATAGCCGCACGACAAAAACGTCACGTACAATAGGCAGTCGAACGGAAACAACTGTTTTTTCTGTTTAGGTCTAAATCCACAACCGATCGTTTAAATGTCGTCGGTTTTGTGATTTCTGGTTCATATAAATCCGGCGATTTTACACTCACCACGGCGCATTTGAACAAGACAACAGCAGTTCTGTGCGATTGAACATGCAGTATCAAGATATCGTTTCAACATTTACGTGAGGTTGGTCGACTCGCTCGGTCGCGTTTGTTAAAATGTTGTTGAGAGGTTAAATAAGTTGTATTTTAGAGTTTCTTAACTCGAATCCAAGCTGATGGGAAGTAAATGAATGGGCCTGCTTCCGTTATCAGCACAACTATCAATAGAATCAAGTCTGTTTTGAAAGGGTAGAGATGGAGGCATTGATTCATTTTGAGGGACTGACTGTATTTCTGAATGTAGGTCAGATGATATATTTTGTCTCTGCGCTTCAAAGAAAAATATTTGATTTTTAATGAAGCAAAATAACAATCCAGGGAATGGTCCTCGACATAGAAGGTGACCCTTTGTACCGCCAGCCATTCAAACATGTGCTGCCCATTGCTTATTTTGCTCTCCCAAGGGGCTTCTACAGACTTAGCAAAACATATCTGGATGAGTCTTACATATTCTTGGTATTGTGACTATCTAGCATTTCTTTTAAAAAAACTCCAGTGAAAATACATATGTTTAAAATACTGCAGTAAAGAGGCTGTAAACAAAGATTAATTGAAAACAATATCTTCACCAATGTACTGCAATCTACTAAAACATTGACCTCTAGTACATGTCGACTTCAAGAACTTTACGGCTTATAAACCATCTCCCATTAACTCTGATTTGGAAGCGTATACACTTTAGCTGCATTTCAACACCCACTTTACATTCATATGACAGTCAGACTCAGCAATTGCCACTTGAAAATACAAATTATCTCAACAACCTTACGCGCTATAAAAAAAAATAAGAAAAACAATTTTTGAAATCAGCATCCAAAAATCACTCAAATGTTTGTCCGTCTATTGTCGATTACTGAAAATCTTTCTTTTGTTGACCTGCGATCACCCATACGATAATCAACGTATGTATGCTACGCTGAAGGGCAAAATACAGGGTCGTGAGTGGTAAATTACAAGATTGAGCATAAAAATGCTAAACGATTGCAAAAATTTAGAAGAGCACATGGAAAATTACAATTGTGAAGCACACAGCCACATCAGCTGACTGACTGAAGCAATATTTCCATTGAAAAAATGTAAAATCAACACCAGTTACGGCACGCACCACTTAACGTGTTCGGATGCAATCCACGTGGAGCAAAATAGCGAAATTTGAAGGAAGCGAGGCGAGAATCTCAAATTTAAGGTGTAGATGTAGCGAAAAATGTATCGGCGGAAATAGTTGCTGTTCGTGTTGTTGTTGCAACAAAAGCAACGTTTAATCATCATCGACAGACGAGCGCGCCGCAGCTGAGCTGCGAACAGCAAGCTGCTGATGTAAATAAGCTTGCCAACCTAAACAGCGACAAAATAACCCTGAGCCAACAGCATCGCCAGTTTTCCCTTCAAACAGTGGAAGAACCGCTGATGTAACATGAAAAGATTTGCTTGAAAACTGAAATCTGCCTTTCGGCGTTATTTTCTGTTTCTATCATCGCTAAAACCTTTCGGGGCAATCGTTTCCGTTCCAGCAAACCACGATTTCGCATCCCGCACCCACGCTCACGCGACAGATTCACGCTGGCCACAAATATCCTTTTCACCTGAGTGCTGCAGCTTGTGCATGTACAAGCTGGCGCTCTGCCGAAAGCTCTTCTCGCACACACCGCAGACGTAATCCCTGCGACCGGTGTGAGCCGCCCGATGCTGCTTCAGCATTTCCTTGCGGCCAAACGCGCGACCGCACTGGTCGCACTTGAACGGCTTCAGCTTCAGGTGGACGCAGGCGACGTGCCGCTGCAGCAGGTGGCGGGACTTGAACGGTCGGCCGCACGAGTCGCATTGGTGCTGCTGGTCTTGGTCGGGGGCGGAGTGGGATCGCGCGCAGCAGGACGCGCTGTGATTGGTCAGTTGCGCTTCGGATGCGAACGAACGAACGCAGTTCGGATTGGTGCATCGGAAGGGTCTGGTTGGCAAGAGGTTGAAATGGAGTTGAGACCATGACGTTGGTGGGAGTGGCGGTTTAAAGAGCTGCTAGCACAGCAGCTGAGCTAATGCTGTACGGCCGGTTACAAAGTAAAGCAGGGTCTCCAAACTACGGCCCGCGGGCCAAATGTGGCCTGCGAAGCCATTTTGTCAATGACGAAAAAGTAATACATTTACTAAAAATTTGTTGTACGGTGGAATGCAACATATCCCGAAACAATCACATTGCGTAAGACGTCCGGCCCTCTACAATGTTCTGTGACAGCTCATGTGGTTCTCGGATAAAAAAGTTTTGAGACCCCTGAACTAAAGCTTTCAAAGGGTAAAAAAATTTTTTTGAAAGCGCAATTTTTTTTGTGCCATTTCAAGTACCAGGTGGCAAAAATTTGCTGCGTTTGACATAATAGCACGCATCGTCTGCCCAGCTACACCGCACAGCAATCCAACACGACGTTGAGTTAACAGACGCACCAATGACTGTTCTACTGCAATCGATTGAGAAATGGACGACGCAGAAAACCCCACACGCACATTTAATTAGGGTAAAAAGCTGCAGTTTAGTTACTTTGTCACCGTATTTATATCATGAGCATAGTTAAACACGTAGTACACGAACAAAACATTTTCTCTTTACAAAGCATTTCTTTAAAGTGCCTAAAACAAGGCAAACGACAAAGAGCGATGAGCGAAAAAAAGTAAGGTGCCGGGGCTGCGGTCGAAATTGTGAAAAAAGCGGATACTCCTAATTTTCCCTCAATGAAGCGTGGGCAGCGGGTCAACAAACGCTTTTGTTACGCAGCCTGGCAAGACCATGACTACTACTCAGCCACAAAGAAACGTAACATTAAAACGCGCCAACTCGTTCACATTACTTCGGTTCGTGGATGTTGGCGACGTGCTGCTTCAAGCCCTCCACGGTGGTGAAGCGTTTATCGCATTTGTCACATTTCAATAAGTCTTTGTTTGCGTGCAGCTGCATGTGAACCTTGAGCTGTCTATGAGATAAAAGAAAGTGAAGATGATCGCATCCGGATAGACGCCAACTTGTGCTGGTATTTTGAGGCACTTGTAAAGAAAGAGCTATCATTTGATTGGATCAACGCCGGCACAAATCCAAACCACTCAGTGCACAAAAACAACTGCAAATCTACTTAGGAAATACAGACGAATCCGGTTAATCGCATAGCCAATTTGACAAGCTTTTTTATGCGTTTAACCGGAATATGCGATTATCCGTATCAAACAAATATCCGCAAGGTTACCGCCCTACTTGACTTCTGTCCACATGCTTGCTACCTGACACCATTGGTATGTTATAGCTTGACACCGAATGTGGAGATTTCTAGAACAGTGGGATACAAAAGTATTTCTAGATGTTCTAAAAATCCCTTGCTCCTAATACAGTATTTTAAATTTTGAAATCCTTCAGTGTTTAGCGAACCAGCGGTCATCAGCTTAAACGTAAATTCGAAGTTGTTGCGGGCCCGTACGTTGCAGGTTGTCTTAAACGTGTGCACTGCGTGTGTGACGTCATAATCACCTGCATCAATCGTGGAAGGTTTCCTGCACTCGCGGTCATATTTCTGTTCGCTTTGAACTGTGCAATGCAGTTGTGAACATGTTTTATGTCTCACAGCTGTCGTGTACGAAGATTTGTAGAACTGCGGGATATAGAAATGCTTCTAG
>JGI24158J21664_10006795_pt1 | contig 15119 bp, 12 predicted proteins | sample Ectturendosymbi3_FD_21664 | JGI IMG/M metagenome (IMG submission 21664) | reverse complement strand
CGCGAAACGCCTGCACCTAATTTTTGTGTTATTTCGTCTATAGTTACAAACGTTGTTGTCCTCAGCAATTTTCTTAAAACCTCGGCATTAAAAAGAAATTCTACTGTTGTTGTCGAGGACAACCATTGGCTGACTCAAACGCTGCAGTCAAGCGTGACCAAACACTCTGGTCAGTGATAATCATATGAGCTATGAATTCATGTTTAGGGGTTTTATAAACGTTCTCTGGCTAGGTTGGTATTTCTTTACGCGAGGGATTACCAACCTTTCTCTGAAAACGTACCTCTACAGCATTTCGACAGATTAGCTTGTACTCCTAAAATTTTTTATGACAAAAAGGCTGAGCGAAATAATAAAAATACACGAAGTTTTTAATAGAACTTTTCTATTTTAGAATATTTGGAATCAAATAATATACAAATAGATTTTCTTTCTATTGATAACCTTAAATATATAATTTCAGATAGGAAAATATACCCTAAGGGGTACATGTACCCCATAAACCCCTGCTTTAAGCAATATAAAAGAAAGGAAGACAACCAATGACAACGACAAGTTCAGTATTCCATTTCAATTATTTTCGTTTTTTTGTTAGACATAACGTATATTGTACTTTTTATTGCAGCAGTTTTTAATCATGAATAATTTTTTTTCTGGAAACCGGAGCTAAAACAGGAAATGAAAAAAAGGGCGGAAGTCGAGCCTAGAAATAGTTTTTCAACGTTACATTCCAGGCGCGGAACAACGTCGCCAGGTCCTCGACGAAGCAGCAAGATCAGCACAGTTGGAAGTAGAATCCAGTAAGGAAGAGTAAATTACGTTTAGTTCATTCTGCAAAGCCCAAACGCGAAGCCTGAATATAATTCGCTGCTGTGGCTGCGTCGAAGCAAACAACAGGATTGTCTGAAACGTCGTGATTGTATTTTTGAGACCAAACGTTTATTAGCCCTTGCATCGTGTTGCACGAAAAAGGTCTACCTCGTCTACGGCTTGATGAGCAAAAAAAAGCTTCTAGTATGGACTTTAAATACCTTCAACACACAAAAAACACTATCGACCTTATTGAGCCACACGATTGCAAAACGACCAAACCTTCCGAATTAGCTGACGAGTTTACAAAACGCCCATTTCTTTCTGTATTTTGTCCAGAACGGACTTTTGTTGCATTTCATCAGTTCTTTTGTTTTTTCAGTTTTAAAAAAAGCTACTGCCGCAATAAATCTAACAGTATTTTCGTGAACAGACAAGCGGAATGTTCGACCTGCTGAAGCAGTCGTCACCCCAAGTCAGCAACAAGACTGATGGCTGCTGATCGTGCAACAAGCCACCATGGTTGCAACTGCGGACAAAAGTTGCGAAAGAAGTAACGGAGATTTCCGGAGAATGGTCGACAGTACTGCGTTTTTCTGAAAGATGCGTCAAACAGAATTATCGGTTCGCGAGAAATGGTCTTTGAGAAAAAATTCCTATTGCTTGTCTCGAGCCGGGAACACAACAGAATTGTAAAGAATAACGCAGGAGATTATTTTGTGTCTTCAACAAGAGCTCGTAGTTTTTCCTGATTTTTATTTTATTCAATAAATATTATTATTTTTGATGTCAAATAAAATTCAATTTTGTTTTTAATACAAGCGACATTTCCATTTTTTTTACTTTTCAATTTTCATACGGTGGTTAGAAATTTTTTTTATTTTTAATTCTGATGGTAATCAGCATACCGATTAGAATCAATTTGCCGCCGAACAAAATTCAAGCTTTTCCAGAGATGCCAATCATTTAATGAATAAAAAAACTTAAATTGAACTCACCAATATTTCCATCACGACAGTTAGCGCATGTGGTTACACAGGTGGACCACAAACAGATTATTTTGAAATTATCGCAAACACTACAACCTTGTGAAAGTATCTGCAATAGCAACAACAACCATCAGAAATCAAACACAAAGTACCTCGCTGCAAAAGCAGCAACAAGTCGAACCCCCCACAAACACTTTATGGTCATAAGTACGCGTGTGTGACGAGACAAAGCAACAATCTACACACAGGTGCAGCTTACGGCCGGTTTATATGAGATGCGACGTGTATTCTAATCTTGGTTCATATTTGCCGCGGGCTGATGAGCATGAAGAACAAACTGTTGGTGATAAGACAGTGTCGGACGTCTGGGCGGGATGCTGAGTGGAATTTCACAACATTCCTTCCTTATTCTCGTTTACGGCTCTTTCGTCAAAAGTTTAAAAAAAATATTCCGTGCGAAGGCAGTTGGGCTGCCCTTCCCCCCCTCCTCATTTTTTAAGCTTCCAGTTGCTCTTTTTCCAAAATACTTGGAACTGTTTTTTATCTCAAAATATGCCTGACCTTCGTATAACGTCACGAAAGCACAATGGACTGACAGAGAAAAACTAGACGTGAAGGTGCGCTGACATGAAATGGTGGTGCAAGATCTTCCGGCGACCCCCTGGATTCTTTCCGGCGTAGCTCGTGTAGTCCGTGAATCAAACGTAACTTCGCAAACTCTTGTGCATTTTGGGTTGAATCGTGCTTCTCCGTGGAACGCGCAGGCCTCACCGGCAACAGCGCATCGCACGTCAGTGTTTTCATATAGTTTACCGCTCCCGCTTCGTCGATGGTGGTTAAAAGGGAAATTCGCCATTTTGTCGCGATCCGGGCCATCTTGGCCACGACCGCCGCCGGAGCCAGAGACGAAACAACCCGTGAACGTGAAAATCAAGCGGAATCTCTGGAGCTACGCGGTGCATGGTAATGCGTGCATGCTGGCAATTCAACAGGCAAACAAATGTTAAACCAAGCTTTTCTGAAAACTCCAATCGCGCGTTCTTTTGCGGCGAAAGGTGAAGCGCACCCGACCTCAGCCATTAATTTCCAGGACGTCCGGCGCTCGCAACCGCGGCATGCGAAGAGCAAACAACATGGAGTGCCCAAGTCGGTACGAACCAGTCGCCCCGTGGCACTGCCGTGTATCCACGTGAATCGTACAGGGACAAACAATTTAGAACCGACCTTCAACGGCACAGTTCACTGTGGCGCAATGACCCAGAGATACCCGCAGCACAATCCAGCAAGAGATACTAGTCGAGCGTTTGTTTCACAGGACCATGTATGGTGGGAAATGCGGGGAATTCCGCGAAAAGGTCCGTACAAGACCTTTGATTTGTGGGAAAATAACATTGTACGAAAAGCAGTGGACTGGCCTGGTTGATGACTGTGCTTCTCGTACTGAGTGTTTGAACGGCCGGGACATGAGACAGGTTCCGCAAAAAAATTAGATTTTTAATTTTTCGATTCAACCAAGAACCCAAGAAATATTCGATTTTGACCAATTCGCTGGTAAGCTGGATTGGAACAACGCTTCTTGGAAAAAGAGACGTTGAAGTTTCGTTATTTGCCGGACAAAAACAGTAAACGCGTCAACCGGCGGACGCTCTTTGTGATATATAGAAAAAAACAATCTTGTCATCTTTAACTAACAAAAATCTGTCACTCCGGCAGCTTTCACAACGGTTCAAAAAAACATGCAGTTTCGAACCGTTGGCATGGAAACTCGAAAACGTTGAGACATTGTGGTTGCCACAAACATTAGGTCCTCACAAAACAGACGACGCAAAGGTGCAGGCGAAACTGTGGTGGCAGCCTAGCAATGGCGACGAAATGTTTTTTACAGGGCATGTTTCGTTTGGTGAGGGATTTATTCGTAGAAAAGGATGTTATGTGATGGTAGGTTGTGCTTCGTGAGAGATGCTGAGAAGTGAAATTGCTATAGTGGCGACGAAGATGTTGTGCCCAGGAGATACCGAAGTCGTAAAAGTTATCGTGGTTATGATCATAGGCGTAGCCAGGGCGCCATGGCCCCATTTTTAGTATATTTAGTCATTTTGTGCTTTGAGAAGCGGCGTCCCAAACAAAATACTGTTGCTCGCCTAAATCAAACATTTTGGTCCCCCAAAATGATTTTTGGCTGGCTACGCCACCGGTTATGATATATTTATGGTAAGAGATGCTGTTGTGATGAAATGTTAGGTTAGTGTGGCTGACCTTGTAAAAAACACTTTATGTAATAGCGTCGCGGAGAATGCCTGCTGTGGTATGCGTCGAGGAGAGAAAATGCCGGTCGAGAGACACGTCGAGAATCGAAGCAGAATGATGTTGGATGATACAAATGTTTCCGTGGCGTGGGGACCATTGTGACGAAAGCAAGGGAGGCGAGAAATGCCACGGTGACAATTCACAGCGAAACAAAACCCCTTTTACTTTTATTCAGTTGCTTTTACGTACGGAATGACATGACAACAAATGATGTACAATTACTGTACGTGGTTGACTAGTCCAGTGGCGTAGCCAGCCCAAAATTTTTTAGGGGCTAAATCTTTTGACTTAAAGTGAGCAACAGCGTTTTGTTTGGGACACCGCCTCTCAAAGCACAAAATGACAAGATATGCTAGAAAGTTAGGGGGCATGGCTGCCTTTCCCTCCCCTGGCTACGCCTATGTTGGCTACATCGAAATAACAAAGGTTTTTAATCACGTTCTATTCGTTATTTTCTAATTCTACCCGATATGAGTTGCATTATACGCAGGTGCTGGTGAGGTGCCGACAGTGCGTTATATTCTGTGAAAGCCTGCGAAACTGACAGAAACAGAAAAGGCTTTGATTCCGGGATAAAGCTTGCGCGCGCAAACCTGAGCACGTTTCCGCTTACAAGCGGTCGCTTGTTCCAGGAAAGCTCCGTTGCCAGGCGCCGTTTCAAATCTGAACCGATGCCACAAACGCACTTTTAACACGCAGCTGTTCCACTGCACGTAACGCAGCATGCGCGGCATGCCAGTGACAATAACAGGTAAGTCTTGTTCGGTCGAAACGGATACAAGCGTACGCGTCGTCGCTGTCATTGAAGATGAACACTTCGCCTGCAAGCCCTGTTTGCCGTGCGGTTTCCCACCAGGCTTCGATAAAGCTATTTTTAACCACAATATTGCAGCAGATGTCAACATCAACATTAGTTGTGGAAAGGTTTGTACTCGGAACGCAGCATTCGGTGCCTTCCATACGCGACGTAATTGACGAAATCGAAGCTCGGCACAGGCGTCCTATTTCGCGGTGCTTTCAGCAAACAACCATGAGCTTCTGATATGGTCTATTCGTGATTAGAACAAATTTATTAAATGGCAATTTCATTTCATTCGCACGTTAATCATTGATATCCGAATGAACAAGGTCGTAACAAAGCACTGTGCGCAATTATTATTACAAACAATTTCTTTCTACGATTTCCCACTCAAACTAGCGAAAGTATTTAGCGACGGGCTACACTGCCAGCGTGGAAACATTTGCTGCTGGCTTACGTACCGGCACTATTCTTTTGAATGTCGGCAGCAAATCCGATTCTTCGTCTCGATCTGTCATTTGTCAGAGCGAACTCTGCACAAGTCGGAAACGTCAAAGTCGATTTCGAGCCCGATGCGCAAATCACAAATATCGATTTGAAGCTCGGCACCGAGACGCTAAGTTGCTGTTGAACAAAGACAAGGCCCAGGTGGTTGCGCGTAATCGCTTCTTGGATTTTTAAGGCAGCCGCTACACCCGACAAAGACACGCAATTGCACTTCAGTTTGCCTTGGAACCTGGGTTTAGTTTTTCGACCATTTTCCGGTCATAAACCGAAATTTTTTTGAAATGCCCGCAAAAAATTAGGCCTATTCGGTCATAATGTCAGAAAATATAGACTTAGTGAATACTGTTATGGTGAGTTTCAATACTGTTATGGGAAAAATGACCAAAATGTCTCAGCGAAAAAAGAAACCCAGCTTGGAATGGAAAACACGCAATCCCAAATGGCATCAATGGACGTGGCAATGAGATAGGGATAAGGTTTGATGCACCCATAAGTTTTTATCAGAAGCAGAAATAAACACGTTTGTTTGCTGCCAGCTACGCGGGAAGTGTCCAAAAAATTGTTACCGGTGTTTACAAAATCAACGTTGGTAGAGACGAGAGCCTGGTTTGAGTGGAGTGCAGACGACGCTTTTTGTCAAACTCAGCACAACACAGCGGTTGGATACTCGGCTGCATTTTGCAGAAGTAAAATTACTGAGTCTTCAAGAAAACCTACGAGAAGACCCGCGCAGCGCAATACGCCGGTGAGAGAATGTCGACGAGCGCATTGAAGCTTCGACTGTTTCCTGCTCGGGTTACTTGGGTGTAGTGACCGATGGTAAACCCGGCACCCGGATACCAGCGCACAACACAAACGGGTCCGAAGTCCGCCGTGGATTTTGCAAGCGTCTGGCAAAGCGGCGACACGGCATTGTTTTACAGAAAGGGAACTGAAAATAGCTCCCGCTGGCATGAGCTTCTTACGTATGGTGTCCCTCAATAGATTTCTTTTAAAGTTTACACAAGCTTTCTCTCTCAGTACACAGTACATTGCACTCTGAAGGCCATTAAGCAAGCACTTCACTTCACAAGGATTCGACCAAAAAACAGCGCGAAGCCTTGACAGGCGTTGAAATGCTTGCTGCAAGTAACGATGCAAATCGACCTGCACCGAGATGGTCGAATCACGGCTGGTTATAAAAAGAACGCGTCGGAAATACACTTCAAAAGCGCTTGCGCTTGATTTCTTTCGTTCAAGGCTTCTGCTGAGAAGTGTTGTGTTGCAACTGCAGCCCACATGCATCATAAAGCGCTGTTTGTTACGTCACTTACTGTGGTTTTCTAAAGCCACGTTGAAAACACTGTTGTTGGTGCTGCTTAGCACAATGCTGCCCTTTCATCATGCTGTGCTTTTGTTCGAGAAATTCTTTCGCAAAAAAAGCAATAGATTCTTCAGGAAAATTTTAGTCGTTCAAACTCTGGAGCGACCACAGCACCTCCGATCAAAACAGAAAACCACACGTTTCCTGAGGTTTGCTTTTGAAAATAGCAGCGGAATAAGTAATGTTCACTTGCTGTTTTTGTTTCGTTAATGCCAACCCACTCGCTCGTACGCGCGAGGTCCCGATTGCGCAAGAAACGTCTGATCTACATGTTTCCGTTTATTCGCAAAGCAGGGAGATGGTGAAGTTCTTTCAAAAGATTTCTCGAGCGAAGATGGATTCTTTTCACAGGCTTTTCAAGTTTAAACTTTAGTTATCGGCTGTAACTTTTCATTATGATTAAGTCTGAAGCGGTTCATCTGATATCAAACTGTTCGGCAACGACGCTCATCATGTCACACGTGGCCATCAACTCAGACCACATTCTTTTTGGCCCTTTGAAAACCAGCTGTACCGTCATTACTTCAAAATAAGGAAACGCACAGTGTTATGCCACACTTAACATGAAGTCCAATATATCGTCAACACTCAACAGGTTTTACCGTGTAGTTTCTTGTCGGGTGGGTGACAGCTGATAAGTCACAAAAATGTTAACGAGCCCAGCACTTTCTCACAAACGGCCACAATCCAATCAGAAAGTTACCACGGTAAGTGATTTAACATCCAGCGCGTATCGGTCGGTGGTGCAGGTGCGTTGAGTCGAGCAATTATTTCCAATTACGCACAACGTCTTGTGTACCAAGATGTACAGCGCAAGTGGGAACCAGTCTTTATACGCAAACATTGCTTACGGCTGGGCACCATGGCAGCCCTGAGCGCGGTTGACTGGCCACTGTCGAGGTCAAATTGGCGTTTTTGAGCACGCCTGCGAAAACTTCAATGATCAACAATCTAGTGAAGAAACTCGCTAGTAAATATATTCCACCTTTTCTATGCATTGTGTGTTTTTCAGTCTTGACGACAGTTTGTGAGAATATGAAATCGCTGCCGGCACTCAAACGATTTGTTCAGCGGCATTTGTGTTATTATATGAAAAACTGACTGAAAACCTTGTAGGAGAGAAAAGCTGGGAGTGTGAAGCAAAACAATTTGTGCTTTGCAGGCTTGCAACGAAACTTAACGAAAGCCCAGTCTTGCATAGGGGTAAAAACAAAGCTTCCAATCAACTTTCTCAAATGAAAGGATTCTTTAAAACGAAGCGCGGAGCAAGTCAATCTGCCTCGAATTGAAAAACACGAACAGTCGAACAAACTTCGCCCAACTGTGACGTAACGAAGCGAACGGAAAAAAACAAGGCGATTGTAAAAGCTGCGAAACAATCGCGGGCGAGCGAAAACACGTTTACGCGAGGGCCCGCGACGAACTGCGGCTGTTGTTGTTGCGCCATGCGTCCTAAGCGAGCAGGCTCAGGAAGAAGCGGACCGGCTGTTGATTGGCGACTTGCTTTTTAAAACAGGAAGACAACGCCAGGCTCAAACCGCTAATCTCCAGCTAAAGGTGATTTGCGTTTACAGTATATATATATATATATGCTCGTCGAGCAATGCCATGGCAAGCCACAACAGCCAGTCGCATTTCGCTGCTGTTACGGCTTCGCTGACAAACTTTCCCTTGCCTATTTCGGGCTTTGGCAAAGCCGCTGTGTGTTTTCGAACAATCCCAGCAGTGCGAGCAACTGGACCGGTATGAACCCGTTCATGAGATTCCATCCAGGCCAATACAGACAAGGTACGCGCATGAGTGTCGCTGGTTGCAAAACGTGTAAAAAGATAATAACGATTTCTATTTGAACAAGCCGCTTTGCATAGTTGATGATGCCTGCCTGATAGGCGAAATATATGTTCTTCTAAGATCTTAGTGTTTGATTTTTGGCTGGGAAAAGGTGCCTTTCGACAGACAACAACGGCTTGACGCTTAAAACATCATTGTACGCGGGCAAGCCACAATACTTTTCAGTGGTTACTTCCCTAAGTTGATGGTCCACCTTGGGACACGTCGTGAAAGCCACTCAGCTCTGGTGCGTATTTCAGTGTACAAGGTTTTGGCAACGACGTTGGTAAGTCATCGACAACTGCGCGCCAGGCACACTGTAGGCGCAAACCTGCTTTCGCTGAAAACTAAAGTATGTCACGTTGTTTCATGTGCAGCGTTTACTTTACATGGTGTCAACGTCAGTTCAGTTTTGTTTCTAATCGGTTTCTGTGCTCTTTCCGCGAGCGGTCTACGGCGCCCTTCTCGGCTTGCCCTGCGCCGTGGGCCAGAAGTCCTCTTTCATGGCGGATGCTACATTGGTGGCGAGTTAACGGCAGCGCCGCGCGTGGAGCTTTTCTTTTCACCGACCCATTAAAGTCGAGCACAGGGCTTCTTCGTCAGAATCAACACGTCTGAAAAACTCTGACTGAATCAGACCAGATGGCTGAATTTCGAAAATCACACATTCATACAAAGCGAAACGTGGTGGCCTTGTGAAGTCGTGCAAGAAACAATAACATACCAACCAATCGTTTAAACGAAACCATTAGTTGATGTGTTATTTTTTCTACTATTACAAAACTTTCTCATGGCAAAAAAACACCTCAAAAAACATTTGACTCAAGCTGAGTAGGAATAGTATTAACAAATTTCATGAAGTTTACAACGAAAATATATTCGAAGACATTGTTTCTTGGCAAAAGAGTTTGATAAGTCCTCACATTCCATGCAGTCAGTCCAGCACAGCACGTTCCCATCATTCTTGGTGGAGAAATAGCAGTCGCTATAGCAACCACTGCGCTCTTACGCCCCCTCGCAAACTGACTTCGACGAGAAAGTTAAGTCTTTCAACCACACCGCATTAAGCGCCAGGACAGCCGATTGCAACAGCGCCTCTGACATGACTTGGTCCCAATCCTCGCATCCAATTTACAGCCTCTTCGCGCCCAAGCCATTGGCTTCATGGATTGGCGTCATCCATTACTGACCTGCCAACTATTTCCGTTCGGCAAGTTCAGGATTTTGAAGTGTCCAATCACGCAAATTGGCAACTGCGCTTGGAACTACGCGATTAAATTTAAAAAAGGAAACGGACCACGGTCGGATTTGATGTTAAGGAGCAGGACTTGTCGACCAGACGTGAACTAAGGATAGCGCGAAGTGGAAAAGCACTTCGCTCTAATCTGGATAGACGCGGCTCAACGGTTTCTCCGACGGCACCGCATCGGCGATAGCGTCGCGCGTGAACGCGGCGCAACGGCGAAAGCATGATGGCGGGGCGAAACAAAGAAGTGAACTCAGGGACGCACGCATTAGAGCGCTGCCCGGCGTACTGGCCGTTTGCATTTGTTTATGTTTGAACCGGAGCGAAAAGCACGTGATGCCATGAATTATGTTCGCAGCAAAACAAGTGACCTGTGGAGGGACTCGTTTTTCAGCGTCAAGCGTCCATTGCAGCAACGCGCCGGTCTTTGTTTTGATTTTGTGACGAAACAGTCAAAGCGTTTAAATGCAATTAACAACGTCACAATAGGCGTTTGTTGACTCAGCCCTGCTTGTCACTGCGTGGGTTTCCTCTGATCTGATATGCAAAGGCCGGAAACGCTGTTATGTCATGCTTGTCTATATGGAAAAACAGGCAAATTCACACATTTTGCGACGCAGGATGAGTTTTTTTAAGAACAAAAACTGTCCTGCGCTGCGTACAAACTGTGTCCCGAAAACACACCGTCAACCCTTTCAAAATCCTTTTGGTCGACTTTGATTATGACGTCAAACTTGTGATGACGTCAATCTTGCGCATTCGCGCAGGAGGTACTCCGCCCACCACGGCATCGACGTCATGGTGAAGTTACGTCAAAACAGGAAAAGCTACTGCGGTGTGTTGCTGCCTGTGAAGTCCAAGACAAACGAAGAAGCTCAATTGAATTGGGAAGGAATCCCTGGTGTTTGACCATTATTGCCATCCATGTGCTTTTGGTATCCGCGCCACGTCAATGAGATGGACAGCCCTGCTCTTTTGGAATACCTTACCTCAGGGTTTTTTTCAAGGTGTTTTAGGGACCCGAATCGGGTCCCCAGCATTGAAAATCGGGTCCCTAGAATCAGAGAAATCGGGTCCCTACAGGTCCATACTGGGTATCTAACATTTTCCTTAAAAAAACCTGCCTTACCCAATCAACGTTCTGACCAACATGCACGCGACTGAAGAAGAAGAATTGAACTGGGATGAAAGCGTGATACTGACACGAAACATCACCAGCTGGCTGCTGGGTTTGCCACAAGCCGTGAATGGACGGGCTTGGGCAGAAGTGGCCAAGGAGGGCCAGTGACTCGAAACGACCGCACGTTGTCCTTTGTGCCCAGGACTCGCCATCGTCACGGCGCGTCTTTGTGAACTGAGCGCGCTTCTACTATGACCATAAAACTGGCTAAAACGAACAATGGCGAGAGCGCAGAAAATAACGGTCGTGCTCGTTTGAAGGGCTGCGCTCGCGGATAAAGTCTTCCGCTGGGGCGGAACGGCAGCGGACAACTTTGACCAATCTGGTCAACATTAACGGACAAAAGTAAACATTTAGCCTTTCGCAGCCCCACCCCCCACCATACTGTATTTGTTCCAACGTATGGAAGGCGTAGCGAAAGGATGAGCGCTGCGAAATGGCAGGACACAAGTGTGGCATCAACCAACCAAAGGCCCAGTCGGACGAATGTCTTGTAAAAGCCTCAATCGCTGCGCAGCTGCTTCCAGATTCTAGACTTGTGGCTTTTCAGAGCGTAGCATGAACCACAAAGTATGCAATCAGTAGAAGAAGAGACGTATTTCTGGGTTTTGGGGAAGCAAAAGCTTCTTTAACTTCATACACCTTTCTTTATTTGCTCAAGGTCAACTTCTCTGTCTTTCCAAACCCCGTTACATGGTTGGTTGACATCCATGATCTTTCACCAATTCTATGTGAGACAGTGACAACCATTTTTGCCTCAGTTTTATTCTAATTTCCACTGACAGATAGTTACTTTTAGCATGATGGCTTTTTGCATTGTTTCTGCTTATTAGCTGAATCACATGAAACAATGAATCTTTCTACCTCTCCTCCATGCCAGTGCCATCGGGTGTCGCTAATGCTCAGCCCCGTGTTGCTCAAGTTCGCTTTCGTTCTCGGGAAAGCATATGACGTGTGTTTGACCTCAATCGACCTTTTTTCATTCGTCCCATTACTTCTACGTTTATTTTCGGGCGCGACAAAGATCGCATAGAAACGCAAAATAAGTAAGCGAGACTTCGTCCAGCTTCGGTTGTGAACCGAAGCGAAACGCTTACATCAGCAGACGCGCCGAAAACTTATCGCGCGCAAGTGCTGAGGGCGGTCAAGGAATTGTTTTGGAGTCGTAAGTTGGCGAAACGGTCCATATCGGAACTGATATTGGGCGCCAACCACTTTTGTAGGGGCTGCAAACGGCAAGACGACGTCACAATGCCCTTGCGTCATCATATTATGCCTGGTTTCGTTGATGACGAAGGTGCGGATGGCGAATCGTGGACGTTAGAATGGTTTTCAGGATGTCTGATCGCAAATTGCTTTGCTGGGAAATCGATCTCGCATCTTCGGTCCAGCATAGCAAAAGCTTTCAGGTGAAATGGTGAAAAAGATTAAAGCGAGATCAGAGAAAGTGCGCAGACTGCAGCAACAAGCCCGTGAAGCTGTTATCACCGGAGCTAAAAACCAACTACCTGGTTTCGGATACGTCGCACTTGCGTTTTGAAATGCTCTAAAGTTCTACAAATATGGTTTCTCTTATTGCGACCAATATGTGCAGTAACTTCGATGAATTGTGCATTTCTTCAAATATATATATATACCATTGTGACAAAAATTACTGACTCCGCGAAAGTTCCGAATAAATGAATAGAAGACTTGTCATGTTGCACAGAAAACCCTCGTTTAGTGAATTGTGATAAATTGGGAAGTTCTAAATGGGATTTTCCCTGCGGAACGCGCAAATTTACTTGGCTACAATCGCAATTGACAGCTTTTAACATAGACACGCGTGACGTAGCAGTGGAACAGAAATCTTGCGTGACGTAACAATGGAACAATTACGCATGGCTGTCGGGAAAAGTTGTGCGCGGCCGACATGCCAATTAATCTGTTTGTTTATTTACGCTGTCATGGTTTTATGTTATTTTTTAAAAGATGCCCTGAATGCGAACGTTTTCAAGCGTAACGAACAGTCAGAATTTATCTTTCAAGGCCAACCTTGCATGGACTCAAACTGCATCCACAACAAGATGGTTTATAAACGTCCACAACACTCGACGTAACTTTTCATATTCAGCTCGGACAACGCTAGCGTTCGATGACGAACACAAACACACATCCCCCTCCCCAATAAATTGTCCCAATTGTGCACAAAAAGCAAAGTATGCTAAAACTCCAGCCTATTTGCGCCCCAAGCAGAAAGGCACACGCGTAGGTCTACTTTTGTTGCTACGCAACGGCGTCCATTTTCGTACGGGCGATCTCCTGTAGAAGGAAAAAGGTTGTTTGATTTAAGCGACACGCAAATAAACTCCCTGACCTCAAGCTTCCTGGTAACGACGGTCAAGGCGGTGGGGTCGAGGTTGGACGCCGACAGGACTTCGTTCAGTTGCGCCTCCTTCTTCTCGAGCGAGTCGGCCAGCGCCGTCAGCTTCTTCTCCAGCAGGAGGTTCTTGAAGTTGCTCTTTTGCTCCACCTCGTGGATGGCTTTGACGAACTTTTTGTAGAGCTCGTCTCGTTCGGCTTGTGTCTGCACAGAAGAAACATTGCACGCTGCGGCAACGCGAACGTATACGACTTTTCGAGGCACGCTACAAGCTAAGCAGCTACTTTGGTTCAACACTGAGCTTGGGTTCAGGTCAGTACCGTCGCCACGGGGGGGGCTTTCAAATTTAAGAATGCAGAGCCCCCCATTTCAAAACTTTCTGGCGACGGTTCTAGTTCAGGTACTAATGGTCAGGGTGTTTTTCTACAGATGCAAACACTCGGTAGGCGCGGTGTTGAGCGCCCGATGCACCACGAACGGGAAGTGCGTTTTTTTATGCTTCTGTGTGATTTCTGCTAATCAGCTGGCAACAGGGGCGTGGCCGCTGATGCAGACACCAGCAACATTTCCGTGCAGACTAGACGCTCAAACCAGGTCCGGTGCGTTCTTGTTCTGAATCCACACGAAGCGATTAAACGTGTATCGCGCTCAGCTCAGCTCTAAAAGGCTCGAAACAGGTGCAGCATGTGAACCTGTCGATGACAGCAGCCTCGGAACAAATCCGGAAACCGAATTGCGGCGTTGTTCAAGTTCTCGGGTCACGCTTGACGTCGCAAACTTCATATTTTAGTTTGCAGCAGCAGCAACGGCCGAATAAATGTTTGACCTGGGGCGCAGAACAATGGCGTAGCCAGCCCAAAAATTTGGGGGGGGGCAAAATGTTTGATTTTGGGCGAATAACATTATTTTGTTGAGAAAAACGCCTCTCAAAGCACAAAATAACTATATTTCTAAAAATTTGCTGGGGGCAATGCCTCTTTGCCCCCCCCTGGCTACGCCTGTGACGCAGAACAACGTGGCCTCAAACGCAACTCGCAAATGCTCCAATCAGAAGCAAGCAAGCCTGTTCGTTTCTCCGAAAGATGGAGTGTTTCGTTGCCACGAGCGACAAAGTTGCATTTAAAAAATGTAAGGTGCATTTTTTAAATTTTCGAACAAACAACCTTAACCGTATCTTCTCGCATTTTTAAACACAACTTTATCGCAAGACCAAGAACGAGACATACACGCGTTTGAGACGAAACAAAGCGATTTGTTAGTTTCGTCGAGATGAAACACGGCAGTAACTTTGTAATAAGTTCACTCGATAGACAAGAAGTAAAATGTTTTCTCGGACTAGCGGAATATTTATTTCAAAATTTTCGCAAAAAGTAACCTTTTCGAAGCGCTGTTCCAGAACTTCATGCTCCCACTGCAAGCTCTTCATTTCTTTGTCCATCACCTTCAGTCTCGCTTTCGCACTCTGTTGCGAAACAAAAACGCGAGTTGTACATTCGTCTTGAGCAGGCAAAAGCGCGCTAGCGCTATCAATGTAAAGGTTGAGCGTTCGATTCCCGGTTGCGAGTGACAAAATGTTAACGATCGTTGCGAAACATTAACTTCTAACGCATGTGTGCGAAACAACGTCAATGCTTCCTTGTGAGTTGAGGTGGTTTGAAGATAAGGAACTGTAGCATATTTGTCAACCAGCTACATGCGACTGCAAATATCGACTGCAAATATCATC
>JGI24158J21664_10006794_pt1 | contig 15121 bp, 10 predicted proteins | sample Ectturendosymbi3_FD_21664 | JGI IMG/M metagenome (IMG submission 21664) | reverse complement strand
TCAATATGGCCAGCCAGGCTGAGTGTAAAAGTTGTTTCCAAGCTAATGTCTTGACTTTCACCTTCATTTTCAGGTGCTCTGGTTAACGCTACTGCTTTAATGTTGCTGCTTGAAAGTTTTGCTTGAAAAAGCGATTCAGTCGCGGTGTTTTAGCTAACACTGCCAGATCCTTGCGCTTTTTTTTCTTAGAACATTTGAGTTTTTCATAGCTCCTGATGGCATTGCAGATTTCGGCAACGCTCAAGCTAAACATTGCAATCTCGTTTTCTGCTCTTTCGTTCTACGAATCGACTGACTAAAACCTTCTCTGGCGGACCACGCAATAACATGTGGTGTAAATGGCTTGAACAACTTCATATGTTTATTAGGTAACACAACGATAGTAAACATGCGAGGATAAGAGCGTTTCCACCATATGTTACACTTCATAACGAACTAAAGATGTAGGCACCAGTTTAGTCGCCACCGGGGAGCTTTGGTGGGGTTAGCCCCCCATATTTAAACGTGAAACACAATACATCAGTGGAGTTCTGGTCAATTTTTAGAATGTCAAGCCCTTCCGAGCAAACACAAAGCCCCCTACTGAAAACTTTCTGGTGACGGTTCTGGATTGCACCAGAAGCTCCGGATCATTGATACCAATATTGCCACTTCTGATATATTATTAACATGCATCAAATGTGGTGTTCTCAGATAAATTTCTGATGTCTGATGTTTTGTCGACAAATCTGATATTGACTGGTTGGTGTTTTTGTTTTCAACATTTCCTCTCATTTTAGGACGAAAATAAGTTAGAATCGTGATTTTTAAGTTCCTTTCATCAATTTCTTACCCTAATGTGTGTTTGGTTATCGTTTCAAACTAAAAAAAGCTCTCTTCGCTACGTTGAGACTTAAAATTTTACGCAGATTATAAATGACTTCTCTGTTTAATGGCGATATTTCGCTCCGTTTCGGATTCAACGAGGTTCGTCCCGCTTTGTTAGATTTGTTAATAGAAGCATACAGCTTATATGAAACTGTAGCGTACATAATTGATGCTATCTGATGTTGAAAAAAGCAGCTATCTAATGTTAACGAGACCCCAGTGGCAACACTGATTGATACTAAGCAGCAGGCAGCAACCACTAGCTTTAGCACGCAAATAGTAACATATTCGTGACATTCGTGCAATAGGCGTGATATACGAGTAGAGAGTCATACCTATTATTAGGAAAAAGTTACCAGCGAAAACAAACATCAAATATATTTGCATTGAACAAAACCGAAAATACTTATAGGCTATTCAGTAGCGATTACTAAAACTGGCAGTCCGTCAGTTGGCGGCCCCTGATACTTACGCAACATAGGAATTAGAGTTATAGTCTTGTATCGCTTCTGAATCAATTTTTTTTAAACGAGTAGTTTATTTGAAACAAATAAATTTCATCACGGCGTGCCCCCTTGTAGCGGGGGGCCTTGGGCAATTGCCCCCGTTGCCGCTCCCCTTAATCCGGACCTGGTTGAATCCACAGCAAAAAATATCACTTCGTTTATTCGTCAATGCGTGGGCTATACAGTATTATTTTCTGAAAGGGTTAAAGACGCATAACTGACTCGACTTAGCTAAGTCTTAATGTAATCTATGTTTGGGTAGTTGTTTGCAGTCCATCGTTGTTTGTCCAAAGGATACTTCAACGTTAGAGTAACAAAAGGCTTAATCTAGCTTAGGCTTGACCTATGACTTCGTCTCATGCTGGAATGAGAAGTTGCTGTGGTGTTTACCGTTTAATGCACTAGGCGTTTGGCGTGCCGTAAACAATCAACATTTCACAGGAGATTATCCTAGTTGATGCAAAAAAATGGATAACACTAAACGAAGGGCCGGGCGGGCTGGAGGGCCGTGTTTCCAATTGAAAAGCAATGATTTTCCGCGGGATGCAGAAAAGGGCGGGCCCATGCTAATGTGGAGCCCGTCAGGCCGCCCTAATGTGCAGTCCGCAAGCCCGCCCTGTTATACAGAGCGCCGGCCCACCTTGTGCAGAGAGCCGGCCCGCCGAAAATTCATGTTTTTCACTTGGAAACACGGCCCGCCGACCCTCCGTTTGGTGTTGCCGAAAAAAATGACGGGAGAGAAAAAACTGAAGACTATTTTTTTCTACGAGCACCCTTCGACATCTAGTAAACTGTCTTTCAAAGAGTTTGGTGTTTATGCCGCAATTACGCTATGATTAAGTTTGGAGTGGCGACGAAATTATATGAAAACATTTGTAGATTTACCCGGGTGGTGGTCCCGGCGTTTACTACTTACTTTCAACTCCGCGCGTCGTCGATAACTAATGACCTTGTATCGAATCGAGGGATGTGGTTCAAAAATACACACCTAACTAACTTCGAGAAAAGCTCTGTCACTGAAAACACAGTGGAACAAACTCTTACGCGAAGTTTCGAAACGCTATGACTTCTTTCAGGTGATGGTGTACCCTGTACACTATACAGCGAAAAACTTTGAACCACAACTCACTAGCAATTCCTAATTCCCCATGAGGCCGACCACGCTTGGTGTGACAGCAGGGGTCTCAAACACGCGGACCCCGTGGGGCCCGTAAGCTGGGGGGCGATCACCCCTCTAAAACCTATGAAAGTAACTTAATTCACCATGATTTTTTACAATTCGGAATGCAGCATTCGCGATTATAAGACCATTTTGTTGTCCATTGTTTTGTCACAGCAGTTTGTGAAGCATTCTTCAACCCTCTTACAGCAGCTTAGCCGTTATGAGTCTTGACTACCAAATATTACTGAAATTGCAACCCCCTTAATATTACTGGCTGGATCCGAACTTGCCCGTAAGGGAATTTTGTGCAGCGCCGAAGTTTTTTGGGAAGTTGCAAATATAATTATTATTTAAGCTATTTCGTTTATTCACCGGTATTCAAAAGTGCTCGGGTAGCTAGCGAGTAATAAGTTCCCCTTTAAACGAACGTAGAGAAGGTTAGAGATGATTTCGCTGTGACTAGCGATACCTTTCGCAGGAAATAAGATGTAAAAGCTGTTTCTAGTATGTTTCAGGTACAGCCATTCTTGCATCAGCGTCATAATGCGGCCCTCGGGTTAATATGTAAGTCCTCATTTGGCCTTCCAAGCAATTTGAGTTTGAGACCCCTGCGTTACAGGCAGCCGCCAGACCTGTGGTAACATCACGAGACCAACCACTTCCCGTTCTTTTACCAGTTACGGCAGTGCCTTCTCACGGAACAAAGAGGGCTAGCGTTGTAACGTTCAACAAAAATTTTACACTGTTTTTATGTAGAGGGCACTTTCACCTCCCCTAAATTTTCAAAAAAATGCTTAGTTCTCAGGTACCACAGTTAGTTACAATCATCTTGCCCTTCCCCCGAAGATATCAGCCGCTTGCGGCCCAGCGCGTATACAGTAGGTTATAGACTTAGATTCTCCTATGGGATTCAAGCCTGCAGGTTGACCACGCACGTAAATACTGGATCGCAGCCGCTATGTAATGTGGCACTACTCAGTTCTTCAAAGAACTGGGCATTACGGAAGGGGTGGACAGTAAATCCAGCTAAAATGCCATTGTTCTTATAACTGGGCATTTGTAAAAGAGTTAAGCGGTTCAAGGCACTTTTTCCAGGCCCAACCCAGTAACCATTTGTGTGTTGGTGACGGCTGAAAATTAAAGTGATCTGAGGGCACTTTTGTTTTATTGTTCAGTGAGTACAGACAAAATTGATGATTTTTAAAAGTTAATACTTTTTAAAGCTTAGAGAACGAATAGATGGTTTTTGAGTAGCTGCAACAAAAATATACTTTTTTCAGCTTTCTGATGGATTTGGATTGGATTTTATGTATTCTGCTTAACCGGATTTGGATTCAATTTTTGGATTTGGAGATCTTGTTTTGAACTTCTTCGCAATTTCGGAGCTGTAGATTACTGCATTTTAAGATGCAAGTTTGCATCAGTAGAGTTTCCCACACCCGTCGAAATTGTGCATCTTATTTGTAGTTGGATCACATAATATCCAGCGATGCAAATACAAGCCTGCTCGTTTATGTATCATGTCACCAAAGTTAAGGAATTTGTGTGACTTTCATTACTTCCGTTTCGTTTCTTTTATTGACCCTGAAGGGTGGGCAGGGGGGGTTGTCCTCACTGGATTTTGAAATTTGCATTTTTCTATTACGTTTTTAGCACAAAGGTCGTTTTCTTTTAGCTTCGAGAAAAATATAATTTCATCACCTTTGCCCCCTGGAAAAATCTTTATGGCTACCAGTGCAAAAATCGCCAACGCCCACCCCCTGGAAAAAATCTTTCCGCCGCCCAAGACCATAATCGTTAGTGTTTTATATATGTGCAGCCTGTTGCTTATGATTCGCTTGTGCTGTAGTTTGAACCTGGTAATTTGTTTGACCAATTTGCTGTCTTATACTTTATAACTGACCTTTTCATTGCATTTGATGCTAATACTGCTTTCCTTAGTCTTCAAAGTGTCCACTTTCATAGTGCTATGAGCCGAAGATACAGTATTCGTCAACTTGAGTTAATTTCCAGGTATTCTTTGGTATTGTCTTTTTTGCCTCATGAGACACAACACTGCTTTGGATTGATTGATTTATTGTTTCATATGACTCAGCTAATAAACAGAAAAAAATACAAAGAGCCATCGCGCAATATGGAAACCAATTGTTAGTGAACATTGGAATAAATGAAAATACAAAGGCAAAATAACTGAACAATAAATTTTGTTATCTTGCCTTTAGTAGAACTATTTTTCCTTCAGCAGAACACGATTCATAGAATTTCGGATTGAAACAGGATTTGGATTTTTAAACTGTCAGTTTAACTGATTTGGATTGGATTTTGAAATGACATTGTTGGATTGGATTTGGATTTGAAGAACCTAAATCCGTTCATCTCTGGTATCCAGTCGAGTCACGCAACTATCTATGCTTCACGTCACTACCTTGAACAGTTTTTCGCGTTTCATTTTTTCTCTCAACTGGCCATAAGAACTTGCACAAAGATCACTGCAATTCAATTGCAAATGCACTGATAATGGTAGCAGGAGTTATCAAAACGTCTGCAAAATGTCGTTTACTTTTTCTTTGGCTGTTTTTTTCGTTGCAAGGTTATTCAGAACTTCTAGTTTTCGTGTACCAAAGCATACCAGAGCATAACACCTTTCAATAAAAATACACAATACAGTACTAAGTTACTAACGGTGTTGGACCAGACTGTAGAGATCTGGAAATTAGTCAGCAAAGGTAGATTTCCCAGACCGAAAGATTGCGCACTAGAAATGCACTCGATGTTTGGAATACATACGTGTGTAAGAGTCCAGTTTCTACGATAGAACAAGTCAAACCTCAAAACAGACACCGTATGGTAGACGAAACACTGACCGATTGTCTCCGACTTGCTACCACTAACACTGGTATTGGTATAGGAACCATGGTGTCAGAGAAGCCTCGACCACTGACATCTGATACACATTTGTAATAAAGTGCTTGTTATTGTATAATAATTTAAAGGAAGCACTCACTTATCTTCCGTTTTTTTAGTTGCAAACCGTGTGAATCCCTCGTTTTATACTTCATTTGATTGGACGTGGCCCGCACGTTGCCACGTGTTTGTAAAATGGCCCATAGGTCAACGGTAGTTGGACTTCGCTGGTCTAAAATGATAAACTTTTAAAGTGCGTGGTGTTTGTTTCTCGTGATAGCGAATTGGGATTTGATTTATTCGTGTACTTTCCTATCACTTTACCGCAAATTGCTTTGGGTCTTGTATGCTCGTTAGAACGGCCATGCTGCTTTGAGTTCAGTCCCACTACAAATTACGTCAGCTTGTACATTTCGCTCTACGAGCGAACTGTACCCTCTTTATTCTGTTATTCTAGCAAGATGCATTATTTGCAAATATAAAGGTAGATTGTCCCAAGTTGCATTGCTGCAAATCTGCAAGCTTGGGCAAGCCCCCGGCACTTGTTTTTTGCGCGAACGCTGCTTAATGGCGCGTGTGTGTTTGCAGGAAATGCGCGAGTTTACTTTACGTTTAGACATTGCAATCCTGCTTGTAGTAAGTCTACTTGGCGTTGTGTTGTACATGATGCACAATTTCCAAAATCAATCGTGCGACGTACGCGATCTAACTACAGTATGGTGGAAAGGTTAAACCAGTGGTTCCCAAACTTTTTCGAGCAATTACCCAAATCGTGGCATCGATTATGTCTTTTATTTATGTCTTATTACCCTCAATAAAATTTTTCGCCTTTCAGGTCGAAAATTTATTTGGCAGTGATTGCTCATAATACAGAATAACAATGTGGTTTTGGTTTTGCGTTACCCCCCGAAGAATCGCGTATTACTTCCAGGGGGTAATTTACCCCCAGTTGGGAACCACTGGGTTAAACAATGCAGTTTTCAATCGGCTCAAATTCGATTTTGAATTTGCGTTTCGCGCAGATTTTAATTTGCACGAAATTCGATTTTTCCTCTTCGCGTAAAAAGACTGTACCAATTAAACATTGCAGAACGCGACGCAATAAAACCAATGAAAAACACACGACAAAATGCGTACAATTCCCGTTACCAGTGGCGTAGTAAGGGGAGTCCCGGGCGACACCTGCGGGGCACCAAGTACTTGTTGAATAAAAATTAATTTTTTTAAGTATTTCAATTTTGTTCAGTTTTTGTGCTTAGAACTCGTAGCCTAAATAGCTTGGAAATCTGGCTTTGGGGTGAGCAAATTTGTAAAAATGTTTACTCAAGGGCTATGGCAAACTCATTGTGTCAAACTACCCCTGCGTTTGTCTTAAAATCAAGAATTTTAAACATGCTTACTTGGGATGTAGTTGCTCTCCAGTCCCTGGAACTTCCACCCCAGCCAAGGCCATTTACCCTCACCCCAGTCAAAAGTCTTTTGGACAAAGGAGAGATTACATTCGAACGCAGAATAGCCAACATTACTGGTCCAGTAGCTGGAAGTTAAAATTCCCCCCTCTACTCAAAACCTGATAAAAAGCTTATTTTAATCCTTTTTCTCCGATCGTACGATCCGTAGCAACGCCCCAACGGAAGTACATCATTCGACACCAGGCGCGTAGCCAGGGGGGGGTGCAATTTTCCCCTCCCCAATTCCGAAAGTTGCGCCATAATTTTTAAGGTTAAGGAAGCTTTTGATGTGTAAGCCAAAGAAATGCATCAGTGCAATTTAACGTAACTGCTTAAGGAACCTACCCTACTTCAGCTTTTACTCGACTCTGATCAAAGCAGTAGGGTTTAGGTTACTAACTGTCCGTGATTAACCAACCGTTGTGTACAGTGTACATGCTGGTGAACTCGTATCATGGCTGACCTTTACCTGAGGTTTGCTCCCTTTGGAAGTTGATAATAATGAAATACAAACGTGTATGAGCAAAACAAGGAGTAAAGCTTGTCGCAGCTGTTTCTGACGCATCAATTTGCTGTATCGCACCTAATGGTAATGTAAACTTCATTTCAAGACCATCGCAAAATTTCACTCTGATAACGCTGACGTGCTAAAAACACTATAACTTACCCTTGTCTGCAGCATCAGCCGCAGCCTTAAATCAGTGCTCGTCAAACTTTCGTTATGGTGACCCAAAACGCCTTTTCAGTCGCAAGTAAAGGCCCATGCTTATTTTTGATGACCCAATTTCAAACTTATGCTGTATTCAATTACCTCCTATATGACATCGGAACGATTTTTTCCAGGGGGGGGGGCACTAGCGGATTTTTCCAAAATTTTTCTAGGAGAGGTCAAAAGTGAAATTTCAGTTTCTCCCACTCGAAACTAAGAAAACAACCTTTCTTTGCGAAAAATTTCAAATCCCGCAGTGATTCAGCGTCCGGTGAATTGTTCCCCCCTTGCCCTCCCTCTTTGCGCCCCTGCTGCTGAGCATAACATGAACCGTTGTCGTTCGGCAAACCTTTTCAAGAAACATGCTCGCTAGACGTGTTGGCGTGCACTACCTGCTCATGTTTAACGATGGTTCAGCTGTCCCAGACATAATAGATGGCAAGAAGTATCTCAGCAATATCAATTTTCAGCAAATTTTCAGATGCCGTTTCTGCGGTAGTGGTCGCCAATGTTTTATACGAAAAAAAGTGTGTTTTTGAAATACAGGAGAATTGCCCTATAACTTTACTTCAAGGGACCGGAGAAAAAGCTATGCTATGGGCGCAATGACCTTATAGCCGAACTACAATCAATTGTTTCTAAAATGGCGTTTTATTTGAAGGTCAGAGTCTGGCAAGGTTTAAAGGTGTCCTTTCATTGGGATTGCCGCTTACTGTATCGTGTTTTCGCGAATACTCTGATAAGAAAAGCACAAACAAGAATTTAAATACACTGGCAGATGTATTTACATGCAATACAGAGCATACAGTGGTACAGTACTGCATTACGCTCTTGTAAAAAAGATTCGTTTGTGCTGTTTTTGAGACAGCTTTATCTAACACAGGGGTCTCAAACACGCGGGCCGCATGTGGTCCGCGAGGGCGTTTCGTGCGGCCCGCGATGCTTTTCGGGAATTTTCAAATATTCAACATTTATGTTGCCAAGTGCCTTGACAGCAGATGCCGCGAAATAAAAATTTCACTCTCCAGTAAATTTTTGAGAAATTTGGGGAGTATGCCAAAAACGTTTACACATGCTTTGTCGACCTCGAGAAAGCATACGATTGGGTTCCTCATGAAAATCTTTGGGGAGAGTTGCAGGCAGGGTTGCGGAGTCGGAGGTAAAATATCCGACTCCGACTTTCCAAATTTTCCCACTCCGACTCCTAGTTTCCAAAATTTCCGACTCCGCCTCCTTAACATAAAGGGAATGAAATTTGGCTGTTAAAATCAATGAAAATCGTTGTACACAGCAAGAAATATCAGTTTCAACAAAAGTTTCAAAATAAATCGTACCATCTTAGCAGGAAGCCCTGGTTTACGAGCGTGATGTAAAAAATGATCCAAATGGGCATCCGGAGTCGGACAAAAAATCCGACTCCGAGTCCGACTCCCAGTATTGTTAGGAATCCGACTCCACCCAAAAACCTCCGACTCCTTATGACTCCGCAACCCTGGTTGCGGGAGTAGTTACGGCGTTGACGGCCGCATGTTACTGACCGTCAAGCCACTGTAGTCCTGCTCAAAACTTTGTGTCCGTGGCGGGAGAAATAAATCACGACCGTTCACCGTTGGTATTGGACTCCGACATGGGTGTGTGCTGTCACCACTTCTCACTTCAGTCTACATCAGGGGCGGCTAAACTACGCCCCGCGGGCCGCCTCCAACCCGCCGACCAGTTTAATCCGACCCGCTAAAGTCCTTGCACATTTTTTCAAGTGCCACGTTTCCGACTGTGGACAGCATTAACTGCTGACTGTCATCTAAATCGCACTGTATCCGGCCCTCCAGTGGTCAGGCAGTCGCGAATTCGGCCCTCGGGTCAAACACTTTGGTCACCCATGGGTTACATGAATTTTATGGACAGCCACAGCCAAGTCGAGAAGGGTGTCACATTTGTGAGCTGCAGGATCTACCGTTTACTTTTTGCAGACGATTTGGTACTACTATGGAATTTTCTCAACAGGGTCCTTAGCATGTACTCGATCGGTTTTCCGCTGCGTGTGACCGAACCAGAATGAAAATCAGCACTGAAAATACCGAGGTATTATGTCTCTGTACAAACCAAAGGCAGTGCATGCTGCAAGCGGGCGGAATGCACTGCAGCATGTCGAGAAATTCAAGTGCATAGATGTGATATTTACGAGTGACGGAAGGTGGAGCGAGGAGGCTGATGCATGGATTGCCAAAGCTAACAGTTCTGCATGAGCTTTATTGCTCTGTGATCACAAAACGGGAGGTTTCAACTGTCAAATTTTAAATCGGTCTTTGTTCCGTTCCTTACCTATGACCCTGAATCTTGGATAATGACCGAAATAATATTATCTCAGGGGCAAGCGGCAGAGATGAGATTTTTTGAAGAGTCATCCATGGTGTGACACTTCGAGACAGAGTGCGCAGCTGTGAAATTCGCAGAGCCCTGAATGTGGAACCACTTTTCCTCCAGATTGAGAAAGCACAGATATATTGGTTCGGCCATGTGTCCAGAATGCTCCACGAAAGACTGGCCAGGCAAGTCCAGCTAGCTGAACCAACGGAAAATCGGTTGAGAGGTAATCCAAGGCCTAGGTAGAGTCACTACACCCCTGACCTTGCTTCGCCTTGGTGTGGAGCCAGAAGAACTATCTGAAATAGCTGTTGACCATGAGGTGTTCCAAGTCCTCCTCGGGCTGCTGCCTCGCGACCCTCATTAGAGGAAAAGCGAGCATGAAAATGAATGAAAGGAATAACAATTTTGTTAATTAGCTCATTCACCGGTGTTTAAAAGTGCTCGCCTAGCTAGTGAACAACTTCCCTTACACGGCTAGAAATGATTAAAACGAACGTCGAGACGGCTGGAAATGATTTGTGTATAATTCATTATACATTTCGCAGGAAATAAAGGTGCAAAAAGTGTTTCTAGTAAATTGAGGTACCACCGCTGTTGCGTCAGCGTTGTAATGCGGCCCGCGGGTTACCTTAAGTCCTCATGTGACTCACGGAGCAAGTTGAGTTGAAACCCTTGATCTAACACATGTTTTGAATTTTGTTAGAGAATTTTTGCACCACGGTCTACTGCTTTTACTCGACATTTTACTCACTGCTCCATCAAGTCTCGATCAAATTGACTACAGTCGCAACAATCCCTAATACAGTACATTGCAGTAAAAAATATAGCGATTTCCTTGGGCTCCCGATGTCATTGTTACGTCACACCCAGGGATCAATGATTCTCCGGTTAATAGCGTTACTTTTCGGTCATGAAAGGTTTGTGTGGCGACTTCACTTCCGTGCTTACCCTTCAAACCGTGAAGAAAACTTACAACTGTCGTTGTACACCAGCGGTCCCGAAAGTCCGGCCCGCGGGCCGGATCTGGCCCGCGAAGGGTTCCAATCCGACCCGCGAGCTTTCCTTGAACTGTTTTGTATTTTAGCAATTTTGTGTAAGTGAATAAATGAATGTAAGATGTATTTACACCAAAAGCAAAAAGAATTTAACCAACACATGGAGGAAATGGATAGAAATTACAAGCACACCGTCTTCTACTTTTAACAAAATTGCTGGCTTAGCAGGGGAAAACATTGAAGAGATTGCTTTTTATATGGATTCTGAAGGGAAACAGCATAACTTTTCTAATGCTTAGTGGCTTTTAAAATTTGTTTTCTTAGTGGATATAACAGAAAAAAAATTATTGGTGGATATAACAGAAAAAAAAATTCTGAATGTGACATTGCAACCAGGACTGCGAAGTCGGAGTCGCAAGGAGTCGGGAGGTTTTTGGGTGGAGTCGGATTCCTAAGAGCACTAGGGGTGGGATTTTTTCATCAGACTCCGACTCCAGAAGTCCAACTGAATCATCTATTAAATCGCACTCCTAAGTTAGGAATCCTAACTTGTGCACTTCTTTTGAAACTTTTATTGAAACAGAGAATTCTTGCCCTGCACCACGATTTCCATTGATTGGCAGTTGCTACAAAATTGTTGACAGCCAAACTTCATTCAGGTTATGTTAAAGAGTCGGAGACGGAAAATTTTGGGAACTAGAGGAGTCGGAGTTGAAGTCGAACATTTAACCGCCGACTCCGAAACCCTAACAAGGAAAGGAAATCTCGTCTTTTGGTGAAATTAATGCGTTTAAAGCAAAGCTACGATTTCGGCAAAGGGGTTATGCTAATATGTGTTTGACCTTTATCCGTGTTTTGCAAAGTGCCATTGGAGACAGGGACGAATCCAGCCAGTAAGGTTAGGGGTGACGATTTCAGTATTATTTGGTAGTCAAGTCTCGTAATAATTTCTTTTTAAAGTTTGATTGTTTTCTAGTATTTTGGTGAACTTTATTTTAAGGAGGTTTCTATTCAAACAACATAAAATTGTTTGCTTGACAACTAAGAAAAATTTCTTGCATCGCGCTTTGTTGTTCTTATTATAAGTCGTAAAATTGTACTTTTGCTGCAACAGATAAGCCAATGAACATCATAATGCAAACAGCGTAAGGCCTAGTGGCCTCGAGAAATGTTACAACTAGTCAGAACTTTCTGTTTTGATCACTTCACAGTTAAAAAATCAAAATCATGCCAGAATATATTCGAAGACCGACCAACTGCAGAGAGTTTTTTGTTCGAAGTGAACGTTCGTAGAAGGGAGCATGTCGTACACAGGAAGCGTTTTTAGGCTATGCAAACCTGCAATGCACGCAGGCTTGCCGGAAATTCTTACTTCACAGATCATTCGTCATACACAGTATGTTGTTGTCATAGTGGCGGTTCGCGGTGAAAATGGCGGGAGGGCTGCGAATTTTCATCTCTGCTGAACATCTAGGATTGTCGCCCTGGCTGTTTTAATCATTAGTGGCGTTTCCAGTCACTCCAGCAGTCCTAATCTTATCAAATTCGTAATTTTCAGTTGTTCTTATTGATGCACAAAAAAACATTCACTTCAGTTTTCTGAAGTGACTAAGCCTAACCAAAACCCTAAGGTGTAAACAGAAACGCAAAAGAATTGGGAACTCACACAAAAGTCAATAAAAACCGATCCCATCAAAAGTACAATCACTACCACCAAAGCGAAACCCAGAAAGGTGAAGAGTCCAACCCAATACGACTTGCACAGTAAACTTGGGGTTGGGACGTTTCCGCTCGACTACTATGACGTTACTGTTGGAAAGACAAACTTGGCGTTTTATTTAAACCGCGTCAAGGCAGCATATCTACACTCACTTCCTTTGAGCTAGTATTTTCATCATATGCTCTCAAAGGAAGTTCAAATTTTCCAAAAAGTTTACACAGTTTATGATTTTAGACAAAATTTCTGTTTTTTTTAACTTGATTGTTATGCTTTTTCCAATAAAAGTTTGTATCCTGAATCAATTTCTCCTGCAATGTTCACCTTACCAAGAAATAAAAGGTGTACTTGAATGCTTATATGCTTGCGAGATTTCTCGTGCTTCAAAATTTTCTCATTCAAATCTTTTAGATCAGTCGCACTTTTTGTTGTCCAAGAATGGTCTCCACCAAATAATGCCCAATATCTCCAATTGCCAACCCGGCTAGACAGAAGAGATGAACATGATGGATTTGGATTCAAATCCAGCGCAGTGTCAGCTTTGTGATGGGTTTGGATTTTATAAATTTTGCTTGACCGGATTTGGATTTGATAATCTTGTTTTGAACTTCTTCGCAACTTTCTGTTTGGTTTCAAAGTTGCAGATAACTGCATTTAATCTGTAAGTTTGCTTCAGTGGAGTTTCTCATATCCGTCAAATTGTACATCTTGTTTCTATTTAGATCACATACGGTGCCAGCCAAACGCTTCTTCCTTAGCTTATTTGCAATATCGTTTTATTTTGTTTTACTTGCAAAGTTGAACGATTCGTTNCGCCTTTGTTTTGTTCCTGCGNGCCACACGCGTCCGACTTCCATGTAAGTTGGGTTGACATTCCAACTGTGTAATTTGGCAGTTGCCTTTTTGAGCGTGGCGCTGTGAGTGAGAGAGTCGGGCCGAGGTGGTACTTTTAATTTGCGTTTGATACGAGCCGTAAATGTCGAAAATCTGTCTGCCCGACCTACTTGTCTGTTTGCCGTGCCGGACTAAACATTTGTTTGATCGACTAACTTCAGCTTGTGAAATACTTGCTGAGCTATTGCGCTGCATGAACTGCGGTGTGGCCGTTTCCATCAATAGCGAACTTTGTGTATTGAAACGGGTGGACAGTATTTCCGAGCTGCCAGGATCAGTGAGACAGTGAAACGGGTCGAGGTTTGGACGCAACATTTAAACATTTCCGTCAATTCTTCATTTGATGTTCAAACTACGACATTGTCGTTGAGCAAGTGACAGCAGATGTTTTGTAATTAGTTAACATTGATCAAAGAAGACGGAGAAGATGTGAGCGACGCGAAAGAACGTCTAGAAGCGATGAAAAGAACCAGGACTGCCCGAGAAGGGCAAGTGACGAAACTGCAGCAAAAACTCGATGTTGTTCTTTCAAGATCGTTCGAAGTATGTGTTAGCGCTGAATTTGAAGACAGCGTTTGATGAAGCTTCAAAGAAATGCTTCGATCGTTCTTTCGCCTATTTCTAAGCTATCCCCAATGATGATGTGTACGAAAAGATGAAACTCGAAGCAGAGCTGAAGTGCGAATCCGTGAAGAATAAAAGGTACGAATAAAAGGTAAGAATAAAAGGTAGTATTGCGAGAAGTTCGCAACGTTTCTGACCAAGAAGGCTCGGCGAGTCAAAGCTCTTCCAGGAAGTCTTTGAGGTCAAGGAAGCCTTCCTGATTGACTTCCAGGCAACGTGAATTGTTTAAACTGGAATGCGTCAAGTGTGCCATGGAATAAGGAAACCACTTGCCGAAACCAAGGCCAAGATCCAGGCCGTTTTAGAGATACACAAAGCTTAAATGAATTCGAAGATTGCGGAAGCCAACTAGGCAGCGCAAGAAGCTAGTCTGAAGCTTAAAGATATTGCCCTCGTCGAGGAGAAATCAAAACGTGAGTTACAAACATCTTTTTTATATTACCCCAAAATTAAGGTTTCAGATAATACGGCGCGATATCCCGCTAATACTCAAGTTAAATTTGGTTCATCGTCTGTGATTGAGATAAACAAGCCAACAGAAACGTGTCGTCAGACCTCCGACTTACCTGGATCGCATTCATTACTTACAAAAAGGCTTCGTTTTCTGATTGCCTCGGCATTAAGTAGGCTATTGACCCGCCCACAAGCGTCCACCGCAGTTTCATCGAAATCGTGGTTGCGTAGTAATCCTGACACCATGCCGACAGAGCTGGATGAAGACTTGCACACGCCAAATCGCTTAGAAAGTAAGCCTTCGCGTGTCAGTGAGGCATCCGCTAACGCTAATCAAGACAATGCCGTGTTAAAAGAAATCCGTATAACCCTTGTGGAGTAACCATGAAGGCAAGGGGATTTGAATCAGAGATAGATTCATCTCAAACCCTAAGAAATATGTTCAAACGCTTGCGTTTGCATTTGCAACTTA